>Ga0081539_10001833_pt1 | contig 33546 bp, 36 predicted proteins | sample TabmetS4T2R2_FD_71023 | JGI IMG/M metagenome (GOLD analysis project Ga0081539, IMG submission 71023) | Tabebuia heterophylla rhizosphere microbial communities from the University of Puerto Rico - S4T2R2 | ecosystem: Host-associated > Plants > Roots > Rhizosphere ... | reverse complement strand
CCTGGAGAAGGCCGAGCCGCGCAATGGCCTCGCGCTGTTCTATCTCGGTGCGGCGTCGTTCGCCGCCGGCGACAAGCCTGCCGCCGCGCGCCGCTGGAAGACGCTGCTCGCGCTCCTGCCGGCTGATGCGCCGATCCGCGCCATGCTGGAAGAACGCATCAAGGCCGCGGACTCTCCGTAGAGCCATTGCACACAGTTCGGTTCTGAGCGGGCGCTGAGCGAAAATCTTGCATTTGAGCCTCGCTCGATGTGCGCGATGTCACTTTCGGCCGGTGTGCGCATTGTCACTTTCCGACCCTGCCTCGCTTGCTATCGTTTTGCAGGAAGGGCCGTTTGGCGCGTGCGCCCGCGGCTCGGGCCGCCGCGCTGGCCCGACGCCATGGCGCCGTCCGACGACACCTATGTGCTCGCCGGTCGGCTGGCGGCGGGTGGGCACAGCGGCTGCCGCGTGGCTATCGCCGGCACCAGCGTCGCCGCCCCACAGATCGCGAGATGGGTGGCCGACGACCTCGCCAACGGCGGCAAGGGCGATCGCACGGCGGTGCAGGACAAGGCCGATTACGACGAGGCCAATCCGCCAATCGACGCGCCGCCGCCGCCGTGGACGCCCAAGCCGCCCGAGGAACGCGGCGGCCACGGCCGCATCTGGAGCAAGCCGCTGCAGAAGGTGAAGCGCTACGAGTGGTAGTCGCCTACTCTAGCGCCGCCAGTGCTTCGCGGCCGGCAGGTCGCCGGTGATGTCGGCGTGGGCCGCATTCTCCGCAGCGTTATGGCGCTTGCCGGAGAAGCGTACGGCGAGCACGCGGCCGTCGTCGGTGGTGAGGCTGAGGTTGATGCGACCGAAGGCGCGGTCGAGCTCGGCGGGAGCCATGCGGACCTCGCCCGAGCCCACGATCTCGCCGGTTCGCGTGCGAAAGCCGTCGATCTCGAAGGTGGCGCGTCCCATCGCCTCGCCGTCGCAGGTGAGCGTGCCGGCGCCACTCAGCCGGCCGAGAAACTGGATCGAGCCGCGGGTGGCCTGCATGTCAGATACGGTACGGAAAGGCGTTGATCACGATGGCTCCTCGCGCCGTGGCGGGAGCACACGCCTCTCTCAGCCATCGCAAGCCGACGCTCGAGGCGATGGTACCTTGTACCTACACCCTGCCGACCGGCGTGGAAAGCGGCGAGCTTGCCAATCGGTCGGCATGCGCCCATATGCAGAGTGTCGATAGACGGACGACGATTTGGCGACGCGCGTAGAACTGTCCGCAGCGCCAGGACTTTGCTCCCGAAAACAAGTGCGAATTCGACGGCCTGCCCGCCTCCCTGAAAGGTTGCGCGTGGGCAGCATGCTACGTGAAGTGAAAGGGTCTCCCATGACGACGGGAACCGTGAAGTGGTTCAACGCCCAAAAGGGCTTCGGTTTCATCCAGCCGGACAATGGCGGCAAGGATGCGTTCGTTCATATCAGCGCCGTCGAGCGCGCCGGCATGAGCACGCTGAACGAAGGCCAGAAGGTCGAGTTCGAGCTCGTGACCGATCGCCGGAGCGGCAAGATGTCGGCCGATAACCTGAAGGCGGTCGGCTGATCGTCTGAAACGAAAAGGCCCCGCACTTCGAGGAGAAGTCGCGGGGCTTTTTGTCAGCCCTCTTTTTTTCAGCCCTTGGGCTTGCGCGCCATCAGACGGCCAAGCGTCGCCAACAGCTCGTTCTGCGCGTTGAATTCCGACACGGCGGCGGGCTTGGTCAGCCGGTCGAAGCGTGCCTTGCCGGCGGCGGTGAGCATTGGCGCCTGCTGCGCGCCGTCGATCAGCGCCAGCGAGCGCAATCGCACGAGATCCGCGGCGCGCAGATGGGCGACGTCCGATTGCCCATGCGCGACGCGACGAAGGGTGATTTCCTCGTTCTCGCTGAGCGGCATCGGCTCATTGCGGATCATCGCGCTTCCTTCTGCTTGGGCTGCGGTGCTGTCGGACCGGTGCGGATCAGCACTGGCAGCCGCGCCGAGGCACGCCGGCGGTCGCGCGCGAGCCGGCGCAACGCCGCCAGCTCGATGCGAATGAGCCGGGGCCGTGCGTTCAGTGGATCCTGACGCAGGGGTCACCTAATGGTCGGAGCAAAGGGCACGCGCCGAATCTCTCGCCGCGCCGTCTCCTGGAGATGGGCCTTGGTGGGCCGCTTCACAAGCTCTTTTTTGAACGCTTGTTCAGGCTCGGCTGCGGCGTGACGAAGAGGACTGCCGTACCGGCTTGGCGCGAATGCGCAGGAAGCGGCCGCCGGACTGGTCGACATCGAAGGCGCCGGTGTTGCGCACGAGGTCCGAAAGCTTGCGGTAGCCGTAGGTACGCGGATCGAAGTCCGAAGCGATGGCGGCCAGCCGCTGGCCGACCGCACCCAGTCCGACCCAGCCATCCTCGGTTTCCATCTGCTCGATGGCGCGAGCCAGCAAGGGAACGGCGGCGCTGGGCGGCTGCAACGCGCGGCGAGCGCCGCCCTGCTCGGGCGTGGCGGCCGATTCGGGAACCAGGTTCTCGGTGTAGATGAAGCGGCGGCAGGCCTGGCGGAAGCTCTCGGGTGTCTTCTGCGCGCCGAAGCCGTAGACGTCGGCGCCCTCTTCGCGCAAACGAGAAGCCAGTCGCGTAAAGTCGCTGTCGGAGGAGACCAGGCAGAAGCCGTCGAAGCGGCCGCTGTGCAGCAGGTCCATGGCGTCGATCACCAACGCGATGTCCGAGGCGTTCTTGCCCGAGGTGTAGGCGAACTGCTGGTAGGGGTCGATGGCGTGCTTCTGCAGCACCTCGGTCCAGGATTTGAGCCGCGGGCTGGAGAAGTCGCCGTAGATGCGCCGCACGCTCGCCTCGCCGAAGCGCGCGATCTCCTCGAACAGCCCATCGACGATGCGCGACGAGGTGTTGTCGGCATCGATCAACACCGCGAAGCGGTGCGGGCGGGTGTCTTCGGCCATGGGGCCTCCTTGGGATCATCGTACCGGATTTGAAAACCGCCGCCATCGACCCCATTTCCAATCGCAGATGACGATCGAGCGACGCGAGCTTCTGGCTGACGTCGCCGTGCATGCGCTGGGGCTCGCCCTGGGAGCGGCCGGCGTGGTCGCCATGCTCGTGGTGGCGGCGCAATCGTCAGTCGACGGCCAGCTCCTGCCCGTCACCGTCTACCTTGCCGGCCTTCTGGCCATGCTGGGCTGCTCGGCCATCTACCATGTCTGGCGCTCGTGCCGCTGGCGCGACTGGCTGCGCCGGCTCGATCATGCGGCGATCTTCGTCATGATCGCCGGCACCTACACGCCGCTGGCGCTGCGCCTGCCGGGCGCCTGGGCGGTCGGCCTGACAACCGGCGTCTGGACCGCCGCCCTTGCCGGCGTCGTCGCCAAGCTGTTCCAGCCGCGCCGCATCGAAGCGCTTTCGGTCGCGCTCTATCTTGTGCTGGGCTGGGCTGGCGTCATTGCCGCCGAGCCGCTACTCGCCTCGCTCGACCGTGCGACCCTGATGCTGCTGCTGGTGGGCGGCGTGGTCTACTCCGCCGGTGTGGTCTTCCACCTCGCCGCCCACTGGCCTTACGCCCGAGCGCTGTGGCACGGCTCGGTGGTGATCGCGGCCAGCGTTCACTACGCCGCCATCATGACTCTGTTACAGGCCTGAGACGTCGCGCCCTGGACCTTGGTCGAGGTATGCCTTGGTCGAAATTGCGCGAGGGCGGGCCGAGGCCGTATGCCTGTCGGCCAGCGAACGATGGAGAGACAAATGCCTTTCATCCAGACCAAGGACGGCGTCGAAATCTTCTACAAGGATTGGGGCAAGGGGCAGCCCATCGTGTTCAGCCACGGCTGGCCGCTTTCGTCCGACGACTGGGACGCCCAGATGTTGTTCTTCCTCAATCACGGTTTCCGCGTCGTCGCGCATGATCGGCGCGGCCATGGTCGCTCGACCCAGGTGGCCGACGGCCACGACATGGATCACTACGCCGACGATCTCGCGGCGGTCGTGGCCCATCTGGACCTCAAGGGCGCCGTGCATGTCGGCCACTCGACCGGCGGCGGCGAGGTCGTGCATTACCTGGCGCGCCATGGCGAGAGCCGTGCGGCCAAGGCCGCGCTTCTCTGCGCGGTGCCGCCGCTGATGGTCAAGACCACAGCCAACCCGGGGGGCCTGCCCAAGGAGGTTTTTGACGGCTTGCAGGCCCAGCTCGCGGCCAACCGCTCGCAATTCTATCGCGACCTCCCGGCCGGGCCGTTTTACGGCTTCAACCGGCCGGGCGCCAAGTCGTCGGAAGCGATCATCCAGAACTGGTGGCGACAGGGCATGATGGGCGGCGTCAAGGCGCATTACGACGGCGTCGTCGCCTTCTCGCAGACCGACTTCACCGAGGACCTGAAGAAGATCACGATCCCGGTGCTGGTGGTGCACAGCGAGGACGACCAGATCGTGCCCTACGCCGATTCAGGCCCGTTGTCGGCCAAGCTCCTCAGGAACGGCACGCTCAAGACCTACAAGGACCTGCCGCACGGCCTGCCGACCACGCATGCCGAAACTGTCAACGCCGACCTGCTGGCCTTCATCAAGGGTTGATGCGGCGTCAGTCGCGGCCGCTGCGGTTGCTATAGTACATCAGCGCCATGAGGCCGATGCCAAGTGCCTGGGTGGCCACGATGCCGAGCGTCATCGCGACGTAGCCCATGCCCGTCATGGCGCCGCTTTGCTCGGGATCCCAGCTGACGAAGAGGACGACGACCGCGATGCAAAGCAGGCCGACCAGGACGGCGAGGACCAGCCAGCTTCCCCACCCCGTCTTCGGTTTGGCGTCCATGGTCCGAGGCCTCAGTCGAGCAGGTCGCGGCAGCCGAGATCGTCGATGGCTGCCATGACGCGCTCGAGGTGGCTCCACCATATCCAGGGCGGAATGCCGGCGGTCATCTGTAGCACCGGCAGAAGGAGCTGCATCAGCACCGAGCGACGATAGTCCTCGGCCAGCGTAGCGCGGTCAAAGCCCTGCACGCCGTGGTCGAGCAGCGCTGCGTGATAGTGATCGAGCAATGGCCCTTCCAGGCGTTGTCGGCGCTCAGGATACCAATGGACCGCCATCATGTAGGAGAGATCGGCCGAGGCGACGCCGATGCGCCAAGTGTCCCAGTCGAAGTAGCGCAGGTCGTCCGACCCGTCCTTCGGTACGAAGCAGTTCCAGACATGGGCGTCGCCATGCACCAGGGTGACGTTGCGGTACGTGAGCACGCGCGCCTGCAAGCGGGAGACGCCAGCGAAGAAGCGCTCGTAAAGCTGGCGCCGCTCGCGCGACAGGCGATCGCCAAGATGGTCGGCGAAGCGTTCAAACGGACCGGCATTGCGCTGCATTGCCTGGCGTGCGGACTCGGCATCGAACCGTGTGCCAATCTCCCCGCCGAGCCGCGGATCGTCCCACCACGCGGCGTGGAAGCGCGCCAGCGTCTGGACCATGCGCCGGCATGTCGCCTCGTCGGGCGGCAACGGCCACGGCGTCGCCATCTCGTGCGTTTCGCTGAGATCTTCCAGCAGCAGGTGCCACTGGCGGGTCTCGGCCTGCCAGGCCGAATCGAAGCAGCGCGGCACCAGGCCCGCCGGCATCGCCGGCGCAACCTTGGTGTAGAAGGCGATCTCGTTCGCGCCGCGCACGAACGGCCCGTCGTTGCTGTCACCGGGGCAGTCCGATCTTCAGGATCAGCGACCGCGGCGCTGTTTCGACCGCGCCCTCGTAGGCCGGCCGCAGTCGCACGATGCGTGACAGGAGCTGGTCGCGCGGCGCTTCGGCCCCGACCGAGACGACACGTCCGCCACCCACCACGCCACAGCGCTGCAGCGCTGCAGCGCCGCGGTGAGATAAGTCGCCTCGGCTACCTTGTGCAGCGGAGGTGGCTGGTCAGCGATAGTATTTCCGCTCGTGTTCCTCGGCCTGCAGCCGGTCGATCTGGGCCTGCGCCTCGTCGGCGATCTTCACCAGCCCTTCGTAGCGGGCACGCAACGCCGCGAGCTCGCCCTGGCGAGGGGTGTTGGTCGGCGAACCCGCCAGCTCCGAGTTGGATGTCGTCAGCAGCCTGGCGGCGAGCTGCATGGCCTCCAGCCGCGCCTTGCGCGCCGCGCCCTGCAACTCGTCGATGCGCCTGGTGAGCTTGTGCACGTTCTCACTCATGATCGACATGCTGCCCCGGACGGGCACGCGCGGCAACCTGCAGAAACGCACACTATTCGGGCAGAGGGCCGATCAGTCGATCGTGATCTTGCCGCACTCGGCGGCGTCGCAGCGCAGCGTCTGTTCGAAGACGCCGAGGGCGCCGAAGTTCGGATCGGGCCGCTCGTCGATCAGGACAAGCTTGCCCTTGCCGCAGAAGGCACAAGTCGGACGATTGTCTTGCAGCGACAGCTTGGCCGCCACCGCCTGCAGGTCACCTAGAATACTCATAACCACACCCTGGGCTGATCTCCCCACCCGACGATCATCGCCGCAGAACGAGTCAAGGTTGTGGCAAGTGGTCGTTCCGCACGGTCTCTGCAGTCTGCAGTCCGGTGCCTGCGAAGCGGCTCTGTTCTATGATGTCGACGCTTGGTTGACCGCGTTTCGCCTCATTTTCTTGTCCGGATGGCGCCATGACACGGCCCCGCATCGGCCTGGCGCTGGGCAGCGGTTCGGCCCGCGGCTGGGCACATATCGGCGTCATCGATTCGCTGACCGAGGCCGCCATCCAACCCGACATCATCTGCGGAGCGTCGATGGGCGCCCTGGTCGGCGCGGCTCATGTCGCGGGCCGGCTGCCCGAGCTCAGGCAGTGGGCGGGCACGGCGACCTGGCGCACCATCGCGCGGCTCACCGATCTGCGCCTGTCCGGCGGCGGACTGATCAGCGGCCGGCAGGTGATGTCCTTCCTGCAGGGCATGGGCATCGGCCAACCGATCGAGAGCTACGCCACACACTACGCCGCCGTCGCCACCGACATGGCCACCGGGCGCGAGATCTGGCTCCAGTCGGGACCCATCCACGAGGCGGTGCGCGCCTCGATCGCCATCCCCGGCATCTTCAGCCCGGCCCGCCTCGGCGACAGATGGCTGCTCGATGGCGGACTTTCCAACCCGATCCCGGTCTCGGTCTGCCGCGCGCTGGGCGCCGACGTCATCATCGCCGTCAACCTCAACGGCGAGCTCGTCGGACGCCGCTTCACCGAGCCCGAGCCCCCGGTCGAGACACGGCCGTCGCGTTTCTCGGGCGAGGTCGTGCGCCGCATACTGGGACAGTGGCCCCTGCCGGCCGGGCTGCGACGCCCGCCGGCCGAGGCCGACGCTTCACCGCCGCGTGAGGCGGCGCCGGGCTATTTCGACGTGCTCGCCACCGCCATCAACATCATGCAGGACCACATCACCCGCGCGCGGCTCGCGGGCGAACCGCCGCACGTGATGCTGGTGCCGCGGCTGCGCAGCATCGGCTTGATGGAGTTCAATCGCGCCGAGGAGGCGATCGCCGAAGGCCGCGCCTGCGTCGAGCAAGCGTTACCGACGCTGCGGCGCTACCTTTGAGCGAAAACGAGTGTGAGAAATGCCACGGACATGATTGACGAAGCGGTGCATCACGGCACCGGGGGCAGCTTGATCGACAAGCAGGCGGCCAGCGTCCACAATGGAATGATCATGATCCGATCAGCTCGGAATTTGCTGGCCGGGGGCTTGCTGCTGCTCACGCTGCCGGCCGCCCATGCCGAGGCAGCCCTGGAGCGCGCGCAATTCGACGCGGTGCTGATGACGGCGCGCGACTACGCCGACGACCGTTCGCTGATCTTCTACTGCCTGCGCGGTTCGACCGAGACGGTGCCCTTCCTCTATGCCGGCCTGCAGGCCGACGTCGAGCAGGCGGTGCAGAAGATGAAGTCGGCCGGCGCGAGCGCGCGCCAGAGCGCCGAGATGGTGCAGATGGTGCTGGGTACCGTGCGTACCTATGGGCGCGATGCCAAGGACGATGCGCTCGATCGGCGCTGCATCTCCAAGGACGTCGAGCGCAGTCGCGCAGAGGTGAAGGGGGTGAGCGTGCCGCTCTTCCTGCGGCCGCCGTTCGACAAGATGGGCAAGTAGGGGTCTTCCGCGACGGCGGGCCTGGAGGTCTGCGGTCCGGCAAGACGCAAATCAGCGTTGCATCCAACGCGTGGGAAGTCCGTACAAGCGCATGCTACGAAATCGGCGGAGACAAAAAGGCCTTGCGGCCCGACCGCGTATTCGCGCGGCCGGGCCTTTTTTTAGTCCCAAGACCTTCGGCTTCTACTGCTGTGGGTTGGCAGCCGGGCGGGCGGGAGCCGCCGGCGGAGGCGCAGGGGTCGCCGGCGTCGCCGGCTGGGTCATCGTGCGTTCCTGCGCCGGCAGCTGCGCCTGGTCGGTGCGCTCGTTGGGCGAGCCCGCGAAGAACATCAGACCGGCAGCCAAGGCGATCGCTACGAGGATGCCCACCACCAGAGTCACGCCCTTGCCGCTATTGTCTTCGTAGTAGCGGTCATAATTGCGAGGGTCGCGCTCGGGATTGGGCGGATTTGGGATGTAGTCGCTCATTAGTCACTCCTTTCTCTCCGGAAGCGCATGCGGGATGAACGCCTCCCGGCCGGAGGTTGTTCCAAGTCAATTTCTCGGTTTCCGTCAGGGGCTTAGGTCTTGAGGGTCCTGAGGCAGGAGACCCCAACAGGTCGTGCCATGCCCTTGAGCTGGCGCTCGCCCAGGTCCTCGATTTCGGCCACGGCCTCGGCTGCGGCGGCCAGCCGGCCACTTACCAGCACCTGCCCATCTGCCGCTTCGGCGCACAATCGCGCCGCCAGGTTGATGACGGCGCCGATCGCCGTGTAGTCGAAGCGGTCCTCGAAGCCGATGCGGCCCAGCGTGGCGTAGCCCTGCGCCATGCCGATGCCGAAGCCCAGGCGATGGCCGCGCTTGCGCCAGGTCTCGCCGAGCTTCGCCACCGCATCGCGCATCTCGAGGGCGAGTTTGCTCGCGCGCTCCGGCGCGTCGGGGCAGGGCAGCGGATCGTTGAAGAACACCATCATGCCGTCACCTGTGAAACGGTCGAGCGTGCCCTCGTAGGTGCGGATCAGCGGGCCCAGCGCGCCGTGATATTCGGCGAGCAGCTGCATGATGTCCTCGGGCTCCGAGGTCTCCGAGAAGGCGGTGAAGCCGCGCAGGTCGCAGAACAGCGCCACGATCTCGCGTCGATGATTGCCCAGGATGTTCTCGTCGCCGGCCGAGACGATGGCCTGGGCGAGCTGCGGCGCCAGGAAGCGGCGCAGCCGGCCGACGCGCTCCAGCTCGCCGACCTGCGCCTGGACCTTGGCCTCGAGATTCTTGTTCAGCGCCTGCACCTCGTCGTGCAGCGCCTTGATGCGCAGCATGGCGCGCACGCGCGCGACCAGCGCGCCGTGCTCGATCGGCTTGGTGAGGTAGTCGTCGCCGCCGGCGTCGAGGCCGGTCACGACGTCTTTCGGCGTGACCTTGGCCGTCACCAGGATCACCGGAATGAAGGGCAGGCTTGCATCGGCCTTCATGCGGCGCACGACTTCCAGTCCGTCGATCTTGGGCATCATGATGTCGAGCAGCACCAGGTCGGGCAGGTCGTTGCGCACGCGGGCCAGCGCCTGCTCGCCGTCCACGGCCACGACCACCTCGTAGCCCAGCGAGGAAAGCCGCATGCGCAGGATCTCGACATTGTCGGCGACGTCGTCGACGACCAGGATGCGCGCGGGATCACGCATGGCTGGGGGCGCGCCACTCCAGTGGCGCGATCTTCCGCGTGTTCAGCAAATGACGCGCCACTGGCGTGGCGCACCCCCGGCAATGACTCATCCGATCACCTCGCGCACCTTGGCCAGCATCTGCCGCGGCGAATAGGGCTTGGCGATGTAGCCGTCGCAGCCCGCTGCGCGCGCCTTCTCCTCGTCGCCTGACAGCGCATACGACGTCACGGCGATCACCGGGATCGCCTGCAGCGCCGGGTCGGCCTTGATGCGCCGTGTCGCCTCGTAGCCGTCCATCACCGGCATCTGGATGTCCATCAGGATCAGGTCGGGCTTGTGCTCGGTCGCCTTGGCCACGCCCTCGGCGCCGTCATGCGCCTCGACCATCTCGTAGCCCGCCATGCCCAAGAGGTCGCGCAGGATCTGACGATTGTCCTCGGTATCCTCGACGACCAGGATCTTCTTGCTCATTGCGCGGCTTCCTTGATCGGGGACGCGTTGATGGGAACGATGACCTTGAAGGTCGAGCCCTTGCCGACGTCGGACTCGACCGTGATGCGACCACCATGCAGCTCGACGATGCGGCGCGAGATCGCGAGGCCGAGGCCGGTGCCGCCCTTCTTGCGCGTGCTGGTGTTGTCGACCTGCTGGAACTCCTCGAAGATCTTGGCCTGGTCCTCGGGCGCGATGCCGAAGCCGGTATCGACCACGCTGAGCTCGAAGCGACCGTCGGCCGCCGCTGCCCGCACCTCGACCGAGCCCTGGTCGGTGAACTTGATGGCATTGCCCACCAGGTTCAGCAGCACCTGGGTCAGCCGCCGCGCATCGCCGGTGCCGGTCGGCAGCCCGGCCGGCACGTCGGATCCCAGCTTCAGCCCCTTGGTGCGGGCGAGCGATTCGGTGGCCGACAGCACCGTCGCCACCATGTCGGCGACGCTGTACTCCTCCATCGCCAGCACGAGCTGGCCCGCCTCGATCTTGGAGAGGTCGAGTACGTCGTTGATCAGGCCGAGCAGATGGCGGCCGTTGGCCTGCACGCGCTCCAGCACGCCTTGTGCCTTCTCCGGCACGTCGCCGTAGAGCCCGTCGGCCATCATCTCGGTGTAGCCGATGATGGCATTGAGCGGCGTGCGCAGCTCGTGGCTCATGTTGGCGAGGAACTGCGACTTGTGCTGGCTGGCGATCTCGAGCTGGCGGCTCTTCTCCTGGATCTCGGTGAACAGGCGCACGTTCTCGATGGCGATCACCGCCTGGGCAGCAAATGTCTCGAGCAGCCCGATCTGGCGTGACGTGAAGGCGCCGGGTTCCGGCTTGCGGAGCAGGACACATCCAATAGCTCCGCTCTCGCGCAGCATGGGCGCCGCCAGCAGCGCGCGGGCATTGGTCTTTCCGGCGAGCTCGATGGTCTGTGCGTGTTCCGTCGGATCGAGCATAGCAACATCCGGCACGTGAATGGTTCGGCGATCGACCGCGGCGCGCCCGGTCGTCGAACTGCGGTCGAGCGGAATGCGGACGCCGACTAGCGCGGGCATGGAGCCCTCGTGTGTAGCCATCAGCTGATCATCGCCGTCGCGCAAGACGATCATGGCGTCGTCGGCGCCGCAGAACCGGCGGGCCGCCCCAGCAACGGCCCGCAGGACCGGCTGCACATCCGTCGGCGACTGGGAGATGACTCGCAGCACTTCGGCTGTCGCCGTCTGCTGCTCCAGCGATTCGCGCAATTCGGTGAACAGCCGCACGTTCTGTATGGCGATCACCGCTTGGTCGGCGAAGACCTTCAGGATCTCGATGTGCTTGTCGCTGAAGCGCTCGACATGGCGGCGCGTCAGCACCATGACGCCGATCGTGTCGCCCTCGCGCTGCAGGGGAATGCCGATCAGCGTGTGCGCGCCACCGAGCTGCGCCAGGTCGCGGCGCCCGTATTCGGGATCGTTCGGGGCATCCTCGATCTGCACGACCGTGCCCTGCAGCGCCGTGCGGCCGACCAGGCTGTCGTTGCCCGGTGTGAAGGTCTCGCCTTTCACGACATCGACGTAGGCGCTGGCGATATGCGCCGACGCGGCCCAGCGGTAGGCGCCGTCCTTGAACAGGAAGACGGCGGCCTCGTCGGCATGGCAAAGGCCCGCGGCGGCGTCGGCCACGGCCCGCAGCACGGGTTCGACGTCGGTCGGCGACTGCGAGATGACGCGCAGGATGCCGGCCGTCGCGGTCTGCTGCTCGAGCGATTCGGTGAGCTCCTGGGTGCGGTCGACGACCCGCTGCTCCAGCGTGGCGTAGGACTCCTCGAGCGCCGCGGCCGAGCGGTTGAACTGGTTGGCGAGCGCCTCCAGCTCGTCGCCGGTCTTGATGGTGAGCCGATGGCCGAGCTCGCCGCTGCCGATGCGCTCGGCCCCGGCCTGCAGGGCGCGGATCGGCACCACCATGCGTCGCGCCAGCAGCGCGCCGGCCAGGGCCGCGATCAGCAGGCCCAGCACCAAGAGCGACAGGCCACGCAACCCGGCATTGATCACCGGCTGCTGCGCCTCGATCGTCGGCACCTCGACGAAGACCAGCCATTTCAGGGCCGGGATGTCGGCATGGGCGGAGAGCACTGAAACACCGGCGAGGTTCCGGGCATCGATCTCGCTGTCGTCGGCGTCGTGCGAGGCGAGCGCCGCGGCGACCTGGGGCAGGCGCTTCATGTCGGTGCCGCGCAGCACCAGCGAGATGTCGGGATGCGCCACCAGTCGGCCCTGCGGGCCGACGACGTAAGCGTAGCCGTCCTTGCCGACCTTGATCTGCGAGACGACGTCCCAGATCAGCTTCAGGTTGATCTCGGCCACGGTGACGCCACCGCGTCCGCCATGGGGCACCGCCATGGTCATGTAGGGCTCGGATTCCTTGCGGAAATAGACCGGTCCGAACCACGTCTTCTTGGCCATCGCCTCGACGAAGGCCGGCTCCTTCGAAAGGTCGGTGCCGCTGCCGACCACGTCCATGGTCAGCCGCGAAACCTTGAGCTGCTCGCGGCCCTCGCGGTCGATCTGCACCAGCTCGGTGATGGCCGGCACCTGGCGCAGCAGGCGGACATAGTCGAAGCGCCGCTGCTCGACCGGCAGCGCCGCCCATTGCGCCTGCGCCACCCAGCCGATCTGGCGCTCGATCTCGCGCACGAAGGATTCGATGCGCTGCGCGGCCGCCTCGGCCTTCTCGTGCTGGACCTCGATCGAGGCGCGGCGGTTTTCCTGGTAGACGAACCACAGGCCGAGCGCGGCATTGATCACCAGCACGGCGGCGACCAGGCCGACGAACAGGACGACGTATTTGAGGAACAGCCCGCGCTTCATTCGATCAATTCGTCGGCTTGCACCTGGACCGACTGCGGCAGGCCAAGGCCGAGTGCTTTCGCGGTCTTGAGGTTGATCACCAGCTCGAAGATCGAGGGCTGCTCGACCGGCAGGTCGGCGGGCTTGGCGCCCTTCAGGACCTTGTCGGCCATGGCGGCGGCGCGCTCGTAGATGTCGTTGGTGTTGGCCGAGAGCGAGATCAGGCCGCCGGCTGCGACGGCCTGTCGGTCGAACCACATCGTCGGCAGGCTCTGCTTCGACGCGATCTCGACGATGGCCGCGCGATGGGAATTGAACACGCCCTGGATGATGGCGCGGACCTCGGCCATTTTGGCAAAGGCCGCGGCGAAATCCGGTGGCCCCGCGACCGGCACCGGGTCGAGCTGCAGGCCGCCGCTCCTTGCCGCTTCCTCGAGGTAGGCGAGGAAGGGCCGCGTGAAGGCGTCGTGCGAGGAGGCGAGCACGGCGACACGGCCGAGGCTCGGGATCATGTCCTTGAGAAGCTGCAGGCGTCTTCCGCCCAGCTCGGCCGCCATGTTGGTGACACCGGTTACGTTGCCGCCGGGTCGACTGAGGCTCGCCACCAAGCCGGTCTCCACCGGGGCGCCGGCCGGCGCCATGATGATGGGGATGGTCTTGGTCGCCGCCATCGCCGCGCGCACAGCGGGCGTGAAGTGGGCGACGATGATGTCGACCTCGCCCTTGACCAGCTCGGCTGCCTGCTCGGCGGCGCGTGCCGGCTGGCCGTCGGCATAGCGCGCGTCGAAGGCGATGGTGCGGCCCTCGACCCAGCCGCGGCTCGCGAGGCCGGCGCGCAGCACCTCCGGCATGCGATGGGGCGCCGATCCGTCGATCAGCACGCCGACCTTGCGCCGCCGTTCGGGCGTTTGCGCCCAGGCGTTGACCGAGGCAAGCGATGCCGCGGCGGCCAGGACGAGACGCCGCTTCATTCGATCACCTCATCGGCGCGGGTCAGGAACATCGGCGACAGGGTAAGGCCAAGCGACCGCGCCGTCTTCTGGTTTACCACCAGCTCGAACTTGGTCGCCTGCTGCACCGGCAGCTCGGCGGTTTTCGCGCCCTTCAGCAGCCGGTCGACGTAGCTCGCCACCATGCGGCAGATGTCGGCCTGGTCGGCGCCGAGCGCGATCAAGCCGCCAGCCAGTGCGAACTCGCGCCGGAAGGACACGGCGGCCAGCCGGTTCCTCACGGCCAGCGTCGCCGCCATCTCCAGCGGCAGGCTGGGCTGCACCAGCACGCCATCGACGCCGCGCCGCGCCATCTCTTCGTAGGCGGCCGGCAGCTCGTCGCGGCCCTTGAGCATCATCGGCACGATCTCGATCTGCTGGGCCTTGCCGACTGTTTCGACCTCGCGCTGCAGCGGCACGCGGAACGGGTCGGGTTCGTTCAGCAGCAGGGCCAGCGCCTTGGTCGCGGGCTTGATCTCGTGGAAGAGCTGCACGCTCTTGCCGGCCAGGACGGAGGTGGCGCCCGACACGCCGGTGAGGTTGCCGTCCGGCCGGGCAATGTTGGTCACAGTGCCCGTCTCGATCACGCCGCCGTTGAAGACGATCGGGATCTTCGTCGTCGCCGTCTTGGCCGCGTTGATGGCCGGCGTCAGCACCGCCACGATGACATCGACATTCAGCGCGACCAGGTCAGCGGCCATTGCGGGCAGCTCACCTCGACCGGCATAGGCGACGCGATATTCGTACCTGATGGTGCGGTCCTCGACGTAGCCTAGCTCGGCCATGGCCTTGCGGAAGAGCGTCCAGAACGGTTCCGGATCGCCCGCCATCAGGAAGCCGACGCGCGGCGCCGGCCGCTGGGCCCGGGCCGCGGCGCCAGGGAGCGCGGCCGATGCGCCCGCTACCGCCAGGAGACGGCGCCGCCTCATTCGATCACCTCGTCGGCGCGCGCCAGCAGGATCGGCGGCACGTCGAGGCCGACGAGTGTCGCGACGTCGCGTCGTCTCATCTGACGACCCCCTGCCCCATGAGTCCCAAGAAGCGACATGTAGCAAGATCGGCGGGGAGTTGGCGAGCGGTCGCCGGCCCAATTCGTGCTAGGTTTCGGGCCGTCGGAGGTGCAATGAGCGGCTTCGTGGTTACCGGCCAGCGCGCCCGCCAGATGCGGGTCGTCCCGGCGGAGGTGCTGAAGCGCCTCTACGCCCGGTCCGACCGGCATGGGCTGGCGCAGACGGTGGCGCATCTCTCGCTGCTGGCCGCCGGCGGTTGGCTGGTGCTGATGACCAGGGGCACCTGGTGGGTCGTGCCGGCGCTGCTGCTGCAAGGCATCTTCGTCAATTCGCTGTTCGGCGCCATGCACGAATCGGTTCATTACGGCTCGTTCAAGACGCGCTGGATGGCGGACGTGCTCGCCTTCTTCTCCGGCGCCGCGATCCTGAACAATGCCGGCTTCTACCGCCACTATCACATGGCGCATCACCGCTACACGCAGGATCCCGCGCGCGATCCCGAGCTCGTGACCTCGGGCACGCCCCGGACCTGGGGCCAGTACCTGTTGCGCGTCAGCTCGATCCCGTTCCTGATGCTCAGGCTGCGCGACATCTTCCTGTTCCCGTTCGGCTATCGCGGCGACGTCGACTACATCCATCCCTCGGCCTGGCCCGAGGTGCGGCGCTGGGGCCGCTGGCTGCTGGCGCTCTATGCCGTGCTGGTCGTGGCCTCGATCGCGCTGCAGGCGACGGTCGTGCTGTGGGTGTGGTTCTTTCCGCTGCTGGTCGGTCTGCCCTTCCTGCGGCTTTACCTGTTGTGCGAGCACACGCTCTGTCCCAACTCCGACGACGGCTTCGCCAACACGCGCACGACCTTGAGCAATCCCATCGTGCGCTTCCTGATGTGGAACTTGCCCTACCACGCCGAGCATCACCTGTTCCCCAATATCGCCTTCCATAACCTGCCCGAGGCGCATCGCTATCTGCGGCCGCATCTGAAATACGTCGCCAAGGGTTACATCCAGGTCCAGCGCGAGATCGTTCGGAGCCTGGCGTGAGGACAGCCGAAGGCGTATTTGAGTGCGGCGACCTCTCGCTGCAGCGCGGCGGCACGCTTAAGCGTGCGCGCATCGTCTACAAGACCTTCGGCACGCTTTCGCCCCAGCGCGACAACGTCATCCTCTATCCGACAAGCTACTCTGCGCATCACACCGACATCGAATGGCTGGTCAAGGTCGAGCACTGCCTCGATCCCAGCCGCTATTTCATCGTCATCCCCAACATGTTCACCAATGGGCTGTCGTCGTCGCCGTCGAACACGCCGGGGGAATTCCCCGAGGTCACGACCTACGACAACGTCATGCAGCAGCGCCGCCTGCTGGCCGAGTTGTTCGGCGTCGATCGCGTGAAGATGGTCTACGGCTGGTCGATGGGCGCGCAGCAGGCCTATCACTGGGCGGCGCTGTTCGGCGAGGCGGTCGAGCGCATCGTCGTCAATTGCGGCTCGGCGAAAACCGCGCCGCACAACTTCGTGTTCCTCGAGGGCGTGCGCACGGCCGTGCAGAACGCGAAGACGCCGCAGGATGGCCTGCGCGCCATGGGCCGAATCTATGCCGGCTGGGCGCTCAGCCAGACCTTCTATCGCCGCGAGATGTGGCGCGGGCTGGGCTTCACCAGCCTGGAAGACTTCCTGGTGCGTTCGTGGGAGGCCAACTTCCTGCGCCGCGATGCGCGCGACCTGATGGCCCAGCTGTGGACCTGGCAGAACGGTGACATCTCGGCCAATGACCTCTACCGCGGCGATCTCGCGATGGCGCTTGCCGGTATCAAGGCCAAGGTGCTGCTGATGCCGTCGGCCACGGACCTCTACTTCCAGACCGACGACAATCGCGAGGAGCTGCCGCACCTGAAGCACGGCCGGCTGGTCGAAATCCCGTCAGTCTGGGGCCATCGCGCCGGCAATCCCAACGTCAATCCCGAGGACGCGGCGTTCATCGACAAGCAGGTGGAGGCCCTGCTGGCCGAATAGAGCCGCGCGCTCGTGCAGCGAGCGAGGAACTGGTGTATGCTTCAATCGAGCTGGCTGCCCTCCAGGGGAAGGTCGGAGGGGGCCGGCTCGGGCATCGTTCGTGATCTTGGGGGCGATCGTGCCGATACATATCCATCCCGGTCCCGCCTGCGCGCAGAAGGTCGGCTTGCCCTGCAGCCCGACCACCTGCGGGCATTTCAAGAGCTGCAGCCAGGGCGGTCGGCTGCTGTCCTGCTCCGCGCAGCCTGATGGCTCCTGCGTGTGCTTCCACAGCGATTGGGTGGGGCCCGGCGGGGTCGAGGTCGAGGCTGCCTCGATCACTCGAGCGCGCAACGCGGTCCTCGACCCGCGCTGGCTCGACCTCACCGAATCGCGGCCACAGACCCTGCAGCAGGCGCTGTCGCGATTCCGGCCACGCCCGCCCGTCGTCGGCGCAGACGGCAGCGCGAGGCCGGTCGGCCCTGCCATCGGCCTCGCCTACGGCATCATCGAGAAGTTCGTAACCAATCCTGCGCCTGGGACCTTTCCGAAAATCGTGCGCTTTTCCGTTGCGGCCGGCATGCTCAACCGCATTCATCATCCCGAGCGCGTCGACCAGGGCGGCGGCTGGTGGTGCGGCCCTGCCTCCTTCATCCATGCGTTGGCGCGTCAGGACCCGGCAGCCTATGCCAGGTATGTCACCGACCTGTACGACAACGGCGTCGCCTTTACCGCTGGTGCAGAAGCCGTCCGTCCGAGCCTCGCGTTCCGGCTGGATCCCGTGCCGCCGGGCGAAAACGCTGCCGACTGGATCGCGCTCGGCAGTCTGCGCGATTCGACGAACTGGATCTTCGACTACCATCGCAACGCGTGGGGGGAACATATGCGGGGCGGCACCAAGCCTGCCGAGGTCGAGAAGTGGTTCAAGAAGTTCGGCTTTCGCGAGGTGATCAACAAGACCGCTTCGTCGAGCTGCGATCTCGACAATCTGAAGCTTGCGGACAGCTATGCCCGCCGCAACTGGCGCGTCGTCTTGTCGGTTGCCGCGGTCGGCATCCAGGGCGGGCCCGCCGAGGCCAAGGCCGGCGGCTCGGCCGATCACTTCATCGTGCTCTCGGGACCGATCACTTACGGCCCGCCGATCAAGATGCGCATCTTCACCTGGGCCGGATACGAAATGACCCCCGGGGTGGCCATGACGGCGAACGACTTCCTGAACAGCTATCACGGTTTCATTGCCGCTCGCCGTTGAGGGCAGATATTCTTCCGGAGCGCGCCCTTCCAGCGCGCCCCATGACAGCGCAAGATGCGCGCGGTCCGGAAGACCGTGAGGTGACTCCCATGCCCGACACCCTCCTCCCCCGCGACGGCCTGGTCATCGTCGCCAAGCGCGATTGTCCGACCTGCGTGCTTGTCGAACCGGTGATGCAGAGCCTCGACCGCGCCGGTCCGCTGGCCGTGGTCAGCCAAGACGACCCGACCTTCCCGTCGGGTGTGCGCTCAGTGGTCTACGACGATGGGCTCGAGCGCTCGTTCCGCCTCAACATCGAAGCCGTGCCGACCTTGATCCGATTCAAGGATGGTCGCGAGGTCGAGCGCACCGTGGGCTGGCAGCGCGAGGAATGGATGCGCCTCGCCGGCCAAGCGGCCGAGGGCAAGGGCCTGCCGGCGTGGCAGCCGGGCTGCGGCTCCAAGAGCGTCGAGCCCGGCGTGCACGAGGCGCTGATCGCGCGCTACGGCGATCCCGGGCTGAAGTCGCGCGAGATTGCCGTCGGCAACTGGGACGACCCGATGGAGGCCTGCTTCGAGCGCGGCTGGACCGATGGGCTGCCCGTCGTGCCGCCGACCGACGAGCGCATCCTGCGCATGCTGGGCGGCACCGAGCGCAAGCCCGACGAGGTCGTGGGCCTGATCCCGCCCAACCTCGCGCCCTGCACCGTCGAGAAGGTGGCGATCAACGCGGTGATGGCTGGCTGCAAGCCGGAGTACATGCCCGTCGTGCTGGGTGTACTGGAGGCGGCGCTCGATCCGTTGTTCGTGCTGCATGGCCTCCTCTGCACCACGCACTTCTCCGGCCCGCTGGTGATCATCAACGGCCCGGCGGCCAAGGCAATCGGCATGAACAGCGGCGTCAATGCGCTGGGTCAGGGCAATCGCGCCAACGCCACGATCGGCCGCGCGCTGCAGCTCATCGTGCGCAACGTCGGCGGCGGCCTGCCCGGCGCCATCGATCGAGCGACCTTGGGCAACCCCGGCAAGTACACTTTCTGCTTCGCCGAGGATGAATCCGATCCCGACTGGGAGCCGCTGTCCGTTCGCCGCGGCATCGCGCCGGGCAAGAGCGCCGTCACCTTGTTCCATGGCGAGGGCGTGCACGGCTTCATCGACCAGCGATCGCGCACGCCCGAGGAGCTGGTACGCTCGCTGGCCATGGGCCTGTTCGGCGTCGGCCATCCCAAGCTCTGCGACGCCGGCAACGCCGTGCTGGTCCTGACGCCCGAGCATTACAAGATCTTCAAGGACGGCGGCTGGAACCGCCGTCGCATCGAGGACGAGCTGTACCAGGCGCTGAGGCGGCCGGGCCGCGACCTCATCTGGGGTGCCCAGGGCGTGCCCGAGGGCCTGCCGCCCAAGTACGCCGACCAGGTCGTCGACAAGTTCCAGCCCATGCCCGACGGCGTGCTGATCGTTCGCGCCGGTGGCGAGGCTGGGCTATTCTCCGCCATCATCGGCGGCTGGCCCGGCCAGCGCGTGCGCACCGAATGCCAGTCCGTCACCAGGGAGATTCGCCCATGAATTCGCAAATGAAGCTGCGCGATCCCACCGCCGAAAGCTCGCCGGTCCGGCGTGCCCGCCTCACGCCGCCACCATCGCTCGACGGCAAGACCGTGGCGCTGATGGATATCGGCAAGTCGCGCGGCGCGGAGTTCATCGACCGCCTCGAAGGCCATTTCAAGAAGGCCGGCGTCGCCACCAGGCGCTACGCCAAGCCGACCAACACCAAGGTGGCGCCGACGGCGCTGATGCAGCAGATCGCCGCCGAGAACCAGCTCGCGGTGATCGCCTTAAGCGATTGAGGCTCCTGCACATCGTGCAGTCTGCACGACATTCATAACCTCGATACCCGCGGCATCCCCGGCGTGAACATCGTCACCACGGGCTTCGTCGACGGCGTCGCCGCGCAAAGCGAATCGCTGGGCTTCGACCCGGCAGTGGTCTACGTCCCGCATCCCATCCAGAACCGCACCAAGGCAGAGATCGAGGCCATTGCCGACGACGCCTTCGCCAAGGTGATGGCGCTGCTCAGGTCATGAAACAGGCTGACCCCTGCTGGACTATACTGTGCTTATTGACGAGGACGAGCACTTGAGTTATGTTCGTCGCTGCCGCCTTCAGGCGTCCGCTCTTTGCATCGTTTATCCGACCATGTGCTGGACCGCTCCCACCCCGAGCAGGTGATCCGCCCGGCTGAGGGGCTAGCGCGTGATGATGTCATGGCGACTCATTGCCGGGAGCGCGCCACTAGAGACGGAGTAAACTCCGTCGTAAGTGGCGCTCTTCCTTGCCGCTGCAACACCCCATGAGCGGCACTGGAGTGCCGCGCTCCCGGCAAAGACGGTCGGCTTGGAGTATCACGCCCTAGCGCAAACTGCGGGAACTGCGCAAACCTCAGAAACCCCAATTAAAGCGTATCGAGCGCACCCATCGGTTCTCAAGTCGCAAACTGCGCGAACTGCGCAAACCTCGAAGGGAACGCAGTCGATGCAGGCCCTCCGGCAAAGCCTCGAGGCGCCTGGCGCCAGCGTAGCCGCACCGTCAAGACCGCTGTGTCGAACTATCAGTCCTTCTCCGGCACGACCGACGGATGGACGGTCATGTCCGCCGGCGGCTCGGGCGGCGGGGCGGGGCGCGGGGTGATCGGCTTGATGAAGGCGGCGACCGCGGCGGCTGTCGCCTTGGGGTCCTCTTCCATCGGGTTGTGGCCAAGCGCCTCGAAGACCTCCAACTCGGAGCCCTTGATGTCGTTCTGGAAGCGGAAGGCGTCGGCCGTCGGCACCCAGCGGTCCTTGCCGCCCCAGATGATGAGCGTGGGGACGTCCAGTCGCTTCAGCGGCGCGGGATCGAGCGGCTCCTGGGTGCGGGCGCGCTGCAGCGTCGCCTCGCGGTTGCCGGGGAAGCGCTGCAGCTCGGCATAGCGTCGGATGCGCTCGGGCGTCACCATCGCCGGGTCGGCATAGACCTCGGTGAGCGAGCGTCGCACCATGCGCTCGGGCTTGAAATAGATGCCGATGTCGCCGACGACAGGCGTGCGCGCCAGCCTGATCGGCAGCGGTGCATCGCCCGCGGTGCGCGGATAGCCCGCGGCGTCGACCAGGATGAGCTGGCTGACGCGGTCGGGCCGCGTCGCGGCAAAGGTCCAGGCCACGGCGCCGCCCATCGAATGGCCGACCAGCACGAAGCGGTCGAGGTTCAGCGCGTCGACCAGCACCTCCAGGAAATCGGCATAGGCGTCGATCGTGTATTCGTCGCGCGGCCAGGCGCCGGTAAGGCCGTGTCCCGGCAGATCGACCGAGATCAGCCGCGCCTTGCCGGAAAGCTCGCGCGCCCAGCCCTCCCACATATGAAGGGAGCCCATCGAGCCGTGGATCAGCACGACGGGAATGCCGTCGGGATCACCTTCCTCGCGCACATGGGCGCGCACGCCGCCGACGTCGACAAACTTCGAGCGGTCGTTGGCATAGCGCGCGATCAGCTGCTCGGCCGGCAGGCTGGGCGAATAGGCCCACAGCGCCACGCCCGCCAGCACGCCCAGCACGAACAGCGCGACGATGGGCCAGCGCCGGCGCGGCGCCTCGTCCCTACGGCGACGCGGGGGCATGGCCATCGCCTTGCTGGGGCGCGAGGTACTGCTCGACGCCGCGCAGGCGCAGCTCGGGCACCGGCGCGGGATCGACGATCCTGAGCTCGATCAGCTTGGCCAAAATCGCCTTGTTGAGGTCGTTGCTCACCACCAGGCGGTCTTCCAGCCGCGCCACGAACACGAACAGCTCGAAGTCGAGCCCGCTGGTCGTGATCTGGATGAAGCGCACGATCGGGGCCGGCACGCGCAGCACGCGCGGATGGCCAAGCGCCGCCTCGCGCAGCAGGCCCTCCATGGCCGCGACGTCCGTGCCCAGCCCCACCGTGATCTTGATCTCGACGCGGCTCGACGTGTCGGAGTAGGTGCGGTTCACCACGGGATTCTGCAGGAACATGCTGTTGGGCACCAGCACATGGGTGCGCTGGAAGGTTTCGACCTCGGTGGCGCGGATGTTGATGCGCCGCACGAAGCCCTCATGCCCGCTCACCGCCACCCAGTCGCCGGCCTTGATCGGCCGCTCGACCAGCAGGAAGACGCCGGAGATGACGTTGTTGGCGATGTTCTGCAGGCCGAGGCCGATGCCGACCGACAGCGCACCCAGCACGATCGCAAGATTGGTGAAGTCGATGCCGAGCGCGCCGATGCCGATCAGGATGGCGACGATCACGCCGACATAGTTGAGGCCGGCGTCGATCGACTGGCGCAGCGGCATCGGTGCATCGACGGTCGGCAGCACGCGGTCGCGCACGATGCGGCGGATCAGGCGGGCGAGCAGGATGCAGACCACGAAGGCCACGATCGCCATGCCGATATTGCCGAGCGAGATCGTGACGCCGCCGACCTGCACGCCGCGGATGAGCTGGCCGGCGCCGTTCAGGATGGCGTCGGTGTCGACACCCCAGGCGGCCGGGATGAGGACGGCGAGCAGCGCCAGCAGCACGAGGTCGACCACCAGCATCACCAGGTGCTGGCCGCGCAAAGTCGCGTCAGCCGGCAGGCCGACGCGACGGCGCACCCACCGGCCCGACGGCGTGTCGGGCGCCGCCGCCTCCTCGAGCAGGTCGCCGATCAGGCGATGCGCCAGCAGCGCGACGGCGATCAGGAGGCAGGTGAAGTAGATGGCGTTGTGCAGCTGGGCGGCGAGCGTGGCATAGCCGAACAGCGCGAAGACGATCGACGACAGCACCGCGACGCTGAGCAGCAGGCGGGCGACCGACCACCAGGTGCCGCCGATCATGAGCGAGCGTTCCTCGCCCTCGGGCTGGGCTGCGTGCCAGGAACGATTGCCGAGGGCCGGCAGGGTGAACAGCGAGATGACGGTGGCGAGCACCAGGGCGCCGACGGCCGACACCGCGTCGGTCTCGCTGCCGCTGCGCGTCAGGGCGACGTAGATGAAGTCGACGGAGAGGCCGACCGCCATCAGCCGGCGCAGCGCCTGCGACAGTTCATTCGCGCTTTGATTGGTGAAGGGCAGGATGCGCCATGCCGGACGATGCGGCGAGAGCGCCGTGGCCGTCAGTCCGACGACCAGCAGGAAGGTGATCACCCGGTTGATGAGCTCGGGCAGCAGGATGTTGATCGGCGATGGCGGCATGGTCGCCAACAGAAGCTTGCCGATCAGCCAGACCGCCAGGATCGGAACCAGCACCAGGCCGACGCCGTCGATGGCGGCGGCGACGGTGCGGTCGCGCTGGCCGGGCTCGGTCGCCTCGCCGCGGCCGAAGCGGCGGTGAAGGAAGCGGCCGCCGGCCCACAGCAGCACGGTGATGATGGCCCAGCCGGCGAGGCCGGCGAGATCGCGTCCGTCGAACTGCAGTCCTGCGCCGAGCCACGCGCTGGTTGCTGCCGACAGCGCCTGCAGCGAGGCGCTGAGCTCGGGGCCGAGCTTGCTCCAGACGTCGCGCGACACCGGCGAGGCGTCGCGCCGCAGCAGCGTTCGGAGCATGACCTCGCCGCGCAGCTTGGTCAGGCGCTCGGTGAGCTGGTCGGCGCGGGCGATCACCACCTCGCACTGCTTGACGCGGCCCTCGCTGACCGTGGCCTGCTCGGTCAGTCGGTCGCGCTCGGCCTTGACCGCGTCCGATTCGGGGACGGCGTCGCTGGCCGGCTTGGCCTCGAGCGGCGCCAGCAGGCGGCGTGTGTCGGCGAGGTCGTTGCGCGCGAGATTGGCGGCGGCACTGGCGGCGGCGCGCACGTCGGCCACCTGCTCGCGCAGGGCGTCGATCTCGACCGGCAGCAGGTTCGCCTGCTCGGTCCGGGTGGCGACGCGGTCGAGTTGGCGCGTCCACAGCTCGACCAGCTGGCCGAACGGCCGCTGCGGTGGCGTCGCCGTCTGGGCCAACGCTGGGCCGGATATGACCAGCAGCAGGAGAAGCCCCGCCAGGCGGATGGGAAAGCGCACGCAGGCCTCGTTCTTCAGTCCCGGTTTACCACGGGGTCGGAGGTCCGTCTTGCCGCCCTCTGGGGGCCAAATTTAGGCGGATTCCAGCGGCTTTTCCGCGTCGGTTGACAGGGCTGCGCCGACGCGGAACGTTGCGCGCCGAAGGCGAAAATCCCGGAGGAGACGAAGGCATGGCCGAGGGCAGGAGTTCAGTCGGTGAAGTCAGGATCAAGCCCGATCGGTTGCATGCCTTCACGATGGCGATCTGCCGGGCCGACGGCAGTTCCGACCAGGAGGCGCGCCTGGTCGCCGACCACCTGGTGCTGGCCAACCTGTTCGGCCACGACAGTCACGGGGTCGGCATGATCCCGCATTATATCCAGAACACCGGCGTCGGCGCCTGCGTCCGTAACAATCATGCAAAGATCATCCGCGACAACGGGGCCGTGATCGTGATCGACGGCGGCGCGGGTTACGGCCAAGTCGTCGCCAAGGAAGCCATGGATATCGGCATAGAACGGGCGAAGAAGCACGGCGTGTGCGTCGTCGGGCTGACCAACGCCCATCACATCGGCCGCATCGGCCATTGGGGCGAGCAGTGTGCGCGCGCCGGCATGGTGAGCACGCACTGGGTGAACGTGCACGGCCACAAGTCGATGGTGGCGCCGTTCGGCGGCGCCGAGCCGCGCTTCACCACCAACCCCTATTGCACCGCCGTGCCGCGCAAGGGCAAGGAGCCGATCGTCCTCGACTTCGCCACCAGCCAGGTGGCGGCGGGCAAGGTGCGTGTCGCCTTCAACAAGAAGGTGCAGATGGAGGACGGGCTGCTGATCGATGCGGCCGGCCGGCCCAGCACCGATCCCGGCGTTCTATACAATCCGCCGTTCGGCGCCATCCTGCCGTTCGGCCTGCACAAGGGCGGCGGGCTCGCGGTGATCTGCGATCTTCTGGCCGGCGCACTGACCGGCGGGCGCACGCACAGCCCGCGCACCATCAAGCCCGGCACGGACATCATCAACAACATGCTGTCGATCATCATCGATCCGCAGTCGATGGGCGGCACCGAGTTCTTCGAGGACGAAGTCGAGACCTTCATCACCTGGGTGAAGTCGGCCAAGCCGCAGCCCGGCGTGCCCGAGGTTCTGACACCGGGCGAGCCCGAGCGCGCGCGCAAGATCGACCGCGAGAGGAACGGCGTGCCGATCGACGGCACGACCTGGCAGCAGCTTCTGGACGTGGCCCGCAAGGTGCGCCTGAACGACACCGAGATCCCGCAAATGGCCGCGGCCTGAACAACGAGGGGAGAGCGACAATGGCCAAGATGAGACTCTACTACTCTCCGTCGTCACCCTACGCCCGCAAGGTGAGGGTGCTGGCGCTCGAGACCAGGCTCGACAAGAAGATCGACATGATCAACGTCGCGCTGACGCCGGTGCAGCCCAACGCCGACGTCGACAAGCACAATCCCATCGGCAAGATCCCGGCGCTGTCGGTCAAGGGCATGGACCTCTTCGATTCGCCGGTGATCTGCGAATACCTCGATCACCAGCACAAGGGGCGCAAGCTCCTGCCGCGCAAGGGCCGCGACCGCTGGGTGGCGCTGCGCCAGCAGGCGATGGGCGATGGCCTGCTCGATGCCGCCTTGCTGGCGCGCTACGAGGGCTTCCTGCGGCCCGAGGACCGGCGCTGGCCCGACTGGACCAAGGGCCAGATGAAGAAGATCGACGGCGTGCTCGATGCGCTAGAGGCTGAGGCCAAGGCGCTCAAGGGCAAGCCGACGCTCGGCACCATCACGATCGGCTGCGCGCTGGGCTACCTCGACTTCCGCTTCGGCAGCCACGATTGGCGCGCCAAGCGGCCCAAGCTCGCCAAGTGGTACGGCACCTTCGCCAAGCTGCCATCGATGAAGGCGACGGTGCCTCCGCCCTCATGAGAACAGGGGCGTGAATGCCGACGAGATCATCCGCCATCTCGGGATGAAGCCTCATCCCGAAGGCGGACATTACGTCGAGACTTTCCGTGCGCCGGGTGAAGGACGCAGCTCGGGCACGGCGATCTACTTCCTGCTGAAAGCCGATCAGCGATCGCACTGGCACCGGGTCGATGCCGACGAGATCTGGCACCATTATGCCGGCGCGCCACTGGAACTTTCGATGAGCGAAGACGGCCGAAGCGTCCGTCATCTCCGGCTCGGCACCGATTTCGGCGTCGGCGAGCAGCCCCAGGCCGTGGTGCCGCGCCATGTCTGGCAAGCCGCCCGCTCGCTCGGCGCCTGGACACTGGTCGGCTGCACGGTGTCGCCGGGCTTCGAGTTCAAGGGCTTCGAATTGGCGCCACCGGGTTGGACTCCGCGCCCCTAGTCTGCCCGGGGTGCATGGTGGCTGTTTCGCGGCTACGATTGCGACGCCATGTTCGTTCGTCCGACCAACCCGGTCAGTCACCGTCTGGCACGCATGGCCTTCATCGTGGCGTGCGTCGCGGCGCTCATTGTCGCGTCCTCGGGGCCGCTGCATCGCTACCTCGGGCTCGAGATCGAGCCGGCCTTCGCGATCTTCCGCTATGGTTTCTATTTGGCGGTGGCTGGCGCGGCGCTGGGCCTCGCCACCATCGTGCCGACCCGGCCCGGCGATCGGAGGCGAGGCTTCGTGGCGGCGCTGCTCGCCGTCGTGATCGGCGTCGCCGCGGCCTACACGCCGCTCACCTGGTTCCTGCGTGCCCAGCAGTCGCCCGAGCTCAACGACATCACGACCGACACCAACAATCCGCCGCCGCTGGTGGTCACGTTGCAGCTGCGCCGCGGCGCCTCCAATCCCGCGACTTATCCTGGCGCGAATGCTGCCGTGCTGCAGCGCGCCGCCTATCCCGACATCACGCCGGTGATCCTGCCCGAGCCGCCGGCCGAGGCCTTCAAGAAGGTCGATGCCGCGGCGATGGCGATGGGCTGGGACGTCGTCGCCCGCGCCCCGGCCGAGGGCCGCATCGAGGCGGTGGCGACCAGCGCCTGGTTCGGCTTTCGCGACGATATCGTGATCCGCATCCGTCCCGACGGTGCGGGCAGCAAGGTCGACATCCGCTCCAAAAGCCGCGTTGGTGAATCGGATTTGGGCGTCAATGCGCGCCGCATCCGTGAGTTCATCGCAAAGCTGAAGGCGTCGTCCTGATTCCCTCCCCGTCATGCGGCGGAGGTGAATGAGGGCGGTCAGAGCGGCAACGTGAACCGGAACGTCGTACCTTGCTTGCCGGTCTCGGCGAGGGCGATGTCGCCGCCGTGGGCGAGCACGAGATCGCGGGCGATGGCGAGGCCGAGGCCGGCGCCGCCGGGACGGCCGCCGGTGACGAACGGGCGGAAGACGCCGTCGACCAGCTCCTGCGGCACGCCGGGACCGTTGTCGCAGACGTCGACGGCCAGCTCGGAGCCGTTGGCGCGGGCGCGCACGGTCACCGAGGTCGCTCCGGCCTCGAAGGCGTTGCGCCCGAGATTGATGAAGACGCGATAGAGCAGGTCGCGGTCGGCCCGCGCCGGCTGGTCGTGGGCGATCTCGTTGATCCAGCCGCGCACGATGTTGGGATTGCTGTCCTCGCCCTGCTCCTGCAGCGCGACGCCCACTTCATCCACCAGGTCGGCAAGATCGATTTTGGCAAGCCGCGGCGTGCGCTGGTCGCGTACGTATTCTATGGCGTCGCTCGCCAGACGCGCGGCGCGGTCGATGGTGTTGAGGATGGTCGGCGCCAACGCGCGCGTACGCTCGTCTTCGCTGCGCGCCAGCCGGTCGGACAAGAGCCGCGCCGTCGACAGCATGTTGCGCAGGTCGTGGTTGATCTTGTTGGTCGCCGCGCCGACTTCGGCCAGCCGCGACTTCTGGCGTAGCGAGGCGCGCAATTCGCGCTGCAGGTTCTGGAACTCGCGATCGACCACGCCGATCTCGTCGCGTCGCCTGGTCGGCGGCCGCTCGGTACCTGGCTCCTCGGGCGCGCGGCGGAAGGCGATCATGTCGGACGACAGATCCTGCAACGGCAGGATCACCAGCCAGCGCAGCGCCAGGTAGAGCAGGAAAGCGGTGAACAGCGCGATGATGATCGACAGCACCAGGATGCGACTGGCGTAGCCGTACATGGCAATGCGCATCGGCAGCTCGTCGGCCACGATCCACACCATGGCGTTGGGCAACCGCATCGACTGGCCGCCGACCCGGACGTAGAGCGGACCGTCATTGGCCATCGCCCGGAGCGCATCCCAGATCATCATCAGCGCGCCTTCTTCCTTGAGGTTGAAGGCCGGCATGCTGGGCTTGGGCTCGATGTTCATCAGCGCCCGCTTGGGCTTGTTGGGCTCGATCAGCACGACAGCGTCGACCCGCGCGTGGTCGAGCAAGGTGCGCTTCACTTCCTCGGTCACCATGTTGTCGGGCGTAGCGTCGAGCGCCAGTGCGGCCAAGGTGCCGCTTTCGATGAGCTGGTTGAGATAGACCGAGCGGAAGCGGGCGATCGACGGCAGGAAGATCGCGATCTCGGCCGTCATCACCGCCGCCACGACCAGGGCGAGGATGCGCCACGACAGCCCGAAAGCGGGGCTGCGCCGGCGCACCGCCTGGGAGGCCCCGTTCTGGGTCGATTGGGCCTGGATGGTGACGTCGGCGGCCATCAGCCGACTCTAGCGAAGTCGCCACCCCCCTCCTAGGTGGCGGCTGTTCAACTCTTAGGGGGCTGTGACGACGCGATAATAGACGCCGTTGGCGCCGTAGGCCGGCATGAACCACAGCCCGTCGGTGCAGCTGTAATAGGCTTGGGCGCCGATCGGCTTATAAGTGCAGCCGGCGGGCAGGGTGCCGTAGAGCGTACCGGGCGGGTTGGCCGCGACGGTGGCCGACGCTGCGCCGGCCTGGACCCCCGCCGCGTAGGCCGCCTGGTTGTTGGTGCTCGAGGCCGCCGCCGCACCGACGGCGGCGCCGGCCAGCATGCCGGCCGCGACCGCGCCGCCGGTGTTCCAGCCGCCGCAATTATAGCAGTTGGTGCCATAGGCATTGACCACGGTCGGCGCGTTGTAGGCGCCGTAGTAGCCTCCGTGATAGTAGTCCGGGCCACCATAATAATGGTTGCCGTTGACGCCGGTCGCCGACCACGAACCGCCACCGCCGCTTGCCGTGCCGCCGCGATAGCCGGTGGCGCTCCACGAGCCGTCGCCGCCACTGGCGGTGCCGCCGCGGTAGCCGGTGGCGCTCCACGATCCATCGCCGCCTGAGGCCGTGCCGCCGCGCCAGCTGTGTGCCGACCACGAGGAGCGATCGCCGCTCCAGCCGCCGGCATGGAACCAGGCGGCGGCGGGCGCGAGCGGTGTTGCGATGGCGATCGCAGCAAGAAGAAGCAGCTTGTTGTTCATCGTGCTCTCCTGAATTCTCACTTGCCCTTTTCCGTCGCGCCCGGCGGCGCGAACGGTATGCGGATCGTGCCGGCCGGCGCGGTGAAGGCGAAGGTGTCGGCCGCGAGTGGCGGATCGATCTTCCAGTCCGAGAACTGCACGGTGTGGCGGTAGCGCGCCGGGTCTTCCAGGAAGATCGCCAGCGCCTTGCGCGGCAGCTTGTCGTCGCTGCCGATCCAGAGCTGGACGTGGGCGAACTTGCCGACCAGGACGACGATGTCGGTGGTGACGCCGCCGACCACCGTCGACTTGCCGACGACGAAAGCGACGCGCAGGTTCTCGGCGATCGCCATCATCGGGTCGCTGACGATGAGGTCGGTGAAGGGGAAGTAGATCGCTGCGTGTTGGAAGGCCGCGCGCAGCATGGCATCCGTCGTGTTGGGCGCCTCCACCGAAGCCAGGTGCTTGGTCGATGGCTCGTAGGCCTGCACGGTCTTGCCGTCGTAGTAGAACTCCGTGCGTGGCCCGTCGCCCGGTGTGATCACCTTGAGCTTGTCGGGGCGCTGCATGGTGACTTGCGAGAGAGTGGAGTAGGCCAGCGGCAGGCCGGTGCGATCGGGACTCTCGAAGGTCGTGAGCGCCGTGAAGCCGATCGACTTGGCGGCGGCGAGCTTGTCGGCCATGCCCTTCACGATCGCCATGGCGGACGGATCGACTTCGACCTTGAGGCCGAGATCGGGCGGCGAGGCGGGCGCCTGGGTCGCCGGCTGCTGCGGTTGCTGGGCGAACGCCATCGACATCGACAATGCCGTCACGGCGAGGCTGGCAGCGAGCGTGATCTTCATTCGGTACTCTCCAAGACTGGAACGATGATCGACATTTTCCGTGACCGACGCAATCAGTGTGAACCCGGTCCGGTGATCAGGCGCGCGCCCGACTGGAAAGTTGCATAGGACCACAGCCAGTCGAACAGCACGACGAAGCGGTTGCGGAAGCCGATCAGGAACGTGACGTGGATCAGGCCCCACAGCAGCCAGGCCAGCGTGCCGTCGACCTTCAGCCAGCCGAAGTCGGCCACCGCGGCGCGCCGGCCGATCGTCGCCATGGTGCCGTAGTCGCGATAACGAAAAGGTCCGGGCGCCGCCCGGTTCGCGATGCGCGCCCGTAACACGCGCGCAACATAGGCGCCCTGCTGCTTGGCCACCGGCGCCAGGCCAGGCAACGGCTGGCCGTTGGCGCTGGCGGCATGGGCAGTGTCGCCGATGACGAAGATCTCGGGATGACCGGGTACGGCAAGGTCGGGGCCGACGACGACGCGACCGACGCGATCCTGCTCGACGCCGAGCCACTTGGCGGCCGACGAGGAGGCCACGCCCGCCGCCCAGATGATGGTCGCGGCTTCCAGGCGTTCGTCGTCGATGGTGACGCCCATCTCATCGCATTCGGATACCGGCTTGCCCAGGCGCACCTCGACATGCAGGCGCTCCAGCGAGCGCAATGCCGATTCGCTCAGCGTCGGCGGGAAAGCCGCCAGCACGCGCGGACCCGCTTCGACCAGCACGATACGCGCATCGCGCGGATTGATGGTGCGGAAATCGTAGCGCAGCGCCACGTGGGCAAGCTCGGCGATGGCGCCTGCCATCTCGACGCCTGTCGGCCCGGCGCCGATCACGACGAAGGTGAGGAAGCGCCGGCGCGCTGCGGGATCGTCGGTCTGCTCGGCATGTTCGAACGCCGACAGGATGCGGCGACGGATGCCGGTGGCGTCGTCGATCTTCTTCAGCGCCGGCGCCACTCTCTCCCATTCGTCGTGGCCGAAATAGGCGTGCCGCGAGCCGGTGGCCAGCACCAGCACGTCATAACCGATCTCGCGATCCTCGAGCCTCACGATGCGGCGCTGGCGGTCGACGCCGGTGACGCGGCCCAGGATCACCCGCACGTTTGAAGCCTTTCGCAGGATCGAGCGGATCGGCTGGGCGATCTGCGCCGGCGACAGGCCGGCCGTGGCCACCTGGTAGAGCAGCGGCTGGAAGAGATGATAGTTGCGCCGGTCGATCACCGTGACGTCGGCATCGGCGCCAGCGAGGCCATGGGCCGCGCTCAGGCCACCGAAGCCGGCGCCGACGATGACGATATGTTTGCGGGCCATCGCCGTCACCATACAGGCAGGCGCGACAGCAGGCGTACCAGCCAGCGCGTACGTGGGCCGAACAGCGTTTCGGTAAAGTAGCTGCCAGCCGCCCGCTTGCTCGCTTCGCCCAGGGTTGGATAGGGCGGCACGAAGCTCGCCAGCGCAGAGATCTTCAGGCGTCTGGAAATCGCCAGACACCAGGGCTGGATCAGCTCGCCGGCGTGCGGTGCCGCGATCGCGGCGCCGAGGATGCGGCCGCGTCGGTCGGTGATCGCCTTGACCATGCCTTCGATGGTGCGCTCGGTCTGGGCGCGGTCGTTTTCGCTGAGCTTCCAGCGCAGGACCTTTATGGCATCGCCATGCTTCTCACACGCCTGCTGCTCGCTCAGCCCGACCTGGGCCAGCTCGGGATCGGTATAGGTCGCCCACGGCACGATCGCAGCGTCGAGCCGGGCCGGGGCGCGGAACAGCGCGCCGCGAATGAACAGCGAGGCCTGGTAGCCTGCCATGTGGGTGAAGGCATAGAGGCCGTTGCAGTCGCCGATTGCCCAGACGTTGCGGTTGGATGTCTTCAGCGAGGCATCGACGGTGATGCCCTTGGCGGTGTGGGCGATGTCCGCCTTGTCGAGATCGAGGCTCTCGACGACCGGAGCGCGTCCCGCGGCGACCAGAAGATGCGATCCCTCCAGCCGCTCGTCATTCTCCAGGATCACCGCGACGCCTGACGACGTCCGCTCGACGCGCGCGATCCTGGTCCGTCCGCGGAGATCGACGCCTTCGCTCTTCAGGCGGGCGACGACGATGGCGGCAAGCTCGGGATCGTCCTTGGCGAGGAAATCGGCGACTTCGAGGACGGTGACCCGCGATCCCAGCCGGCGATGGGCTTGCGCCATCTCGAGCCCGATCGGGCCGCCGCCGATCACGATCAGATGGCTGGGCAGGGCGCGATTGGCGAAGATCGTCTCGTTGGTGAGATAGCCGGCATCGGCCAGGCCCGGGATCGGCGGCGCCGTCGGGCGCGAGCCGGTCGCCAGCACGATGCGCCGGCTCTTGATGCGATGCGGCCCTGCCTGCAATTCGCTGCGGCCGGTGAAGCGCGCGTCCTCCCTCAGGACCCGCACGCCGAGCTTTTCGAAGCGCTCGACCGAATCGTTGGGGGCAATGGCGGCAATCACCTGATGCACGTGATCCATGACGCGGCCGAAATCGACCGTGGGCGCGACCGGGGCGACGCCGAACGCCGCACCATCGCGCTGCGCCTGCGCCATCTTGGCGGCAGCGATCAGCGCCTTGGACGGCACGCAGCCCTGGTTGAGGCAATCGCCGCCCATCTCGGCGCGCTCGATCAGCACCACATCGAGGCCGAGCTGCGCGGCGCCGGCGGCCGCGACCAGGCCGGCCGAGCCAGCGCCGACGATGCAGACGTCAGGAGTGAGCGTTGTCATTGCGGCCACGCAGATGCGTGTAGAGCACCGGGACCAGCGCCAGGGCGGCAAGCCCCAGCAGGGGCAGCAGGAAACGCCATTCGAAGATGATGCCGAGATCGGGCGCCTCGCCGCGGTCGAACAACGAGCCGAAGCTCGCACCGACGCTGGCATAGACGAACGCCGCCGGGATGATGCCGATCAACGTCGCCACGGTGTATGGGCCGAGCTTCATGCCGAGCAGGGCCGGCACGATATTGACCAGCCAGAACGGAAAGATCGGCACCAGCCGCAGGAACAGGAGATAGCTGAAGCTGTCGCGGCGGAAGCCAGCCTCGAAGCGCGCAAGGGCAGCACCTGCGCGAGTGTGAAAGAGGTCGTAGAA
>Ga0081539_10001832_pt1 | contig 33546 bp, 37 predicted proteins | sample TabmetS4T2R2_FD_71023 | JGI IMG/M metagenome (GOLD analysis project Ga0081539, IMG submission 71023) | Tabebuia heterophylla rhizosphere microbial communities from the University of Puerto Rico - S4T2R2 | ecosystem: Host-associated > Plants > Roots > Rhizosphere ... | reverse complement strand
GGGTGCACGAGAGCGACGCGGCGATGCTCGCCGACATCGATCGGCGCGGCTACTCGCTCGACGAGACGTCGCGAGCGATGGGCATGGCGCTCGCCGAAGTCCGCACACCGCGACCGCAGGTCGAGCTCGGACCGCCGGACTGGTTCGACTACCTGCGCCTCCTCGGGGTCCCACCGGACTTCCTCGCGCACGCCGATCGCTCCGCCTTACCGGGTCGCTGGCCTACGTGCTAAACAACGCCACCGCGACCATCGCCGGGTTCACGATCGAGGACGGGCGGTTGGTCGAGCTCGACGGCTCCGTCCGTCCGCTCAGCTCCGACGGCGCCGATCCTGCCCAGATCGCGTTCAGCCGCGACGGCCGCACGCTCGCCGTCACCGAGCGCGCGACCGACAGCATCAGCACCTACGCGATCGATCCGCGCGGCTACGCCGTCGGCCCGACGACGATCAGGCTGCCGGCAAGACTCCGTACGGCTTCGACTTCACCGCCGACGGCGCGATGATCGTGACCGAGGCGTTCGGTGGCGAGATCGGCGCGGCCGCCGCCTCCTCCTACGCGATCACCGACGCGGGCGCGCTCTCGCCCGTCAGCGGCTCGGTCGGCGACACCCGCAGCGAGGTGTGCTGGGCCGCCGTGACCAAGGACGGCCAGTTCGCGTACGTGACCAACTTCGGCGATGGCACGATCTCCAGCTACGAGATCGGCGATGGCGGCGCACCGCAGCTGCGCAACGCGGTGGCCGGCTCGACGCGCCTGGGCGAGAAGGGCATCCGCGACGAGGCGATCACGCGCGACGGCCGCTATCTCTACGCGATCGACGCCGACGCCCAGAAGCTCTTCGGCTGGACGATCTCAGGCGGCGGCGAGCTGGCGCTCGTCGGCGCCTTCGACGGTCTCCCCGCGACCGTCGCGGGGCTTGCCGCCAGCTGAACGGCCGATCACGAGACCCGAGCGTCGGCGGCGCCGGCGGGCGTTGCCCACTGCGACTCGCCCTTCACGTTCACCCTCGGTGGGTGACGATCGTTCACCCCGCCGGCGGGCAAGTTGCGAGTGTGGCCGAGCGGCGCTACGAGATCCGTGTTCGTGGCCGCGTCGGACAAGCGGTGCTCGACACGTTCGACAGCCTCGAGAGCGACGTCGAGCCCGTCGAGACGGTCCTTCATGGGCCTGTGCGCGACCAAGCCGAGCTGCACGGGCTGCTGCGCCGACTTCAGGGTCTCGGCCTGGACCTCATCGAGGTGCGGCGCCTGCCCGAGAGCGGGGACGACATCGCCCGCCGAGGGTGAGGCGCGCTCACCCGCGCGCGCCTCATCGTCTGCCCGTGTGGGCACGCCGCCTCCGCCACCCTCCTCATCGGGCGCCTATCCGCCTCCATCGCCGCGCAGACACAGCACCTGGACGATCGTGCTCGCGGCCGTCGCGGCACTGGCGCTCGGTGCCGGGGCCGGCGTGCTGCTCGCCGGAGCCGGCGACGACGAGGTCAAGACGGTGACGCACGCCAAGACGGTCACGACCGGCAACAAGAGCACGGACGTCACGGTCAGCGTGCCGACGACGACCACGACCACCACCACGACCGTGGAGCGAACCGTGACGGAGACCACGACTGCTCCCAGAACCCCGACAACCGACACGAACCCCTGATCCATATGTGCCGCTGGAACGCCTACTTCGGCCACCCGCTCCTCATGGAGGAGCTGCTCTTCAAGACCGATCACGGGCTCATCGACCAGAGCCTGCACGCGCGCATGGGCGTGGAGACGACGAACGGCGACGGCTTCGGCCTCGGCTGGTACGGCGACCGCGGCGGACGCCCATGCCGCTACCGCAGCATCACCCCCGCGTGGAGCGACGTGAACCTGCGCGAGATCGCGGCGAACGTCGAGTCGCCGCTCTTCCTGGCCCACATCCGCGCGACGACCGGCACTCCCGTGCAGCAGACCAACTGCCACCCGTTCCGCCACCGCAACTGGTTGTTCGTGCACAACGGCGTCATCCACGGGTTCGAGCAGATGCGCCGCGAGCTCATGGTCGCCATCGAGCCCTCGCTCTTCGGCGACGTCGCGGGGTCGACGGACTCCGAGACGCTCTTCTACCTGGCGCTGACCTTCGGCCTGACCGAGGACCCGCTCGCGGGCCTCGAGCGCGCGGTCGGCTTCGTCGAGGAGACCGCGCGCCGACACGGGATCGAGCAACCGGTCCAGATGACGATCGGCGTGACCAACGGCGAGCGCCTGTGGGCGATCCGCTACTCCTCGGAAGGCCACTCGCGGACGCTGTACGTCTCACAGGACGTCGCCGCGCTGCGCGAGCTGCACCCCACGAGCGAGCGCTTGAAGCAGCTCGCCGACGAGGATCGCGCCGTCGTGTCCGAGCCGCTCGGAGACCTGCCCGGCGCCTGGATCGAGATCCCGGAGTCCACCGCCCTCATCGTCCAGCCGGGCCCGGACGAGCAGCGGGCCTTCCAGCCGCGGATGCCCGAGGCCGTGGCGGCCTGAGCGCCGTCAGCTGCGCCCCGGCAGCCTGCGGACGGCGACGAGCTCGAGACCAAGCGCATCGATGTGCTCGAGCACGCGGTGCAGCTCCTCCTGCCCGCAGATCCTCCCGTGAAGGACCGTCTCCACCGCCGTCCCGACCGGGAGCTCCTCGAACTCCTCGAGCACCTCGCCGCTCACGGGACCCTGCAGGCGGAGCTCGTATCGCCCTGCGCGCACCACGGTAGCCGTGAGTGTTGCGCCCGCCCGGGCGAGCGCAGATCACCCCACCGGGGTGATCTGGCGGTAGTGCGCGCCCTCCCCGCCGGACACGGGCGTGCGCCATTGTCGGGCGAAGGCGGCAGGTGCGAGGGTCAGCGGCGATGGCCACCCTGGTGCGGCGCGACCGTCTCCACGCGGCCCTCGACCGAGCGGCCGAGCACGCGCTCACGGTCGTGGCCGCCCCGGCGGGCTCGGGGAAGACCGTCGTGCTCTCCGCGTGGGCTGCCGAGCGCGGCGCCGCGTGGATCTCGATCGGGCCGAGCCACGCGCAGCTGTCCAGTCTCGAACGGGACCTGAATCGAGCGCTGCGCCGCAACGGCGACGGCCGGTCACCGCCGCTCGTGGTCGACGACGCCCAGCAGCTCGACAGCGCCGGCCTCGAAGCGCTCCGCGCTCTCGTGCACGAGGATCGCGCGCCGATCATCGTCGCAAGCCGCTGCGATCCGGACCTCGGGCTCCCGCGCCTGCGGGTCGAAGGCCGCCTGGCCGAGCTGCGCAGCGCCGACCTCGCCTTCACCGACGACGAACTGGCCGCGCTCCTCGACCTGCTCGGCATCGAGCTGGCCGCGGACCGCCGGCGCCAGCTGCTGTCTCGGACCGACGGCTGGGCGGCCGGGATCCGCCTCGCGGCCGTGGCGCTCGAGGCCTCGACCGACCCCGAGCGCCTGCTCGACGAGTTCAGCGGCGACGACCGGGTCGTCGCCGACTACCTGACCGACGAGGTCCTGGCCGCCCAGAAGCGCGACGTCGGCGACTTCCTCCTGCGCACATCGATCGTCGATCGGCTGGACGTCGACCTCGCCGCCGTCCTCACGGACCGTGCCGACGCCGCCGCGGTCCTCGCGGAGCTCGAGCGCCAAGGAGCCTTCGTCGTCGCGCTCGATCGCCGCCGGCGCTGCTACCGCTACCACGCGCTGTTCGCGGAGCTGCTGCGGGCCCGGTTGCATCTCGAGCAACCGTCGGCGGTGCCCGATCTGCACGAGCGCGCGGCCGACTGGTACACCGCGCACGGGTCCCCGGACCTGGCGGTGCGCCACGCGCTTGCCGCCGGCAGCCATGCCAGGACGCGGCACCTGCTCGCCGAGCACTGGCTCGACGTGATCGCCGGAGGCCACGCGACGCCGACCGTCGACGTCCTCGAGGACGACCTGCGCCTGACCCTCGTGGCCGCGCATGCGCAGTTGGCGATGGGCGATCGCGCAGACGCGCTCGATCGGCTGAGGGCGCTCGAGGGCGCCGACGGCTGGGTGGGAGCGCTGGCGGCGCTGCTGCGCGCGCACGCGACGCACGACCTCGCGACCGCCCGACGCGTCGGAGCCGAGGCGATCCAACGAGGCGAGACGGCGACCGAGCCCCGCGACGAGGTCGGGCGTGCCCTCGCGCTGTACCTGCTGGGCGCCAGCGAGTTCGCGCGCGGGACCCTCGAGGTGGCCGCCGATCACCTGGAGGCCGCCGCCGCCCTCGCCGCGGTACCGGGGCGCGAGCGGCTGCGCCTCGATTGCGCGGGGCCGATCGCGGTCATCGAGGTCGTGCGAGGGCGGCTCGCGCATGCGCAGGCGACCGCGAGCGCAGCGGTCGAGCTCGCGCGCCGGCACGCGTGGGAGCGCGCGCCGGCCGCCGGCTGGGCGTTGGCGGCGCTCGCGGCGGTCGCATGGCTGCGCGGCGACCACGCCGCCGCCGAACGCCGCGCCCGCGCCGCCACCACGGGAGCGGCGGCCGACGGCGACGTCGTGCTCGGCAACGCGCTGCGCGCGATCCGCGCGCACCTGCACGCCGCGCGGGGCGACGAGGATGGAGCCCGCGCGCTGCTGCACGTCGTGCACGACACGCAACCGGTCGCCGATGGCGTGCTGGCGCGGTGGCTGGAGGCCCTGGGTCCGGCGCCGTGGGCGACGCCGGCCGGCGATGGGCCCGCGGAGACCGCCGCAACGGCGATGCGCCGCCTGCGCTCCGGCGACGCCGGGGGCGCGCTGCGCCTCGTGATGGAGCTCGATGGCGCGCGTGCGGTCCACCCGACGGTTCGTCTCAGCTGCCTGCTCGTCGAGGCCGTGGCCCGCGAGACCCTCCATGAGCCGGGGACCGTCGCGGCGCTCGAGCAGGCACTCGAGCTCAGCGAACCCGACGGTCTGCGGTGCCCGTTCCTCGTCGCAGGGACGCCGCTACGCGAGGTACTTCGGCGTCACGCGCGCCTCTGCGACGCCAATGCGCCGCGCCTGGCGGCGCTCCTCGACGCGCTGCCCCCACCCCGCGAAGGTTCCGCGCCCGGGCCGAGCGAGCCGCTCAGCGAGCGAGAGCGAGCGGTCCTGCGGCTGATGCCGACGATCCTCGCCAACTCCGAGATCGCGGGCGAGCTGTTCGTCTCGGTGAACACCGTCAAGACGCATGCCCGCAGCATCTACCGCAAGCTCGACGTCGGCTCGCGCCGGGAGGCGGTCGCGCGCGCCGGCGAGCTCGGTCTGCTCTGACGCCGGGCGTCGCCTCACCCAGGCGGGGTGATGCCATCTCACCCGCGGGCCGCATACCGTCGGTGGGCAATCCCCGACGAGGAGAGGCCATGGACGACGTCACAGGCCTGGCGAAGGAATGGTGGCTGCTGGCGGTGCTCGGCGCCGTCTCGATCGTGGCCGGCGTCCTCGCGATCGCCTACCCGGACATCACGCTCCTGGCGATGGGCATCATCTTCGGCTTCTACCTGCTGCTCGCGGGCGCCTTCGAGATCGTCCAGGCGATCGTCGGCGATGCCGCGTCGCGAGCGCTGAGCGCGATCATCGGCGTCGTCGGGCTCATCGCCGGGCTCGTCTGCCTGCGCCGTCCGGGAGACAGCATCCTGGCGCTCGTGCTCGTCCTCGGCATCTATCTGATCGTCAGCGGCGGGGTGCACCTCGTGGTGGCCTTCGGCTACACCGAGCACCGCGGGCTGGGCATCCTGGGAGCGATCGCCGACATCGTCCTGGGGATCCTGATCCTGGCGCTGCCGAAGGTCAGCCTCGTCACGCTCGCGGTGCTCTTCGGCATCTCGCTGATCGTCCGGGGGGCGTTCGCGCTCGTCGGCGCGTTCCAGCTCAGGCGCCTGCGCCACGACGAAGCCGGCATGTCGAGCTCCGCCGGGGCCGGTGCCGCCGCGTGACGCCGACGGCGACAGCGCCGGGCGACGTCGAGCGCAGCGTCGCCACGTTCCGCGCCGTGCGGGAGGAGATCGAGACCTCGATCCTGCCTCTCGCCACATCCGTCGATGGAAGGTCGTTCACCTTCCAGGCGTCGCTTCATGGCCTGCAGCTGCGCGCCGGCGGATATGTCGTGCTCGAGGACGGGGCCGGTTCTCGCCTCGGGCAGATCCTGTCGGTCGGGCTGGCGCTCGAGGAGGCGACTGCGCTCGAGCAGCCGTCGGCGACGGCTGGGGGAGCCGCGACGCGCAGTCGCGTCATCGCCCGGCTCGCCCGGGGCTCCGGCGCCATCCTCGTTGGGGACGGTGCCCCGTTCCACGATGCGCGGGTCCGGCCGGCGGGAGCCAAGGAGCTGCGCGACTGGCTCGACGCGACGAGCGGCCACGGAGCCTCGCTCGACGTCGGCCACCTCGCTCTGGCTCCTGACGTGTCCTTCGCGCTGAACGCCGCGGGCTTCGGGCGCCACACGTTCCTGTGCGGACAGTCCGGATCCGGCAAGACCTACTCGCTCGGCGTCGTGCTCGAGCGCCTCCTGCTCGAGACCACGCTGAGGATGGTGATCCTCGACCCGAACTCCGACTACGTGCGCCTCACGGACGTACGTCCGGGGGTCGACGAGCGCATGGCCACCCGCTACCGGGAGGCGACGCGCGACGTCGTGGTGCGCAGCGCGATCGGCCTGCGCGTCGGCGATCTCGATCCCGACCAGCAGGCCGCCGTGCTGCGACTGGACCCGATCGCCGATCGCGAGGAGTACGCGGAGCTCGCCGCGGCGGTTGCCGAGCAGCGACCCGCCAGCCTGCGCGAGCTGCGCGGCTCCGAGCGCGAGCAGGCACGCCGGCTGGCGATGCGCGGCTCGAACCTCGGAGTCGATCGCTGGTCGGTGTGGCGCGATCCGGATGGCGCGTCGCTGCTCGACGATCTGACGCGACCCGATGCGCGCTGCGTCGTCGTCGACCTCGGCTCCCTGGCCACCCGGGGCGAGCAGGCGCTCGCCGCGGGCGCGGTCCTGCGCGCGCTGTGGCGCAGCCGCGCGCAGCGCGAGCCGATGCTCATCGTCATCGACGAGGCGCACAACGTCTGCCCGCGGCTGCCCGAGGACGCTCTTGCCGCGCTGGCCACCGAGGATGCGATCTCGATCGCCGGCGAGGGCCGCAAGTTCGGCCTGTACATGCTGCTCGCCACGCAACGGCCCGAGAAGCTCCACATGAACGTGCTCTCGCAGTGCGACAACCTGCTGCTGATGCGGATGAACTCCGAGGCCGACCTCGCGGTGGTCGGCGAGGTGTTCTCCTTCGCGCCGCCCGGGCTGCTGGGAACGGCCACCGCGTTCCGCCAGGGCGAGGCGCTTGCGGCGGGCAAGATCTCCTCGCACCCCGCGCTGATCCGCTTCGGCGAGCGGATCTCCGAGGAGGGCGGCGCCGACGTCCCGGCGACCTGGGCGGGCCGCTAGGCGCGCCCGAAGCGGTGGCGGTGCAGGGCCATGCCGACCAGGCCGAGCGGCAGCATCAGCCAGTACGAGAACAGCCGGTAGGCGAAGGTGGCAAGCACCGCGTCGCCCGCGGCCACGCCGGCGAGGGTCAACGTCGCGGTCAGCCCGGCTTCGACGAAGCCCAGCCCGCCCGGAGTGACGGGGATCTGCGCCAGGATCTGCGCGGTGCAGAAGGCGAGCAGGACGAGCGCGGGCCGCGGATGGGATCCGACCGCTGCGAGCGCGGCGAGCAGGGTGAGGTAGTCGAACGCCCAGCGGCCGATGCTCGCCGCCAGCGCGCGCTTCCACGCTGCGCCGAGCGTGCCGAGGATGCGATCGCGCTCGCGCACCAGCCGCCGCGGCAGGCCCGTGAGCGGCTCGGCCCCGCGGCGCAGCCGGTTGCGCAGACGCTGGATCGTCCGACCGACCCACCGCAGCGGCCGGTCGAAGGCCAGCAACAGCACGCCGACGCCGAACACCACGACGAAGATCGCCAGGCCGGCGACGACCGCTTCGACGAGGTTGCGGTCGACGGTGCCGCGGGCGAGCGCGGGCGCCGCCAGCACCGGCAAGGCCAGCACCACCGCGAACACGAGCAGGCTCGCGGCGGTCAGTCCCGCGACCACGGGCCCGCGGGACAGCCCGGCTCGAACCAGCATGCGGTACTGAAGCGCCGCACCCATCGCGCCCCCGCCCGGCGCGATCTTCGACAGCGCGTTGCCGGCCAGCTGCGAGCTGGCGACCGCGTACCAGCCGCGGACGTGCAGCGCGAGGCGCTGCAGGACCCACAGGCAGACCAGCGTGGCCGCCTGGAGCGCCGCCATCGCCAGAAGCCACGCCGGGGCGAGGTCGCGGATGCGCCGCCACGACCTGAGCACCTCGAGGACGCTCGGCGCGACGAGGTACAGCGACACGCCCGTGACCACCAGCCAGAACAGCGTGCGCTTCAGGCTCGAGCGCGGGCGCTGCTCGGCCTCTCCGCGCTCGATCTCGCCCTCGACGTCCGCGCGCCGCTCGATCGCCCTCTCGAGCCTGTCCCCGATACGGACGCGACCGCCCGCTACGGCCATCGTCGTGCGCTAGGAGCAGTCGAGCTGCCCGAACGTGGAGCGGTAGCTCTCCGCGAGCTGCTGGAGCGCCGCCTTGGCCTGAGCAGCCGCGTTCTCGATCGACAGGCTGCTGCCGAGGTTCTCCCCGATCTGCGACATCTTGGCCGTGAACTGGTCGTTGGCGGCCTGGACCTCCTTGCGACGATCGTCTGACAGGTCACCCGTCGCCTTCGAGATCGTCTTGAGGTCGGATTGGATGGCCTCGAGGCTGCTGCGAACGTCATCTGCGGTGGCGGTCGTGATCGTCAGGCCCTTGAGCTCATCGACCTGCTTGGCGATGTCGTCGCGCGCATCGCACACCTGGTCGCTTGCCTTCTCGGCCTTCGATTGGCCACAGCCCGCGACCACGCCCGCGGCGAGGACGATGAGGCAGAGGATGATGCTCCAGCGCACGGTGTCAACGTTGCAGCGCGCCGCGAGCGCCGGCAATGGCGCCCGCACGTCGAGGGCGGTGGTGCCGGCATCTCACCCGCCCAGGATGAGGACCGTTCACCCGAGCGCGGCCGAGACTCCCGGGCGTGACAGGCACAACGAAGCGGATCGCCGTGGTCGTCGCTCTGGTGCTGGCCACGCTGCTGTGGACCGTCGGCGGAGTGGCCATCTGGGTCAACCGCCAGATGCTCGACACCAAGAACTGGGTGCAGACCAGCGATGCGCTCCTGCGCGACCAGAAGATCCGCGTCGCCCTGTCGACCGCGCTCCTCGATCGCCTTTATCAGAGCGCGCCGGTCGAGACGCAGATCCGCGAGTCGCTGCCTCCGCAGCTGCAGGGGCTGGCCGCGCCCGCCGCCGCGGCGGTCCGCCAGGCCGCCAGCCGCCGCGTCCCCGAGATCCTCGGCACCGACGCCGCGCTCGCGGCATGGGAGAAGGCCAACGAGGGCGCGCACAAAGCGTTCCTGAAGATCGTCGAGGGCGACGTCGCCGCGGGCGGCGAGGTCAACCTGAACGTCGAGCAGCTGCTCACGCAGGTCGCCGCGGGCACCGGGCTGCCTTCCGGCGTGGTCGACAAGCTGCCGCCGCAGTACCGCCAGCTGCAGATCATGCGCTCCGATCAGCTCAAGGCCGGCCAGGACGCGGTGCAGATCCTGCGCTATCTGCCGTGGATCCTGCTCCCGCTCGCGGCACTGCTCTTCGCCGCGGCGATCTGGCTGTCGGTGGACCGCCGGCGCGCGGTCGTCTGGTGCGCGGCGTGCGCGATCTTCGCGGGTGTCGCGATCCTCGCGATTCGCCGGCTCGGCGGCGACGCGGTCGTCAACGCGCTGGCCGACGCGCCCAACGTCCGACCCGCCGCGAAGGCGGCGCTCCTGATCGGCACCTCGCTGCTCACCGACGTGGCGTGGGGGTCGATCGTGCTCGGCGCGCTCGTCGCGCTCGGGGCATGGCTGTTCGGGCCTGGCCGTTGGGCGACCTCGGCCCGGCGCGCGGCCTCCCCCACCTTCCGCGACCGGCCCGCGGCTGCCCGGGTGGCGCTCGGCATCGCCCTCCTGCTGCTGGTCATCTGGGGCCCCGTGCCGTGGACGCGGAACCCGATCTGGATCCTCGTCTTCACGGCGGCCGCGTTCGTGTGGCTCGAGGTGCTGCGCCGCAGGACGCTCGTCGCGTTCCCCGACGTGCCGGCCGGCGAGCTCATGCGCGGGATGCGCGGCGGGTTGCCCAAGCGCCGGGCATCGACCGACGACGATCAGCTGGACCGGCTCGAGCGCCTGGCAGACCTTCGCACCCGCGGCGTGCTCGACGAGGCCGAGTACGAGCGGGAGAAGGCCGCCGTCCTCTCGCCCTCGAACTGAGCGACGCCGCGGGCTGTCTGCCTCAGGCGGCGAGCGCCTTGGCCTTCAGGGCGTCGAACTCCTCGCGCGTGATCGCCCCGTCGTCGAGCAGGTGCTTGGCCTTGTCGATCTCCGAGGCGGCACCGCCGTTGGTGGCGACCGAACGGACGTAGCTGTCCAGCTCAGCCCGCTCGCCCCGCGCTCTCTCGGCGGCGCGATCGGCCATCCCGTCGTGCTGGGCGATCAGATAGACGAACACGCCCAGGAACGGCAGGACGATCAGGAACGCCGTCCATCCGGCCTTCGCCCAGCCTCCGATGTCACGGCGGCGGAAGACGTCGAGCAGGATGACGACCATCATCCAGATCCAGACCACCCAGCAGAAGAAGATGATCATCGTCCAGAAGATGTCCAGGAACGGGTAGTCGGATGCGACGATCATGTCGTTGCCCTCCTTTGCGTCAGGATCGACGCGATCGCGATGAGCGTTGGGAGAAGCACTAGGCCGCGCTCCGCCCCTCGGTCCCGCGCGTGGCGATCTGATGGATGATGATCACGTCGATGGCGAGGATCGCCAGCGACCACAGCGGATATGCCGGGATCGAAAGCAGCGCGGCGATCGCGCTGAGACCCGCGGCGCCGATGCCGACGATCCGCCCGTAGAGACCGCCTCCCCACAGCGAGAACGCTGCGAAGAGCTGGATCACGCCCAGGATCAGCGAGACCCACCCCCACGTGTGCAGGCCGCTGAAGATGTACCGGGTGTCGTTGATGAAGAAGCTCGAGTCGCCGATGGCGGCGATCCCGTAGATCACGTTCAGCACGCCGGCGATCAGCAGCATCACGCCCGCGAAGGTGACCCAGCCGGCGCGCCGCTCGATCGGACCGCGTCCTGTGACAGGTGGCCCGACGCGGGGCTCCTGCATGCGCGCGCTCATGAGACCGCGGCTCCCTGGCCCATGACCGCTCGCAGCCGCTCCTCGTCCTCCTCGTCGAGCGAGGTCTGGAGGATCTCGCCGCCGTACGGCGAGATGCGCTCGATGAGCTTGTCGCGGGCCTCGGTGCTCCCGAGGGCGATCAGCGCCGCCGTCCCCGGCTGGAGCTTGGCGCCGAGGTCGCGCATGAAGCTGTCGTTCACGCCGGTATCGGTGAGCTTGCCCGCAAGGGCGCCGGATGCCGCGCCGATCGCCATGCCGAACAGCGGGGCGAGGAAGAGCAGGCCGATCAGGCCACCCCACGCAGCGCCGCCGAGCGCGCCGACCCCAGCGGTGCTGCTCGCCTGATGGAGCTTGATCTTGCCGTCCGGGTCGCATTCGACGACGACGGCGTCTTCGAGGCGAAGGAGATGCTCCTTCGTGGCCTCGATGAGCTCCTGACGGACTCGCTCGGCCGTGTCGCGATCCGGATAGGCGATCGCAACCAACGTGCTCATGTCTCCTCGCTCCTCTCTCCGGGGAAGATGACGCTGAGTCTCGAAGGCCCGGCCGGGCTGGGCAATGTGGCGCACGGGTGTCGCGCGGGGCGGCGTGCACCCCGATCGCGGGGGCGTGGGCACGCACGCGCGCGGCCTGCCGACGCCATTGCCCGGTGTGCGGCACTGAGCGAGTCTCGCGGCATGTCTGCCACCAGAACGCGTCCGGCGCTTTCGGACGACGCGCTCGTGGAGGTGCTCTCGCTCCTCGAGGGCGCCGACAGCGTCGAGCTCAAGCTGACCGTTCCCGAGTCCTCCCAGCGTTCGGCGATCGCCGCGCTCGGCCTCGATCCGCTCGAGGCCCAGATCCGCCAGGTCTTCTTCTTCGACACGCCTGACCTGGCGCTGAGCAGGAGCGGGGTCGTCGTCCGCGCTCGCCGCGTTCAGGGCAAGGGCGAGGATTCGGTCGTCAAGCTGCGACCGATCGTTCCCGACGAGCTACCGACCGAGCTGCGCCGCTCCCCGAGCTTCGTCGTCGAGGTCGACGCGATGCCCGGCGGCTACGTGTGCTCGGCTTCGATGAAGGGCGCGGTCAAGACCGGCACCGTCAGGGAGGCCGTCGCCGGCCAGCGGCCGCTGCGCAAGCTGTTCTCGAAGGAGCAGCGGGAGTTCTTCGGAGAGCACGCGGCCGCGGGCACGAGTCTCGACAGCCTCTCGACCCTCGGCCCGATCTTCGTCCTCAAGCTCAAGTCCGCCCCGGGCGAGCACGGGCGCAGGCTCGTCACGGAGCTGTGGCTGTATCCGGACGGGTCGCGGATCCTCGAGCTGTCGACGAGGTGCGCGACGTCCGATGCCTTCCAGGCCGCGGCCGAGGCCAGGGCGTTCCTCGTCGAACGGGGCATCGACGTCAGCGGCGAGCAGCAGACCAAGACGCACAAGGCGCTCGAGTTCTTCTCCAAGGAGCTGCAACGCAATGCGTCAGGCTGATGGCGCGTGCCGTGCCCAGAGCTGGCGCAGGAGCGCGGGCTTGAGCCGCTCCTTGTGGACGAACTCGGCCGCGGCGGATGAACGCGGCGCCGCGCGGCCGTCGCTGGACATCAGCACCACGACCGGGCGCCGGTCCCCTTTTCGAATGTGCTCGGCGGCCTCGACCCCGTCCATGTCGGGCATGCGGACGTCGAGGAGGACCAGGTCGGGCTCGAGCTCCTCGATCGCCGTGAACGCCTCGACCACCGACGCCGCTTCGCCCACGGCCTGGAAGCCCGAGGTCGCCTCGAGGAGCGTCCGGGCCGCGTTGCGCACGACCGCCTGGTCGTCGACCACCAGCACCCGCACGAGATCTTCCATGGAGGACCAGGTTCCCCGTTTGCGCCAGATCTCACCATGGGGCGGCCTGGCGTCATGACCGGGGTGCGTATCCAAACCGATCACGGGTTTTCCACCACTGACCGACGGGGATACGCTGTGCCCATGACGGTCAGCGTCGCGCTCGCTGATGACAACCTCATCGTCCGGGAGGGCATCGCGCAGCTGCTCGCGACGCAACCCGACATCGAGGTCGTCGCTTCCTGTGATGACTTGGACTCGCTGCTGGAAGCGGTCGAGCGCAGGCAGCCCGACGTCGTCGTCACCGACATCCGCATGCCGCCCACGCATTCCGACGAGGGGATCCGCCTCGCCGCGCTTCTGCGCGAACGCCATCCGCAGGTCGGCGTGGTCGTCCTGAGCAACTACGCCGAGGCCGGCTTCGCGATGGGCCTGCTCGAGTCGGGCTCGGAAGGCCGCGCATATCTGCTCAAGGAGCGCGTGCACTCGCGCACGCAGCTTGCGTCGGCGATCCACTCCGTGGCCGCCGGCGGCTCGGTGATGGATCCCAAGATCGTCGAGCCGCTGGTGGCGGCGAAGTCGCGCGCGCAGCACTCACCGCTCTCGGAGCTCACGGCGCGCGAGCGCGAGGTGCTGGCCGAGATCGCGCAGGGCAAGAGCAACGCCGCCATAGCCGAGTCGCTCGTGCTCACCAAGCGCGCCGTCGAGAAGCACATCAACTCGATCTTCCTCAAGCTGAACCTCTCGGACATCCAGGACGTCTCCAAGCGCGTCAAGGCCGCGCTCCTGTTCCTGGCCGAGGCGGACGGCTCTGACGCCTAGGGCGTGTGCGGCGCGCCGGACGTGGCGAGGTAGAGAAGGACGGCGCGCACACGTCGGTTGACGTCGGGCGTGGCCGGAAGCTCGAGCTTCTCGAAGATGGTGTGGATCTGGCGCTCGAGCGTGCGCTGGTTGATCGCGAGCTTCTTGGCGATCGCCGCGTTGCTTGCGCCGCGAGCCATCTCGACGAGGGTGGCGCGCTCTTCGGCGGTCAGGTCGTCCAGCGGCGAGCGCTCGACTCGGCGCCCCTGGTCCACGAGCCCTTCGACGACCTTGGCATCGATGAGCGAGCCGCCGCGGGCGACCGTCTCGATCGCCGCGAGCAGTTGACGCGGGCTGTGCAGGCGCTCCTTGAGCAGGTACGCGCGGCGGTCGGCGCCCGACTCGAGGAGCGCGAGCGCGTAGGCCGGGTCGCACTCGTCGCTCAGGGCGATGACCGCGGTCTCGGGATGGGTGTCGCGCAGCTCGGCGGCCAGACGCAGGCCCTCGTCGGTCATCGAGGGCGGCATTGGGATCTCGGTCAGCACGATGTCGGGCTGCGCGTCGTCGAGCGCCGCCCGCAGCTCGTCGGCGTCGCGACATGCCGCGACGAGCTCCACTTCGGGCATCTCCTCCAGCATCCCGGCGAGTGCTTCGCGCGCGAGGAAGCTGTCGTCGGCCAGCGCGACCCGGACCGCCATCGAACGAGCCTCGTGCCGTCCGCATCCGCCTGCAAGGGCGCTTGCCTGCATGCGAGCTTCGTGCGGGCACCGCTCCGGCCGTCACCCGCGACGGATGATGGTGGTTCACCCGCCGCTGCGCGACAATGCGCGTTCCTAGGTAGTTCCGACTGCGGGCGGTAACGGATGGCCTGCGCGATGGCCCCGCGACCCGGCCCGGCTCAGGAGCCGGGCTCCGCGCGCTGCTCGACGCTGGTGATCGCCGGCGTGGCGGGGACCGGGCTGACCGCGCTCGCGGTGGTGTTCACGGCCTTCGGCGGGCTCAGCTCCGCGCCGTGGCTCGCGGCGGTCGCTCGCGGGACGATCGTCGCGGTGCCGATCGCCGTCGGCCTGTACGCATGGTGCCGGCCACCGTACGAGCGCTTCGGGCGCATGCTGGTGGCGGTCGGCGCCGGTTGGTCGCTGGCCGCCTTGGCCGGCTCGACCAACTCGCTCCTCTACAGCACCGGCAGGGTCGTGGCGTGGGTCGTGGAGGTCGCCTTCGTCTGGCTGGTGCTCGCCTTCCCGAGGGGTCGCCTGACCGGGCGATGGGATCGCGTCCTCGTGATCGGCTTCGCGGGCCTCGTGCTCGCCACGTACGTGCCGACGGCCTTACTCGCCGACACCTATCCGGCGCCGTCTCCGTGGAGCGAGTGCCGCGCGAACTGCCCCGGCAACGCGTTCCAGATCGTCGATACGCAACCGGGGTTCGTGGTTCACGAGCTTCGCGCCGTGCGCGAATCGCTGACCATCGTCGTCTTCCTCGGCGTCGCCTTCGTGCTGGCCGCACGCATCCGATCGGCGACCAGGCTGACCCGGCTCGCGCTCACGCCGGTCCTCGTCGTCGCCGTGGCGAGACTCGTCGTCTACGCCGTCGGGTTCGCCGTGCGGCGCGCGGATCCCGACTCGCCGCCGCTGGAGGCCTTCCAGTGGACGATCGCCCTCCTGATCCCGGCGATGGCGATCGCCTTCCTCATCGGGCTGCTGCGCTGGCAGCTGTTCACGGCGGACGCTCTGCAGCGCCTGGCCCGCGAGCTTCATCAGCACCCCGACACCGAGCAGCTGCGCGTCGCGCTCGCGAGGACGCTCGGAGATCCGGCCCTGCAGATCGCCTTCTGGAAGGGCGAGGCCACCGGCTGCTGGGTCGATTGCGGCGGAGAGCGCGTCGACGTGGGCACGGTCGAATCGGGTCGGTCGGTCACCGTCGTCTACGACGGCGACAAGCGCGTGGCCGCACTCGTGCACGACGCCGCGCTCGACGACGAACCGGGCATCGTCGAGGCGGCGGGCAACCTGGCGGCCATCGCGCTGGACAACCAGCAGCTGCTGTCGCGCGTGAGGGCGTCGCTGCGCGCCGTGCAGGATTCGCGGGCGCGCATGGCGGCGAGCGCCGATGAGGAGCGCCGGCGGATCGAGCGCGACCTCCATGACGGAGCCCAGCAGCGCCTGGTCGCGCTGCGGATCAAGCTCGAGCTGGCCGAGGAGCTGCTGCCGCAGGATCCCCACCGCGGGCGCGAGCTGCTGCACGAGATCGGCGATGAGACGATCGAGGCGCTCGAGGACGTGCGCTCGCTCGCGCACGGCGTCTATCCCGCGCTCCTGACGCAGCGGGGGCTGGCCGAAGCGCTGCGCGACGCGGCGATGCGCTCGCCGATCCCGGTCAGAGTCGATGCCTGTCATGTGGGCCGCTACTCGCCCGAAACGGAGAGCGCGGTCTACTTCTGCTGCCTGGAGGCCATGCAGAACGCCGCCAAGCACGCGCCCGACGCGACCATGATCGCCATCGCCCTGTCCGACGATGGGCGGCTGCGGTTCGAGGTCACCGACGACGGGGCGGGCTTCGACGTGGCCACCACGCCGACCGGCACGGGCATCGCGAACATGCGTGACCGCCTCGAGGCCATTGGCGGCGAGCTGATCTACGGTTCTGGGGTCGGCGAGGGCACGCGCGTGGCGGGGATCCTTTCAAGCAGCGCCTCCAGGCGTGTGTAGTCGCCCGGCGGCGCCACGATCACCGGGCAGTGCGCTGCCGACATCACCTGCCGGGCGACGCGGCCCACGAGGATCGCCCGGTGAAGCTCCTCCCCGCCGGTGCCGCAGACGAGCACGTCGACGCTCCGCGACACCTCGATCAGCGAATCGGCGGCGTCGTAGGCGTCCGCGTCGGCGTCGACCCACATGATGCGAAGCTCCGCGTCGCCGTGCCGCTCCTCCCACCCGAACGGCACGACCGCCACCGGGCACGGCGCTCCGTGCAGGAGCCGCTCGGCCGTGGAGCCGCCCACGGCCTGGCTCACCTGGCCGCGAGTGGTCGCGCCGACCACGAGCAGGCCGGCGCCGAACGACCGCGCCGCGTCCTGGAGCGCGGTGGGCGTGCTGACACCCGGCAGCGGCCGGCATGACGCCTGGACGGCCTCGGCCTGCAGGTCGCGCCGGAGATCCTCGAGCGGCTCGCGCGACCCTTCGTCGAGCCCCGTGTAGACCGACCCGACGACGAGCGGCGCGCCGATCCGTCGCGCGGTCATGACACCGAAGCGGACCGGGGCTCGATCTGCCGTGCGCGGGTCGTAGCCGACGAGGATGACCGTGGCCATCGTGAGCAAGCCTCGCCCCGCGGGCGGCGTGGTCACAAGGGCGCAGACACGCCTCCGTCGGCAGTGCGCACCATTCGCGGACCCGTGCGGGCACCATTGCCCGGCGCGAGGTGCGTTGAGACGCTGCGAAGCCACCATGCTCATCGAGGACTACGCCCTGGTGGGCGATCTGCAGTCCGCCGCGCTCATCAGCACCGCCGGCGACGTCGATTGGCTGTGTGTTCCGCGATTCGACTCGCCGTCGTGCTTCGCCGCGCTGGTCGGTGCCGCCGAGCACGGCCGTTGGCGAATCGCCCCGGCCAACGGCGCTGTCGCGACGTCGCGCCGCTACCGGCCCCGCACGCTGGTGCTGGAGACCGACTTCGAGACCGAGACCGGCGCCGTTCGCGTCATCGACTTCATGCCCGTGCGCGGCAAGGGCGCCCCGCGCCTGATGCGCATCGTCGAGGGCCTTGCCGGCCAGGTGCCGATGCAGATGGAGCTGACGCTGCGGCCCGATTACGGATCGATCACCCCGTGGCTCGAGCGCGTGCCCGACGGGGTCGCCGCCATTGCGGGCCCCGATGCCTTCCGCATGAGCACGCCGTGCCCCCTGTCGACGGACGACGGGACGGTACGCGCGGAGCTCGTGGCGGTCGAAGGCAGCCGCGACCGCTTCACCCTGAGCTGGTGGTCGTCCCATGAGCCGGCGCCGCCGGTCGAGGACGCCGACTCGGCGCTGGCGCGCACCCAGGCATGGTGGGAGGACTGGTCGGGACGCTGCACGTACGAGGGCGAGTACCGCGATGCCGTGCTCACGTCCCTGATCGCGCTGAAGGCGATGACGTCCGAGCCGACGGGCGCGATCGTCGCCGCCCCGACGACGTCGCTCCCGGAGGAGCTCGGCGGCGTGCGCAACTGGGACTACCGCTACTGCTGGCTGCGCGACTCGGTGCTGACGCTCGAAGCGCTGCTCGTCGGTGGATACACCGAGGAGGCGCTTCGTTTCCGCGACTTCGTCCTGCGCGTGGCGACGGGGGATCCGGCGAAGGCGCAGATCATGTACGGGGTCGGTGGAGAACGGCGCCTCTCGGAGTTCGAGCTGCCCGACCTGCCGGGCTACGAGGGCTCCGCGCCGGTGCGCGTCGGCAATGCCGCTTCCGAGCAGTTCCAGCTCGACGTCTACGGCGAGGTGATCGGCGCGGGGTTCTCCGCGGCGGTCCGCCTGGGCGCCTTGCAGCCCGAGCTCTGGCCGCGCTGGCGAGCGCTCGTCGACCACGTCGAGGCCGTCTGGCGCGAGCCCGACGACGGCATCTGGGAGGCGCGCGGCCCGCGCCGCCATTACACGTACTCGAAGGTGATGGCGTGGGTCGTCTTCGATCGGGCTCTGCGGCTCGCCGAGCGCTTCGAGCTCGATGCTCCGTTCGACCGCTGGTCGCGGATCCGCGACGAGATCCACCGCGAGGTGTGCGATCGCGGCTACGACCCCCAGCGCAGGACGTTCACCCAGTACTACGGGTCGCAGGAGCTCGACGCCAGCACCCTGGAGATCCCGCTCGTCGGCTTCCTCCCCGCCACCGACGAGCGCGTCACGGGCACGATCGATGCCGTGCAGCGCGATCTCGGCCGCGACGGCTTCGTGTCGCGGTACTCCACCGACGTCACCGACGACGGGCTACCGGGGGACGAAGGTCAGTTCCTCGCCTGCTCGTTCTGGCTCGTGAGTGCGCTCGCCCTCAACGGGCGCGTGAGCGAGGCGCGCGCGCTGTTCGAGCGGCTGCTGGACCTGCGCAACGACGTCGGCCTCCTCGCCGAGGAGTACGACGTCCACCACGGGCGTCAGGTCGGCAACTTCCCGCAGGCCTTCAGCCATCTGGCCCTGATCGAGGCCGCGCAGGCGATCACCACCGCGTCCGAGCCGGAGGCGACCGCCGATGCGCTGCGAGCGGCAAGCTCGTCGACGCCGGCGCCGGTTCGCATCGGGGCCTATCACTGATCGTGGGCCCATGCACGGCTCGTGGACCCGACGTCGTGAGCGCCAGGACGATGGCGCCATCGACTTCGAACCAAGCTCGCTGACCGGCCTCTTCGCCCCGCCCACGTGGCTGCGCGACCTCGGCCAGTCGGCGTGGCTGGCGGTCGGCGTGACGCTGTTCGTGGTCGCGCTCATCTGGGTGCTGACGCTGACGGACACGATCGTCGCGCCCCTGATCACGGCGACGGTGGTGGCCGCGGTGGCGTCGCCGGCGGTCCGCTGGCTCCGGGCGCACGGAGTGGCCCGGGGCTTCGGAGCAGCGATCGTCCTTCTCGCGCTGGTGGCCGTGGCCGTGGGGGTCGTCGTGCTCATCGTGGGCGGGATCACCAACCAGCTCGATGCGTCGCGCGCCAACCTCGCGGCGGCGAAGGACACGCTCGCGCAGTGGCTCACCGACCTGGGCGTCACCGGCAAGACGGCCAACGACGCGGTGGGCGACGCGTCGTCGGCGGTCAGCGACGCGGTGCCGGCGCTTCTGAAGGGCCTCACGTCGGGCATCGAGAGCCTCTCCTCGCTCGCCGTCTATCTGTCGCTGACCGCGCTGAGCCTGTTCTTCCTGCTCCTGGACGGTCCCACGATCCGGCACTGGACCGAGCGCCACATGGGCGTGCCCGAGCCGGTGGCCCATCAGATCAGCCAGCGCGTCCTTCAGTCGCTGCGCGGCTACTTCGTCGGGGTGGCGATCGTCGCGGTGTTCAATGCCGTGGTCGTCGGATTGGGCGCGATTCTGCTCGGGGTGCCGCTCGCGGGGACGATCGCGATCGTCACCTTCCTCGGCGCGTTCGTGCCCTACCTGGGTGCATGGGGTGCGGGCGCCTTCTCGGTCCTGATCGCATTGGGCGGCGCAGGCACCGACGCGGCCCTCGGCATGATCGTCGTGCAGCTGCTGGCCAACGGGCTCCTCCAGCAGATGGTGCAGCCGATCGCCTACGGGGCGGCGCTCGGCATCCACCCGCTCGCGGTGCTCATCGTCACGATCGCCGGCGGAAGCCTGTTCGGGGCGGTAGGGCTGATCCTTGCTGCGCCGCTGACCTCGGCGGCCACCCGCATCGCGGCCGACCTCTCGCGCAACCGCGCCCCGACATGACCGAGGACACGCGCCCAGCGCTGGTCGCCTTCGACGGGTCTGCCGAGTCCCAGGCGGCCGTGCGCGCCGCCGCCACCCTGTTCCGCGATCGCCTCGTGCTCGTCGTGAGCATCTGGGAGCCGGGGCTGGCCATGGCGGCCATGTCATCGCCGGACGCAACCGGCCTCGGCTTCCCGCCGCCCACGCCCGAGCAGATCCAGGCTGTCGACCGGGCGCAGCAGGAGCACGCCACGTCGGTCGCCGTCACCGGCGCGCAGATGGTCAACGAGCTCGGCGGGACGGCCGAGGCGCTGCCGGTGGCCGAGAGCCTCAACGTCGCCGACGCCGTCATCGAGATCGCCGAGGCGCGCGACGCGGCGGCGATCGTCGTCGGCTCACGCGGGCTGGGCGCGGTGAAGTCGAGGCTGCTCGGCTCGACCTCGCGACGCCTGTTGCACGAGACGCGGCGCCCGGTGCTCGTCGTGCGCGCGCCCGAGTAGGCCCGTGGGCCGAGCAGGCACAACCGCTGTTCGCCCGGGGTCGGCGCCGAGCGCCGGCGTCTCCACCGGCTGGCTGCCGTTGGCCATCCTGGGCGCGGCGCAGTTCGTGATGGTCCTCGACAGCAGCGTGATGAACGTGTCGATCTCGCAGATCGTCGCGGACCTCGACACGACGATCCAGGGCGTCCAGCTGGCGATCACCGCCTACACGCTCGTGATGGCGGCGCTGATGCTCGCCGGGGCCAAGCTCGGGGACATCCTCGGCCGCCACCGGACCTTCGCCATCGGACTGGCCGTCTACGGGCTCGGCTCGCTCACCACCGCCCTGAGCCCCAACCTGACCGTGCTGCTCCTCGGCTGGTCGCTCGTCGAGGGCCTGGGCGCCGTGCTCGTCATGCCGGCGATCGTGTCGCTCGTCGCCGCCGTCTACAGCGGTCCGCAGCGCGCGGTGGCCTTCGGCGTCGTGGGCGGCGTCGCCGGCGCCGCCGTCGCCGTCGGGCCGCTCATCGGCGGGTGGGTGACGACCGAGCTCAGCTGGCGCTACGTCTTCGCCGGCGAGGTGGTCATCGTCGTCCTCATCCTCCTCATGCGGGGCAAGCTCGGATCTGCGCCGCCCGTGGCGCGTCCGCCGCGGCTGGACCTCATCGGCGTCGCGCTGTCAGCCGCCGGGCTCGGACTGGCGGTCTTCGGCATCCTCAAGAGCAGCGAGTGGGGCCTGATCGAGCCGCGCGGCGCGCTGACGATCGGCGGGCACGAGATCACGCCGTTCGGCTTCTCTGCCGTGCCGTTCTTCATCATCGCCGGGGCGGGGTGCCTCGCCCTCTTCGCGATGTGGGAGGAGCGTCGCGAGCGCCAGTCGCGCGACACGCTGCTCGATCGCGCGCTGCTGCGGATCGCGCACCTGCGGGCCGGCCTGACGACCCTGATGATGCAGCAGCTGATCCTGCTGGGAACGTTCTTCGTGCTGCCGGTCTACCTGCAGACGGTCCTGGGCCTGAACGCGTTCGACACCGGCAAGCGCCTGTTCCCGATGTCGGTGGCGATGTTCGTGGCGGCGATGCTGGGGCCCCGCCTCGCGTCCGGGCTCTCGCCCAAGCGCGTCGCGCAGGCGGGCCTCGTCGCGCTCGTGGTCGCATCGGTGCTTTTGCTGGGAACGATCGACGTCAACCTCGATGAGACCGACTTCGCGGTGGCGCTGGCGCTGTTCGGCGTGGGCGCCGGACTGCTGCTCTCCCAGCTGAGCAACGTGATCATGTCGTCGGTCGATCCGGCCAAGACGAACGAAGCCGGTGGGCTTCAGGGAACCGCGCAGAACCTCGGTGCGTCGCTCGGGACCGCGCTGATCGGCTCGGTGCTGATCGCGGCGCTGAGCAGCGGGTTCATCGCCAGGATCGAGGAGAACCCCCGGATCCCGCCAGACGTGCGCGACGCCGTCAACGCGAAGGTCGAGGAGGGGATCCCGATCGTTCCCGTGGACCAGGTCGAGAAGGCCGGCGTCGACGCGGGGCTCACCCAGGAGCAGGCCCAGGCGATCGGCGACGACTACGGCGACGCCCAGCTTCAGGGACTCAAGCGCGCGCTCGGCGCCGTCGCGATCTTCGCGCTGCTGGCGCTGTGGTTCACGCGGGGGCTGCCGGGCCGCGCTCCACCGGCACCGCCCAGCGGCTGAGGCCGTGCTCGGACATGTCCAGCAGCAGGTCGAGCCCATCGGCGTAGGGCGGGGACCACCCGTCATGGCGGACGCGCGGGTACAGGCAGCGGTCCTCCAGGTCGGCGATCTTCACGACCCGCGCCAAGCGCCCGGACTCGCCGGCGGCCTGCGCGATGAGCTCCAGGTGCGCGAGGTAGACGCCATCGGACCGGGCCTGGTTCGCGCGGCGCAACAGCCTCAGCGCGCGCAGCTGGTCTCTCGTGAGCCCCTCCATGAGCAGCTCCTGCTCGGTCACGGCGGTCGCCTCGAGGAGCTCGTGCAGCCAGGCCACCGGGCGGGCCTCGGCGGGCACCATCCGCGCGACGCGCCGGACGTGCTCGAGGGCGGGCGTTCCGTCCTCCTCGAGGTCGTCCGCGAGCAGCGCTTCGGCGAACGCTCGTGCGCATAGTGCGTCCATAGGTTGGCGATCCTGCCCGAGGCGCCGCGCGGCGCGCCAGGGGGCGCGCATGCATTCGCTCGCGGTGGCGCACACGACCGCGAACCACCGGCGCGCCGGGTGGCGCACGGGCCCTCCAGGCGCGACGCTCAGCTGGCGCGGCGGTCCTCGCCGCGCAGAGCAGCCGAAGGAGGAGCCGTGAGCCAAGAGCAGCTCGAGGAAATGGGTCCCATCGACTACGTCGTGCTCGAGTGGCCGAGAGAGCAGCCCACCGGCGAGGTGGTTCCGCTCATCCTCGACGTCGTCGACCGGGGCATCATCAGGATCCTCGACATCGCGGTGCTGGCCAAAGGCGAGGACGGGTCGGTCGCGGCACTCGACCTCGGGGAGCTGAACGGCGGTGACGCGAGCTTCGCGGAGTTCGACGGCGCCTCGGCCGGTCTCCTGGGTCAGGATGACCTGGAGGAGGCCGCCGCCGCCCTGGAGCCCGGCACGACGGCCGCGGTGCTCGTATGGGAGAACCGCTGGGCCGCGCCGATCGCCGTCGCGCTACGGCGCTCCGGCGGCCAGCTCGTCGCGAGCGGGCGCATTCCCGTCCAGGCCATCCTCGCATCGCTCGAAGCGGTCGAGGCAACCAACTGACGCAAAGGAGGGCACCATGCCCGGACTGCTTCGCGGCATAGCGCGCACAGCCGCCATCGCCGGCACCGCCACCGCGGTCAGCAATCGCGTCTCACGCCGGCAGGCCGAGCGCTGGCAGCGGCAGGGCTACTACGACGAGCCCGAGCCCGATCCCGGATACGCGCAGCCTCCGCCTCCGCCTCCGGCCCCCGCCGCCGATCCGATCGAGCAGCTCAAGGAGCTTGCGGCGCTCAATCAGCAGGGCGTCCTCACCGACGAGGAGTTCGCGGCGCAGAAGGCGAAGATCCTCGGCACCTGAGGGCGTGCCGTCAGTGCACGAGCGACTTGAGCGCGACGAGCGCGCCGCCGATCACCCCGAGCACCGCCGCGTGGATCAACGCGCGGGCCACCCCCGCCCCTGACAGGCGCGCGGCGGCGAACGCGTAGGCGCAGATCAGTCCCAGGCCAGACCACTTGGCCAGGCGGAAGGCGGCGTCGATGTCGAGCGCGCCCGCGGCGGCGAGGACGAAGAAGAGCGCGGGGAAACCGGCGCCGAAGGTCACTGCGGCCGCGTCGACGAGCAGCTGACGCACCTGTTTGGACTCCACGGGGCGCCGCGTTCGCGCCTCCGCGCCCACGTACTCGCTGTACACCTCCGCGAGACCGACCGCGACCGCGGTACCCACCAGGAAGGACGCCATGGTGGCCGCGGCGGGCGGATGCGCCTGGAGCGCCACGACGAGAGCCAGGCCGATGATCGACCCGTAGATCACGCGGGCGACGTCTTCGGAGCCCAGATGCGACTCGATCGCCCGTCGGAAGGGTCGAACGTCGCGGACCACTTCCCGCCTCTCTGTCGACATCACGCCTGACGGTCGCCGCAGCGCTTCATCACGGCAAGGGGACGCTCCTGCCGATCGCTTGCGTGCACGCACGAGCATCAGCACGCTGGCGCGCCGGTTTGTCGGACCTGAGCGGCCCCGCGACAGTCCGGGCATGGCGGCGCCGGCGGCTCCCCTGAACGCGTGGCATCCCGAGCTTCCCCGCCTGCGCCCGGCCCGGCTGGCCGCCGCGTGGGTTGCTTCGGCAGTGGCCCTGCTGCTCGCGGCCGGGCTCCTTCCCGGCGCCGAGATCAGGGGCTTCGGCGGCGCGGTGGTGGTGGCGGCGATCGTGGGAGTGCTCAACGCGATCCTGCCTCCGCTCGTCGCCGCATTGCGCCTGCCCTACACCGTCGCGATCGGGTTCCTGCTCGTCCTGGCGCTCGACGCGGCGATCCTGCTCATAGCCGAGCACGTGGCGCCCGGCGAGCTGCACGTCGCCGGCTTCGGCTCGGCCTTGGCCGTCGCCCTGGTCGCGTCCGCCGTCAGCACCGCCATCGGCGTCGTCGCCGGGATCGACGACGACGACGGCTACACGCTGCGCGTCGCGCGGCGGGTGGCCCGGCGTGTCGGGAGCCCGGTGGTCAGCGACGCGCCCGGCATCCTGTTCCTGGAGATCGACGGCCTGGCGCTGCCGGTCCTGCGCCGTGCCATACGCGATGGCACGACGCCCAACATGGCCCGCTGGGTCGCAGCGGGCACCCATGGACTCGTCGGGTGGGAGCCCGATCTGTCATCGCAGACAGGAGCCAGCCAGGCCGGGATCCTGCTGGGCGACAACGACGACATCCCGGCCTTCCGGTGGGTCGACAAGGCCTCGGGGAGGCTCGTCACCTGCTCGAACCCCGACGACTGCGCGGCGATCGAGCGCCAGCGCGCGACCGGCAACGGTCTGCTCGTCCACGGCGGTACGAGCCGCGGCAACCTGCTCTCCGGCGAGGCCGACGCCGCCCTGCTCACGGCCAGCCGGCTGGCCGACGAGAAGCGGGCGAACGCGGGCTACCGGGCCTTCCTGGCCAACGGCTCGAACGTCACGCGGACGTTCGTGCTCGTGCTCTGGGAGATCTGGCTGGAGCTGGTCGCCGCGGCGCGCCAGCGTCGGCGCGACGTGCGCCCGCGCGGTCACCGCGGCGGCGTCTATCCGCTGATGCGGGCCGGCATGTGCGTGTTCGTTCGCGACCTGATCGTCTTCTCAGTGCTGCAGGACATGTTCCGCGGCGTCCCGGCGGTCTACGCGACCTTCGCCAGCTACGACGAGGTCGCCCATCACTCGGGGCTCGAACGGCCGGACACGCTCGAGGCGCTGCGCAAGCTCGATCGGAGCTTCGGCATGATCGAGCGCGCGCGCCGTTACGCGCCGCGGCCGTATGAGATCGTCGTGCTCTCCGACCACGGCCAGACCCAGGGCGCGACGTTCCGCCAGCGCAACGGCTACGGCCTCGACGAGCTCGTCGAGCGCTCGCTGTCGCGCGGCAGGGTGGACGCGGTCCAGGCCGGCGACGAGAACGCCACCGGCGTCGGCCGTGCCTTCGACGAGGCCACCGGCCGGACCGCGAAGACCGGTGAGCGGGAGCGCAAGCAGGTGGGCGATCGCGACGCGGTCGTCCTGGGCTCGGGGAACCTCGGCCTCATCTACCTGATGCAGAGCGCGCGCCGACTGACGCTCGAGGAGATCGACGAGCGTCATCCCGCGCTGCTGCCCGCGCTGCGCGAGCACCCTCACATCGCGTTCGTGCTCGTCCACTCGGCCGCCGACGGGGCCATCGCGCTCGGCGCGCGCGGCCGGCAGCGGCTCGAGGACGGCGCGGTGACCGGTGTTGATCCGCTCGCGGCGTTCTCGCCCAACGCGCGCGATCACCTGCGCCGCGCCGACGGCTTCGCGCACGTCGCCGACATCGTGGTCAACAGCTTCTACGACCCGGTGACCGAGGAGGGCTGCGCGTTCGAGGAGCTCATCTGCTTCCACGGCGGCATGGGCGGTCCGCAGACCGAGCCCTTCATCCTCCATCCGGTGGCGCTGCCGGTGCCCGCCGAGCCGCTCGTCGGCGCCGAGGCCGTCCACGCCCTGCTGCGCGACTGGCGCATCGCCGTCAGCGAGTCGCCGGGCCCACGAGGGCGGACGGCGGTCCTCAATGCCTGAGCGCGCAGCGTGGGCACGGTGGAACCCGGCGTCTGGGCAGCGTCCGTGGACGGTCGGGATCGAGGAGGAGGTGATGCTCGTCGACGCCCGGACAGGGTCTGTCGCCAACCGCATCGAGGACGTGCTCGACGTGCTGCCCGCCGACGTCGCGGCGCGCGCGTCGCCGGAGACCCATGCCTGCGTCGTCGAGCTCAAGACCGCGGCGCATCCGACCATCGCCGGCGTCGCGGGAGAGCTCGCCGTGCTGCGCGCGACGCTCGACGGCGTGCTGCACGATCAGCTGGAGATCCGCGCCGCTGCCGCGGGCACGCACCCGCTCGCAGTGCGGTCCGAGGTCGCCGTGGCGTCCGAGCCGCGCTACCGCAAGGTCGCCGCGACGATGGGCGTGCTGGCCAGGCGCGAGCCGACGATGGCGTTGCACGTCCACGTGGCGGTCCCGGACGAGGCAAAGGCGGTGCGCGCGCTCGACGGTCTGCGCGACGACCTGCCCCTGCTGCTGGCGCTGTCGGCCAACTCCCCGTTCTGGCGCGGCAGCGACTCCGGGTTCGCCTCGGCGCGCACGCTGATCTTCTCCATGTTCCCGCGCGTCGGCATCCCGCGCGCGTTCTCCACCTACGCGCGCTACGTCGACGCCGTCGAACGGATGCTGTGCTCCGTCGCCGTCCCCGACCCCACCTTCCTGTGGTGGGACGCGCGTCTGCAGCCGCGATTCGGCACCTTGGAGGTCCGCATCATGGATGCCCAGTCGCGGGTGGCGCACACTGCCGCGCTCGCCGCGCTGGTGCAATGCCTCGTTCGCCGGCGCGCCGACGTCCCGCAGCTCCGCACGACGGAGCCCGAGGTGCTCGCGGAGAACCGCTTCCTCGCCGCGCGCGACGGCATGCGCGCCGTGCTCATCGGCGGCCCCACCGGCCGCATTCGCGCCCGCGACGCGCTGGCACGGCGGCTGGAGGTCTGCCGGCCCTACGCGATGGCGCTCGGCTGCCAGGCCGAGCTCGAGTCCGTCGCGGCGCTCGCTGCCCATCCCGGAGAGGCCCGCCAACGGCAGCTCGCAGCGCGCGATGGCATCGACGAGCTGGTCGCGAGGCTCGCCGACGACTTCGCATCGGCACGCCGGCCGGTCGCCGTCTGACGGGCGAGCACCACCTGCATCGGGGTGCGCGTGTCCTTGCCATCGCGCCGGCACACATGCGACGTTCGTCGGCGTCGTGCCGTCACTCGGCAAGGTTGTCGATCCCCTCGGCCTGTGGTCGCGCGCGAGCGTGGCTGCGCTGGACCGCGCGCTCGCATCGCGCTGGGCGGCGGACGCGCTCGACGTCGTCCTCGGCAGCGCGCTGGCCGAGCGCGCGGTACGCACCGTGGTCGAGGGCCCGCTCGCCGAGGCCGCCGTGCGCAGCGCGATCCGGACCGGGCTGCTCGAGCGCATCGCCGATGAGCTGCTCGAAAGCGGCGTGGCGGCGCAGATCGTGGACCAGGCGGTCGCGAGCCCACGCATGTCCGAGCTCGCGGCGAGCGTGCTCGAAAGCGAGGAGATGGAGGCGCTCGTCGCCCAGGCGCTCGACAGCCGCCTGGTCGATACGAGCGTCGCGCGCGTCCTCGCCAGCGAGGAGCTGTGGCTCGTCGTCGACGAGGTCGCGCGCAGCCCGGCGGTGACCGAGGCGATCGCGCATCAGGGCGCGGGATTCGCCGATCAGGTGGCCGAGGAGGTGGGCCAGCGATCCCGGCGCGCGGATGCGCGGCTCGAGCGGCTGGCCCATCGGCTGCTGCGCCGCCCGCCCGCAGATGACGACGCGATCGCCGCGCCGTGAGCGCCGCGCCGGCCACGGCCGTCCAGGCACATGCCGCGGCTCCGTCCGTGGGCTCGGAGCGCTATGTCGGGCTCGTCACCCGCGCGATCGCCTTCGCGCTGGACGCCGCCATCATCAACGTGGTCGCGATCCTGACCGCCGCGGCGATCTCGCTGACGTTGTCCATCGTGAAGGTGCCCCACGACGTCCGCACGGTGCTGGCCGCCGCCGGCGGCGTCGCGTACGTGCTGTGGACCGTCGGCTACTTCGTGACCTTCTGGGCGACGACGGGCCAGACGCCCGGCAGTCGCATGATGCGCATCCGGGTTCACGCGGCATCGGGCGATCGGCTGCCTCCGCGGCGCGCGCTCCTGCGGTTCGCGGGGGTCGTCGTGGCCACGATCCCGTTCTTCGCCGGCTTCCTGCCCATCCTCGTGGACGACCGGCGCCGGGGCTTGCACGACATGCTCGCGCGCACGGTGGTGCTCGACGCCGAGCCTCGATGACCGACCGCTTGACGTGGCTCGGCCACGCCACGGTCGTCCTCGAGATCGGCGGCGCCGTCCTGCTCACCGATCCCGTCCTGGGGCAGCGCGTCGCGCATCTGCGCCGCCTGGCGCCCGCGCCTCGAGCGCCGCCACACGTGGACGGCGTCCTGCTCTCCCACCTGCATCACGACCACCTCGACCCGCGCTCCCTGGGGCTGGTCGACCCGGCGGCGCCGGTCGTGATCCCGCGAGGCGGGGCCCGCGCGCTGCGCCGCGCGGGGCGCGAGCTCATCGAGCTGTCGGCGGGAGACGGGCTCGAGCTCGCCGGCGTCCACATCCGTGCGGTCCCGGCGGTCCACGACGGCCGCCGTTGGCCCGTCGGCCGTCGGACCGAAGCCGTGGGCTACGTCATCCAGGCGCGGCGGCGCGTGTACTTCGCGGGCGACACCGCGCGCTTCGATGCGATGGCCGACCTCACCGACCTCGATGCGGCGCTGCTGCCGATCTGGGGCTGGGGCCCGCGTCTCGGGCCAGGCCACATGGACCCCGGGCAGGCGGCCGAGGCGGTGGCGCTCATACGCCCCCGCCTGGTCGTTCCGATCCACTGGGGCACGTTCCTGCCCGTTGGGCTCGCGCGCCGTCATGCCCGCCTCCTGCGCGATCCGGCGCGGGCGTTCGCCGCCCGGGTAGCGGAGTCTGCGCCCGGCGTCGACGTTCGCGTGTTGGCGCCGGGCGAGAGCGTGGCCCTCGCCGACGCGTGAGCACCACCGGATGCCGCCTGCGTGCACCCTTGCCGTCGACCGCGGGCGCCGACGAGGGTGCCGGCATGCGATCCACGAAACCGCGGCGTCGAACCAAGCCGCAACGCCGCCGCACCGCGCTCGACAACGTCGTGCTGGACGTCCGCACCGCCCGCCGCCTGGGCAAGGTGCTCTGGCGGCCGCTGCTCAGCGAGATGTGGTCGCAGCGCCGACAGGCGCTGCGGCTCGGCCATCGCTGACATCCACCGGGGTGCCGTGCGGCACGGGAGTCTTCGGGAGGAGCAGCGCCAGGACGAGGCCGGCGAGTGAGAATCCCCCGAGCACGAGCATCGCCAGCACATAGGACCGGTTTCCCGACGCGAGATCGGACACCAGGATCGTCCCGGCGATTGCCGTGCCGAACGACGAGCCGAGATTGGACACGCTGCGCGAGAGCCCCGATATCTCGCCCTGCTGCTTCTCGGGGAAGCTCGACTGAACGATGTTGACCGACGGGGTGAGCATGACCCCGATGCCGAGGCCGATCAGCAGCAGCCCGGGCGCGAACGCCACGACGCGCGACGACGCGTGGACCAACCCGAGGAGCACGCCGATCCCGGCCGCTGTGGTCACGAACCCCACCGCCACGAGGGTTCGCTGAGGGCGCCGCGTCGCGAACCGCTCCGCACCGAGCGACGAGACCAGGACCCCCAGGGTCGCCGCGGTGAAGATGACGCCGGTCTCGATCGCGTTGTAGCCGCGCACCTCCTGAAGGAAGACCGCGACCACGAACGAGATGCCCAGGAGCACCAGCCACTGGAGGTTCTGCGTCGCGAGGCCGAGGTTGGACGTGCGGTTCCTGAAGAGGGCGGTGGACAGCAGCGGCTCCTTTCCGCGCCTCTCCTCGGCGCGGATGTGAAGGAAGAACCAGAGCAGGAACGCGGCTCCCACGAGCACGAACAACGCCATGAGCCCGACGTCGTTGTCGGCCTGGAGGATCCCGAACACGACGAAGAACATGCCGACCGCCGACAGGATCGCCCCGACCGCGTCGAAGGGACGCTTCGGATCCGCCGGCAGCGGATCGACGACCCGCCGGCTGAGGATGACGATCGCGGCGACGATCGCGGTCTGGAAGACGAACGCCGCCCGCCAGCTGATCGCGCTCGTGATGAGGCCGCCGATCAGCGGGCCCGCGGCCGCGCCGATGCCTCCCATGCCGCTGATCCTGCCGAACGCCTTGGCGCGGGACCGCAGATCGGTGAACGCGAGCGTCGTGAGGATGTACACGGGCGGGATCAACAGCGCCGTGCCCACGCCCTCGAGGATCGAGTTGCCGATGATGAGCACGGCGAGATTCGGAGCGACCGCGCTGAGCAGGGCGCCCACGCCGTAGAGCGCGAGGCCGGCGATGAAGCAGCGCTTGCGCCCCCAGCGATCGGTCAGCTTGCTGCAGGGGATCATGAGGATCGCCATCACCAGCAGGAACAGCGTGATCGCGGCCTGCACGCCCTGCACGGTCGTGTCGAGGTCCTCGCTGATGTCCTTGATCATCACGTTCATGTTCGAGCCCGCGAAGCTGCAGATGAACTGAGCGAGCGCGAGCGGAAGCAGGAGCTGGCGCGGCGACACGCCGACGTTCGCGGGCGTCGGCTGGCGACCCGCGAGGGCGAGGTCCTCGGTCACGCCGCATAGCGTCGTGACGCTCGCAGCAGCCGCCAAGGGCGCGCGCACGACTCCTCGGCAGACGTCAGCACCACATCGCCCAGCGGACCGTCAGGCGGCGTTGAGCAAGGAGCGACGTGCGCGCTCCAGCGCGTCCCACGGCGCCTCGCCCTCCTGCACGACCGAGAGCGTGGTGCGGACGGAAGGCCCGCCAGCGAACTCGGCTCGCAGAGCGTCGAGCAGATGGCCGCCGTTGTCGTCGGCGGAAAGCCGCGTCACGATCGCCAACCGGCGGCCGCTGAAGCGGTACGCCGCGCCCCCGTAGCGTGCGGCAGTGCGCTGCGCGTTGCGCGCCGCGACCTGGACGAGACGGTCGCCGGCCTCATAGCCCGCTGCTCGATTGATCCGCGGCAGGTCCTCGAGCTGGACGAGCAGCAGCGCGACGCTCGTGTCGGAGCTGGCGGTCGCGCGGCCCAGGTCCGCGATGAGCGCCCGTTGATTGGCCAGCAGCGTCAGCGGGTCGACCGACACGGCGGTGAGCGGGCCGAGGGCGCCGCCGACCTCGCGGAAGGCCTCGAGTGGCAGCGCCTCGACGACCGCCTCGGCCACGCCGGCGTCGACGTCGCCGTTGCCGCGCCGGACCTCCTCGACGAAGAGCTGCGTGATCTCGGGATCGAACTGCGTGCCCGCACCCGCGATCAGCTCGGCGCACGCCTCCTCGCGCGAGCGCCTCATCCGGTGAGGGCGGTCGGAGGTCATCGCGCCGTACGCCTCCAGCACCGCGACTGCGCGCGCCGCTTTCGGGATGTCGTCGCCGGCGAGCCCGGCCGGGTAGCCGCGGCCGTCGAAGCGCTCGTGGTGGTACAGGATGGCCGCCGCCACCTCGCGCAGCGCGGCGACCTGGCCGACGACGTCGAAGCCAAGGCGCGGGTGCAACTCGATGACCGCCCGGTCGTCCGGTCCGAGGGCTCCTGGAAGTTGCAGCAGCCCGTCGGGCAGCGCGAGATACCCCACGTTGCGCAGCAGCGTCGCGCAGATCAGCACGTCCGTCTGCCACTCGTCGAACCCGAGGTCACGCGCCAGCGTGAGGGCGTGGAAGGCAAGGGCCGTCGCTTCGCGATGACGCTCGGGATCACGTGCGGCCATCGCCTCGACGAGCGCCCTGACCGCCGCACGATGCGCGTCGACGACCTCATTGCGCAGCTGCCCATGATGCAGGGCCGCGCCGGCCTGATCGCCGAGCGCAAGCAGGACGTCGTCGTCGATCTCCTCGAAGCCGCCCGGCCGGTTCGCGCAGACGACGACGCCGTGGAAGCGGTCGCGCATGTACATCGGGACGGCGACGAGGGCATCGATCTCCGCGTCGGCAGGCGAACGCTGCGCGACGTCGTCGGTCGGTGCGTCGTCGCGAACGATCTCGTCGAGGGCGAGTACCTGGTGGGCGAAGCGCTGCGCGACGGCGCTGTCACCCGGATCGTGCTCGAAGCCATGCGACATCACGACGTCGAGTGCACCATCGCCGTCGGCATCCTCGCGCGAGAGCAGGATGCCCTTCTGCGCTTCGACGAGCTCGATCGCCGCCTGGAGGATCAGGGCGCGGACATCTTCGTGGCCGGTCCGGCCTCGCGGCGAGTCGTACATCTGCTGCAGCTGCGCGCGCAGCTCGCGGTTCCACTCGCGCTCGGCTCGCCGGGACTGCTCCAAGCGACGGATCAGGACGCGCTGCCGGCTGCCGGCCTCCTCCGCGCGCCGCAGCGCATGCTGAAGCCGCGCGCGCTCGTCCCGCTGACGCTCGGCGTCTCGCCCGGCGCGCTCCGCGCAGGTCTCGAGCTCGCGATTGGCCGCCCGGACGGCGTCCTCTCGTCGACGCACCTCCTCGGCCGCTCCGGCCTCCGTTGCCCGCAGGGCGGCGTCGAGTCCTCGTGCTCGCGCGCTCGATCTTCGCCAGGCGTCGAGGCCGAGGACAGCTCCCAGCGCCAGCGCGATCGATCCGACGACCTCCGCCGCGTCGAACGTCGCGGCGGTCACGCCCACCACGATCAGGAGCAACACGGCCGCCGCGACGAGAACGACCGCTGCGACGGGCTCCGCTCGTCGCACAGCGTCGGAATCCATGGCGGTCGCGCTCAGCGTGTTCGATGCTTACCCGCATGCCCCGGCTGACATCCGGCCAGGCCTGGCGCGGCAGCGCCAACATTCAACCTTATGGTTGACTTTCGACTGCGCCGCGGTAGACATTCAGCCATATGGTTGACGGTGCGGCGATGGACGACGTCTTCCACGCGCTCGCGCATCGGGCGCGGCGCGACATGCTCGACCGGCTCGCGGGCACCGAGCTGACGGTCCGCGAGCTCGCCGAGCCGCTGGAGAGGTCGCCTGCCGCCGGGTCCAAGCACATCCCGGTGCCCCAGCGGGCCGGACTCGTCGGGCGCACCCCCCAAAG
>Ga0081539_10001831_pt1 | contig 33560 bp, 24 predicted proteins | sample TabmetS4T2R2_FD_71023 | JGI IMG/M metagenome (GOLD analysis project Ga0081539, IMG submission 71023) | Tabebuia heterophylla rhizosphere microbial communities from the University of Puerto Rico - S4T2R2 | ecosystem: Host-associated > Plants > Roots > Rhizosphere ... | reverse complement strand
TCACAGTCGCCTGCGTGACGACCGCCAGCGTGCCCTCCGAGCCGACGAGCGCCTGGGTGAGGTCGAACCGCTCGGGCAGCAGGTGCTGGACCGCGTACCCGGAGACCTGCCGGCCGAACCGGTCGAACTCGGTACGCACGGTCGCCAGGCGTCTGCCGACGGCGGCGCGTACCTCTTCAATTATCGACTCGGCGCCTCGCGTGCCGTCGTACCCCGTGGTGAGCTTCTCGCCCGCGGCGGTCAACAGTTCCAGCCCCGCCACGTTGTCGGAGGTCCGGCCGTACGCCAGGGAGCGCGAACCGCAGGCGTTGTTGCCGATCATCCCGCCGATCGTGCACCGCGGGTGGGTCGATGGATCCGGTCCGAAACGTACGCCGTGCGGTGTGACGGCCTTCTGCAGGACGGCGTGCACGGTCCCGGGCTCGACCACCGCGGTCCGGGCCTCCGGGTCGACCTCGAGGATCCGGTTCAGGTGGCGGGAGAAGTCCAGCACGATGCCGCGGCCGACGGCGTTCCCGGCCACCGACGTGCCGGCTCCCCGGGACGTCACCGGCACCCCGGTCTCCCGGGCCACCGCGAGCGCCGCGGCCACCTCGTCGACGTGCCGCGGCCGCACCACGGCCAGTGGCGGAATCCGGTACAGCGAGGCGTCGGAGGCGTACATGCCCCGGGTGCCGGCGTCGGACCGCACTTCCAGCCCGGCCTTTTGCAGAGCCGCCACCACCTGATCCATGGGTAACATGTTACTCGTGCCTTCGCTCAGCCTCCCGCCGGAGGCTTCCTCCCTCGCCGACGCGGTCGCCCAGGCGGTACGTGACGGGGTTGCCGCCGGTGAGCTCGTGCCCGACAAGACCTACTCCGTGTACCAGCTGGCGGAGCTCCTCGGGGTCTCCCGGAGCCCGGTCCGGGAAGGGATGCTCCGCCTGGCCGAGGCGGGACTGGTCGAGATCAGGCGGAACCGAGGATTCCGCGTCCTGCCGCCGCGGGCGCACGACGTCGAGGAGATCATCGAGATCCGCCTGGCCCTCGAACCGCCCGCCGCCCGCAAGGCCGCTCTCGGGGGTACGGACGAGCAGCACGCCGCCATCCGAGCAGCCCTGGACACCATGGCGGTCGCCGCCACACGCGGGGACGACGCGTCCTTCTGGCCGGCCGACCGCACCTTGCACGACTTGCTGCTGCGCGCCTCCGGCAACGCCCGCGCGGCGGCCGTCGTCGCCCAACTGCGGTCCACCACCGCCCTGATCGGCCCGCCCACCACGGCCAGTGGCCGCACCCTGGCCGAGATCCACGCCGAGCACGAGACGGTGGTCACCGCCGTCCTGGCACGCGACGGCGCCGCGGCCGAGGCCGCCATGCGCGCCCACCTTGCGGCGACCGGACGCCTGCTGGTGGCGAACCTGGCCGCGGGCTGTCAGCCGGCGGCGTAGGCCCGCACGGTGATGGTCGCCGGGTCGAAGTCCGCGGGCAGGCGGTCGAGCGTGATGGTCGCCTGGTCACCGGGCCGCAGGTCCACGTAGTTGTCGCTGTAACGGACGCCGGGCACGCCGGCCGTGATTCGGGCCTGGTAGGTGAGTGACGTCGCGCGAATGGTGACGACGGCGCTGGTATCGCTCGTGCGTTCGGCTTCCCACGCCGGCGGCTCGGTGCCGTGGTGAAGGTCGCGGACCTCGCCGCCGAACACTCGATTGGCCGGGAACGCCTCGTCGGTGCTTCGCACCCAGGCCCAGGCGCCGGTCCGCAGCCGCTCCGAGCACGCCCACACGCGACGGGACTCCGTTGCGCCGATCGCCACGGCGACTTCGAAGGACTTGGTCGTCATGCCGTCGGCGTCGGTGAGAGTGACGACCGCCGTGGTGGCGACGGGCTGCGGGCTGCTGTTGCCGACCCACAGTTCGAGTCCAGCGGCGGTCTCGGCGAACGAGGCGACGACGGGGGCGAAGGCTCGGCGCAGGGCGTACCAGCCTGCCTTGGGCACGGCGTCGTGGTCGACGACGGACCAGCTGAAACCGGGCCAGACATCGTTGAGCTGCCATACCAGGGTGCCGCTGCAATGCGGCTGGCGCCGGCGGTAGTGCTCGACACCGAACTTCAGTCCTTCGGCCTGGGCGGCCATCGTGAAGTCGACGTACTGCTCCATCGTCTCCGGCAGGCCCGTGACGATCTCCAGCACGGCGTCGCCCTTGTTCTTCGGGTGGTCCTTGTTGTGCGCGTCGAACGAAGGGCTGTGGATCGACAGTGATCCCGCCGGGATCCAGCGTTCCAGCGTGGCGAGTTCCGGGGCGGCGTGGATGCCGAACTCGCTGATGAACTTGCCGAGGTCGTTGGCGTACCGGCGGTGGTGCCGAGCCTGGCCGAGGTCGTCGTACGGACCACCACCCGCGCCGAAGTCGAAACCGTGCCAGACCTCCCAGGCATGGCGGTCCCCGTCGCGGACGCCATTGACGGCCATCCAGCCCTCGGTGCCGTCCTCGCCCCACGGGCTACCCGGCCAGTACGGCACCGCACCGTCGCAGCGCTCGACCGTCTCGGGAAGGATCCTGTGGAAGAAGTCCCAGCCCCAGTCGCCGGGCTCGTAGCCCTGATAGGCGAAGCCGTGGATGAGCTGGACCTCGTTGTTGCCACTCCAGAGCGCCATGCTCGGCCGGTTCCGCAGGCGCCGTACCTGGTACTCGGCTTCCAGGGCGACCTCGCGCTGCAGGGTGGGGTCGTGGCTGGGGTAGTCGGTGCAGGCGAACATGAAGTCGTGCCACACGAGGATGCCGAGCTCGTCGGTGACGGCGTAGAAGTCGTCGTGCTCGTACACGCCGCCGCCCCAGATTCGTAGCATGGTCATGTTGGCGTCGCGGGCCAGCCCGATGAGGTCGCGGTAGCGGTCCTCGCCGACCGATCCGACGAGCATGTCGGCAGGAATCCAGTTGGCGCCGCGGGCGAACAGCGGGACGCCGTTGAGCACGAAGCGGAAGTGGCGGCCGCCCTCAGGGTCGGGGGACCGGTCGATGCTGATCGTACGAAGGCCGACGCGGTCCGTCCGGCGGTCGAGGCGCCGGCCGTCGCCGTCCACGAGGTCGATGCTGACGTCGTACAGCGCCGGGTCACCAAGGTCGTGTGTCCACCACAGCCGAGGGTTGTCGATCCGGAGCGTGGCGCTGTTTGTCGTACCCGTGATCGGCACCATGACCGTGTGCGGAGCACCGGCCGGTGCGGTCAGCCGGACTTGTGCTGCCAAGCCGGAAGCGGTTCCCGCGAAGGTCTCCACGTCGACGATGACAGTGAGGTCGGCCGAGGTACGCGAGATCGCGTCTGTCCTGATGTGGTGGCCGGTGATCGCGGACCGGGTTTCCCGGACGAGTTCGACCGGCCGCCAGATGCCGATGGAGGGCACACGAGGCCCGAAGTCCCATCCCCACGAGAAGGCCGCCTTCCGGCGGAGCGTGGCGAGGGGGAGGTCGGCGGGCAGCCCGCCCTCGGCCGCATCCCCGTCGGCACCGGGGTCCCCGAAGACCTCCGGGAACACCGTGGAGAGCCGTTCGGTCATCGCGACCGCCGATGCCGGCGGCGTGAGCCCCGCCAGGGGCGGGCGGAACCGGAGTAGGAGCTCGTTGTGCTCGGCGAGCCGGCCGGTGACGTCGTATTCGGCGGGCCGGAACATGTTCTCGTGGTGCCCGAGGTGCTCGCCGTTGAGCCAAACGTCCGCGACGGTGTCCAAGCCGTGGAAGACGAGCCGGATCCGTTCGTCGCCGGCGAGCGGGCCGGGACCGGCGAAGCTACTGCGATACCACCAGTCGCGCTCTTCGATCCAGCGGACGGACTCCTCGTTGCGGTCGTAGTAAGGGTGCTCGATGCGTCCCGCGGCGAGGAGCGACTCGTGCACGCCACCGGGCACGACGGCGTCGATCCAGTCCGCCCTCAGGATGTCGGCCGGTTCGCTACCGATCCTCGCCTCCGCCACGGTGAAGTCGGCGAGAACGTGTCGCTGGGCGGCAGTGTCGGTCATAGGGATCCCTTCGCGCGTGCTGTATCGGCACGGTAAAGGACAGCACCCTGCTCACCATCACCGGGCATCGTCACCGTCGCAGAAGACGGAAGCGTCGGATGACCCGGCCGGCTCTGTGGCACCAGGGATACCGGGCGGGCACGATGTGGAGCATGACAGCCGCCAGCGCGCACGATGACACCTACGTGTCGGTGGGGCCGAGGCCGTACCTCGATCGTTTTCTTACCGAGTACGGCCTCAGGGAAGAGCACGTCCGGGACCGGATCAAGGTTCGTACCCCCGGGCCCTGGGCGTCCGGCCGGACGGCCGAAGAGGAGTACCTGGTGCACGAGTCGCTGCTTCGCCCGCACGGAGAGTTCGCCTGTGCCGGCGACAATGAGGCGCTTGCCTTCTGCCAGGAGATCGCCGACGAGATGGTGCGTGCCTACCGCATCACTCGCACCGAAGCGGTGGCCCGTATCAACCGGCACTGGTCCGCACCCGGTCCGTCGGGCCGCGTCCCCCGTATCTGGATCATCGGTTTGGATCTCGTCTATCACGAGACGGCGGCGGACTGGGCCGGCGACATCTACTACGGCAAGGACTCCCAATGGTGGCGCCCGGACGCCCGCCTTCAGCCGTTATCGCCGCCTGATGACCCCGGTGAGTGGGCCGGACGTCGGTAAGCCGCCGCCTTCTGTTCGCCGGTCGATGGTCTCCCGCTTACCGGGGCTGCCAACGATGGGGCCGTGCTGCAACTACGGATCATCCGGTACGGCGGGGTGGCGGCCGCCGGGCTTCTGGCCGTTTCGGCAGGTCTCGGCGGTGCGCTACCGCACGGCGACCTGGCATCTACACCGGTCAGCGTCTTCCGGGGACCCCACGGGGGGCTCGTACTGGCCGCGTGGCTGGTGGGAACCGTCGGGTTGTCGTACGCATGGTGGGTGGCGCGGGACCGGATGCCGTCGTCACGGTGGGCCGTGGTCACCGCTCTGCTGTGGTCGGCGCCGTTCCTGCTGGTACCACCGATGGGTAGCCGCGATGTCTATTCGTACGCCTGCCAGGGGCACCTCTTCCTCAACGGTCTGAGCCCGTACCAGTACGGCGTGGCGACGCTTCCCTGCCCGTGGATCGACGCGGTCTCGCCGATCTGGCGGGACACCGCCGCCCCGTACGGGCCGCTGTTCGTCTTGCTCGCGGCCGGCGCGGTATGGCTGGGCGGTTCGCTGGCCGGCGTTGTCACGCTCTTCCGCCTCGTCGCGGCCATCGGTGTGATCACGATCGCGGTGTGCCTGCCCTTCCTGGCCCGCCGGTGCGGGGTGCCGGCGGAGCGCGCGTTGTGGCTGGCCCTTGCCGGGCCGGTGGTCGGGCCGCACATCATCGGCGGACCCCACAACGATGCCCTGATGATCGCCTTGGTGGTGGCCGGGTTGGCCCTCACAGCGGGATCCGAACGCCCGGCCGCCCGATTGGGCGCGGGCGTACTGCTCGGCCTCGCGGCAGCCGTCAAGATCACCTCGGTGGTCGTCCTGCCGTTCGCCGCGCTCATCGCGTTACGCCAGGTCACCGGGCGGGGATCGGCGGTGGGCGCGGCCACGAGGCTCCTCACCCCCGCGTCCGGCGCCTTCATCGCGGTGACGGCGGCGAGTGGTCTCGGCATCGGATGGACCGCCGGGCTGGTGCACACCCGCGACCTGGTGCAGTTCACCTCGCCACCGACCGCGATCGGAATGACACTGACCTACGTCGGCCAGGGCTTCACGTCGCGGTTCGACGCCGTCCCGGCTGTCCGGGTGCTGGCCCTCGGACTGCTCGCCGTCGTCCTTGCCGGGTTGTGGCTGCGCTGCGCCCGCGAGGTGGACAACGCCGTCCCGGCGGCCCTGCACGGCGCCGCCCTGGCCGTCGCCGCCACGGTCGTGCTGGCACCGTCCGTCCATCCCTGGTACGTCTTTGCCCCGCTGGTGCTGCTGGCCGCCACGACGCATCGCACGGTTCCGGTCATGATGGCGGCCATGGCCGGTTCGCTGCTCGTCCTTCCGGACGGTGGTGGACTCGCCCGGTTCGCCAAGTTCCCCGGCGCACCGCTGATGACCGTCCTGATCGTCGTGCTGCTCGTGCGCCACGTGCGCTTGCCGGCGGCCGCGCTGGCGCCCCGCCGGAATCCCGCGCAGATGCATCCCGCCGGCACCGTCAGCCGAGCAGCTCCTGCGCTGCCGCAGCCGCAATGGCGGCCACCCCGAAGGCGAAGAGAAGGGCGCTGAATCGCTCGGTCGCGCGGTTCTCCTGAGCGCGGGGACTCTCCATCGCGGCGAGCAGCACGCCGACGGCGACTGCCAGGACAACCATCACGAACGCCATCATCACGTCGCACCCATCGACGGGGGGAGCAACGACAGGTTCCCGCATTCGGGTCTGCTCCGGGACAACGCCGGCTGACGTCCGGATGAACGAATGAAACCGTCAGGTGGACTCAGGGTCGAGGCGTACGCGCCGCAGGAGCTGGGCGTTGAGGGCGACGACGATGGTGGACGCCGACATCAGCACCGCGCCGATCGCCGGGCTGAGCGTGATCCCGGCCCATGCCAGCACGCCGGCAGCCAGCGGGATCGCGATGACGTTGTATCCGGCCGCCCAGGCCAGGTTCTGGATCATCTTGCGGTAGGACGCCTTGGACAGCCGGATGACGCCGGTGACCCCCCGCGGATCCGAGGACGCGAGCACCACGCCCGCGGACTCGATCGCGACGTCAGTGCCGGCGCCGATGGCCAGGCCCACGTCGGCGCGGGCCAGGGCCGGAGCGTCGTTGACACCGTCGCCGACCATCGCCACGGTCAGGCCGCGACCCTGCAGGTCGGCCACCGCGCGGTCTTTGTCGGCCGGGAGCACCTCCGCGAAGACCTCGTCGACGCCGGGGGAGAAGCCGAGGTCGGCGGCGACCGCCTCGGCGACCGGCCGGGCGTCCCCGGTTATCATCACGATCTTGCGGACGCCCTGCTGCCGCAGCTGCGTGATGGCCTGGCGAGCCTCCGGGCGCACCTCGTCCTCGAGCGCGAACGCCCCGAAGATCCTGGGTTCGCCGCGCTGCGGCAGGTGCAACAGGTACAGGACCGCGGCGCCTCGCCTCGACCACCCTTCCGCCGGGATGCGCAGGTCGTCGGGGACAGCGGCGTTCAGCTCGCGCAGCAGCGCCGGTCCGCCGACGGCGTAGGCCTCGCCGTCCACGGTGGCTTGCACGCCCCGGCCGGTCAGGGACCGGAAGTCACGGGCCGCTGCGGCGGGTCCGCGCCCGGCCACCGCGGCGACGATCGCCCGGGCCAGCGGATGTTCGCTGTCCGACTCGACCGCGCCGGCGAGGCGCAGCACCTCCTCGTCGGTGTGCCCGGCGGTGGCGGCGACGGCGGCGACCGTGTGGGCGCCCTTGGTCAGGGTGCCGGTCTTGTCGAACAGCACCGCGTCGACGGTACGCATCCGCTCGAGCGCCAGCCGGTCCTTGACCAGGATCCCGGCGCTGGCGGACACCGCGGTGGACAGCGCGATCACCAGCGGAATGGCCAGGCCCAGGGCGTGCGGGCAGGCGATCACCAGTACCGTGACGGTCCGTACGACCGACTGGTCCGGATCGCCGAGCGCCCACCACACCACGAAGGTGACCAGCGCGGCCGCGGTGGCGATGTAGAACAGCATCGCGGCGAACCGGTCGGCGAGCACCTGGGCCCGGCCGCTGGACGCCTGCGCCTGTGCCACGAGGCGACCGATGCCGGCCAGCGCGGTGTCCGCACCGACCGCGGCGACCTCGACGCGGATCGCCGAGTCGGTGGCCACGGTGCCGGCCACGACACGGTCACCGACACCGCGCGAGACCGGCCGCGACTCTCCCGTGATCATGGACTCGTCCAGCTCGGCGGCGCCGTCGATGATGCGCCCGTCGGCCGGTATCCGCCCGCCCGAGCGGACCAGGACGGTGTCGCCGACTCGCAGCTCGGACACCACGACCCGGTGGACGTTTCCGTCCGCGTCGAGGCGTTCGGCGTCGTCGGGGAGCAGCGCGGCCAGCGCGGTCAGCGCCCCTTGCGCTTGGCCGATGGCCTTCATCTCCTGCCAGTGACCGAGCAGCATGATGGTGACCAGGGCGGCGAGTTCCCACCAGAAATCCAGATCGAACCATCCGGCACTGGTGGCCACCGAGGCCACGTACGCGACGGTGATTGCCATCGAGATGAGCAGCATCATTCCGGGCGCGCGGTCGCGAACCTCGTGGACGGCGCCGGCCAGGAACGGCCATCCACCGTAGAAGAACACCACCGAGCCCAGGACCGGTCCGATCCAGCTCATGCCCGGCACGTCGAGGGTGTAGCCGAACCAGTCCATGACCATCTCGCTGGTCACGATGATCGGGACGGTCAGGGCCAGGCTGAGCCAGAACTTGCGGCGGAACATCTCGGGGTCGTGCCCCGCGTGCTTGTCATGCCCGGCCTCGGCGCTGTGATGGCCGTGGTGTCCCGAGTGCTGCGGCTCGGGCTCGGGCTCGTGAGCGTGGTGTTGCCCGCGTGCCGCGGAGCTCGCCACAGTGGTGAACGTTTCGTGGCTCATCTCGCCGTGTCGCATGTACGCCACCTCCCGTCTCAGAACCTATACCCGGTAGGGGTATACGGCAAGGGGCGGTCCGGGTGTGTGCCACCTGCCCGGCGGGTCAGCCGCGTTTCATCAGACGGCCGACCGCGGCCATCATCTCGGTGGCCATCTCCTCGGCTCGGCCCTCCGTGGCCCCTTCGCTCATGCAGTGGCGGGCATGGCCGTCCAACAGGCCCAAGGCGACCTTGTCGAGCGCGGCCTGAATGGCCGAGATCTGGGTCAGCACGTCGATGCAGTACCGGTCTTCGTCGACCATGCGCTCCACCCCGCGCACCTGTCCCTCAATGCGGCGCAACCGCGACTGCAGTTGGTCCTTGCTGGCGGTGTATCCGCGGGTGGGTGCCGGTGTCGTCATACTGCCAGGCTACACCCCCAGGGGGTATGGCGAGGCGGCCCGACGGTCCTGCCGCAGACCGGCTGGACGGCTACCGCGTGACCGCGGCGAATCGGCGCAATCGTAGGCTGTTGGCCACCACGAACACCGACGAGAGAGCCATCGCGGCACCCGCGATCATCGGGTTGAGCAGGCCCGCGGTGGCCAACGGCAGCGCCGCCACGTTGTACGCGAACGCCCAGAACAGGTTGCTCTTGATGACGCGTAAAGTGCGCCGAGCGAGCCGGATGGCGTCCACCGCGGCCATCAGATCACCGCGGACCAGGGTCAGGTCGGACGCCTCGATGGCCACGTCCGTGCCAGTGCCCATGGCCAGACCCAGGTCCGCCTGCGCCAGCGCGGCGGCGTCGTTCACGCCGTCGCCGACCATCGCCACGACCTTGCCCTCGGCCTGCAGCCGCTTGATCACGTCGACCTTGTCGGCGGGCAGCACCTCGGCGATCACCTCGTCGATGCCCACCTCGCCGGCCACCGCCCGGGCCACCGTGGCGTTATCGCCAGTGAGCAGGACCGGTGTCAAGCCGAGCCGGCGCAACGCCGGCACCGCGGCCCGGCTGGTCGGCTTGACGGCGTCCGCGACGGCGAGCACGCCCCGGGCGACGCCGTTCCAGCCGGCGACCACGGCGGTCCGCCCGGCATCTTCCGCGGCGATGATCGCCTGCTGCACTTCGGCGGGGACCTCGAAGCCGGCTTGCCGCAGCAGCGACGGCCGGCCGACATAGACCTCGTTGCCCTCGACGGTGCCACGCACGCCGAGCCCTTCGGTGTTGCCGAACGCCGCGACCGACGGCAGCCGACCGCGCGTCGCGGCCGCCTCGGCGATCGCTCGGGCGATCGGGTGCTCAGATGCCGACTCCACCGCGCCGGCCAGCCGCAGAAGCTCGTCGCGGTCGTGTCCGGCGGCCGGGGTGACGTCGAACAGCGTCATCCGGCCGGTCGTGACGGTGCCGGTCTTGTCCAGCACGACGGTGTCCGCCCGGCGCGTCGACTCCAGCACCTCGGGTCCCTTGACGAGGACGCCGAGTTGCGCGCCGCGGCCGGTTCCGACCAGAAGCGCGGTAGGGGTGGCCAGGCCGAGGGCGCACGGGCAGGCGATGATCAGGACGGCCACCGCGGCGGTGAACGCGGCCGTCCAGCCGCGGCCGGTGCCCACCCACCAGCCGAGCGTGCCGACGGCGAGGGCGATGACGATCGGGACGAAGACGCCGGAGATCCGATCGGCGAGACGCTGCACGGGCGCCTTGCCGGTCTGCGCCCGTTCCACGAGCCTCGCCATCTGTGCCAGCTGGGTGTCGGCGCCGACCCTGGTGGCGCGCACGAGCAGGCGTCCGCCGGCGTTCACGGTGGCTCCGGTGACGATGTCGCCGGCGCGCACTTCGACCGGCACGGACTCTCCGGTGAGCATGCTTGTGTCGATCGCCGAGGCGCCGTCCTCGATGATGCCGTCGGTGGCGACCTTCTCCCCGGGGCGTACCACGAACCTGTCACCAACGGTCAGCTCGGCGATCGGGACACGGCGCTCGTGACCGTCGCGCAGCACTGCCACGTCTTTGGCGCCGAGCTCGAGCAGGGCGCGCAGGGCGGCGCCGGCGCGGCGCTTGGACCGGGCCTCGAAGTACCGGCCGGCGAGGATGAACGTGGTGACCCCGGCGGCGGCCTCGAGATAGATGTTCCCGGCGCCGTCGCCGCCGGAGATGGCGAGCTCGAACGGGTGCGTCATGCCGGGCATGCCGGCTGTGCCGAAGAACAGCGCCCACAGCGACCAGCCGAACGCGGCGAGCGTGCCCATCGAGATCAGCGTGTCCATGGTGGCGGTTCCGTGCCGCAGGTTGGCCCACGCCGCCCGGTGGAACGGCAGCCCGCCGTAAACCACGACCGGCGCGGCGAGCGTCAATGACAGCCACTGCCAGTAGTCGAACTGCCATGCGGACACCATGGCGAGCACCACGACCGGGACGCTGAGCGCGACGGAAACCCACAATCGGGTACGCAGGCCGTGCCGCTCGTCGACCGGCTCGGCCCGCCCTGCGGGCTCATCGACCGGGGGTGGCGCGGGCAGCTCCGCGGTGTAGCCGGTCTTCTCGACCGTGGCGATGAGATCCTCGGAGCTGACCCCGTCGGCGTATACCACGCTCGCCTTCTCGGTGGCGTAGTTGACCGTGGCAGTGACGCCGTCCATACGGTTGAGCTTCTTCTCGATCCGCGAGGCACATGAGGCGCACGTCATCCCGCCGATCACCAGTTCGATCCGGTTCGGGGCCGCGGGCAACGGCCGGGCAGCGGGCGTCATCGACGGAAGCTCCTCATTCGGGCGGTGTAACCGGCGTCATCGTCGCGCAGCGTCACCAGGGTGGCCGTGGGCGCCGATGGATTCCGCATTCCTATCTCGCGAGTTCGTAGCCCGCCTCGTCGACCGCTGCGGCGATCGCCGTGTCGTCGATCGGCTGCTCACTGGTGACCGTGACCGCGCCGCTGGCGAGATCCACTCGAACACCTGTCACGCCGGGGACCTGCTTGATCTCGGAACCGACCGCGTCGACGCAGTGCGAGCACGTCATGCCGGTCACGGTGTAGGTCTTCGTCGCCACGATGATCTCCTCTAGGGTCATTTGGGCGGGCAACGCGCCAACCCCGACTGCCAATGTACCTATACCCCCCAAGGGTACCAAGCACGCCGGGTCGCCGGATCTGGCCCTCACCTGCGTGGCATCGGATTGCGCCCGCGTCGCGCCGGGTACCGATTCATCAAGGGCACACCGTTCGACCTTGGGAGGCCCCGATGTATCCGTTCTCATTCGACCCCTGGGCCTGGCGGGAGCCGACCATCCTGGCCGGCGTTCGCGACCGCGAGGCGACCGACCGCACCGACGACGAGGTGACCGACCGTGGCGCCGGCGACCTGGTCGGCTACTCGGTCGAGGCCACCGACGGCGGTATCGGTTCGATCGACAGGGCGAGCACCGAAACCGGGTCCAGCTACCTTATCGTGGACACCGGACCGTGGATCTTCGGCCGCAAGGTGCTGCTGCCTGCGGGCACCGTGCAACGAGTCGACCACGACGAACTCAAGGTCTACGTCGATCGCACCAAGGACCAGATCAAGGACTCGCCGGAGTACGACCCGGAGACGTTCGGCGAGCCCCAGTACCGAACCCGGGTCGGCAGCTACTACGAAGACAGCTATCGCAAGGCGCCCCCGCCGATGTAGCCGACGGGGTCCCGGCGCAGGCGCCGCTCCGGTAGAAAATTTCCCGTAGGAGCTGTCGAAAAGGCCGCCTCCGATCGTCGTCATGATGAGAGCGGCCGATCGGCGGCCACCCGACCAAAGGGAGATCACCATGCGGTACCTGTTGCTGATCTACGGCGAGGAGTCCACCGGCGCACCCGACCCGGCCGAGGCCGAGAAGGTCATGAACGAGTACTGGGCGTACAGCGACGCCATCTCGAAGGCCGGCGCCAGCACGGGCGGCGAGGCGTTGCAGGACAGCAAGACCGCCACCACGGTACGCGTCAAGGACGGCGAGCGGGTGGTCACCGACGGCCCGTTCGCGGAGACGCGGGAGGTCCTCGGCGGCTACTACCTGATCGATGTGCCCGACCTGGACGCGGCGATCGACTGGGCGGCGAAGTGCCCGGGGGCGAAATACGGGTCGGTCGAGGTGCGGCCGATCATGGAGTTCGACAACCCGTCCTGAGCCGAAGGTCACCGATGGGTACGGCGGCCGACTCGGTCGAGGCGGTCTTCCGCGAGGAGTGGGGCCGCCTGCTGGCCGCGCTCGTGCGTACCCTCGGTGACCTCGACCTGGCCGAGGAGGTCGCCGCGGACGCCGTCGCTACGGCGGTGCAGCGGTGGCCGACCGACGGCGTGCCGGACCGCCCGGCGGCGTGGCTTCTGACCACGGCCCGTCACCGGGCGGTGGATCTGCTGCGGCGCGACAAGGCGTACGCCGCGAAGCTGGCTCTGTTGCAGGTGGAGGCGGACCGGTACGAGCCACCACCACCGGACCCCGATCCGGACTGGGCAGACCCGGACGACGAACCCGACGAGCGGTTGCGGCTGTTCTTCACGTGCTGCCACCCGGCACTCGGGCTCGACGCGCAGACCGCGCTGACGCTGAGCTGCCTGGGCGGCCTCGCCACACCGGAGGTCGCCCGGGCGTTCCTGGTGCCGACCGCCACGATGGCGCAGCGGCTGGTGCGCGCCAAGCGGAAGATCCGCGAGGCGCGCATCCCGTTCCGCGTGCCGAGGACCCACGAGTTGCCGGTGCGGCTTCCGGCGGTGCTGCGGGTGATCTACCTCATCTTCACCGAGGGGTACGCGGCAACCGGCGGCCCGGCGCTGATGCGCCCCGAACTGGTCGACGAGGCGGTGCGGCTGGCGCGGATCCTGCGCCGCCTGCTGCCGCGGGAGCGGGAGGTGGCCGGTCTGCTCGCGCTGATGCTGCTGATCGACGCCCGGCGCGGCGCCCGGGTGGACGCCCGCGGCGACCTGGTGCTGCTCGACGATCAGAACCGGTCCCGATGGGACGTGACCAAGATCGAGGAGGGTCGCCGGCTCGTCGTCGAGGCGCTGACCGGGAGTCCACCGGGCCCGTACGCCCTGCAGGCGGCGATAGCGGCCGTGCAGGACGAGGCGGCGACCGTCGCGACGACCGACTGGCCGCAGATCGTCGCGTTGTACGACGTGCTGCGCACGGTGGCGCCCTCGCCACTGGTCGAGCTCAACCGGGCGGTGGCGGTCGCGATGGTCGACGGTCCAGCGGCCGGACTGGCGCTCCTGGACACCTTGGTGGCGGACAGGCGGCTGGCCGGGTACCACCTGCTTCCCGCCGCCCGCGCCGACCTGCTACGCCGGCTCGGCCGGGTGGCGGAGGCGGCAAACGCCTACCGGCAGGCGCTCGACCTGGTCGGCAATGACCCCGAGCGGGCGTTCCTGCGTCGCCGGCTGCGCGAGACGGAGGGGACGGACCACGCCTGACGGTTGCCGCCGAACACGCCGATCGGCGGCGACTCTGGGTGAAAACCGGGTCGCCATGTGCAAGATCGGCTGCGACCATGACGCGGTGATGCTCACCGTGTCGACCACTCACCGGCCGGCGACCGACCTCGGTCACCTGCTGGTGAAGCACCCGGACCGCGTGCACTCCTTCGAGGTGCCCACCGGTACGGCGCATGTGCTGTACCCGGAGGCGTCCGAGGACCGGTGCACCGCGGCGCTGCTGCTCGATGTGGACCCGTTGAAGCTGGGCGGCGGGCGGATCAAGGACCGGCGCCCGGAGTCGTTCACCTTGGGGCGGTATGTCAACGACCGGCCGTACGCCGCGTCCAGCCTGCTGGCCGCCGCCTTGGCCAAGGTGTTCCGGACGGCCTTGCGGGGGGTGTCGAAGGATCGTGCGGGGTTGGCCGCGGTGCCGATCCCGTTGGAGATCCGGGTGCCCGTGCTGCGCTGCCGGGGCGGCGCCGACCTGGCGGCGCGGATGTTCGCCCCGCTCGGCTGGACGGTGGCGGCCGTTGCCATCCCGCTGGACGAGGTACCGGTCGGACATCCGCTGGCCGGCGACAGCCCGTACGTCGATCTGGCTCTGAGCGGCACGGTGCGGTTGGCCGACGCGCTGAACCACCTATACGTGCTGCTCCCGGTGCTGGACGACGCGAAGCACTACTGGGTCGCGCCGGACGAGATCGACAAGCTGCTCAGGGCGGGGGAGGGCTGGCTCGCGGCTCATCCCGAACGGGTGATGATCATCCGTCGGTACCTGGCGCATCGGAGGGCGCTGGAGGTCAGCGCGCTGGACCGGCTGGACCGGACCGAACCCGACACCGTCGAGGCCGCCGCCGACACCGCGGCCGATGAGGAGGCGGAGCTGCCCGTGACACGGCGCGAGCCGCTGGCCGCGCAGCGCCGCGAAGCGGTACTGGCCGCCCTGGCCGACGTCGCCGCCGCCCGCGTGCTGGATCTGGGCTGCGGCGGTGGCGCGCTGCTGGGTGCCCTGCTGCGAGACAGTCGATTCACCGAGATCATCGGCACGGACGTGTCGACCCGGGCGCTGTCGCTGGCCGAGCGCCGGCTGCGGCTGGACCGGCTGCCGGAGCGCCAGCAGGCCCGCATCAAGCTGTGGCAGTCCGCACTGACGTACCGCGACGAGCGGCTGCGCGGCTATGACGCGGCGGTACTGATGGAGGTCATCGAGCACCTCGATCCGCCCCGGCTGCCGGCGCTGGAGGCGGCGGTCTTCGGCTACGCCCACCCGGGCGCCGTCGTGGTCACCACGCCGAACGCCGAGTTCAACGTGCGGTACCAGGGCCTGACCGGGATGCGGCACTCCGACCACCGTTTCGAATGGACTCGAGCCGAGTTCCGCGAGTGGGCGACCCGGGTGAGCGCGGCGCACGGCTACGCAGTCGAATTCCGCGGGGTCGGCGACGACGACCCGATCGTCGGTACGCCCACCCAGCTGGCCCTGTTCACGGCCGCCGAAGGGAGCCGACGATGACCGAGATCGACATCCCCGGGCTTTCCCTCGTCGCGCTCGTCGGCATCTCCGGGTCGGGCAAGTCGACGTTCGCCCGCCGGCACTTCCTGCCGACGCAGGTGCTGTCGTCGGACTACTTCCGCGGCCTGGTCGCCGACGACGAGAAAGACCAGTCCGCCTCCGGCGACGCCTTCGACGTGCTCCACTATGTGGCCGGCAAGCGCCTCGCCGCCGGCCGGCTCACCGTGGTCGACGCCACAAACCTGCAGCCGCACGCCCGCGCCGGACTGATCGCCGTCGCCCGCGAGCACGACGTCCTGCCGGTGGCGATCGTGCTGGACGTGCCCGAACCGCTGGCCTGGGAGCGGACCCGCACCCGGGAGGATCGTACGTTCGGCCGGCAGGTGCTCGGTCGGATGCACCGCGACCTGCGAAAGTCGCTCGGGCAGCTGGGGCGGGAGGGCTTTCGCAAGGTTCACGTCCTGCGCGGCGTCGAGGAGATCGACAGCGCGACCATCCGGTACGAGAAGCTGTTCAGCGACCGGCGCGACGTCACAGGTCCGTTCGACATCATCGGCGACGTGCATGGCTGCCGGGCCGAGCTGGAGAGGCTGCTGCACACCCTGGGCTGGACGCTGGTGCGCGACGACGCCGGCCGCCCGGTCCACGCCCAGCATCCGGACGGCCGTACCGCCGTCTTCCTCGGCGATCTGGTCGACCGTGGCCCGGATTCTCCCGGCGTGCTGCGGCTGGTGATGGGTATGGTCGCCGCCGGTAGCGCGATCTGCGTGCCGGGCAACCACGAGCAGAAGCTGTTGCGCAAGCTGCGCGGTCGAAACGTCCAGCTCACCCACGGCCTGCCCGAGACTCTGGCCCAGCTGGACGCCGAAAGTCCCGCGTTCACCGCCGAGGTGGCCACCTTCATCGAGGGGCTGACCAGCCACTTCGTGCTGGACGGCGGAGACCTCGTGGTCGCGCACGCGGGGCTCAAGGAGGCGTACCACGGCCGGGCGTCCGCCCGCGTGCGTTCCTTCGCGTTGTACGGCGAGACCACCGGGGAGACCGACGAGTACGGGCTGCCGGTGCGCTACCCGTGGGCGCGGGACTACCGCGGCAAGGCCACCGTGGTGTACGGCCACACCCCCACCCCTCAGGCCGAATGGATCAACAACACCATCTGCATCGATACCGGGTGCGTGTTCGGTGGTGCGTTGACCGCGTTGCGGTACCCGTCGCGGGAGCTGGTCTCCGTGCCGGCGGCGAAGGAGTACTACACGCCGGCCCGGCCGCTGATCCCGACCGGACCCGTCCGCAACGACCAGGGATTCGACCTGGCGGACGTGACCGGCCGCCGGCATCTGGACTACGGGTACGGCCGCACCACGATCGCCGCGGAGAACGCCGCCGCGGCGCTCGAGGTGATGAGCCGGTTCGCCATCGACCCGGAACGGCTCGTCTGGCTACCGCCGACCATGGCGCCCTGCTCGACCTCGACCGCCGAGGGCTACCTGGAACACCCCACGTCGGCCTTCGACGACCTGCGGACGGCCGGCGTCGGCACGGTGGTCTGCCAGGAGAAGCACATGGGGTCCCGGGCGGTGGTCCGGGTCTCCCGCGACGGTGACCGGGACGCGATCTGGACCCGCACCGGCCGGCCGTTCTTCCCCGACGCCGAGCTCACCGCGACGCTACTCGACCGGATCCGCGCCGCGGTGTCGTCAGCCGGGATCCTCGACGAGCTGTCCACCGACTGGCTGCTCGTCGACGCGGAACTGCTGCCCTGGTCGGCGAAGGCCGTCGGATTGATCCGCGAGCAGTACGCCGAGACCGGTGCGGCCGGCCGTACCGCGCTGCCCGCCGCGCTCGCCGTCCTGGACGCGGCCGCGGCCCGCGGGCTGGACGTGGCCGGGCTGCGGGACCGGTTCGCGCAGCGCGCCGCCGACCTGGCCGGCTACTCCGCGGCCTACCGTGCCCACGTGCGCCCCACCTCGGGATTGGACGGCGTGACGCTGGCACCGTTCGCCGTGCTCGCCGGGGCGGGCGCCTCGTACGCCGGTGAAGACCACGGTTGGCACCTCGCGCTTGCCGACCGGCTCGTCGCCGCCGATCCGGCATTGTTCACGCCGACCCGGCGCATCGTCGTCGACCTCACCGAAGAGACGGCGATCGCGGCGGCCACCGACTGGTGGCTGACACTGACCGGCTCCGGCGGCGAAGGCATGGTCGTGAAGCCGTACACCGGCCTGGCCACGACCGACGGCGAGGGCCGGCTCGTGCAGCCGGGCGTGAAGTGCCGCGGCCGCGAGTACCTGAGAATCATCTACGGGCCGGAATACACCCGGCCCGACCACCTCACCGCATTGCGACAGCGTTCGCTCGGCCGCAAACGCGGGCTCGCATTGCGCGAACACGGCCTCGGATTGGCCGCGCTGGACCGGCTCGCCGAAGGGGCGCCGCCGTGGCGGGTGCACGAACTCGTCTTCGCCATATTGGCCTGCGAATCAGAGCCGGTCGACCCGCGCCTGTGAGCACGGCTCGTACTCGGGCGGCCGCGGCGGCCTCCTCGGCCCACTCCGGCCGCCATCGCTTGAGCACCAGGTCGCCGGCATTGATCGTTTCGGGCAGTTCCCCGGCGTACAGCATGCCACCAGCCACTCTGGCCGATGTGGACGGCGATGGCGCTCTCCGGTTGTGCGATGTACCAGGCCGGTCTACATTCGGGCCCGAACCGGCTTAGGAGCCCACGCGACTCATTCGTCCTCATGCGAGGAAGTGCGGGGTGGTCCGGCCAGGTCTAGCGACGCGACATCGCCACCCCGCCGGCGCAGCTCGTCGTACTCGCCTGCACGACGCTCCCGCCCCGACCGGCGCGGCGGCGCCGGCCACCCGGACAGCGCCCATTGAACCTAACCGGACAGGAGAAGACATGAAACGTATCCTCCCGGCGGTTGTCCTGACCGCCACCTTGACCCTCGCCGCCGGCTGTGGTGACAGCGGCGGTGGCGGGGGCGACGCAGACAAGGCGAATGCCGCCGCAGGCCCGATCACGATCTGGCTGTCCAACAACAAGGAGGAGTTGGCCTGGGGCAAGGCCATGGTCGACGCGTGGAACACCCAGCACGCGGACCAGAAGATCACCGCACAGGAGATTCCGGCCGGCAAGAGCTCGGAGGAGGTGATCGGCGCCGCGATCACCGCCGGCAACGCACCGTGCCTGATCTTCAACACCGCGCCGGCCGCGGTACCGCAGTTCCAGAAGCAGGGCGGCCTGGTCGCGCTCGACTCCTTCGACGGCGCCGCCCAGTACGTCGCCGACCGCACCGGCGACACGGCCGAGCAGTACAAGTCCCCGGACGGCAAGTTCTACCAGCTGCCCTGGAAGTCCAATCCGGTCATGATCTTCTACAACAAGCAGATCTTCGCGAAGGCCGGCCTCGACGCCGAGAAGCCGGCACTGTCGACCTACGACGAGTTCCTCACGGCCGCCCGGAAGATCAAGTCTTCGAAGGCCGCCCAGGCCGCCATCTGGCCCGCACCGACCAGCGAGTTCTTCCAGCCCTGGTTCGACTTCTATCCGCTGTTCGCGGCCGAGACCGACGGCAAGCAGCTGATCCAGGACGGCAAGGCCCAGTTCAACTCGCCGGAGGGTCAGAAGGTCGCCGAGTTCTGGAAGACCCTGTATGACGAGGGTCTCGCACCCAAGGAGGCGTACAACGGCGACTCGTTCAACGACGCCAAGGCCGCCATGGCGATCGTCGGTCCCTGGGCGATCGCGGTCTACGAAAAGGTGAAGTGGGGCGCCGTGCCGGTGCCGACGTCCAGTGGCAAGCCGGCCGACCAGATCAAGACGTTCAGTGACGCGAAGAACGTCGCCATGTACAGCGCGTGCCAGAACCGGGGCACCGCATGGGAGGTGCTCAAGTTCGCCACGAGCAAGGAGCAGGACGGCGCGCTGCTGGACAAGACCGGGCAGATGCCGCTGCGCAAGGACCTCCCGGCCGCCTACCCGGACTACTTCTCGAAGAACCCGGCGTACCAGTCCTTCGCCGCCCAGGCCGCCCGCACTGTCGAGGTGCCCAACGTGCCGAACTCCGTGGCCATCTGGCAGGCGTTCCGGGACGCGTACTCGGAATCGGTGATCTTCGGTAAGAAGCCGGTGCCCGACGCGTTCTCGGCCGCGGCGCAGAAGGCCGACCAGCTCGCAGCCGGGTCCTGATGTCCACCGCCCGCGCCGGGGCCGCCGCTTCCCTCGGGCCTGCGGACGGTCCCGGTGGCGCCTCGCCCACCGCGGGTGGCCCGCTCCGTGCGTCGCGGAGCCGGGTGGCGGCCGTGCTCGGCCGCCACCCGGTGGGCATGGTGCTGGCGGCGCCCTACGCCGTGTTCCTCGTCGTGGTGTTCGCCTACCCGCTGGGGTTCGCGATCTACATGAGCTTCCACGACTATTTCTTCGCCGCGCCCGGCGCCGCGGTCGAGCGTCCGTTCGTCGGGCTGGACAACTATCGGGCCGTGCTGACCGATCCCGGGGTGCGCCAGTCGTTCCGCAACATCCTCATCTTCCTGGTCATCAACGTCCCGCTGACGGCGGCGCTGGCACTGCTGCTGGCGAACGCGCTCAACCGGGTCGTGCACGCCCGGACGTTCCTCCGAGTCTCGTTCTACGTCCCGTACGTCACGGCGAGCGTGGCGGTGGTCGGGGTCTGGCTGTTCCTGTTCAGCTCCGGCGGACTCGTCAACTCGGTGCTCGGCCCGCTGGCGCCCGACCCGTCGTGGCTGGTCAACGAGAGCCTGGCGATGCCGGTCATCGCGCTGTTCGTGGTGTGGAAACAGCTCGGGTTCTTCATCCTGCTCTACCTCGCCGCGCTGCAGAACGTGCCGAAGGAACTGTACGAGTCGGCCGCGGTCGACGGTGCCTCGAACTGGCAACAGTTCCGGTCGGTGACCGTGCCGGCGGTACGCCCGGCGACCGCGCTTGTGGTCATCGTCGCGACCATCACCGGTGCCAACCTGTTCACCGAGCCGTACCTACTCACCGGAGGTGGCGGGCCGAACGGGGCCTCGGCCTCTCCGGTCCTGGTGATGTACCAGCGCGGCATCCAACAAGGCGAGCCCGACGTCGCGGCCGCCATCGGCGTGCTCCTCGTCATCGGGGTGCTGATCATCTCGGCGATCAACCGCCGGCTGATCGAGAGGGACTGACGTGACATCGACAACCGCTGTGCGACGCACCGGGCCCGGGCTGCCCGGCCTGCTCCGCTACGCCGTCCTATTCGCCGGCGCGCTGATTTTCCTGTTCCCCTTCTACTACATGTTGATCGGGTCGCTACAGTCTGAACCGGACACTTCGGTCGCGGGCGCATTCCCCACCTCGGGGCTCACCCTGAACAACTACGGCGACATCAACTCCCGGGTCGACCTGGTGCGGTCGCTGGTCAACTCGGGCATCTTCACCGGTGGAGTGATCCTCGGCACCGTCGTCTTCGGGGTGCTCGCCGGGTACGCGCTGGCCCGGCTGCACTTCCGGGGCCGTGGTACCCTCTTCGCCCTGGTCCTGCTGGTTCTGGTCATCCCGTTCCAACTGCTGCTGATCCCGCTCTACGTGCTGATCGTGCGGGGCTACGGGCTGGCGGACTCCTATCTCGGCATGATCCTTCCCTTCGCCATCAACAGCACGGCCGTCTTCATCTTCCGGCAGTTCTTCGTGCAGTTGCCCGACGACCTCTTCTCCGCCGCACGCATCGACGGCGCCGGTGAGCTTCGGATCCTCTGGTCGGTGGCGCTGCCCCTGGTACGGCCCGCGCTGTTGACCGCCGTCCTGCTCACGTTCATCGGGCCGTGGAACGAGTTCCTCTGGCCGTTCCTGATCACGAAGCAGGCGGACATGCAACCGCTGGCGGTCTCCCTGGCGAACTACATAAGCAACGTGGCCGGCCGGGCCGCCAACCCGTACGGCGCGATCCTGGCGGGTGCCTGCGTGCTTGCCGCGCCGGCCGTCGGCCTGTTCGTGGCGTTCCAGCGACACTTCGTCTCCACCGAGCTCGGCTCCGGCGTGAAGGGTTGACCTACTATCCAGATTGGACACAATCCGGCCGGGGTGGACGGTGGCGTCACCCGGCCTCGCACCCATCCCCATCCGTTACGACCGAGGAGTCCGCAATGAAGCGCCGGTCCGTACTGCTGGGCAGCAGCCTGGTCCTCACCACCCCCCTCCTGACATCCGCGCCGGCCGCGGCCGCCACGTTGGTACCGGCCGGGGTTCTGACCAACCTGGCCCACCTGGACTTCCTCCGGGATCGGATCAGCCCGCCCGCCCAGGACGGCCACACCACCTACCGGCTCAGCGAGTCACCGCAAATCGGCGTCCTCTGGACATACTCCGAGCCGAATCCGGACGGAACCTTCCGCCGGGTGGGCGGAGGGATCTACCACCCGGACACCAACACCTGGGGACAGGGCGCCTACAACGCCGACGACATCTCCCGGGCCGCGGTGGTATACCTGCGGCACTGGCGGCAGACCGGCGCCACGACCAGCCGGGATGCGTCGTACGACTTGCTGCGCGGGCTGACCTACCTGCAGACGGCAACGGGTCCGAACGCCGGGAACGTCGTGCTCTGGATGCAGCCGGACGGCACGCTCAACCCGAGCGCCGAGCCGAGAGAGCTGCCCGACCCCTCCGACAGCGGCCCGTCATACTGGTTGGCGCGCACGGTCTGGGCGCTCGGGGAGGGGTACGCCGTCTGGCGGCTCGCCGATCCGGCCTTCGCGTCGTTCCTGCGGCAACGTCTGGACCTGGCGATCGCGGCGCTGGAACGTCAGGTGCTCGTGCGGTACGGCACCTGGCAGATCATCGACGGCGACCGGGCGCCGGCGTGGCTCATCGTGGACGGTGCGGACGCCACGGCCGAGGCGGTGCTGGGATTGGCCGCCTACGTCGAGGCGGGTGGCGGCCCCGCGGCGCGTCGGGCGCTGATCCGGTTCGCCGAGGGCATCGCCGCGCTGTCCGACGGCGACATCCGCGAGTGGCCGTTCGGCGCGATTCGCCCGTGGGCGCTGTCGCTCTCGGTCTGGCACGCTTGGGGCGGGCAGATGCCCGCGGCGCTGGCGCGTGCCGGCCAGGCGCTCGGCGACCGGCAGCTGCTCGGGCCGGCCGTGACCGACTCTGCGGTCTTCACCCCGTGGCTGCTCACGTCCGGCGGCCCGGACAACGGACGGCTGCCCACCCGGTCGGACCCCACTCAGATCGCGTACGGGGTGGACTCGCGGGTGCAGTCGCTGCTCGCGGTCGACGACGCCACCGGGCGCACCGGCTTCCGGCACCTTGCCGGTATCACGGCAGCCTGGTATTTCGGCGCCAACGCGGCCGGGGTTCCGGCGTACGACCCGGCGACCGGGCGCACGATCGACGGGATCGCCGGTGACGGGACTGTCAACCGCAACTCCGGCGCCGAGTCCACCATCCACGGGTTGCTCAGCATGCTGGCCTTGGACGCACATCCGGACGTTGCGGCGCTGGCTCGGCAGGGACACATCGTCGAACGCATCGGCACGACGACGCTGGAGGCCGAGCAGGCGACCCTCTCCGGCGGCGCGTCGATCGTGACGCCGCCATCGGCGTGGACCGGCGAGGCGTTGATCAGCGGCGGCAGCCTCGTACGGATGCCTGCCGGCGCGACCGCCAGGTGGCAGATGCCTCCGGCGACCCAGCCCCGGCTGGTCCTTCCCGTCGTCGACCTCCAGCCGGGCAGCTCCGCGGTGACCCGCTGGTCGGCCGATCACCGCGCGCTGGGCAAGGTCCGGCACTCCAAGATCGGCCCGCAGGGAGCCTCACCGGCGCCCGGGGCGCTACTGCCGGTGACGCCGACCGGTGCCCAAGAGGCGCCGTCCGGTGCCACCGAACTCGTCGCGAGGTCGATCGGAGGCGACGCCGTCGTGGATGCGGTCATGCTCGAGCCCCTGGTATCCCGGTACGTCATAGGAGGCGAGGGCCACGCGACCGCCATGCTGCGCAGCGCCGCCCGGGGGCCGCAGACTGCCGCCGTCACCGTTGAAGGGTCGGGCGTCGCGGTGATCGAGACGTACGACGCGACGGGCGTACGACGCGCTCGGGTCTTCGCGTCCGGTGACACCGTGCGGGCGCTGGTCCTGCCGGGTGGCTTCACGCTCGTACGGAGGTAATCGGGACCCGGACCTCTCGTCAGGGCTGTGCTGAACCGGGCTCCGGCGGGGCGGCGCCGCTCGCGGACCCGGGCGGAGGAAGGGTCTCCCTGTCTTCCGGCGGCGGAACCGACTCGTTGCCCGCGGGGAAGCCGACCGGCGCCGGAGCGACGGGCCCGTTCGCCGAGGGTAGATCCGGGCGGCGCCAGATGCTCGTGTCGGCGGCGAGCTCCTCGATCGGCTCCTCGCTGGGCCGGGCGGGCAGCGCCACCTCCAGCTTGGTGTGGTTGCGGTGGGCGTCGAGGACGGCCCGGTGGTACCCCTCCAACTCGGAGGCGAACTCGTCGTTGGAGTAGATCGAGCCGTCGATCAGCGGACCCGGCCGGCCCTTCAGCACCGCGATGACGTCCTCGCCGGTGAGCGTCTTGTGAGTCTCCAGCGCGTGCGCCAGGGCCAGCACCTCCCGGCGGTTCTCCTTGAGGATCGTCGCGGTGCGCTCCAGCATCTCGCCGAGGTTGTCCTCGATCCGGTCGGCCAGCGCGCGCCGGGCGCTCAGCTCGTTCTTCTCGCCCTTGGGCGGCCCGCCGCCGGGAGTACCCACGCCGAGCCGGTTCGAGGTGGCGTACGACGAGACCGTCGAGCCCATGCCCCAGACGCCTTCCATGTTGGTGGCCACCATGGTCGCCGACTCCAGGTCGCCGGAGACGCCCGATGAGCTGTCCCCGTCGAAGAACATCCGTTCGCCGGCCAGCGAGGCGAGTGAGACGTAGATGTCCGATTCGTAGTGGCTGCGCCAGGTGGTGAACTGATCCTCCGGCGGGATGCTGGCGACCATGCCCAGGTAGTCGCTGCCCTTCTCGATCGTCGCGATGTCGATCTCCATGTGATGCCGGGTGCGGTAGGCGATCACCGCGTGGCACGCCTCGTGTACCGCGACCGCGTGCCGCTCCCGCTCGATGTACTCGACGTTCTCCGCTGGGCCGAGCTCCTTGAGCTGCTTGGCGCGGATGATGTCCCGCCAGCTGATGGTGTCCCGGCCGTCGCGGATCGCGGTGATCAGCGCCTCGTTCACCATGTCCTTGATGGTCGCGCCGGTGGCGTACGGGGTGATGGTGGCCAGCTTGTCGATCTGCTCGGCGTCCAGTTCGTGCTTAACCTTGTCCAGGTATCCCTGGTAGGTGCGCACGCGACCGGCCTTGCTGGGGTAGCCGACCTTGTAGATGCGGTCGATCCGGCCCGGCCGCAGCAGCGCCTCGTCGAGCGCCTCCGGCAGGTTGGTCGCCATCATGACCAGGATGCGGTACTTCGGTGGCGGCTTCGGCCGCATACCGAGGGCCCGGCGCACGTAACGGTTCACGAAGCCGCGCGGCTTCTTCAGGCCGGACAATTCGGTCAGCAGCGCTTCGAGCGTACCCATGCCCCCGCCGCCCATCCCGCCGCCGTACACCATCCTGGTGCGCCGGCTGTCCGAGCTGGCATCCCCACCGGAGCGCAAGGCCTGCCGGAAGAGCAGCCAGCGGGAGTCATCCGACAGGTACGAGAAGCCGTGGCAGCCGCTGGTCTGGAACGGTGCGGGAGTCATTCCGCGCGGGAAGGCGCCCGGGCCGCCCTGAGCCAGCGCGCCTCTCCTGCCCAGCGAGTCGGCCTCGTCGAAGAAGACGATGACGCCGCCGTAGCGCAACGCCAGCTTGCGCAGCTTGCGGAACAGCGACTTGACCTTCAGTACGCCGACGCCGAAGAACATGTTGATGAAGGCGCCCGGGTCGACGAACACGTACGGCTTGCCGGTCTCGCCCGCGACCGCCTCGGCCATCAGGGTCTTACCGGTGCCGGGCGGGCCCCACAGCAGGATGCCGCCTGGTACGTATCCGCCCTTGGCCTCGATCGCCTCCGGGTTCTCCAGGTAGACGATGTTCTCCTTCACCCGTTCCAGCACGTGGTCCTGTCCCCACACGTCGGAGAACCGGGTCTTCACGTCATCGGGGTAGTAGACGTCGACGCCGCCCCGGGACAGGAACCAGAAGATCGCCGCGAACTGCCCGACCGCGATGAACAGGATGAAGATGACCTGGAGGAACATCGGCAGCGCCGACCACAGCAGGGCCGGGACCTGGAACAGGGCCAGCATCGGCGAGGTACCCAGTACCGAGCCGAGGACGACGGCCAGCAGCGCGATGAACAGCAGCCACTTGAACACGCGTATCAGGCGGAACCGGGTCCAGTCGGAGAAGATCCGGTGCGAGGTCCGCTCGATGCCCCCGAAGATTCCCTTGGTCCAGAGCCGGTGGTACCAGGAGACGTGCTCGCTGATCAGGTAATGCAGCTGGCGCAGCACTTCGATCCCGGCGAGCACCATGATCGTGATGCCCTTGCCGCTGCGTACCTGCTCGCGCAGGGCGTCCTGGAACGGCAGGATCGGGTTGTCCGCCATCGACGCCCAGATCAGGGCGAACCAGGTCACCACGAAGAGGAGCAGGAACTTCACCCGGTCCCAGAGCGACAGCTTCTTGCGGGTAATGCGCTCACGTTCACCGGGACCCTTGTCCGGCGGGCGCAGTCCTTCCAGCGGCTCGGTGGGTACGGGGGTGGTCATCAGTTGCTCCTTACGGTGAAGGATGTGGCGACCGTGTCCAGTTCGCTGGACCGCTCGCGGTAGCAGCTCCCGGAGCACCGGATGATCAACAAGTAGAGCTTGCTCCCATCGTTGTTCACCAACGCGGTTTGGTCGAACGTGTGCAACACGCCGTACGCCAGCTCATAGTTGAAGATCACACGAACCCCGTGCAACCCGTTCGCCGGGGTGAGCACCTCGTCATGCAGCAGCTCGAAGCCGGTCAGCTGGGTGGTGCTCGCGACCGCCTCGCGAGCTTCCGTGGTCACCGGCAGAAGCATGTTGCGCAACATGTCCAGGGAGACCGCGTTCTGCTGACTCTCGGTCAGCTGGGCAACTCGGGCGTACACGATCGGTGCCTGGGTGATGTCTGAGGTCAGCAGGTGGTCCGGAGTCGGGTCTGCGGACGCGTCGTACGCCACCGACCACCACAATCGCTGGCGCAGCTCCGAGGTGGCGGAGTCGGGTTTGGTCCCGCTCAATACGTCATCCAAGGAGTCTGTGCCGATCTCGTGCCAACCGTGCGGTATCTTGAAATAGGTCCTTTGGTCGGAATTCTTGACGTACGTGAACTCTGGTGTCGCGCACGCACCGGTTCCGGCGATGACGGCCGCTACAGTTGCCGCTGCCACCCCCGCCTGGATCGCTCGTCTCAGCATTCTCAAGTCCACCGCTCTGCCGGCCTGCCCGTCCTTGCAGTGTCTCCCGATGTTGTTACGAGTCGGAACCTGTCTTTTGCACTCTTTTTCCGCGACAACCCGCTAGTCCACGCCGTCCGGCTGCAAAATCCCGCTCCACGGCTCGGTCGATCGAGCAAATTCGGACGTCTCTGTGGACCTTGCAGAGAAGCACCCGACCCTTTCATTCAAAATTGAATCCGTTCAGGTATCGCATAACGGCCATATTGCTCAGGTTGACCGGTGTGCTGGCTCGCCGGCCGATCGCTCGCGGGCCGACCGCTCGGCGACCGACTGCTCGGCGGCCGACCGCTCACCCGGCCGAGTGCTCGCCGGGCGGAGTGCTCGCCGGACGGAGTGCTCGCCGGACGACTGCTCACCCGGCCGGCTGCTCACCCGGCCAGGCTGCTCGCCGGCTGACCGCTCACCGCCGATCTTGGAGTTGTGGTGGGGAGTATAAGCCTCATAGGAGACATATCACCCACCACAACTCCAAGATCGTGATTCGGGGAGGGAGCTGGAAGATCACCGGTCGCTTCCGGTCTATGAGGAAGTATGTCGCAGGCGGCATATCGGACATCGAGACCACTCGAGTGTCGTGTTCCTTCGTGTCCTTATTCCTTCGTGGCAACGCGTTCATTCGTAAAACGCGCGATCCACTGGGAGCGCAGTTTCCGTCAAGCTCGGCTGCTTCGGCCAATTGGGCGTTATACGACACTTGTCCCCGGACCGGTTGTGGACCTTGGATAGCCGGGGTCGAAATGGTGCCATAGCTCCACAAGAATGCAGCAGAGGCTAGCGACCGCTCGCCATATGCCCGGTTTGCGTGGTGAAGGCATCGGCGGTCGGCCGTCTTCCCGGCAGAAAACGTGCCCGCCGAAGGCTCCATTGCAGAAGCTACCGCGTTGTTTATGGTGCAGCACCGGTCCGCTCGGGCCGGCCGTGGCCGCCGTAGTCATGAACGAGATCGGCTGACCCGGAGGTCGTGTCCAGCGACAGCACCCCGATCGGTGCCCGTGACGGCACGCGGGCTTCCTGGCGGGAGGATCGATGCCCGTGAGGGGCGGGAGGATCGGTGCCCGTGCCGGTACCCGGACTTCCTGGCAGGAGGATCGGTGCCCGTGCCGGCGCCCGGGCTTCCTGGCGGGAGGATCGGTGCCCGTGCCGGCGCCCGGGCTTCCTGGGAGGAGGATCGGTGCCCGTGCCGGCGCCCGGGCTTCCTGGCAGGAGGATCGGCGCCTCTCGGGGCACCAGGCTTCCTCCCAGGAGGATCGGTGCCCGGCAGCCCGAAGCCCGCCTCATGATCAACTCCGCGAGCAGCCGGACCAGGAAATTGCAAGATCGGCCCGTGGGAAGGGATGGAGCTCATCCGGAGCGGTCACTGGGACGGGGGCGAGCTCATCCGGAGAGTCACTGGGACGGGGGCGAGCTCATCCGGATGGTCACTGGGACGGGGGCGAGCTCATCCGGAGAGTCACTGGGACGGAGGCGAGCTCATCCGGATGGTCACTGGGACGGGGGCGAGCTGACCAGCAGTGACATGCCCTGGTGCGGCTGCAGTGACAGCGTGCAGGCATGGTGCTGATCGATCCTGGCGACCCGCTTGCCCGTGAACGTGTCTGTCACCGTGGCGCCGGCCGGCAGGTGGTCAACCACCACCCGCGCGGTGGCGAGGCGGTCGGCGAAATTGAGCACGGTGGCCTGTGTCCGCCCGGTGTCGAGCAGATGGACCATGACCAGGACCGCCCGGTCGCCGGCAGGTGGCACGGCGAGCTGCACGCTGGTGGCGATGCGGTGGTGCGCCCGGACCTCGAGGATCCGGGCCAGCTGCGAGGCGAACGAGTTCGGATCCGCCAACTGGTACGGCAGGGATCCGTAGAGGCTCGTACCACGCGGGATCTTGGACGGCGACTCGGTGGCTGCCGGCCGGTAGTCCATCAGGTCGTAGGCGGCGCGATGCAGCCAGCGGGTGTCACCGGTGGACAGCAGCCCGGGGATCTTGCGCCGGGGCAACGTCAGCATGCCGCACAGGTCCCAACCGGACAGCGCGAACACTCCGGGCTGCAGGGCGTTGAACATGGCCAGCAGGAGATGGGCCCGCTTGACCTTCTCGATCTGGTCGGCGGTCAGGTCGGTGATGTCGGTGTAGCCGAGCACCGCTGTGATGATCGTGGCCATGGTCGAGGCGATGCCGTTGGTGGTGAAGATGCTGTTGTACGAAGCGGCGTCGCCGGTGAGCCGTTCGATGAGTTCCCGGCGTACGGTGGCCGCGAGGTCACCGCCGCGGACGTCGCGGCCGCGGAAGGTGAAGAGCTCGTCGCGGTGCTCGCGGGCGAAGTGAACGAGTTCGTACGTCATCTCGTCGTGGTTCTGCAGCGCATGGACCAGCCGGATCGGCTGCAAGTCCAGTCTGAGAGCGGTGTTGAGGGTCAGCCGCAGGAACTCGGTATCGGCCGTGGCGAGGGCGTGCACGTACGCCGGGCGGTTGACGAAGTCGTACGAGAGGTCCGGTCCCCGCAGCGAGGTCTGTTTGATGTCGTCGATGGACAGGTTCAGTTCCTGGAACGTGAAGCCTCCGACCTTGCGGACCATGCTGGCGATCAGCTGGTTGACCGCCTCGGACAGCGGGTGTCCTTCGGACCAGGCGGGCGCCCCGCGCTCGGCGCTCTTCTCCACACCCAGGAAGCCGTTCGCGTCCAGCCGCAGCGCCCCGGCGCCGAGCGTGCCGAGCGAGTGCAGTGCGTCGCCGATGACGAGACGCATCCCGGCGAACGTCGGGTCCAGCCAGTTGATCGAGGGCTGGCCGTCCTTGAAGTAATGCAGGTACACCCAGCGTCGTTGCACTCCGTCGACGCCGGTGACCGGAGCGGTCACGCTCCAGTTGGTATCCTTCACCCCCGGCTCCCGGAAGATCACCCGTTGCAATGGGCCGACGATGTACCCGGCGCCTTCCAGCCGACTCTCCGCCTCCTCGTCGAGGTTGACCGAGTCCCGGCCGGCCGGAACCTCCGGGAGCAGCCGCCAGTCCTCCGGCGGGATCTCGACCATGTGGTAGATCCCGGGATAGTCGCCGACCTTCATCTCCGCCAGCCGGAAGTCCGCACCCTTGCCGGTGTGCCCGGGCACGATGTCGTCGATCACGATCCCGCCGTGCCCGGCGGCCGCCTCGCACATCCGATGGAATTCCTGGGCGGTGCCGAAGACCTCGTCGATCTCGGTGCTGATCCGGTCGAAGTGGCCGTCGACGCTCGGCGTGGGGTCGCGGCCGAAGATGCCTCCGGCCCGTTTCAGCGGACCGGTGTGCACGGCGGTGATGCCGATCTTCTTGAACGCCCGCCAGAGAGCCTCGTCGCCGAGCGTGCCGAGAAAGGTCTGGCCCGGTTTCGTGATCATCGAGGGCGGATAGGCGGTGAACCAGACCGAGGAGGGGCCTATCGCGGCTGCCGGATTGGGGTTGGCGAACGGTGTCTGCCACACCGATGCGATTCCGGAGAACTGACCGGCGATCCGTTCGGCGTTGGTCAGCATGGAGTTCTCCTGCAGCCAGCTGACGTAGTCGTCGTCTTCGATCCCGCTCATCGTGCTCCCGCTTCCTGACCGTGCTCTGCCGAGCTGACGGTCGGCCTCCTCGACCCGTCCGGACGACGACCGCCATTTCCGTCGGCGGATTCGGCCGGCTCCCACCGGTCCGGAACCGCGGGTTCGGGCACACCGACGCGGCGGGCCTCGAGCTGCGCCGTGAAGGCGATCCCGAAGAGCAGGGACACGGCGGTGAGCACCGCCCAGAGCAGCAGGGCCATCACGGCGGTGAGCGGGCCGTACGTGGCGCCGAAGCTGCCGCTGGCCGCAATGTATCCGGCCAGCAGGAGGCTGGCCAGCCACCAGAGGACCGTGGCAAGTGCGCCACCGATCATCACCCAGGACAGGCCCGGCTGGCTGCGGCGGGGGGCGAACCGGAACAGCACCGATACGGTCACCACGGTGAGCGCGAGGCTGACCGGCCAGCGCAGAACGTTCCACGCCGTCGTGACCTCGTCGCTCCAGTGGTATGAGCGCTGCATGGCGGCGCCGATCGGGCCGCCCGCCACCAGCAGCAGGAAGCTGACGAGCGCTGGTATGCCCGCCGCGACGGCGAGCAGGAGGGCGCGCAGGTACTTGCCGGCGACCGACCGGTCGCGTTGCACACCGTAGATGCGGTTCGCGCCCCGCTCGATCTGGCCCACGGCCGAGGTCAGCGCGAGCACCGCGGTGATCAGACCCAGGACCAGCGCGACCTCGCCGAGGTCCTGGATCCGCTCGTCGTCGGCGAGCAACTGGTTGACCAGGTCGTGACTGGCGCCCGGCGTCAGGGCGAGCACTGTCTCGGCGACGACGCGGCCGCCCTGGTGGAGTCCGAGCTCGGTCGCGAGACCCTGAAAGGCGATGAGCAGGGGTACGGCGGCCAGGCACAGTTGCAGGCCGACGGCCCGGGCGTGACTGAATCCGTCGCCGTAGCGGAACCGCAGGAACGCGTCGCGCAACAGGTGCCATCCGCCGTAGCGGCGCAGCGCCCGCCACGCGTGATCAGGCGACAGTTCCACCTGCCCCATCAGGCGCGTCTCGGGGACCCTTCGGGTGCTGCTCATGGCGTACGCCACCGCCTTGTCACGGCTCAGGCAGTTCCCATTGCCGGTGCGACCGCAAACTCCGGAACCGCTGTCGTATCGGCCTCCGACGCCAGGATTCGCCCCCGGCGCGGCATCACCAGTTGAAACCGGCGGTGTAGGAGATGCGGGCCAGCGTCGCCTGGCCGTTGGTGTTGGGATGGAAGTAGTCCCAGGTGGAGACCTGCGACAGGGTGAACGGGTAGGCGAAGACCGCGTTGTCGTCGTAAACGCACCTGGGTCCGTAAGCGGCGCAGGCCGCAGCCAGTTGGGCGTTGTAGTCGATCACGCGTTGCCGGACCCGTTGACGGCGGCTCTCGTCGGTGCCGGAGGTCGACCACGCCCGGTAGAGCATGGATTGGCAGACGTCGTACGTCGACCAGGCGAGCAGCGCCGCGGAGTTCGTGCGGCCGATCTGCCAGAGGCGGTAGACGTCCGGGATGCTGATCACCGCGATTCGGGCGTTCGGTAGCCCGGACTTGAGCGTGGCCAAGGCGCTGTCGACGGAGCTCCGGAAGCCGGTCACCGAGGTCATGGCCGACTCGGAGCTCGTGCAGGCGTCGTTCGCGCCGATCAGCATGGTCACGTACTGAACCTTCTGCGACACGGCGGTCGCCGCCTGGGCGGGCATGGCCGATACCTTGGCGCCGGAGCGGGCGTCGTTGTAGTTGTGCCCGGAGATGGCCGGGTTCTTGGCCAGGATGCGCAGGTAGTGGCTGTTGACCAGGCTGGACCCGCCGGTGCTGAAGGAGCGGTAGGTGCAGTCGACGTACCAGCCGCAGGCGTTGAATCCGCGGGTGATGGAGTCGCCCAGGGCGGCCATCGAATCCGGCGGATCAGCGGCAGCCGCGGCCGGGATGGCCGGCAGCACGACGGTGGTCAACGCGGCGACGAGGGCCGAAAGCCCCCATCGGATGAGGTGAGAGGCGGATCGCACGCGGTTTACCCCTTCTGAACTGCGTACAGCTGCTGCTTCTGGATGGACGCGGCAAGCGATGGCGCCCCCCGGGGAAGGGGCGCCATCGGGTCTGTCGTCAGCTGCGGAACTTGCGGTAGTAGTCGCCCACGCGGTCGCGGTAGTTGCGATCGGTATAGTTGTCCTTGTCGAACTTCGGGGCGCTCTTGATCTCGTCCTTGCTGCGGTCGACGTAGACCTTGCGGGCGTTGCGATCGACCCGGCTGATCGTGCCGGCGGGCAGCATGACCTTGCTACCGAAGATCCACGGTCCGGTGTCGACCACGACGTAGCTCGAGCCCACTTCGTACGTCGCCTCGTCGATGGAGCCGATACCCCCGTCGGTCGCCTCGACGTCGTAGCCCGTCAGGTCCATCCGCGCTCCGGACGTTCCGGCGTCCCGGCGGTACGTCCATGGATCCCACCCGTTCTCCGAGCCTGATCTGCTCATGATGCCTCCTACCTGGGTCGGGGAGTTCCCGTTCACCTGATATGACTCGCCAGTTCCGATCGCATGACGTCCGTTCGTGGCGGGCAGCCGCATCCCGGCGCCGGCACGTCCCTGCGCGGCGGGGCGGCGGGCCGGGCCGCGCTGGTCGCCTGACCAGCGCCTTACCTCGGGCGTGACGGCCGACAGAATCCGCGGGGCGAGATCCCGATCAGGCGGTGCGGGCACGAAGTCCGGCCGCGCCTCACGTCATCGCTATGTCGGCCGTGCGTCAATACTGTGATGGCCGTGTGGCCTCGGCCACGTGAACGCTAGGGTGCCATGGCACACACTTCCGCACCTTTGAGACGGATCGCGCCCGCAGAGCTCGTTCCTCGCTACGTGGCGACGTTTTTCCGCAGGAGTAATGGGCAGCACAAGGCAGGGCGAACGACGGCGCCGAGCCACGATTCACCAACGGTCGGGAAGGCGGTGAGCATGGCTGCCTCGCACTCCGCGCAGACGCCGGGTGGACAGTCGATCACCGACCTCCTTCCCCTCGTACGCCGTGTTGTTGCGGCAAAAATCCGGGACCCCCAGCTCGTCGACGACCTGGTC
>Ga0081539_10001829_pt1 | contig 33573 bp, 31 predicted proteins | sample TabmetS4T2R2_FD_71023 | JGI IMG/M metagenome (GOLD analysis project Ga0081539, IMG submission 71023) | Tabebuia heterophylla rhizosphere microbial communities from the University of Puerto Rico - S4T2R2 | ecosystem: Host-associated > Plants > Roots > Rhizosphere ... | reverse complement strand
CGGCGCCCAATTGGCGCGCATCGAGGCGGAAATCGCCATCAACACACTGCTGCGGCGGATTCCCAACCTGCGGCTGGATGACGCTGTCAATGCGGAGTGGCGGCCGAGCTTCGTGCTGCGCGGCCTGCTGCGGCTTCCGGCGAGCTGGTAGCGATTTCTAACACTTCTGGCGGCGTCCGGTGCGATGCCGCTGTGAACTCGCCTTACTTGTCTCTATATTCCCCGGTGTCCCGGCGCCGGCCTCTTCGGGTGCGGCCGCGCTCGGCGGCACCCGAGAGGAGAGACCGTGCAGACGACGCTGCTCGGATTGGCGATCGCCTTCATCATCGCGTTGATAGCGGCGCTCGTCGGGCCGTATTTCATCGACTGGAACCAGTTTCGCCCGCAATTCGAGGCCGAGGCGACGCGGATCGTCGGCGCGCCAGTGCGAGTCGCCGGCAAGCTTGACGCGCGGCTGCTGCCGGCGCCCTCGCTGCAGTTGCGCTCGGTGACGGTCGGCGGCGCCAACGATCTCGGCAAGGTGCGGGCTGAAAAGCTCGATGTCGAATTCAGCCTGGGCTCGCTGATGCGCGGCGAGTGGCGCGCCACCGAACTCACCGTCAACGGCATGGCGCTCGATCTCGGCCTGGATTCGCGGGGCCGGATCGACTGGCCGGCTTCGACCGGCGCCTTCAATTTCGGCCAGCTCGCGGTCGACCGGTTGAACCTCACCGGTCGCGTCGCGCTGCACGATGCGACGAGCCGCGGCACGCTGGAGCTGAGCGACATCGGGTTTTCCGGCGACGTGCGCTCGCTGGCCGGCTCGATCCGCGGCGACGGCAGTTTCTCGCTCGCCGGCATCAAATATCCGTTCCGGGTCTCGTCCGGGCAGACCCAGGACGGCAATGGCACCCGCGTGCATCTCAGTATCGAGCCTGGCCAGCGCCCGCTTGCGATCGATTTCGATGGCGTGCTCGCCTTCGAGCAGCGTGCGCCGCGCTTCGATGGGTCGGTGACGCTGGCGCGGCCGGCCGCAAAGTCCGATCCTTCGGCGCTGCCATGGCGCATCGCCGCCAAGGTCAAGGCCGACCACACCGCGGCGCGGCTCGACCAGCTCGATGTGAGCTATGGCGCGGAGGACCGCGCGCTGCGTCTTGCCGGCACGGGCGATGCGAGCTTTGGGGCACAGCCCTTGCTGCGGGCACAGCTCGCCGCGCGGCAGCTCGATGTCGACCGTTTTGTCGCCAAGGACGATGCCTCCGAGCCAACGCGGGTGCTGCCGGCCGTGCGCGCGCTGCTGTCGGCAATTCCATCAGTGCCGTGGCCGGTGCAGCTTGAATTCTCCTCCGACCAGATCATGCTCGGCGGGCGGCCGGTGCAGGATGTCGCCACCGAGTTGCGCGTCGAGGGCGCGTCGTGGACGGCGCGCAAGCTGGAATTCCGCGCGCCGGGCTCGACGCGGGTTTCGCTGAGCGGCGCCAGCGCGCAGAGCAGCGACGCGTTCAAGGCCGCGCTTAGCATCGATTCCGGCGATCCCGATGCGCTAGTGACCTGGCTGCAGGGCCGCAGCGATCTCGCGTACCGCAGCCAGAAGCCGCTGCGGCTGCGCGGCGAGGTCAATGTCGCGCCGCACAGCTTCGCGATCGACGCCATGAAAGCCGAGTTCGACGGCGGTGCAGTGGAAGGCCGGGTCGCGGTCTCGCACAAGCGTCCCGACAGCGGCGCGCGGGTCGACGCGGATTTGAAATCCGAGCGCCTCGATCTCGATGCCGCGACCGCGCTGCTGCGCTCGCTGGGCGGGCCGCAGGCCGAATGGCCGGAGCAGGCGCAGCTTTCGCTCGACATCGGCCGCGCCATCTCCGCCGGGCACGAGCTGCGGCCGCTGCAGACGAAATTCAGCTATGGACCGAAGTCGCTGATGCTGGAGCAACTGAAGATCGGGCAATCCGACAATGTGACGCTGGAAGGTTCCGGCAACTTCGATCGCGCCAGCGTCACCGGAAAGCTGGCGCTGAGCTCCAGCGCCACTTCGTTCAGCCAGCTCACCGCGCTGATCAATCCGTTTGCGCCATCGCTCGCTGCAAAGCTCAACACCATGGGTCAAAGCCCCGGTCCGGCGCGGGCAAAGTTTTCGCTGGAGCTGGCAAAGGGCAACGCCGATCGCGCCAGCGCACGGGCCGTGCTCGATCTCGACACGCCGCCGCTGAAGGGCATCACGACGGTTGCTGCCAGGCCGCCGGTCGCGGCGATCAGCGGCGTCGATCTCGACACGCTGCGGCGTTCCGAATTGGCGGTCGAGACAAAATTGTCGGCGGAGCAGGGTAACGCCCTGCTGACGCTGCTCGGGCTCGACCGCACGATTGTCGCGGGCGAGGGGCCGGCGCGGCTTGAAGGCTCCGCCACCGGCGCCTGGGGCGCGCCACTGCAGATCAAGGCAAGACTTTCCGGCGCCGCGCTCGATGCGGAGGCGCAGGGCTCCGCCGATCCCTTCGCGCCGGAGCCAAAGGCGAGCGTCAATCTCCGCATCGGCAGCGCCAACCTCGCGCCGCTGCTCGATCTGAAGCCGAGCGATACGCTGGCGCAGAATATCGGCCTGTCGTCGCGGCTGACCGTCGCCGGCAGCAAGTGGACCTTGGACGATCTCGACAGCACCATCGCTGGCTCGCGGCTGCGCGGCCGCGTGGCGCTGACGCTCGACGAGGAAAAATCCATCGAAGGCGAGGTCGGGCTTGACGCGCTGGCGCTGGCGCCGGCCTTTGGTTTGGCGATCGGCGCGGCGGGTCATGAGGTGGCCGAGCCGCTCGGCGCGGGCCTCGTCAAGGGCTGGCGCGGCCGCATCGCGTTCCAGGCGTTGCGCGGCGCGCTGCCCGGCGGCATCGAGCTGCAGCCGGTGAGCGGCACGATCAAGGCCGACGGCCAGTCGCTGGTGTTCGAGGACATCAAGGGCAAGATCGGCGGCGGTGAGGTGACCGCGACGGTCGATGCGAGGCCCGGCGCAAACGGCATCTCGGTGAACGCGGGCGTGGCGCTGAGCAATGTCGATGGCAGCGTCTTGCGCTATCGCGCCCTTGCGATGCCCGCAGGCCGCACCTCGCTGCAGATGACGCTGGCAAGCCAGGGCCGCAGCGGCGCGGCGCTGGCCGGCGCGCTCTCTGGTAGCGGCACGGTGACGCTCGAATCCGCGAAACTCGCCGGGCTCGATCCGCGCGCCTTCGAGGTCGCGGTGCGCGCCAGCGATTCCGGGCAGGCGCGGGACGACACGCGGCTGAAGCAGATCGTCGAGCCGGCATTGGCGGCGGGCGCGCTGTCGGCAGGCTCGGTGCAGGTGCCCTTTACCATCCGCGACGGCCGGCTGCGCGTTTCCGCCACCACCATCGACGCGCAGGGCGTGCGCGCGGTGATATCGGGCGGCTATGACATTCCCGCCGATCAGGCCGACATCCGCGCTGCGATCGTGCTGACGCTGGCGACGCCGACCAGCGGCCGTCCCGAGATTCAGCTGTTTGCGGCAGGCACGCCCGATGCGATGACGCGCACGGTCGACGTTGCCGCGCTGTCGTCCTGGCTTGCGGTGCGCGCCATCGATCATGAAACGAAGCGGCTCGACGCCATCGAGCGCGGCGAGCCGCCGCCTCCGCCGCCGACGCCAATCTCGATTCCGAAGGATGCTGCGGAGGATATCAGCCCGCCGCCGGGGCCTCCCACCGCCATTCCCTTGCCCGGCCGCGATCCGCGGCGCGTGCCGAAGCAGCCGAAGTCCGTTGCACCGCGTCCAACCGCGCCGCCGCGCGCCGCGCCGCCTTTGCCATCGGCAACCCAGCAGGCCGCACCGCTGCCGCCGCCGATTGAGGTTAGGCCCGCGCCCGGCACCGTGGCAAAGCCCAGGCCAAAACCGCCGCTGGCATTGACGCCGCAGGTCGCCACTCCGCCGCCGCGTCCGGCCGCGCCGAACTAGGGCTCGCGAAGTCTGCCCGATCAGGACCGTCGACGCGCGCCGCCGCGAAAAATATCGTGCACCAGCCCGAGTTTCCCAAGCCCCAGAATAATCAGGCCGTTGATGTCGATCTCGTACCAGGCGTGCGAGAGATAGGCGTCCCGCGGAAACCGATGATGGTTGTTGTGCAGCCCTTCCCCGAAGGTGAGGATCGTGGTCACCAACTCGTTGGTCGTGCCGTCATCGGTCTCGAAGCGGCGGTATCCGTAGCGGCCGCCGCTATGGCAGACCGAGTTGACCAGCGAAGTGGCCATCGTCATGAGGTAGCTGCGGAACAGGCCGGAGAACAAGACGCAGCCGATCATCGTGTGCACGCCGCCGAACGCGTAGCCGATGGCGCCTGGAATGATCACCGCCGAGATCGCGTACCAGTACCAGCGCGTCCTGGTGAAGAACATGCTGATCGGGTCGGCCAGGATATCCTTGGCGTAGTATTCGCCATCGCTGGTGGCCTTGTCCCACACCCAGCCGCCTTGCGCATGCATCATCCCCTTGGCGAAGCTAACATGGCGGTTGCCGGCGCCGTCATAGTAAGGGCTGTGGACATCGCCGGGCCTGTCGGAGTGAAGATGGTGCCGGCGATGATTGGAGACCCATTTGAGCACCGAGCCCTGCACCGCCATCGTGGCGATCGCCGCCAATATCGTCCGCATCACCGGACCGCAGCGGAAGCTGCGGTGGACGAAGTAGCGATGCATGAAGCCGATGCCGATCGTGCTCAGCACAAACATGCCGGCGAAAACCGAAATCTCCACCCAGCTGATGCCCTGCGTGAATGCCCAGACCAGCGCAGCGACCGAACCTCCGATCATGAGGCCGAACGCGATATAGGAGTCGAGAAACTTGGCGTCTACCACCGGGCCTTCGACAAGCACTCCTGGAACAAGCACTCCCGGTGGCATTTTCCGGTCCGCGCTTTCTTCCGACACCACGCCCTGAATTGCGGTCACTTTTGGCTCGATCCATTGACGGAAAATTAACTGTACTGCGACGCAGCATACAGTCGCAGGTTGTTTCTCGCAAGGACGCGATCCGCCGCGGGAGCGCGGCGCCGAGGCCCAAGAGAGCGTCCCTGTCTCAAAATGACGCTCTTGAGGAAAGCTGCTTCACGGTGCGTGGATCGAGGCAGCATCAATGATGAGGGCGCGCCTAAACTGCGATTTCGCGCTCGATCCCGATGTTGCGCAGGAAGGCTTTGTCGTGGCTGACCACGAGCAGCGCGCCGTCGAACGCGTTCAGCGCGCTCTCCAGCTCCTCGATCGAGGCGAGATCGAGATGATTGGTCGGCTCGTCGAGGATCAGGAGCCACGGCGGCTCGGGTCGCGCGAACACGCAGGCCATGCCGGCGCGCAGGCGCTCGCCGCCGCTGAGCGCGCCCGCGATCTGCAACGCGGCGCGATTGCGGAAGGCGAAGCGCGCCAGCGCCGCATGCGCGGCGTTGGCGGTGAGATCGGGGTTTTCGCGGTGCATGTTGTCCAGAATGCTGGATGAGGGATCAAGCAGGCCGACATGCTGGTCGAGCACGGCGATGCGGTCCGTCTCGCGGCGGATGTCGCCGGCGACAGGCGCGAGATCGCCTGAGATCAGCCGCAACAGCGTGGTCTTGCCGGAGCCGTTGGCGCCGCGGATCGCGATGCGCTCGGGCCCGCTTATGTCGAATGACAGCGGACCGAACAGCCGCCGCTCGCCATGCGCCATCACGACATCCTTGCATGTGACAAGCCGGCTGCCGCGCGGCAATCCCGTCGCGGGCAATTCGATGGTAAGGGGCGTGAGGATTTCGACGCGGGCGCGGGCTTCGCCAAAAGCTTCGCTGCGCTCCTCGATCAGGCGCTCGGCAATACGGCTTTCGCGGGCGCCGCTGTTTTCGGCGCGTTGCTTCTGCGCGCCCAGCAGGATCGCGGCCTGGCTGGCGCTGGCGCCGTAGGCGCGGCCGGCCTTGTCGCGGTGAGCCTTTCTCTCCTTTGCCTTCTGCACGCTGCGCTCGGCATTGCGCAGCGCATCCGAGGCGCGTTCGAGATCGGACTCGGCCCGTGCGCGTGCCGCGTCGCGCGCCTCGGCGAACCCGCTCCACGCGCCGCCGAAAACGGTGACGCCGACCGGCGTCAGCTCGACGATGCGATCGACCTGCTCCAGCAATTCGCGGTCGTGGCTGGCGACGATGGCGCCGCCCTGCCATTGCGCCAGCAGGCCGACCACCGCCTTGCGGCCGTCGGCGTCGAGATTGTTGGTCGGCTCGTCCAGCAACAAGAAATCGGGTGCTTCAATCAATAGCCGTGCCAGCGCGACGCGCGTGCGCTCGCCGCCGCTCAGCGAGGCGATCGAACGATGCAGTGGCAGCGCGGGCAGGCCGGTGTCGGCAAGCGCAGCTTCGATGCGGCCCTCCAGCGTCCAGTCGGCCTCGTCGGCATCATCGAGCGAGCCTTCGCCGCGCTCGAGCCGCTGCAGCCGCGCCAGCGCCTCGGCGACGCCGAGCGCCTGCGTGACATCGAGCCGCTCATCGATATGCTGTGCCAGTACGCCGATTGTGCCCGAGCGATGGATCGTGCCGCTGGCGGGCTCTGTTTCGCCCGAGATCAGGCGCAGCAGCGTGGATTTTCCGCAGCCATTGCGGCCGACAAGCCCGGTCCGCTCGCGCCCCAGCGCCAGCGTCAGGCGATCGAAGAGGGGACGTCCGTCAGGCGTGGAAAGGGAAATCGAGTCCAGAATAACTGATGCCATGGAGAGCTTCCGAAATGGATCGGGATCGCGGCGCTGACAGCGGGGCGAAATCCATTGCGGGCTCCATGGGGTTAGCGGATCGAAGCGGCATACATAGAGGCGAGGGGCCGATGGCGCAAGCAGCAAGCTAGCCCGCGCCGAGCCGGATAGCGATCTGGTAGGTCAACAGACTCGCCAGATAGGCCAGCGTCAGCATGTAGAAGAAGGTGACCGCCATCCACGTCCAACTGCCGGTCTCGCGGCGGATCACCGCCAGCGTCGAGGCGCATTGCGGGGCGAAGATGTACCAGACCAGGAACGACAGCGCGGTGGCGAGGCTCCATTTCGTGGCCAGCATCTGGCCGATCTGCTCGGCGGCTTCCTTGCCGCCCTCGATCGAGTAGACCGTGCCGAGCGCCGCGACCGCGACTTCGCGCGCGGCCATGCCGGGGATCAGCGCAACCGCGATCTGCCAGTTGAAGCCGAGCGGCGCCAGCAGCGGCTCCAGCGTCTTGCCGATCCAGGCCGCGATGCTGAAATCGATCGCGGGCTCGGTCGCGCCCTCAGGCGGTTGCGGGAAGGAGGCGAGGAACCAGATCACCACCATCATGGAAAAGATCGTGGTGCCGGCGCGCTGCAGGAACATCAGCGCCCTGGTGTAGGTGCCGATCGCGATGCTCTTGAGCCGCGGCAGCTTGTAGTCGGGCAGTTCCAGCATGAACGGCGCCGGCTGATAGTCGCGCAGCATGAAGAATTTGATCAGGAACGACATCAGCAGCGCACTCGCAATGCCGGCGGCATAGAGGCCGAACATCACGAGGCCGCGGACATTGAACCAGCCCCACAGCTGCTCGTCCGGGATGAAGGCCGAGATGATCAGCGTATAGACCGGGATGCGCGCCGAGCAAGTCATCAGCGGCGAGATCAGGATGGTGGTGAGGCGGTCGCGGCGGTTGTCGATCACCCGCGTCGCCATGATGCCGGGGATGGCGCAGGCAAAGCTTGACAACAGCGGAATGAAGGCGCGGCCGTGCAGGCCGGCGCCGCCCATGATGCGGTCCATCAGGAACGCCGCACGCGCCATGTAGCCGAAATCTTCCAGGAGCAGGATGAACAGGAAGATGATGACGATCTGCGGCAGGAACACCACGACGCTGCCGACGCCGGAGATCACGCCGTTCTGCAGAAAACTCTGCAGCAAGCCCGCCGGCAGCTTGTCGTGTACCAGTTGCCCGAGCGCGCCAAAGCTCGACGACAACAGCTCCATCAGCGGCTGCGCCCAGGCGAACACCGCCTGGAACATCACGAACAGGATCAGCGCGAGAACCACAAGCCCGGCCACCGGATGCAGCACGACGGCGTCGATCCGCGCGGTCCAGGTGTCGGGCCGCGTCGGCAGGCTGACGCTCTCGCCGATGATGCGGTCGGCCTCGCGCTGGGTGGCGCGCAGTTGCGCCGCGCTCAGCGGCTGCCAGCGGTTTTCCGCTGCCTGCGTCTTGCCGCCCGCGGGGATCTCGTCGGTGAGACGCAACAGCTCGGCGGTGCCGCCCTTGCGCACGGCGATCGAGGTCACCACGGGAATGCCGAGCGCGGCGGACAGCTTTGGCACATCCACGGTCACGCCGCGCCGCGCCGCGATGTCGAACATATTGAGCACCAGCGCCAGCGGCCGGCCGGTGGCCTTCAATTCGAGCACGAGGCGGATGGTCAGCCGCAGATTGGTGGCGTCAGCCACGCACAGCACGAGATCCGGCAGCACCTCGCCGGGCGTGCGGCCGAGCACCATGTCGCGGGTGATCTCCTCGTCGGGGCTGCGGCCGCGCAGCGAATAGGTGCCGGGCAGGTCAACCAGCGAGATCTGGCGGCCCTGCGGGGTGACAAAAAAGCCTTCCTTGCGCTCCACGGTGACGCCGGGATAGTTCGCGACCTTCTGCCGGCTGCCGGTCAGCGCGTTGAACAGCGCGGTCTTGCCGCTGTTCGGCGTGCCGACGAGGGCGAAATGCAGCGGCGGAGCTTCCATGGTGGCGATCCGAACTAGCCGACGATGATGGCCATGGCCTCGCGGCGGCGAACTGCGATAGTCACGTTCTCGACGCGCACCGCGATCGGGTCGCGGCCGACCGCGCCCTCATGCAGCACCTCGACCCGCGCGCCCTCGACAAAGCCAAGCTCGATCAGCCGGCTCTCGAGCTCGGCGGCCGACAGCGCCGAGCCTGTCCCTTCAGTGTCGATGCGGCGGATCACGCCGGAATAGCCGCGTTTGGCCATGCCCAGCGGAAACTGCGTGGTTGCGGCGATTGCATCGTTCATGGCCTGTCATTTCAACCGCGGGGCGACAGGTCAAGCGCGCCACTTGCAATCGCATGTGAGCTTAGAGCGATTATAAATTGGTCAGGCAAGCGGGCCCGGAGCGCGGGTCCGGGCGCCATTCACAGGTGAGGTGGATCAAGCCTGCGGCCGCGACTCGACAGCGCCGCTGCCATTGGCGCGGGTGCGGAAGTAGTCGAGCACGAACAGGCGAATCGCCGACGACAGATTGCCCTGCTGGCGGTTGCTGTCGATCTCGCCGACCAGTTCCGACAACGTCATGTCGCGCGTGCCGGAGATTTCCTTCATGCCGTTCCAGAACGCCTCTTCGAGGCTGACGCTGGTCTTGTGCCCGGCAACGACGATCGAGCGCTTAACGACGGGCGACTTCATGACGCCTCTCCATCGTCGAGCCGATGCTGATCGAGCAACGCCTTGACGCGTTCGCGCTGCTGCTGCTCCGAGACGCGTTCCGATCTGCTGCGGCCGAAGCGCGCGCGATTGGCGTCAGCCTGCTTCGCCGCCGTTTCCTTTGCAGCTCGCTTCCTGAATCGATTTAGATTGACGACGTCAGCCATGCCCTTCTCCATCATGCGAAAACCGCAGAAAGAGGGCGACAGCGTCGCGTGAAAAACAATTCAATAGCCATCCAAGAATCCCCGTATGCCCATACCTGATAGCACCAATAACTGAATTTCGCTCTGCGAAAACCAAATTTTTTGCGCAAGCGTGCCAGTCGGTGGTGCCTGTCCTTTAGCTGTTATGATCCATAATAATATCAAGACCTCGCTATGCGCCGATGCAATGCTGCGCTCAGGTCGGATGCGTCATCTTGTTCGGTTGTACAAGACTGTCAAATTCCGCTGCCGTTACAAAGCCAAGCCGCAACGCTTCTTCCTTCAGCGTGGTGCCGCGCGCATGCGCTTCTTTGGCGACTTTCGCGGCATTGTCGTAGCCGATCTTCGGCGCGAGCGCGGTCACCAGCATCAGCGACCGCTGCATTAGGTCGCGGATGCGTTTTTCGTCGGCGCGTATTCCGCTCACGCAATTCTGGCTGAACGAGCGCGCCGCGTCGGCCAGCAATTGAATGGAATGTATCATACAATATGCCAGTAGCGGCTTGTAGACGTTGAGTTCGAAATGACCCTGGCTGCCGCCGACCGTGATGGCGGTGTGATTGCCGAACACCTGGCAGCAGACCATGGTCATTGCCTCGCACTGGGTCGGGTTGACCTTGCCGGGCATGATCGAGGAGCCGGGCTCGTTCTCCGGCAGGATCAGCTCGCCGAGGCCGGAGCGCGGACCGGAGCCGAGCAGGCGGATGTCGTTGGCGATCTTGAACAGGCCGGTGGCGACCGAGTTGAGCGCGCCGTGCACGGAGACATAGGCATCGTTGGATGCGAGCGCCTCGAACTTGTTCGGCGCGCTGGTGAACGGAAGCTTGGTGATATCAGCGACGTGCCGCGCAAAGGATGCGGCGAATTCCGGTTTCGAGTTGAGGCCGGTGCCGACCGCCGTGCCGCCCTGCGCCAGCGGCAGCAGCTCCTTCACCGCGACGCGCAGCCGCGCCAGCCCGCTCTCCACCTGCGCGGCATAGCCGGAGAACTCCTGGCCCAGCGTCAGCGGCGTTGCGTCCTGCGTATGCGTGCGGCCGATCTTCACGATGTGCGAAAAGTCATTCTCCTTCTGCTGCAGCGCGCGGTGCAGTTCATCCAGCGCCGGAATGAGGTCGGCTGTGATGTTGCGCGCGGCGGCGATATGCATCGCGGTCGGGAACGAATCGTTCGACGACTGGCTCATGTTGACATGATCGTTGGGATGCACCGGTTCCTTGGCGCCGAGCTTGCCCCCGAGCAATTCAATGGCGCGGTTGGCGATCACCTCGTTGACGTTCATGTTGGTCTGGGTGCCGGAACCGGTCTGCCAGACCACCAGCGGAAAATGATCGTCGAGCTTGCCCTCGATCACCTCGCGCGCGGCGCGGGCGATCGCGTCGGCGCGCCGCGCATCGAGCAGGCCGAGCTCGCGGTTGGTCTCGGCGGAGGCGAGCTTGACGATGCCGAGCGCGTGCACGATCGCGATCGGCATGCGGTCCTGGCCGATGCGGAAATTCTGCCGCGAGCGCTGCGTCTGCGCGCCCCAATAGCGATCGGATGGAACCTCGATCGGCCCAAAACTGTCGCTCTCGGTGCGGGTGGAGGCTGATTTCGGGGAGTTGGCCATGACGAACGTCCCTTGCGCGTGAGGGCAGGACGTTCAATCTATCGCGCCGTTGAGCGGCGCGCTTGGCTATTTCTTGCGAAAACGATCGAAGCGAACCACAGTAGCGCCGTCGTTACCGTGCGGCGGCTCTTGGGCGGCCGCGGGCTCGGCGGTCGTGGCGGACAGCGCAGGGGACGGCGGCGCCGCCGGCAGCTTGGCGCCGGCCGTCTCGGCCGCTTCTTGCGGCTCGAATTGCAGGCCGAACTGCACGGAAGGATCGAAAAAGCTCTTGATGGCGGCAAAGGGAATCACCAGCCGCTCGGGAATGCCGCCGAACGACAGCCCGACCTCGAAGCGATCTTCGGTCACCACCAGATCCCAGAACTGGTGCTGCAGAATGATGGTCATCTCTTCCGGATATTGCGCGAGCAGCCGCGGCGACAGTTTTACGCCGTCGGCCTTGGACAGGAAGGTGATGAAGAAATGATGCTCGCCCGGCAATCCATGCTCGGCGGCATCGCTCAGCACGCGACGGAGCACTCCGCGCAGCGCGTCCCGCGCCAGCACGTCATATCGGATGTGATCGGTCGCCATGGTTATCCCTACACGTCATCAAAACAACAGGGTCGCGCCGGTCTCCGACTCGCCCAGAAGCCATTATGCTACCCCGGCCGCACGCTGAGGTCAGCAGGCCAGCGGGGCGGAATTTGGGGCAGTTGCGCTTTGCGCTCAGGCAAATGCACAAATGAAAGTGGAGGCTTCTGTTGCCAGGTGCCTCCGAACCCCGCCTGACGGAGCTTAACCCATCAGGACTTTAAAGTGGTCTTTCAAACTGCGTTACGCAGCCTGAGCAACCGGAGCATAGTTGTCGTTGGCAACTATAGCAGTAGCCCGATAACGGCGGAACAATACCGGGAAAAAACACGCCCTTTACGCCCTCGTCGATCCTATTTCGCCCCCGCCGAAACCCGCCTCTTAAGACGGGCTTGGGTGGAGGCGCCGGGTACCGCCCCCGGGTCCGAATGGTTTATTGCGACGGCCATTTATTTCCATAGCCGGCGAACCGGCATCCTCAATATAGGGGTCAAAAGTTGAGAAAAACAGTGCCCGAAAGCCACGCTTTGGGGGTGCAAAATGGCGTGCACCAGGCCTTGGCCGGTCCGGAACGGCCGTTCTAGATTTCCGCCATGCCGCAAGAGACCTCACCAGCTTCCGCTCCGGAGCCAGACCTTTCCGCGGCTGCCCCGCCGATCCAGCCCACCCTGATGGAATTGTTCCTGGCCTTTGCCAAAATGTCGCTCGCCGGCTTTGGCGGTGTGCTCGGCTGGGCACGGCGCGCCATCGTCGACCAGCACCGCTGGATGACGGCGGAGGAATTCAACGAGACCTTTGCGCTCTGCCACATCCTGCCCGGTCCCAACATTGTCAATCTGTCGTTCGTGTTCGGGTCGCGCTTCGGCGGATTTGCCGGAGGGTGTGCGGCCTTCGCGGGGCTGATCGGGCCGCCGATGCTGATCGCGACCGTGTTGGCCGCGCTCTATGCACGCTTCGGTGACCTCGACGCGCTGCGGCGGGCGCTTGCCGGCGTTGCCTGCGCCGCGGTCGGTCTTCTCATCGCGGTGGTGCTGCGCATGATGCTGCCGCTGATCAGAAAGCGCGATGCGATCGGCATGCTCATTCTGGTTGCAGTCCTCATCGCGATCGGCGTGTTGAAGCTGCCGCTGCCGGCGGTGTTGCTGATCGCAATCCCGTCGAGCCTCGTCATCACTTATTTCTGGCGCATGCGGGGCCAGGCATGAACGGCCCCGGCCAGATCTGGACGCTCATGTGGACTTTCGGATTGATGTCGCTGTTTGCGGTTGGCGGCGCCAATTCGGCCATTCCCGAAATGCATCGCGTTGCCGTCGATATCAACCACTGGATGACCGACCGGCAGTTCGCCGACGTTTTCGCGATTTCGCAGTTGTCGCCGGGGCCGAACGTGCTGATCGTGACCCTGATCGGATATTCCGTCGCGGGATTCTTGGGCGCGATTGCGGCAACACTGGCGATGTGCGGCCCGACGGCGATCCTTGCCTATTATGTGAGCCGCCTGCTGGTGCGCTCCAGCAGCTCGCGCTGGCCCGCCATCATCCAGGCGGCGCTGGTTCCGCTCTCCATCGGCCTGATGGCGGCGAGTGCGCTCATTCTGGCGCGGACCTCAGACAATAGTTGGATGGCACTGCTCATTACGATCGCCGCAGCCATACTCGCCACCGCGACCAGGCTCAGCCCCCTGTGGATGATGGCGGTGGGGGGACTTTTGGGTTTTGCTGGCGTTATCTGACGAAAATCGCTAGGCAATACCGCGGGCAGGGCGACGATCCAGCCGCAAAAGAAAAGATATGGGCCAGCGTATCGGCCGGGGAGGAGACGAGTATGTCTGAGACGGTGGGGCATTCACCCGATCGTGCGATATCCGGCACGGCACACAGTATCTCCGGCCCGATCGCTGTCCTGGTGCTCGCAGTCGCGCCGCAGCTCTTCCATTTCCTGACAGCGCTTGGGTTCGCCATCCTCGGCATGGCGACGAAAAATCCCCTGCAGGTGCTGGCTGATCACATCGTCGCGTTCGGCACGGCGCTGCGCTGGCTGGGTTGGGCGATCACATTTCTTCCGGATCTCATCCCTGCCGCGGTGCAGGCGCTGTTTTCCTGGCAGTCGAACCTGCTTACCCCTGTCTTCGCCAAGATCGGCGGCGCGCCGCCCGATACCTGGCTGGCATTGATCTACTCTTATCCGCTGCTCATCATCGCAGCGTTGAGCTTCGTGCTGAAACCGCGCTGCACGCAGGACTATTACGGCGGCATCGCGCTGGTGGCGCTGGCGCTGTTTGCCTTATGGGCCTCCAGCGATCTGCAGGGCATGCACGGCTTCTCTTTTGGCGCCGGCACCGCGCCGCGCATGTTTGCCACCATCCTGCTGCTGCTAGGCGCCGCCGTCGCGTTGATTGGCCTTGTCACCGACGGCCCTGATACAGCGACCTATCACTGGCGCGGCCCGGTGTTTGTCGTGCTGGCGATCATTTCCTTCGCCATCACGATCCGGCCACTCGGCCTGGTGTTCTCGGCTTTCGCGAGCTTCATGATCGCGGCGCTGGGAACGGCGGAGACCAAGTGGCTTGAAACCGTCATCGTCTGCGTTTGCCTGACCGCGTTCTGCTGCGTGCTTTTTCCTTACGGTCTGGGGCTGCCGATGCCGCTCTGGCCCCGCTTCCTGAATTGGTGAGGGTTACGATGTTGGATCTGTTTTCTAATCTCGGGCTCGGGTTCCAGGTCGTATTCCAGTTCGTGCAGTGGGCGCCGTCATGGCTCGGCGGCTATTCGATCCCGATCCCCGTCAACATCCTGCTCTGCCTGATCGGTGCGTTGGTCGGCACGCTGGTCGGCGTGTTGCCCGGTATCGGCACCATCGCCACGGTATCGATGCTGCTGCCGATCACGTTCGGCCTGCCTCCCGTCGGTGCGCTGATCATGCTCGCCGGCATCTATTACGGTGCGCAGTATGGCGGCTCGACCACCTCGATCCTGGTCAACATTCCCGGCGAGGCGACCTCCGTCGTCACCACGCTCGATGGCCATCAGATGGCCAAGCAGGGCCGTGCCGGTCCGGCGCTGGCCATCGCCGCCATCGGCTCGTTCTTTGCTGGCTGCATCGCCACCGTGCTGATCGCCGTGCTCGGCGCGCCGCTGACAAAGCTGGCGCTGGCGTTCGGTCCGGCCGAGTATTTCTCGCTAATGGTGCTCGGCCTGATCTTTGCCGTGGTGTTGGCCAAGGGTTCGGTCCTCAAGGCGATTGCGATGATTGCGTTCGGCATCCTGTTGTCGATGGTCGGATCCGACATCGAAACCGGTGCATCGCGCATGGCGTTCAACGTTCCGGAACTGGCCGACGGTCTCGGCTTCGCCACGGTGGCGATGGGCGTGTTCGGCTTTGCCGAGATCATCCGCAATCTCGACGTCGGCGCCGAAATGAGCCGCGATCTGGTGCAGCAGAAGATCACCGGCCTGATGCCGACCAGGAAGGACCTGATCGATTCCGCGCCCGCGATTGGCCGCGGCACCGTGCTCGGCTCGATCCTCGGCATCCTGCCTGGGGGTGGCGCGGTCATTGCCTCGTTCGCTTCCTATACGCTGGAGAAGAAGGTCGCCAAGGACCCGAAACGCTTCGGCCGCGGTGCGATCGAGGGCGTTGCAGGGCCGGAGAGCGCCAACAACGCCGCCGCGCAAACCTCCTTCATTCCGCTGCTCACGCTCGGCATCCCGCCGAATGCGGTGATGGCGCTGATGGTCGGCGCCATGACCATTCACGGCATCGTGCCGGGCCCGCAGGTGATGCAGAAGCAGCCCGACCTGGTCTGGGGCATGATCGCCTCGATGTGGATCGGCAATCTGATGCTGATCATCATCAACCTTCCGCTGGTCGGCATCTGGGTTCGCCTGCTGCGCGTGCCTTACCGGCTGATGTTCCCCTCGATCGTGGTGTTCTGCGCCATCGGCATCTACTCCGTGAACAATGCACCGATGGATGTCGTCCTCGCCGGCCTGTTCGGTCTCGTCGGCTATTGGCTGATCAAGCACGATTTCGAGCCGGCGCCGATGCTGCTCGGCATGGTGCTGGGCCCGCTGATGGAGGAGAACCTGCGCCGGGCGCTGCTGATCTCGCGCGGCGACTGGTCGGTGTTCGCCACCCGGCCGCTGTCGGCCGCACTGTTGTTCGTCGCGCTCGTGCTGCTGACGCTCGCCGTGTTGCCGACGCTGCGCAAGAAGCGCGACGAGGTGTTCGTGGAATCGGAGGGGTGACCGGCGAGATCGCCAAATCAACGCGGCGCTGAAACCCGCAACGAATTGAGCGGCTTAGGCCGAAGACAAGGGGCGGAACGCAGGTTCCGCCCCTTGTCGTTTACGGGGCGGAGCAACATTTCCCTGTATAATCGGTGGGTGAAGCCGAGTCGGGCCTGTCGATGGGCCGGCCCGGCCGGTAAGTTCGCCGCATCCAGGGACCGACCTCGAACGCCATGAACCAGTATCACGACCTGCTCGAACGCATCCTCGCCGACGGCGTGGAGAAGCACGACCGCACCGGCACCGGCACGCTGTCGATCTTCGGCCACCAGATGCGCTTCAACCTGCAGTCGGGCTTTCCGATGCTGACCACCAAGCGGCTGCCGCTGAAGGCGATCGTGCACGAGTTGCTCTGGTTCCTCAAAGGCGACACCAACATCAAATACCTCAAGGACAACGGCGTCAGCATCTGGGACGAGTGGGCCGACGCCAATGGCGATCTCGGCCCCGTCTATGGCTCGCAATGGCGCTCCTGGCCGGCGCCGGATGGGCGCCAGATCGACCAGATCGCCGATGTCGTCGACATGATCAAGCGCAACCCGGATTCGCGCCGGCTGATCGTCAGCGCCTGGAATCCGGCCGAAGTCGACAGGATGGCGCTGCCGCCGTGTCATTGCCTATTCCAGTTCTATGTCGCTGATGGCAAGCTGTCCTGCCAGCTCTATCAGCGCTCCGGCGACGTCTTCCTCGGCGTGCCCTTCAACATCGCGTCCTACGCGCTGCTCACCATGATGGTGGCGCAGGTCACCGGATTGAAGCCGGGCGACTTCGTGCATTCGCTGGGCGATGCGCATCTTTATTCCAACCATCTCGAGCAGGCGAAGCTGCAGCTGACGCGCCCGACGCGGCCGTTGCCGACCATGAAGATCAATCCCGACGTGCAGGACATCTTCTCCTTCCGCTACGAGGATTTCGTGCTCGAAAATTACGACCCGCATGCGCACATCAAGGCCGAGGTCGCGGTGTGACTGCGACGGTTACTGACCGCCCGCACATCGTCCTGATCGTCGCCGTTGCCGAAAACGGCGTGATCGGCGCCGGCGGTTCGATCCCGTGGCGGCTCAAGACCGATCAGCAGCGGCTCAAGGCGATCACGCTGAACAAGCCCGTGGTGATGGGTCGCAAGACCTTTGAGTCGCTGCGCCGGCCGCTGCCCGGGCGCACCAACATCGTCGTGACGCGCGACCCGAACTATCGGGCGCCCGGCGCGATCGTCACGACATCGTTCGAAGACGCCCGTGCGGTGGCGCTGGGCGATGCGCTGCGGCGTTTCGCCACCGAAATCGCGATCATCGGCGGGGCCGAAATCTACGCGCAATGGATGGACGCGGCCGATCGGCTTGATGTCACCGAGGTGCATGCCCGGCCCGAGGGCGATACACGCTTTGCAGCGATCGATTCTGCGCGTTGGGAAGAAGTCTCGCGCTTGCGAAATCCGGCCGGTCCCGACGACAGCGCCGACTTTTCCTATGTGACATATCGTCGGCGCTGATCACGTTAACTGCGCTAGCCAATGTTTACATTGACTTTTCCGCCCCTGAGCCTAGCTGCTTCAAGGACCGGCGGCGCGTTGTAAGGGCCTAAGCGGTCCCCTATAAAGCCGGGCTGAGTTTGCGAGGCAGGCGGCTCGTGCCGGGCCGGCTTGCGGAAGAGAGGTTCGAATGCCGTGGAAAAATCAGGGCGGAGGCCCTTGGGGCTCGGGTCCGAAAGGGCCATGGGGCCAGGGTCCGCAGTCGGTCGGGCCGCGGCCGCCGGACCTTGAAGATTTGCTGCGCCGCGGCCAGGACAAGATGCAGCAGCTTCTGCCCGGCGGCCATCTGTCCGGCATGGGCATCGCGCTGATCCTGGTCGGCGCGCTGGCGATCTGGGGCCTGTCCGGCTTCTTCCGCGTGCAGTCCGAAGAGCTCGGCGTCGTGCTGCGCTTCGGCAAGCATGTGCGCACCGTGCAGCCGGGGCTCAACTATCATTTGCCTTATCCGATCGAGACCGTGCAGCTGCCGAAGGCGCTGCGCGTCAACACCATCCCGATCGGCATGACGGTGGTGGAAGACGTGGCGCGGCGCGGCCGCACCATGCGCGACGTACCGGAAGAGAGCCTGATGCTCACCGGCGACGAGAACATCGTCGACGTCGACTTCACCGTGCTGTGGCGCATCAAGCCCGATGGCGTTGGCGATTTCCTCTTCAATATCCAGAATGCGGAAGGTACCGTGAAGGCGGTGGCCGAAAGCGCGATGCGCGAGGTGATCGGCCGCTCGCAGATCCAGCCGATCCTCACCGGCGCCCGCAACACCATCGAGCAGGGCGTGCAGGAGCTGATGCAGAGGACGCTCGACACCTACGGCTCCGGGGTCCTGATCACGCAGGTTCAGATGCAGAAGGTCGACCCGCCGGCGCAGGTGATCGACGCGTTTCGCGACGTGCAGGCGGCGCGTGCCGACCTCGAGCGTCTGCAGAACGAGGCGCAGACCTACGCCAACCGCGTGGTGCCCGACGCCCGCGGCCGCGCTGCGCAGATCGTGCAGACCGCCGAAGGCTACAAGGAGCAGGCGGTTGCCGAGGCCAAGGGCCAGAGCGCGCGCTTCACCAAGGTGTTCGAGGAATACAACAAGGCCAAGGACGTGACGCGGCAGCGCATCTATCTGGAAACCATGGAGCGGATCCTCGGCAATTCGCAGAAGCTCGTCTATGACGGCGGCGCGCCAGGATCGAATAATATCGTGCCGTATCTGCCGCTCAACGAGCTGAGCCCACGCACGTCGCAGCCGGCGCCCGGCCAGCAGCAGAGCAGCGGAGGCGCGCGATGAGGTCTCCGGTCACAGGTATCGTCCTTCTGATCCTGCTGTTCCTGATCGCGATCGTCGGCTACAGCTCGGTCTTCACGGTGCAGCAGACCGAACAGGCGCTGGTGGTCCGGCTCGGCCGGCCCGTCGACGTGGTGTCGCAGCCCGGCCTGAACTTCAAGGCGCCGTTCATCGACAGCGTCATCAACATCGACAAGCGCATCCTCGACCTGGAAAACCCGTCGCAGGAAGTGATCGCTTCCGACCAGAAGCGGCTGGTGGTCGATGCCTTCGCGCGTTACCGCATCAAGGATCCGCTGCGCTTCTACCAGAGCGTCGGCTCGATCCAGGCCGCCAATCTGCAGCTCACCACGCTGCTCAACGCGGCGCTGCGCCGCGTGCTCGGCGAGGTCGCCTTCATCACGGTGGTGCGCGACGAGCGCGAGGGCCTGATGGGCAAGATCCGCGCCCAGCTCGATCGCGAGGCCGAGGGCTACGGCATCCAGGTGGTTGACGTGCGTATTCGTCGCGCCGACCTGCCGGAACAGAACAGCCAGGCGGTCTACAAGCGCATGCAGACTGAACGCGAACGCGAGGCCCAGGAGTTCCGCGCCCAGGGCGGCCAGAAGGCACAGGAGATCAGGTCGAAGGCCGATCGCGAGGCGACCGTGATCGTCGCCGACGCCAACTCGACCGCGGAGCAGATCCGCGGCGCTGGCGACGCCGAGCGCAACCGCCTGTTTGCGGAAGCCTACGGCAAGGATCCGGACTTCTTCGCCTTCTACCGCTCGATGTCGGCCTATGAGCAGGGGCTGCGCTCCAACGACACCCGCTTCCTGCTGCGGCCCGACTCGGATTTCTTCCGCTTCTTCGGCAGCGCTTCGGGCAAGACAAACGGGCCGGCGGCGGCAGCTCCGGCAGCGCCGAAGCAGTAATCCAAAGCGAGGGGCGAGCGGTTCCGCTTCGCCCCTCGGCCACATAAGCCACATAACAAGAAAACAAACTGCGGGAGGCTGAGGTCCGATGAGGTCCCTTGGGTTCGTCGACTTCCTCATCGGCGTCGGAATCCTGTTCGTGCTGGAAGGCATCCTGTTCGCGGCGAGCCCTGCCTTCATGCGCAAGGCCATGCAGAGCGCGCTGGAGACGCCCGACAACATCCTGCGCGCGGTCGGCATCGTCTCGGCGGTCGCAGGGCTGATTCTGATCTGGCTGGTGCGGCGCTAGAAACAACGCAAACGTGAGCCGGACGGCGCCGGTTTTTCGCCGGATTGCCCATCTCAAATGCTTGCGCCGCAGCCCGGTTCGGGCGCAGTGTTGTGCCAAATTCATTCCCGATTTGCCTGGAGAAAAACCGACATGACCGGTGCCCAACCCGCCCTCAGCCGCCGCCTGCGCCACCTCGCGGCGGCGGTGACGATTGGCGCCGCGAGCGTCATGGCCGCAGCGCCCGCGTTCGCGCGCGGCCCCGACGGCATCGCTGACATTGCCGAGAAGGTGATCGACGCCGTCGTCAACATCTCGACCTCGCAGACCGTCGAGGCCAAGGGCGGCGGCGGCGGTGGAGGTGGTGGCGGCGCGGCGCCGCAGGTGCCGCCGGGCTCGCCGTTCGAGGAATTCTTTGACGACTTCTTCAAGAACCGCCGCGGCGGACCGGGCGGCAAGGGCGGCGAGAATGGCCGCGAGTTCCAGCCGCGCAAGACCAATTCGCTCGGCTCAGGCTTTATCATCGACACCGCGGGCGTTGTGGTCACCAACAACCACGTCATTGCCGACGCCGACGAGATCAACGTCATCCTCAACGACGGCACCAAGATCAAGGCCGAGCTGGTCGGCGTCGACAAGAAGACCGACCTGGCGGTATTGAAGTTCAAGCCGACCAAGCCGCTGACCGCGGTGAAGTTCGGCGACTCCGACAAGCTGCGGCTCGGCGAATGGGTGATCGCGATCGGCAACCCCTTCAGCCTCGGCGGCTCGGTGACGGCCGGCATCGTCTCGGCGCGCAACCGCGACATCAGCCAGGGGCCGTATGACAACTACATCCAGACCGACGCCTCGATCAATCGCGGCAATTCCGGCGGTCCGCTGTTCAACCTCGAAGGCGAGGTCGTCGGCGTCAACACGCTGATCATCTCGCCGACCGGCGGCTCGATCGGCCTCGGCTTTGCGGTGCCGTCGAAGACGGTCGCTGTCGTCGTCGATCAACTGCAGAAATTCGGCGAGTTGCGCCGCGGCTGGCTCGGCGTGCGCATCCAGCCCGTGACCGAGGAGATCGCCGAGAGTCTGAGCATCAAGCCGGCGCGCGGCGCGCTGGTCGCCGGCGTCGATGACAAGGGCCCGGCAAAGCCCGCCGGCATCGAGCCCGGCGACGTCGTGATCCGCTTCGACGGCAAGGACATCAAGGACCCAAAGGACCTGTCGCGCGTGGTCGCCGACACCGCGGTCGACAAGGAAGTCGACGTCGTCATCATTCGCAAGGGCAGCGAGGAGACCCGCAAGGTCAAGATCGGCCGCCTGGAGGATACCGACAAGGCCAAGGAAGCCGCCGCCAAGACCAAGGACGAGCCCACCGAGAAGCCGGTGACGCAGAAGGCGCTCGGCCTCGATCTCGCGACCCTGAGCAAGGATCTGCGCACGAAGTACAAGATCAAGGACAGCGTGAAGGGCGTCATCATCACCGGCGTCGACGGCACCTCTGATGCCGCCGAGAAGCGGCTCTCCGCCGGCGACGTCATCGTCGAGGTGGCGCAGGAAGCCGTGACCAACGCCGCCGACGTCAAGAAGCGCGTCGAGCAGGTCAAGAAGGACGGCAAGAAGAGCGTGCTGCTCTTGGTCGCCAACGGCGAGGGCGAGCTGCGCTTCGTGGCGCTGAGCGTGCAGTAGCCGCTAGCGGTTCACACCCATCGGCTGATGACGGTGACAACCACCGTCACTTCGCCGGCTGGATCAGCGTCTCGCCGCCGTCTTCATCCTTCAGCTTCAGGGAGCTTGCGGTTCGCTTCGCCTGCAGGGTCATATAGGTGTTTGACGTGCCCGTGGGACCGACGAAGGTGGCGCCCGCGGTCTCTTCCGATGCCGCGATCTTGACCGACGGCCGGCCCTGTTCGGTGATCAGCCGCAACAACACCGTTTCCGGATAGGTCTCCCCGTTCGCCTGAGCCTGCGCCGGCATTACGGCGATGGAAGCGCGCACATGCCCCTGCTCATCGACGATCTGCAGCGCGCGACCGCGCAGGACCGGCGCGACCTCGTTGATGTGCGGCCGTAGCTGCACCAGCGTCACCAGCAGGATCGCCAGGTTGACCGTGGTGAGGACGATCAGGAATCGTGAAAGCTTCATTGTCCATCTCCCGAGCTGCTTCATCTTAACTCAAGCAGCGCTGGAAGGCGGATGGATGACAACGCGGCTATACCGCCGGGCGACCGCGCAGCATCCCGGCGATACCGAGATCTTCGTCAAGTTCGGGCCAGTGAATGCCCATGGCCATCAACTCGAAATGCTGTCGCGCCGCCGCGCTGGCATCGCGCAGGCGCGGATACCAGGATAGCGGAGTCGCGATCCTCCGTCCGTCCGCGAGCGTCACGACCAGCTCATCAGCGGTGAATGCGACCGCGACCGGCCTGATGTCGCCGACGTCAATTTGCACGGCTAGCCCTCCACAAATTCGTCGCGATGATACCCTTGCGCATAGAGCAGCGCGGTGAGATCGCCATGGTCGATCCGCGCTGCGGCGGCCGCCGCGACTGCGGGCTTGGCGTGATACGCCACACCCAAGCCAGCATTCTGGATCATGCCGAGATCGTTGGCGCCGTCGCCGGCCACCATCGTGTCGATGTCGTCGAGGTCGAAGGATTCCGTCAGATCGATCAGCGTCTGCAGTTTCACCGCCCGGCCGAGGATCGGCTCCTTCACTTCGCCGCTGAACTTGCCGTCGCGGACCACCAGCTCGTTGGCGCGGTTCTCCTGAAAACCGATCATCGCGGCCACGGCGTTGGTGAACAGCGTGAAGCCGCCTGAGATCAGGCAGGTATAGGCGCCGTGGGTGCGCATGGTCATCACCAGCGCCCGCCCGCCGGGCGTCGGCTTGATGCGCGTCTTCAGGACCTCGTCGACCACGCTGACGGAAAGGCCCTTGAGCAGCGCGACGCGCTCGCGCAGCGCCGGCTCGAACTCGATCTCGCCGCGCATGGCGCGTTCGGTGATGCCTGCGACATGGGCCTTCAGCCCGACGAAGTCGGCGAGTTCGTCGATGCATTCCTGGCCGATCATGGTGGAATCCATGTCGGCGAGAAAAAGCTTCTTGCGCCGCGTGGCGATCGGCTGCACGACGATGTCGATCGGCAGGTCGCCGCGCGCCGCGCGCAGCCGGGCCTCCACGGCCTTGATGTCCTGGCTTCCCGCAAAGGGGATGTCGACCGCGACCTCGTTGAACAGCCATTTTGCCTCGCCAGGCGAGGGCAGCACGGCGAGCGCGCCATCGACGATCGTGCTATCGAGCGCGGGGTTGGCGGGATTGCATATAAGGGTAGCGACGAGGGACATGCAGGCGGGTTTTCACGGGTTGCGCAAGGCCGTGCTTATCGCAGGGCCGACCGCCAGCGGCAAGTCGGCGCTGGCGCTCGATCTTGCGCAGAAAACCGGCGGTGTCGTCATCAACACCGATTCCATGCAGGTCTATCGCGATCTGCGCATCATTACCGCGCGGCCGACGGTGGAAGAGGAAGTGCTCGCGCCGCACCGGCTCTACGGCTATGTCGATGCCGCCATCAATTTCTCCGCCGGCGCCTGGGTCGCCGACGCCGCGAAGGTTCTCGCCGGGGCGCGCGAGAACAACAGGCTGCCGATCTTTGTCGGCGGCACGGGCCTCTACTTCCGGGCGCTGACGCGCGGGCTGTCGGCGATCCCGCCGATACCTGCTGGCGTGCGCGAGGCCGTGCGCGCGCGGCTCGACCGCGACGGTGTCGAGGCGCTGCATGCGGAGCTTGCGGCACGCGACCCGGTTTCCGCCGGCCGCCTGAAGCCGCGCGATCGCACCCGCATCGCACGCGCGCTGGAAGTGATCGAGGCGACGGGCCGCGCACTGCCGGACTGGCATCGCGAGGGCCTGCCGCCGCTATTGCCGCCCGGAAGTTTTTCCGCGCTGTTCCTCAGCCCCGAGCGCGAGGCGCTCTATGCGCGGATCGACGCGCGCTTCGAAGCCATGCTTGAGGGAGGCGCGATCGGAGAAGTCATGGCGCTCGCCGCGCGCCAGCTCGATCCGCTGCTGCCGGCCATGAAGGCCCACGGCGTGCCGGTGCTGATGCGGCTGATCCGCGGCGAGGTTACGCGGGAGGAGGCCGCCGAGTTCGGCCGCACCGAGACCCGGCAATATGCCAAGCGTCAGTTCACCTGGTTCAGGCACCAGTTGCCGGAGTTCGAATGGGTAGCCCCGGAGGCGGCGAGGGGGTGGCTCGAAGCCCGTGCAGTCCAGCCATGACGCCTCTTTTGTGCCGTTGCAGCATTTTCGCACTCGCCGAATGGCCGGAAGCCCGCTAAGCTCTCAAAAGTCGCGCCGAACGCGCCATTGCCTTGACATTCAAGGCCGGATGGCTATGTTCGCGCAACCTTTGGGAAGCCTGAGCAGGCAAATGCGTAACATTATTACCAAACTCCTTATCGTCGTCGTACCCAGGTGCATCGCCCCGGGCGGCTGAGGCCGTCCCGAATTCAGGCGGTGCACATGGGGCCTCTTCGGGCCCTTTTTTATTTCCCAAGCCAAGACCAACGAAGACCGCGCCACGAGAGCGCATCCGGAGCAAGCCAATGAGCAATCAGAGCCACGATCCGAACCAGATGACGGGAGCCGCGATGATCGTCCGCGCGCTGATCGATCACGGCGTGCAGCATCTTTTCGGCTATCCCGGCGGCGCGGTGCTTCCGATCTATGACGAGATTTTTCAGCAGAGCGAAGTCGAGCACATCCTGGTGCGGCACGAGCAGGGTGCCGGACACGCCGCGGAAGGCTATGCCCGCTCCACCGGCAAGCCCGGCGTGGTGCTGGTGACCTCGGGCCCCGGCGCCACCAACATGGTGACGCCGCTGACCGATGCGCTGATGGATTCCATTCCGCTGGTCTGCATCACCGGCCAGGTGCCTACCCATCTGATCGGCAATGACGCGTTCCAGGAATGCGACACCGTCGGCATCACGCGGCCCTGCACCAAGCACAACTGGCTGGTGCGCGACGTCAACGATCTCGCCAAAGTGCTGCACGAGGCGTTCTACGTCGCGACCACCGGCCGTCCCGGCCCGGTGCTGGTCGACGTGCCGAAGGATGTGCAGTTCGCCACCGGCACCTATCACCCGCCGCGAAAGGATGACGTGCATGTCTCCTACACGCCGCGGCTGAAGGGCGATGCGGCGCTGATCCGCAAGGCGGTGGCGCTGCTCGCTTCCGCCAAACGCCCGGTGATCTATTCCGGCGGCGGCGTCATCAATTCGGGGCTGGAAGCCTCAAAGCTGCTGCGCCAGCTGGTCGAGGTCACCGGTTTCCCGATCACCTCCACCCTGATGGGACTCGGCGCCTATCCCGCCTCGGGCAAGAACTGGCTCGGCATGCTCGGCATGCACGGCACCTACGAGGCCAACATGAGCATGCATGATTGCGACGTCATGCTGTGCGTCGGCGCGCGCTTCGACGATCGCATCACCGGACGCGTCGATGCGTTCTCGCCGGGCTCGAAGAAGATCCACATCGATATCGACCCGTCCTCGATCAACAAGAACATCCATGTCGACGTGCCGATCATCGGCGACTGCGGCAATGTGCTCGGCGATCTCCTGCAGGTGTTTCGTGCGGAAGCCAAAAAGCCCGACATCAAGGCGTGGTGGCAGCAGATCGCGCAGTGGCGCGCGCGCAATTCGCTGTCCTACCGCAAGAACAACGACATCATCCTGCCGCAGCAGGCGATCCAGAGCCTGTTCGAGGCGACGCGCGGCAAGGACACCTACATCACCACCGAAGTCGGCCAGCACCAGATGTGGGCGGCGCAGTTCTACGGTTTTGAGGAGCCGCACCGCTGGATGACGTCCGGCGGTCTCGGCACCATGGGCTACGGCCTGCCCGCGGCGCTGGGCGTGCAGGTCGCTCACCCGGATAGCCTCGTCATCGACATCGCGGGCGATGCCTCGGTGCAGATGACGATGCAGGAGATGTCGACGGCCGTGCAGTACGAGCTGCCGATCAAGATCTTCATCCTCAACAATCAGTACATGGGCATGGTGCGACAATGGCAGCAGCTCTTGCACGGCAACCGCCTGTCGCACTCGTACTCGGAGGCATTGCCTGACTTCGTCAAGCTCGCCGACGCCTACGGCTGCGTCGGCCTGCAGGCGACCAAGCCGGCCGATCTCGACGGCGCCATCCGGGAGATGATCAAGGTCAAGCGGCCGGTGCTGTTCGACTGCCGCGTCGCCGCGCTGGAAAACTGTTTCCCGATGATCCCGTCCGGCAAGGCGCACAACGAAATGCTGCTGCCGGAAGAGGCCAACGACGAAGCCACCGCCACCGCATTCGCCGGCGGCAAGGCGCTGGTGTGAGGATGCGAGAGAAAAATTCAGCTGTCATCGCCCGGCTCGACCGGGCGATCCAGTACGCCGAGGCCCATCGATTGACCTTGAGCGTCTCTGGAATGCTGGATCCCCGCTTTCGCGGGGATGACGAGTAGGGCGCGTGGAGGCAACATGTTTGATCTCGCAGAACTGGAGTGGGCGCACAAGATCGTCAGCTCGGCGATGACGCCGACACCGGCGCATGCCTGGCCGCTGCTGGCGCAGCGGCTCGGCACATCAGTCGTGGTCAAGCACGAGAACCACACGCCGATCGGCGCCTTCAAGGTGCGCGGCGGGCTCACCTATCTCGAGCGGCTGAGGCGCGAGCAGCCGGACGTGCCCGGCATCATCTCAGCGACGCGCGGCAATCACGGCCAGAGTCTGGCGTTTGCCGCGAGCCGCGCCGGCGTTCCTGCGACGATCTATGTGCCCTATGGCAATTCGGTCGAAAAGAACCGCGCCATGAAAGCGTTCGGCGCGAAACTGGTCGAGCATGGCGACGATTTCCAGGCGGCGCGCGAAGAGGCCCATCGCGAGGCCGATCGCGCCGGCCTGCATTACGTGCCGGCGTTTCACCGCAATCTCGTGTTGGGCGTCTCGACCTACGCGCTCGAGCTGTTCCGTAAAGAGCCCGACCTCGACGTGCTCTATGTGCCGATCGGGCAGGGCTCGGGCATCAGCGGTTGCATCATGGCCCGCGACCTGCTCGGCCTGAAGACCGAGATCGTCGGCGTGCAGTCGACCGAAGCGCCGGCCTATGCGCTGTCGTTCGCGTCGGGCACGCTGGTGAAGACCAACAGCAGCGACACGATGGCTGACGGCATGGCGACGCGGGTGCCCGACGAAGAGGCGCTCGCGATCATCCGCAGGGGCGCCGCGCATATCGTGCAGGTCACCGACGATGAAATCGGTGCTGCGATCCGCGCCTATTGGACCGACACGCACAATCTCGCCGAAGGCGCCGGCGCCGCGGCGCTGGCAGCCGCGTTATCCGAAAAGAACAAGCTCGGGGGCAAGCGCGTCGGCCTGATCCTGAGCGGCGGCAATATCGATTTTGATCTGTTCCAGCGATGGGTCGGAATGGATGTCACGGCAGCGCCCGATCGACGGGCGGTGGCGTGAGACGAGAAGTCTGAAGGGGACGACAATGAACCAGCCTGCGAACCAGCCGGCATCCGCCTATTTCCTGGAGGATCGCCACGATCCGAACGAGACGCACACGCTCTCCATCCTGGTGCAGAACGAGCCGGGCGTGCTCGCGCGGGTGATCGGCCTGTTCTCGGGGCGCGGCTACAACATCGACAGTCTCACGGTCTCGGAGACCGAGGCGCAAAAACATCTCTCGCGCATCACCATCGTCACCACCGGCACGCCGATGGTGATCGAGCAGATCAAGCATCAGCTCGACCGCATGATCCCGGTCTACCGCGTCGTCGACATGACCCTGACCGGCCGCTCGATCGAGCGGGAGCTTGCGATGGTCAAGGTGCGCGGCGGCGGCGAGCATCGCGTCGAGGCGCTGCGGCTGGCCGATGCTTTCCGCGCCCGCGTCATGGACGCCACCAATGAAAGCTTCGTGTTCGAGATCACCGGCAATTCTGCCAAGATCAACCAGTTCATCGACCTGATGCGTCCGCTCGGCCTTGTCGAGGTGGCGCGCACCGGCGTCGCCGCCATCACGCGCGGGCCAGAGGGGATGTGATCCATGCTGGCGCGCGACTGGTACTATACCGAGCGGCGGCGGGTCGGCATCGATTCCGCCGTCGCTTCGCTCTATGACCGCCACGACAACAGCGACAGCCGCGCCAATGCCGCGCTGACCATGCTGGGCCTCAAGCCGGGCTGGCGCATCGCCGACATCGGCTGCGGCAATGGCGTACTGGCCTGCGAGGCGGCCGCGATGGGCGCCGATGTCGACGCCATCGACATTTCGCCCGCCATGCTCGCGCTCGCCGACATTTTGGCGCGCGACCGCAAGGTCAAGATCCGCACGCAGTTCGCGGGCCTGCTCAGCTTCGCCTACCAGCCCAATTCCTACGATCTGATCGTCAGCGAATTCGCACTGCATCATCTGCCTGATTTTTGGAAGGCAGTGGCGCTGTCGCGCATCTTCAATGCGCTGAAACCCGGCGCCAATTTTTACCTGCGCGACATCGTCTTCGTCGGCATGCCCGATGGCTTGGAGCGCGACGTCGAGGGCTGGGCCGAGTTCTCCATCAAGAACCACGAATTCGACCACGAAAGCGTCATCACCCACATGCGCGACGAATATTCGACCTTTTCCTGGGTCATCGAGCGCATGCTGACCGATGCGGGTTTTCAGACCGTATCGGTGGATTATCACGCACCCCTCCACGGCACCTACCTGCTGCGAAAACCGAAAGCCGGCGACAAGAGCTGAAAAAGACCAACCCAACAACTAAAGCCCGATAACAGAGCCAACAAATGAAGCCGGCCGACGTCTTTCTCGCTGTCCTGGTGGCGGTGATCTGGGGGCTTGCGTTTGTCGCAAGCCGGATCGCGCTCGACGAATTCTCGCCGGAGCTGATGACGACGCTGCGCTTTGCCATCGCCGCGATCCCATGTCTGTTCGTGCGCAAGCCCGATGTTTCCTGGCCGCTCTTGATTGCCATTAGCTTTTCGCTGTTCCTCGGCCAGTTCCTGTCGCAGGCCTTTGCGATCGCGAAAGGAGTGCCGGTCGGGCTGTCGAGCGTGATCGTGCAGAGCCAGGCGCTGTTCACGATCGCCTTTGCGGCGCTGCTTTTCCACGAACGGCCGACGCGAATGCAGACCGTCGGCATTGTCATCGCCACGCTGGGCCTTTTGATGATCTGCGGCACCGTCGGCTATGACTTCAGCGTTGCCGCTTTTGCCGTGCTGATGATCTCGCCGGTCAGCTTCGCGATTGGCAACATTGCCCTGCGTCGCGCGCAGCATGCGCGGATGTTCGATCTGTTCGCCTGGCTGTGCCTTGCCGCCGCCATGCCGCTGTTCGCGCTGACGCTGGTGAGCAATGGTCCGCAGCCGACATGGCATGCGCTAGGTCACGCCTCGCTGACGGGCATCGCCTGCATGCTGTTCCTCGGCGGCGTCTCCACCAGCATCGCCTATTGGCTGTGGGGCCGGCTGCTGCGCGACTATCCGGCGGCGCAGGTGGTGCCGTTCGCGCTCCTGGTGCCGTTCGTCGGTTCTGCCGCCTCCAGCATCGTGTTCGGCGAAACGTTTGGGCCGCTGCGGCTCGCCGGGATGATTACCGTGATCGGCGGCATCGCCGTCATGTTGCTGGCCAAGCGCCCGCAGGCGCTGCCCAAGATCGCGTGAGGTGCCGATGTCGCAATCCCTCTTCGTCGCCTTTGTGATGTTCGCCGCCGTGATGTTCTTCACCCCGGGGCCGAACAACATCATGCTGTTGTCGTCGGGCCTGACCTACGGCTTCCGCCCGACCATCCCGCATATCATGGGCATCACCATCGGTTTTGCCTTCATGGTCGGCGCGGTCGGTCTTGGGCTCGGCACCATCTTCATCGCCTATCCGGTGCTGCAGACCATCCTGAAATACTTGGGCGCCGCCTACCTGATCTACCTTGCCGCCCACATCGCGATGTCCGAGCCGCCTTCGGCGGAGAAGGATGAGCGTCGTGGCCGCCCGATGACGTTCTGGGGCGCGGCCATGTTCCAGTGGGTCAACGCCAAGGGCTGGGTGATGGTGATCGGCACCATCACCGCCTATGCCGCCATCGCGGCCTTTCCCCTCAACATCGCGATCCAGGTCGGGATTTCCCTGATCCTGGGCATATTGTCCTGCACGGCCTGGGCCCTGTTCGGCACAGCGCTGCGGCCCGTCCTGACCTCACGGACGGTGGTGCGGGCCTTCAACATCGTGATGGCGCTCTTGCTGCTCGCCTCCCTCTATCCCGTCTTCATGGACGCATGATGCCGCACCGCGCCATGCAGAAACGGGTTTCCCCTCGCGGCGAAAATGCTCTAGACAACGGCCGGAATTTCCCGGGCGAGCCGGCGGTTTTGCTCCAACAGCCTGATTCATCGGCCGATTTCCGGCCCCTCATGAGGAAACGACTATGCGTGTTTACTACGATCGCGACGCCGACCTGAACCTGATCAAGGGCAAGAAGGTCGCCATCGTCGGCTATGGCAGCCAGGGCCACGCCCATGCGCTGAACCTGAAGGATTCCGGCGTGAAGGAAGTCGCCATTGCGCTGCGCAAGGGTTCGACCTCGGCCAGGAAGGCGGAAAATGCCGGCTTCAAGGTGCTGGAAGTCGCCGAGGCCGCCAAATGGGCCGACCTCGTGATGATGCTCACCCCCGACGAATTGCAGGGCGACATCTACCGCGATCACCTGCACGACAACATGAAGAAGGGCGCGGCGCTGGTGTTCGCCCACGGCCTCAACGTCCACTTCAACCTGCTCGACCCGCGCGCCGACCTCGACGTGCTGATGATCGCGCCGAAGGGCCCCGGCCACACCGTGCGCTCGGAATATCAGCGCGGCGGCGGCGTGCCCTGCCTGATCGCGATCGCCAAGGACGTCTCCGGCAACGCCCATGACCTCGGCCTGTCCTATGCGTCGGCCATCGGCGGCGGCCGCGCCGGCATCATCGAGACGACGTTCAAGGAGGAATGCGAGACCGACCTGTTCGGCGAGCAGGTGGTGCTGTGCGGCGGCCTGGTCGAGCTGATCAAGGGCGGCTACGAGACCCTGGTTGAAGCCGGCTACGCCCCCGAGATGGCCTATTTCGAATGTCTTCACGAGGTGAAGCTGATCGTCGACCTGATCTATGAGGGCGGCATCGCCAACATGAACTACTCGATCTCCAACACCGCCGAATATGGCGAATACGTCACCGGCCCGCGCATCGTCACCGACGAGACCAAGAAGGAAATGCGCAAGGTGCTGGCCGACATCCAGTCCGGCAAATTCGCCCGCGACTGGATGCTGGAGAACAAGGTCAACCAGACCTCGTTCAAGGCCACCCGCGCCAAGCTCGCGTCCCATCCGATCGAGCAGGTCGGCGAGAAGCTGCGCGACATGATGCCGTGGATCAAGAAGGGCGCGCTGGTCGACAAGAGCAAGAACTGAGCGGACGGCCGGTGGCTTCATCTTTCGAGACGCACGCTGGCGCGTGCTCCTCAGGATGAGGTCGTCGATTCCCATGGTGAGGAGCGCGGCAACGCCGCGCGTCTCGAACCACGAGGCCGATGGCGGCCCTGCAACACGAAGTCTTAAGCGCTGGACGGCATATTCGGGCGAGATCGCGCGGGCGGTCTCGCCTTTTTGCTTGAAGTGATTTCTCTACGGCAATTTTCGATCGCGTCCCACAAGCCGAAACGAAGAACGGACGCTTCATGCACATTCTTGGTGCGAGGCCGTCTGGCGTGATTATCGAATCCAAAAAGCTAAGCGCTTTCCGAGTCAAAGCGCGCTTGCTTCGCATGCATTCTCGCAAGGGTAAAGCCTGCGGCAACGCTTCATGCGTCGCGCCACAATCCAAGCTCTGAGAGCTAATCCAGATCCTTGCGGGCTACGCGAGCCTACTTCTCGATCCGGTTATGCAGCTGCCAGAAGCGCACGGTGCGCTGCGCGGTCTCCACCGACAGGCGTCCGTAGTCGCGATGCGCCTGCCAAATCGTCCGGTCGTCGATCTTGGGAACCGCCGGCCGGTGGCGCAGGATGCTTTCGACCATCGTCCAGTCAAGGTTGACGGCCTTGCAGGGGATCAGCAGCAGGTCGGCCCGTGTGCCTTCCACGACCCGCGCCATCAGCTCGGTCGGGACGTCGTTGAGCACGGCAAGGCTGGCTGCGACCTCCTCGAACTTGCCGCCGCGGACGAATTTCACGATCGCGGCCTCGTCGAGCTCGTTGAGGCTTTTCATCAGCTTGACCAGCTGTTCGGCGACGGAGAAGTCGCGCGCCGGCGCCGGCTCCTCTTTTGCGATCCCGTCGAGCACCCGGCGGATCTCCTCGGCCACCGAGGCCGGCGCGATCGCAAGCAGCCGGTCGCGCACGGCGTCCTTGGCCCGGCGCAGCAGGTCGCGCAGGAATTTGACCGGCAGGTCGAGCCGCAGGCCGAGAATCTCAGTCAGCTCGTCATTGCCCTCGGCATGGGCGACCATGCCGGAATAGCCGGCTTCCGAGAAGCGGGCGCTGGCGTTGTTGGCGAGCCTGCGGATCACCTTGTCCTCGCCGCGGTCGACGATCACGTCGGTCACGGCCTCGGGCAGGTTGGCGCGGCCGGAGATCGCAAGCAAATGGTCTTGGCCCTTGGTGCTGGCGATCTTGACCAGCGTTTCGGTGCCGAGCCTGCTGGAATTGGTCAAGACGTCGGCGGCGACCTCAATCGCGTCGTCGAAGGCGAGATGCTGGATCACCTCGAACGGGGCGTAGTCGACCGGCGCCAGCCGCCGGGCAAGCTCGGCCCGCGCCCGGGTCTCGACCCGCGCGATCAGGAAGCAGAGCACGTCGTCGAACACCTTGACCTGCTCGTCGTTGAGCCGCTCGCCGTCGTGCAGGAAAAGGTCGGTCACCCGCCTGAGCGTGGAGATACGCTTGGCCGGCGTGCCGCCGGAGACGGCATCCTCGAGCTCGAAAATAATGGAGTGCGCGGGCTGGTGCACCTGGTCAGCCTGTTGTTGCATTTGGCCTCTTTGCAACGACCATCGCAAGGCGAGGCTTACATCGGCGTTAAAAAGGGAACTCCGTAGAAATACATAAAGAAACGCACGCTTAACGCGTGCTTGCAGCCGCCCGGGAGAATTTAAGCAAGCAACAAAGCATTAACCGAGAGCCGCCGCCCACTTGCGCCGCTGGCGCGCCGTGCAGAAATAAGGGCGAGCCAGAGGGGAGCGAAAAATCATGAAATCCGTCGTCGTCACCGGTGCGTCCACCGGCATCGGCCATGCCACCGCGAAGCTTTTGCTGGACAAGGGTTTTTGCGTGTTCGGCAGCGTGCGCAAACAGGCCGATGCGGAGCGGCTCAAAAGCGAGTTCGGCGCCAATTTCACGCCGCTGATCTTCGACGTCACGGACGAGCCCGCCGTGCTCGCGGCGGCGCGCGAGGTGCGTGCGGCGCTGGGCGGCGAAAAGCTCGCCGGGCTCGTCAACAATGCCGGCATTTCGG
>Ga0081539_10001828_pt1 | contig 33585 bp, 37 predicted proteins | sample TabmetS4T2R2_FD_71023 | JGI IMG/M metagenome (GOLD analysis project Ga0081539, IMG submission 71023) | Tabebuia heterophylla rhizosphere microbial communities from the University of Puerto Rico - S4T2R2 | ecosystem: Host-associated > Plants > Roots > Rhizosphere ... | reverse complement strand
GCCGTTCAGAACGGGCTTGGCCGAATAGCCCGCGCTCAATCCTTCAATGCGGAGCATGGGCCACCCACTTCTTGCCGAGATAGGCCTCGATCACACGGTTGTCGCGCGTGACGACCTCCGGCTCGCCTTCGGTGATGACGGCGCCATGGTCGAGAACGACAAAACTGTCGACCAGGCGGACCATCGCCTGCATCGTGTGCTCGATGATCGCGATCGTGATGCCGTCCCGGGCGAGCTGCTGAATGACCGCGACGACCTCGTCTGCTTCGCCATGGCCAAGCCCTGCGAGCGTTTCGTCGAGCAGCAAGATTCTCGGCTGGCCGGCAAGCGCCCGCGCCAGCTCCGTCAGCCGCAATTCCTTGGTCGAGAGCTCGCCGGCGACGCGATCGGCCACATCGGACAGGCCGACGCGGGCGATGGCATCGGCCGCGAGCTTTCGTGCTTCGTCCTCCGTCTTCGCCCGCACATAGGCGCCGACCACGACGTTGTCTGTTATCGACATGCGCAGGAACGGGCGCATGACCTGGAAGGTGCGGCCGATTCCGGCCTCGCAGATCGTATGCGGCCGTTCGCCGGACATGTTGCGGCCGTCGATGAGGACCTCGCCCTCGTCGGGGCGCAGGAAGCCATTCAGGAGATTGAACAGCGTGGTCTTGCCGGCGCCGTTCGGACCGATGATCAGGCGCCGCTCGCCCGCCGCGACGTCGAGCGACACGTCGGCGATCGCCGGCAGGCCGCCGAACGATTTCTTCAGCCCTTGGATGCGGAGCGCCGCTGCCACAGTCTTTTCAGTCCCGGTACCACGCCCTCGGGCATGAAGACGACGATGAACACGAACACGAAGCCGAGCAGCATGTTCCAGCGCTCGATATAGGCCGAGGCCCAGTTTTTCAGCAACAGCACGATGGCCGCGCCGACGATCGGGCCGGCGAGCGTGCCCGAGCCGCCGGCGATCACGGCGAGCAGGCCCTCGGCCGAGTTGGCGAGCGAAAGCGATACGGGATGGATGTACTTGTGGTAGTAGACGAAGAGCAGTCCCGAGACCGCGCCCCAGAAGCCGGCATAGACGAAGGTGACCCAGCGGATCAGCCACACGTCGTAGCCGAGCGCGCTCATGCGCCGCGGCTGGTCGCGCGTGCCGCGCAGCGTGGCGCCGAAGGGCGAGGCGACGAAGCGCGCCATCATCCAGATGGCAGCCACGCCGATCACCAGCGTGAAGTAGTAGAACGGCGTCGCCTGGTTCAAGTCGAGGCCGAAGGGCAGCGGCCGCGCGAGGCCGCGGAGCCCGTTGTCGCCGTCGGTCACCGAGACCCAGCGGTAGGCGGTGCCCCAGAGCACCTGCGAGAGCGCGAGCGTCAGCATCAGGAACCCCAAACCCGTGGCGCGCAGCGCGACGAGGCCGAAGACGCATGCCATGAGCGTCGTGCCGATCAACGCGAGCGGCGCGATCAGCGCGTGCGACAGGTGCAGCTTTAGGAAGAGGAGTGCCGAGAGATAAGCGGCGACACCGAGATAGGCGGCGTGCCCGAGCGTCGCCAGGCCGCCGTAGCCGAGGAGCAGATTGATGCTCGCGGCGAAGACGGCAAAGATGATGATCTGGCTCGCCAGGTTGATGTAGTACTCGCCGGCGACGAGCGGCAGCAGCGCCGCCAGCACGATGACGGCGAGCGCCGTCTTCACGCGGCGAACTTGCCGAAGAGCCCGCGCGGCCGGAAGGCGATCACCAGGATCATCGGCAGGAAGAGGATCACATAGGCGAGGTCCGGCAGGAGCGCGACGCCGAACGTGTAGACGAAGCCGGTGATGAAGGCGCCGACGAAGGCACCGATAAGACTCCCCACCCCGCCGAGGATGACGACGATCAGCGCGAGCGGCAGCATGTCGGCGTCGAGTCCCGGATACGCCGACATGATCGGGCCGCCGATCACGCCGCCCGCGCCGGCGAGCGCGGCGCCGAGGCAGAAGACGGTGGTGAAGAGGCGCGATACCGGGATGCCGACCGCGCTCGCCATCTGCGGATCGTCGACGCCGGCGCGGATCATGGCGCCGAGGCGCGTTCGCTCCATCAGCAGGTAGAGCGCGATGGCGACGACGACGGCGAGCACGACGACCGCGAGGCGGTAGGCCGGGAAGATGAAGCCGGCGACGCGCACCGGCATCTGCAGCGAGGGCGGCGTCGGAATCGGGATCGGGTCGCCGCCCCAGGTAAGCAGGCACGCATCGGCGATGATGAACGAGACGCCAAGCGTCACCAGCACCTGCCCGAGGATATTGCCGCCGAGCTTGCGCAGGATCAGCCGCTCGAGGAGCCCGCCGAACAGCGCCACCGCGACGCCGGCGGCGAGCGCCGCGAGCCATAGATTCGGCAATTGGCGCATCACGCTCACACCCAGATAAGCGCCGAGCATGAAGAGCGCACCGTGCGTGAGGTTGGCGATGCGCATCAGGCCGAAGATGAGCGAAAAGCCTGCTGCCAATAGGAACAGCAGGCCGCCCAGCGCCAGACTATTCAGCGTCTGGATCGCCCAGTACTGCAGTCAGCCCTCCAGGTTTTTCGCCGGCGGCCAGTCGCGCGAGTACACCGGGTTCTTCAGGAACTCCTCGGGCTTGTAGGTCCAGAACTGGCTCGCGTTCGGATACGTGTGGATCACCGTGTTGACGAGGCGCCCTTCCTTGCGCGTCACGCGGCGGATGTACACGTTGCCGATCACGTTGCCGTACTCGTCGAAGCGCACCGGCCCGCGGCACGTGTCGAACTTGCCCGCGCGCACCGCTTTCATGAACGCCTGCTTGTCCTCGATGCGGCCCTTGATGGCGTTGAGCGTGCCCTCGAGCACCGCCGCTTCGGTGTAGGTGGCGGCCGCGTAGAAGCCCGGGTCGTACTTCCACTGCGAGCGGAAGCCGTTCACGAACTTCTGGTTTATCGGGTTATCGATCTCCGCCGAATACCAGCACGAGGTGATGATGCCGAGCGCCTCGTCGCCCATGTTGCGCAAGACCGCCTCATCGAGCGCGGTCATGCCGCCGATCGGCTTCACTTTCTTGATGAGGCCGTACTCGTTCAGCTGGCGGAGATAGCGAAAGCCATTCGACCCGGCGAAGCCGAGGAAGATGGAGTCGATATTCGTTTTCAGCTGGGCGAGGTACGTGCCGTAGTCCGGCACCGTCAGCGGCGGGAACATGCGCTGCACCACCTTGCCGCCGAGGTCCTCGAAAACGCGCATGAAGCCGGCGCACATCTCGTGGCCGTAGGCGATGTCGTCGGCGATCACCGCCATGCGGCGATAGCCGAGCTGCTTGTAGGCATAGTCGGCGAGCGGCATGGCGGACTGCGACGAGGTCGACGTGCCGCGCGTGAACCAAGGATTCGGTTTCCTCTGCGTCATGTCCTCCGCCGCCGCCACCGACAGCGTCAGCAATTGCGCCTGGCGGATGTAGTCATCGGCGGCGAGCGCCGAGGCCGTGTCGAGCGGTCCGATCATGAGATGAATCCGGTCGCGCTCGACCAGCTCCTGGATCTTGGTTCGGGTCTGCGCCGGAACACCGCCGCTGTCGGCGACCAAGAGCTCGACCTTGCGGCCCGCGAGCGTGTCGTTCCTCTCTTTCAGGTACTGCACCAGCGCGCGCTCCATATCGATGCCGCCGGAGGCGAGCGGCCCGGTCTTCACCGTCATCAGGCCGAGGCGCAGCGGCTCGCCCTGCGCCGCGGCGGGCAGCGCCGCCGCGGCCGCCGCCGCCCCGCTCGCCTGGATGAATCGTCTACGCGTGAATCGCATGCTTTTCCTCCGTCAGTTTTTCGAAAAATTGCTCGTTGCTGATCACCCAGCCGAGGCAGCGCGCGACGTTCTGGAGTCCCAGGACGTGCAGGTCGTCGCCATACATGCTGGCGACGCAGTCGGAGAGCACCACCACGCGATAGTCGTGGTTGAAGGCGCTAAACGAGGTGTTGAGCACGCATGTATTCGTATTGATGCCCATCAGCACCACGCTTTTCACCTTCAGCGTATCCAGGAGCTGCCGCAAATCGGTGCCATGGAAGCAGTCGAGGCGCTTCTTGTTGTTGATGACATAGTCGCCGTCCTTGTACAGCTCGGGAATGATCTGCGTGCCGGGCGAGCCCTCGATGTTGTGCTCGCGCACCGTGCTCTTGCGCCCCGGCGTCAGGCGGTCGGTCTCCGTCTGCGCCGCGTGCATGGCCTTCCAGAACGGTGAGGTCATGCCTTCGCTGCCGATCCCCGGCAGGCGGCGATATACGAGCACGACGTGGATTACCGGAACCTTGAGGCGCCGCGCGTGCTCGAGCGCCGCCTTTGCATTCCTGATCACGCGCGCGGCGTCCTCCGGCTTGGCGGGCATCGTCGCCACCTCCATGTCGAGGTGGCCGCGATGCATGTCGATGGTGACGACGGCAGTTTCAGCGGGCTTGAGCTCGAGCTGCCGATAAAGGCCGGAGATCAGGCTCGCGCGATCCACGATCTGGATTTGGCTCATGGTGTTTCGCTTAGCGTTAATGCGCGGCGGCGCCGGGCTGCTTGAGGGGATGGGCTTTGCTGAAGGCGTCGATCTTCATGCACTCCTCGTAAACACGCATGCAGGTCGGCACGCCGGACACATCGCACTTGAAGTAGCCGACCGCGCCAATCACCTGCCCGGCAAGGCAGATGTCGGCGAGCGTGGGCGAATCGCCGTGGCAGAAGCGGCCGGTTTCCTTTTCGCTCTTGAGATGCGCCTCGATGGCTTCCAGCGCCTTCAGGGACCAGTGCGAGAGCCATTTGTTGCGCGTCGGCTCGTCCAGCTTCAATTCCTTTTCCATATAGGCGCGGATGCGCGGCACGACGAGCGGATGGCCATCGGCCGCCGCGATCAGCGCAAGCCCGCGCACGCGCGCGCGGCCGCGCGGGTCCTTCGGCAGGAGCGGCGGCCGCGGGTGGCTCTCCTCCAGGTACTCGAGGATGGCGAGCGACTGGAAAAGCGGCGGCCCGCCTTCGTCCAGCACGAGCGCCGGCACGACCGCCTGCGGATTGACCGCGACGTAGTCCTTGTCGTGCTGGCGGCCCTTGAGAAGGTCGATCGACACCTCCTCGGCCGCGAGGCCCTTCAGACCGAGGCCGACCTTGACGCGATAGGTGGCGAGCGAGCGCCAGAAACCGTAGAGCTTCATGGAATCACCGGAAGAAGAAGATGCGAGTCGCCAAGATGCAGCGTGGTGCGGCCGCCGAACACTGCCGCCGGCCGGTCGCGCGGATCGTCGTGCAGGAACGGGCCGCAGCCGCGCAGCTCGTTCTTGAAATTCGAGAGGCGTGCGCCGGTACTCTTCTGCCACTCGTAGTCGCGGCCGCGCACGGTGAGCGCCAGGCGATAGCCGGCCGGCACGACGATGGACGTTGGCCAGAGCTCGATGTCGAGCGCGACCGGTTGCCCCGGCTTCAGCGTTTGAACTTCGTCGTGTGTGTGGTAGGGGCGCCAGGGCTCCGACAGCTTGGTGTCGAGCTTGCGATGCGAGGCCCGCAGCCATCCCTGCGCGATCGGCGTATGCGGATCGATCGCGCCCATGAAGGTCACCTCGCGAAGGTCGGGCGTGAAGACGCGGAAGATGAGAAACAAATCCGCGTCTGTCGTCGACGAGGAGACGCCGAGACGCGCGGCGAGCGGTCCCGTGATCTCGGTCTCCTTCGGCACGGGCGCCGACATGAAGGTGAGACCCTCGCCGAGCGCGTCGAAGGTCACGGTCGATTCGGTGCCTGACCCCGAATCCAGGGTGCCGTCGCGGTGCAGGTACATCTTGGTCCACTCGGTGCGCGCGAGCGGCCATTCGTTTTCGTGGCGCTCGACGAACTTGTCGACGTGCCGCACCTGCAGCTGCACGCGCGGCTGCGCCGCCCAGTCGCCCTTGCCTTTCAGGAAGTGGTCGAAGAAGCGCAGCTGCAGCGTGCGCCCATAGTCCGTGTAGAAGTGCGTCCAGTGCTCGATGCCGTGCACCTCGAGCCATTTGTGATTCGAGGCGGCGCGCATGAAGCCTTCGAAGTTGCCGCGCGGATGAAGCCCCTGACCGCCCCAGTTGGCGGCCGAGAGCAAAGGCACGGTCACCTTGTCCCACTGCGGCGAGCGCGCCTTGTGATAGCCGTCATCGAGCGCGTGCGCCAGGATCTCGTCGCCGAAGTCGCAGCGATTGGCGGCGAGCTCTTTATCCGACAGCGTCTCGTCACCGCAAACCCAGTCGCCGGTGACGCGGCTTCGGGGGCCCCGCTCGCCCAGGCCGTACTGCACCGTCTTCACCTGCATGTCGTACCAGTTCGCCCAGAACGTGCAGAGGATGCCGCCATGGTGCGTCATGTCGCGATACCAGTCAGCCGCGCCTTCCCAGACGCAGATCGCGGCGAGGTGCGGCGGCTGCAGCGATGCCACATGCCACTGGTTGATGCCGTAGTACGAGATGCCGTTCAGCCCGACCTTGCCGCTCGACCAGCGCTGCCTGCCTGCCCATTCGATGCACTGGTAGAAGTCCTGCGTCTCGCGCGGCGAGAAATGGTCGATGTAGCCCGGTGAGCGCCCGGCGCCGCGCGAATCGACGCGCACGCACGCGTAGCCATGCGGCACCCATTTCTCCGGATCGACCACTTCCCAGCTCTGGTACTTGTTCGTCGAGCCGTACGCCACATCGGGATGCTCGGCGATCATGCGCTGCCACGCCGAGGGATAGCCGTCCTGGAACGCGAGTCCCTTGGCGTAGGGGCCGTAGCTGAGGATCACCGGATAGCGACCTTCCACCGGGCGAAAGACGTCCGCGCGCAGCACGAGACCGTCGTCCATGACGATCGGCACGTCCCACTCGACGCGCATGCCGTCGCGCAGTTCGCCTCTTGCGACGCTCAAAGACTCGCTTCCTCCTCGGCGCCGCATTTGAGCGCCCGCGGCTCGCGCATGTCAACCCGGTTTCGCCGTCGTCGTGCGATACAGGAAGGCGACGAGCAGGCCGAGCAGGAGGACGAGCACCGTCTCGTACACGACTTGCTTCGCGACCGTATTGCCGGGCATCGGTTGCACCACGTAGTAGATGAGGTAGAGCGGCACGATCATCAGAGCCGCGATGGCGAGGCCGTAGCGCAGGCCCTGCGCCGCCCACGGCTTCACCTCAACGCCGCGGGCGTAGATCCAGACGAAAGCGCCTGCCATCATCACGTGCGCGAGGACCATGAGCGGCAAAAATGCCGTCGCCTCCTCCGGTGAGCGGAAAAGGCGCGCGAGCCTTTCGTAGTCCTCGTGCAGCAGCAGCCCGTGCACGACGAAGCTGCCGATGTACCACGCGATGAAAAGCACGACCCATGCGATTAGGAATCTGCGGTTCATAGTGACCTCCCCATAAGTGTTTGCGCCAGCCAGTGGCACACCCGATCGGCCACGGCGCGCTCCTGGCCGCGATAAAAATGATCGCAGCGCGGCACGACCTCGACCGTGCACGCGCCCGCGCAGCGGCGCTGGAACTCTTCGGCCGGATAGAGCTCGCGCGGCTCCGCGTCGCCGCGCAGATAGAGCACCGGGCAAGAGATGCGCGGCGCGAGCTCGAGGATATCCGGGCAATTCGCGAGGTCGAGAAAGCTCTCGGCGCTCGTCACGTACCACCAGCCGGGCATGAGCATCAGCTCGCCGCCGCGGCCGGCCTTGACCATCTCCTGCGCCTGGGCTGTCAGTTGCGGCAGCTTGTCTCCTGCCAGCAAACCCGCCGCGCTCGCGAGGGGCAGCATGCGCGGGCCGCCGCAATGCGCGGAAAGGAGCACCAGCGCCGGCGTTTGCGGATGATCGGCGACATGGCGCACCGCGAGCATGCCGCCATTGCTGTGGCCGATGATGACCGGCGCCGCAAATCCTCGCTCGGCTGCCCAGCGCGCGGCGTACCGGTTGTCGGCGATCGCCTCGGCGATGGTCTGGAAGGCGGCCCCTTCGGCCGCGCGGCTGTCGCGGATCGCGAGGATATCGTGGCCGCGGCGGTTGAAGGCGAGCGAGGCAAGCCCGAGCTCCGCCAGGCGCGGCGGCAGGAAGCGCGGCGCGCCGCTATAGAAATTCATCGTGTTGCCGTGAAACAGGAGCGCCGCGCCGCGCGCGCCGATGTTTCCACCCGGCCCCGCGGGCTCGTACCATGCGCCCTCGAGCGACAGCGTGTCGGTGGGAATGGATACGAGCGAGGTCTTCAGCACATGAAAATCGGCGTGGCAGGCATGGGCAAGATGGGCGCGGCGATCGCGGCGCGGCTCGCGAGTGTAGGACACGACGTGACGGTATGGAACCGCACGCCGGAAAAGGCGCGTGCGACGGGATTAAAGGTAGCGCCGACGCCGGCCGAGCTCGCGGTGGAGAGCGAGGCCGTCGTGAGCATCCTGGCGGATGGGGCGGCGGTGAATTCGGTCTATGCGCAGATGCTGCCGGCGATAAGCGGGCGCCTCTTCATCGAGATGAGCACCGTGCGTCCCGACGTGTCGCAAGCGCTCGCGGCGAAAGTTCGCGAGGCCGGCGGCGCCTTCGTCGAGTGCCCGGTCGGCGGCACCATCGGTCCGGCGAAGGAAGGCAAGCTCTTCGGCTTCGCCGGCGGCGAAGCGCCGGACGTCGCGCGCGCACGGCCGCTCCTCGAGCAGATGTGCCGGCGCGTCGAGCACGTCGGCCCGGTCGGCGCCGGTGCGAGCATGAAGCTCGCGATCAACCTGCCACTCATCGTCTACTGGCAATCGCTCGGCGAAGCGCTATCGCTGATCAAGCATCTCAAGCTCGACCCGGCGCGCGCCATCGACATCCTTGCCGATACCTCCGGCGCGCCGAACATGATGAAGAACCGCGCGCCCGCGGTCGCCGCCGCCCTCGGTGGCAAGGACAACCCGCCGACCGCGACCATCGATACGCTGAAAAAGGATCTGGCCGAGATGGTCGCCGAGGCAAAGAGCCGCGGCTACGACGCGCCCGCGACCGCGGCCGCGCTACAGGGCTTTGAGCGCGCCTCGCGCGCCGGGCTCGGCGCGAAGGACTGCACCGCCGTGCCGGTGAATTGGCTGAAATCGGGGACCGGTACGTAGTGAATTCGTGCTGAATTCGCTATTCCGGCTTGATGCCATGTCGTCGATCAGTTTGCGAAAGCGCGCGATGTCCTCTCCTCGAAGGTGTAGGCGTGCCGACGTGGCGAAGGCGGCGACGATCGGCATGCGGCGCAAGAATACTTAAATCGCAGCACGTAATTCCGTACTTAGTACGGATTTAATTACCTAGCCCCCACAGCATCAGGAAAGTGGCAACCCCGCTAGCAGCGCTGCGTATGGCGTGGAGCTTGCCCCAGCGGTCCAACAGCCGACGGGTCTCGGGCGAACCAAGATCGCGATCAGGCGCCAACAGCTGACGGTTGGTGGGCATGATGACAATGAAGGTTATCGGCACGACCGAGCCGATCAAAAGCGCTGCCACGAGCCACAGGATTCCCCCACCTAAAAACCAGGCGCCGACCCCGGCGAGAAAACTGAGGATCGCGAGCGGCGCCTGCATCCACGTGGCGCGCCGGTAGCTCGGCGCCCATTGCATCGCTGCACTATGAGTATCGATCGCCATCCTTGCCGGATGCTCGGCGACGTTGATGTAGATCGCCGCGCCGGCAAACAGTGCGGCGCTCAACGACGCGATGAATTGAAGGATCGACAGCACCGCCGTGACACGGAATCTAATTCGGTACGAAGTACGGACTTAGAGTCGTAACAGCTTGAGGGCGTTGCCGCCGCAGATGCGTTCCTTGTCGTCGGCCAAGAGGCCAGGGATGCGGTTCACCGTGGCGAGCGGATCGTCGAGGCCCATGTCGAAGCAGTAATCGCTGCCGAGCGTCACGCGATCGGCACCGACCAGTTTCACCAGCGCGGCGTTGATGCGATCGTCGTGGCCGATGGTGTCGTAGGTGAAGCGCTTGAGGTACGAGCTCGGCGGCTGCTTCAGGTGCTTCAGCTCCGGTCGCACTTTCGCACCGTGATCCCAGCGGCCGATCAGCCACGGGAACGTGCCGCCCGCGTGCGGCAGATTGACTTCCAGCTTCGGGAAGCGATCCATCACGCCGCCGAAGATGAGATGCGCCACCGCAATGCCCGTGTCGTACGGATTGCCGCACAAATTCTTCAGGTAGTACTTCTTGGTCCTGTCCAGGCCAATCGTGTCCACCGGATGCAGGAAAATCGCCCAGCCGAGCTCCTCGCACTTTGCGTACACGTCCCAGAACTTGCGCTCGTCGAGCTCCTCGCCGTTCACGTTGGTCGCGAGGTACATGCCCTTGATACCGGGAAGCCTGGCCGCACGCTCGAGCTCGCGCACCGCGAGGTCGGGCGCCTGCATCGGCACCATGGCGAGACCGATGAGCCGCTGCGGATGGTTCTTGTGTGCCGCGGCCGCGGCGTCGTTGAAGGCCTGGCTGAGCGAAAGCCCGAGCGCGCCGGAAGCCCAGTAGACCATGGGGGTCGTAAGCGAAAGCGCGTGCACGTCGATCTTGCGCTTGTCCATCGCACTCACGCGCTCATCGACCACCACGAAGCGCTGATCGAAGGCGTTGGTGATGTGCTTCGCGCGCAGCATGAAGCCGCCGTCGCTCTTTCGCTCGAGCGACGCGCCTTCGCGGGCGCCGTCCTTGGCGAAGAGCGCGAGCCATTCCTCGGGATACCAGTGAGCGTGAATGTCTACGGTGCGCATCAGCTATGATGACACGCGAGGAGGAACACGATGCGCTTCATCGCCGCGCTGTTTTGCATCGCCATGGCCGCGTCCGCGGCAGCGCAGGACAGCTATCCATCGAAGCCGGTGCGCATTCTCGTGCCGTACGGCCCGGGCGGCGCCACCGACATCATTGCGCGCATCGTCGCGCAGCGGCTCACCGAGTCGCTCGGTCAGACTTTTCTGGTGGAAAACCGGCCGGGCGCGAACGGCAACATCGCGCTCGAGGCGGCCGCGAAAGCGGCGCCCGACGGCTACACGCTGCTGGTCGGCAATGTCTCGACCAATGCGATCAACGAGAACATCTACGCCGACCAGCTCACCATCCGCCCGTCGCGCGACCTCGCCGGCGTCACCAAGCTGGTCGAGATCCCGCATGTGCTCGTGGCGAACGCGAGCTTTGCGCCAAACAACGTCGCCGAGCTCGTCGCCGAGGCGAAGAAGGCGCCGGGCAAGATCAACTATGCCTCCGTCGGCATGGGGAGCTACCCGCACCTCGACATGGAGCGCCTGATGCGCGCCGCCGGCATCCAGCTCACGCACGTGCCGTACAAGGGCGGCGCCGGCCAGGCGATCCCGGCGATGATCGCCGGCGAAGTGCAGGTCGCGTTCTTCAACATGGCTTCCCTCTTGCCGCACATCCGGAGCGGCCGCCTCAAAGCCCTCGCCGCCGTGCCGACGCAACGGCTTGCCGAGCTGCCGAACGTGCCGACGCTCGCCGAGCAGGGCTATCCGGGAATCGGCACCAACGCATGGCAGGGCATGTTCGCGCCGGCGGCGACGCCGAAGCCGGTGATCGACAAGCTCTACGCCGCCGTCGCCGGCGTGCTGACCAAGCCCGACCAGAAGGAAGGCCTCGCGAAGCAGATGATGAGCGTCGCCGTCTCCAAGTCGCCGGAGGAGTTCAGCGAGCTCGTGCGCAAGGAAACCGAATCCTGGGGCGCCTTCGTGCGCGAGGCGAAGATCAAGACCGACTAGTTCGGGGACGGAGCCCGAATTAGTTCGGGCTCCGTCCCCGAACTCAGATGCGGTGGCCGACGCCGCCGACGATGCCCTTGGCGGAGAGCACCTCGGTGTCTTCCAGTGCCTGCAGGCTGTGCGGCACGTTGGGCGGCATGTGCGCGACTTCGCGCGGACCGAGCTCGTGGCGCTCTCCCCCGATCTCCATGCGCACGCGGCCGGAAAGCACGACGAGCACCTGCTCGTGCGGATGCGCATGCTCCTTGGCGCCTTCGCCGGCCTTGAAGCGCAGCCAGCCGACCTCGATCTGCTCGCCGGTGACCAGGCTGCCGAACGCGGTCGAGTGCTTCGGCGTCACGTATTCCTTGTGCAGCGCGTCCAACTTGTAGACCGGCATCAGGCGGCCTTCGTGCCGTGCAGGCCGTGCGAGGCGTCCTTGCAGGTGAAGAACACGCAATCCGATTTGCTTTCATTCCTCGCGCAATGCACCTTGTTCGCCGGCACGTAGAAGACGTGCCCCGGCGTGCCGCGGTGCCACTGACCGTCGAACTCCATCTCGAGCTCGCCCTCGAGGATGAAGATCCACTGCTCGTTCGGATGCGAATGCCGGTCGGAGGGCTGGCCCGCCGGATAGCGCATCAGCGCAACGATCATGCGCTCGCCCTCGACACAGCCGCCAAAGACCGGCGAATATGCCGGGCCGCCCATGATCTGGTTCACCTTATGCATATGGAAGAGGTACTCGCCAGGGCCGGCGCGCTTCGCGCCGGGCGTGCGGGCCTGCGGAGCTGCAACGGTGCCGGGATTTGCACTCATGGGTTGTTCCTTTTACCAAGGCATGCCGAAATGACCGTTCGCCGCGTCGCGTACAGCGCCTTTCGCCGCAACATGCGCTTCTGGCGCCGCCGGCAACGTCTGGGCGACGAGATCCGCGTGACGCGCTTCGGCCATGTGATGGCCATTCTGTGCGCAGCGCGCCGGCGGCTCAACCTCTTCTAGGTCTGCTCGGCATCTAGTAGCAGTAGCGCTGCTGCGGCGCGTCACTGCGAAGTATCTGCCGCTGATACCAAGCGTGCAGCGCCGTTCTACCGCGACATCCATTGCTTGAAGGTTCGCGCGCCGCGTGCCTATCGTGCGTGCGGCGTGGGGCCGGAGGGACTTTCGATCAAGGAGTCCGCAGTGAATCGCAGAAAGCTGGTTTCGGTTTCGATGCTGTGCATGACAACGTCGCTTTCCGGCTGCTACGTGGTCCCCATGGATGCGCATTACCCGCCCGTGCCGCCCGGCGCGCCGCTCGCCGCGGCGCCGAATGTGCCGGCGTCACCCGCGATTGCCGCCGCGCCTGGTGTCCTGCAGGCGCGGCTCTATCCGCTCAATGAAACGGCCGGCAAAACCGGCGCCCTCACCGCTAACGTCGCCGACAGCGGCACCGGCCACGCGAGCTTCTCCGTGAATTACGCAGGCGAGCAACTCGCTGGCGAAGCGACGCGCGTGCCCGCGGGTTATCCCGGCTTTGGCAACGTGCATCGCGAGGTCTACGGCGAAGGCACCATGCCTTCCGGCCAGCGCGGCATTGCCAGCGCCACCGGCACCAAAGGCACCTTTGTGAATTGTGAGTACGCGTTGACGGCGCCCAATCGCGGCACCGGCGCGTGCCTCTTCTCGAACGGCGCGAAGTACCAGCTGCACTTCGGCAGCTGACGCAGTAATCGGGGTCAGAGCCCTAATTAAATGCGGCTCTGACCTCGATTTTCTACTCCTTCAGCGCGGCGTTCACCTTCGGCATCACCTGCTCGACCATCAGCTCCATCGAGCGCTTGGCGAGCTTCGGATCGACCCAGTCGTGGCACGGGTAGTAGAGCGTGCCAAAGGGCCCCACCTTCTTCCGGAACGCGAGGATCTGCTCGACGACGCTATTCACGGTGCCGGCGATGACCAGCCGCGGCGTCATCGCGTCCGCGGTGATCGATGCGTCAGGCTCGTTCTGGTCCAGCTTGAAGAGATTGCCGCGGCCGCCCAGGCCAACCAGCTTGCGAATTAGCTGCTTGAAATAGAAGTGGTACGGCCCCTTCGGCCCGTGGCCGTACTCCTTCGCCGTGCGCTCGTCGTCGGCGACGAAGATCGACTTCGCCACACGCCAGTCCTTGCCGTCGGCTTTCTTGCCCACCGCTTCGCACCCTTCGGTATACCGCGGCCAATGCGACGCCACCCACTCGGGTAGGAGGAAGTTGGCCGAGATCGGATGCCAGCCGCGCTTCGCTGCTTCGGTCACGCCCTTCGAATGCGGCGCCACCGCCGTCACCACGATCGGCGGATGCGGCTTCTGGTAGGGCTTGATGATCGCGCCCTGCCCGATCTCTGGGATCTGCGTGTTCTGCGTGGTGACATGGAAGAACTGGCCCTGCAGGTTGTACGGCGGCTCGCTCTTCCAGATGTCGAGCACCATGTTGATCGACTCGAGGAAGATGGCGTTGCGGTCCTTCTTGTAGTTGCCGAACACCTCGGCGTCCGACATGAGGCCGCCCGGGCTGATGCCGAAGATAAACCGCCCCTTCAGGAGGTGATCGAGCATCGCCACCTGGGCGGCGATCGCCGCGGGATGCGAGTTCGGCATGTTCACGGTGCCGGTGCCGAGCACGATTTGCTTCGTGTCGTGCGCGAGGCTCGCGAGGAACATGCAGCATGAGGTGACGTTCTCGGCGAGGTCGGTGACGTGCTCGCCGACCAGCGCCTCGTTGTAGCCGAGCTTGTCGGCAAGGAGGATCGCCTCGCGATCCTCGGCGTAAGTCTCGTGCGGCTGCCGCGTCGGCGGATGCAGCGGCATCATGAACGTGCCTAAGCGCATTAGCTCTCCACGTGCTCGACCCGCCCCGTCTGGGCCGATCGGAAAATCGCTTCCAGCGCCGAGACGTTGGCGATCATCTCCGCCTGCGGCACCGGATAAGGCGCACCGCCGCTCGCCGCGTCGGCGAACGCCTCGAGGTTCGCGAGCACCGCCTTGGCCGGCGGAAATTCGCGCACCGTCTTCTCGCCGCCGCGACGCTGCACTGTCAACGTCCAGCCCTGCGGCGACTCGGGATGCGCCTTGTCGCGCACCTCGGCCCAGCCCTTGTTGCAGTACACCGCGAAGCGGCCATCGAATGGGGTCGCCAGCACCGCGCCCAGAAGCGCGTTACCTCCCGAGCGGAAGTTGACCAGGATACCGAGCGTGTCGCCGTTGACGAGCTGGCTGCCGAGCTGGCGCACCGAGGCGAACACGCGCTCCGCGGGCCCGAAGATGCCGACGGAGAGATCGAGCAGATGAATGCCGGTCGCGGTCATCGGGCCGGCGGGCGCTTCCTTCGCCGAGAGCCGCCAATTGTCCGGCGGCAGCGAGAGGAACTTGTCCTGCAGGAAGTTGGCCTCGACCTGCAACGGCGTGCCGAGTTCGCCCGACTTTACCAGCCGCATTAGCTCCTGGATCGGCGGCTCGAAGCGCTTCTCGTGGCCCACCGCCAGCTTTACGCCGGCCTTGTTGCACGCCTCGACCGCGCGCAGCACGTCAGCGCGCGAGAGCGAGAGCGGCTTCTCGCAGAACACATGCTTGCCGGCGAGCGCCGCCTTGACGATCTGGTCCGTGTGCTGCGTATGCGGCGTGCAGAGCACGACGCCCTGCACTTGCGAGTCCCGCAGCACTTCGTCCAGCGATTTCGCCAGCGGCACTTGCTGAGTGGCCGCAAATTCGGCGGCCGCCGGCGCCGGATCGGCGACGCGCACGATGCGCAACTTGCTGCTCGTTTTCGCGAGCGGCACGATGATGCGGCCCCACCAGCCGAGGCCGATGACGGCGACGTTGAGCATCAGTCCGGCGTTGCGCCCGCTTCCTTGGCGATCTTCGCCCAGCGATCGGTCTCGGCCGCCACGTACTTGGCGAACTCCGCCGGACTTGCACTCGTGACCGCTTCGGCGCCGCCGTTCTTCAGCCGCGCGATGACGTCCGGGTCTTTCATCACCTGGGTGGTGACGTTGAAGAGGCGTTCGACCACCTCACGCGCGGTGCCCGCGGGCACGAATATGCCCTGCCACGAGCCGGCCTTGAGGTCGGGATAGCCGGCTTCCGCGACGGTCGGCACGTCAGGCAATGTGTCGATTCGCTTCGTGCTCGTCACGGCCAGCGGCTTCAAGCGTCCGCTCTTGACGCCGGGCATCGCGGAGGCGGCCGTCGCGAACATGAGCTGCGTCTCGCCGCCCATCAGGCCGGCGGTGGCGGGGCCGGCGCCGCCTTTGTACGGCACATGGACCATGTCGAGTCCGGTGGTCTTGCGGAAGAGCTCCATCTCCAGCCGGTCGAGGCTGCCTGAGCCAGGCGAGGCGAAATTCAGCTTGCCCTGATTGGCCTTCGCATACGCGACCAGCTCCTTCACGTCCTTCGCCGGCACCGACGGATGAATGATGAGGATGCTCGGCACATCGACCACCTGGTTCACGGCGATGAAATCCTTGACTGGATGGATGCTGAGCTTCGGATAAACGCCGGGATTGATGGCGATCGAGCCGACGTTGCCCAGAAAAATCGTGTAGCCGTCGGGCGCCGACTTTGCCGCTGCCTCGGCGCCGATGTTGCCCGCGGCGCCCGCGCGGTTCTCGACCACGATCGGCTGGCCGAGGAGCTCGTTCATCTTCGGCTGCATGATGCGGCCGACGAAATCCGAGGCGCCGCCCGGCGCGAACGGAATGATCATGCGGATGGGCTTGTTTGGGTACGCTTGCGCGAGCGCGAGCGCTGGAATCAGGAGGAGTGCAAATAGGAGGCGTTTCATTCGGCGTCGATCGGTAGTGGAATGGGGCGCTTGACCCGCGCCGATTTGTCGAAGGCTTTGGTGAGCATCAGCCGGTTATGCGCCTCTGCTGCGGTTGCATGCTGCGTGGCAAGGCCCATCGAGATGCGGTTCAGCCACTGCTCGGTCTCCTCGCGCATCGGACCCCGCAGCTCGCCGAGCGCCATGTCGCCCGGCGGATAGCTGCCGAGGAAATCGACGCGCCGCGCCTTGTCGGGCGCATAGCCCTCGCCGCTCTCCACGCCGGTGGCGAGGACGATGTCGCGGTGCGTATCGTCGATGGTCAGCACGCCTTCCGTGCCGGTGATGCCGACTTCCAGGCTGTAGACAGCGCCGGGCCAGACGACCGGCAGCGCCCACGAGATCACCGCGTGGTAGAGGCTGCCGTCCTCGAAGGTGATGACGCCGGCGGTGGCGTCAATGCCCTTGCAGATCGGCCCGAGCGCCTTGTCGACCGAGCGCGCGTAGATCTCCACCGGCTTCTTCGCCTCCATCATCCACATGACGATGTCGAGCGCGTGGGTGCCGGAGATCACCATCGGCGAAATCTTCGACGCATCGCTCGTGCGCTTGTAGTTGTCGAGCGCCACCAGCCGATTCATGAATGCGCGTGAGGTGACGAGCGTCACGTCGCCAAGCGCGCCGGTGCGTACCTTCTCTTTCGCCGCGAGCCAGCGGCGACGGAAGCGCTGGGTGTAGCCGACCACGGCGTCTACTCTCGCCGCCTGGATCGCTTGCAGCACGCGCTGCGACTCGGCGAGCTCGGTGGCGAGCGGTTTCTCAATCATCAGGGCGAGCTTGCGCTCGACGGCCGCCAGGATCGGCTCGACGTGCAGATGCTCGTCGGTGGAGATGATCGCTGCCGTGACCTCTGGCCGCGCCAGGAGCTGCCGGAAATCGCTGGTAACGAACTCCGCCTTGCACTTGTCGGCGACGAGCTTCGCGCGATCGGGCTTGAGGTCCGCCACGCCGATCCAGTCGACGGCCGGATGCCGCGCCGCCACCTCGCCGCGGAACAGGCCGACGCGCCCGGCGCCGACGATGGCGAGGCCGATGCGCTTCGGCTGCCGCCGGGCCATCTATGCGGCCGCGCGCAGCGACGCCTTGAGCGGCAGCGAAACGGCCTCGTTGCGCTCCGCCGAAATATCGGCGGCGATGTACACCTCCATCACCATGCGCGCGTGCTCCGGCGTGACGAGCACCGGCCGGTCGTAGGCGACCGCCTCGAGGAAGTGCACGGTCTCCGGCGCCATGGCGCCCGCGTACGTATGGTCGACGTACTCGCCGGGCATGGTCGACATCGGGAGCTGCATGCCCTTCTGCACCGTGTTCACCACGACGTCGCGATGGCTGTCGTCGACCATCACTGCACCGTCGGTGCCGATCATCTCGATCCAGGTCGTGGAGAAGTTCGGGTACCCGAGCGGCAGGCTCCAACCGCCGCCGACCACCACCGAGATGCCGTTGTCCATCGTCACCATCAGCCACTGCTGGTCGGGCACGTCGCCGCCACTCATCGCGCGCATCGCGCCGTAGTTTTGCTGCGAATAGACGCGCACCGGCTTCGCCGGCTCGAGGCACCAGAAGACGAAGTCCAGGTCGTGCGTCGCCTCCATCGCCGCGGGCGATAGCTTCGAACGGCCACTGATCTTCGTGCCGAGCATGCGGGTGATGTGCCGCGAGACGAGCGCGGTCACGGGCTTGCCGATCGTGCCGTCCCGGATGCATTTCCTGACATAGGCGTACTTCGGATTGAAGCGCTGCGAGTAACCGATGGTGAACTTGAGGTTCTTGTTCTTCGCCGTGGCGATGAGCTCGTCGGCTTCGGTGAGCGTCATGGCGATCGGCTTCTCGAGGAACACATGCTTGCCGGCCGCGAGCGCATCCTTCGCCATCGGGTAATGCGTGCTCTCCGGCGTCGCCGAGATGTAGACCGCCTCGATCTCGCGGTTGCCGAGGAGCTGCTTGTAATCGCCGGTAGCGCTCGCCGGCTTAAGCTTCCCGTTCAGCTCATCGAGTCGCTCGCGCCGGCTCTCGGCGAGGTGCAGGCTTTTCACCAGCGGATGCTTCGCCAGCGTCTCGGCACGGATGCCGCCGCACCAACCCGTGCCGATCACTGCTACTCCGATCTGTTTCATGGGTTCACCTTGATGTTGGCTTCCTTGATGAGCTTCGCGTACTTGTCCATCTCCTTCTTGATGAAGGCGCGGAATTCATCGGGCGTGCTCGCCACGGCGATGACGCCGAGCTTGGCGAAGCCTTCTTTCACGTCCGGGTCAGCGGCAAGCTTCACCCAGTCGCCGTGGAGCCGGCTGACGATGGGGCGCGGCGTGCCGGCCGGCACGAGGATGCCCCACCAGTTGACCGCTACCAGCCCTGGTGCAGCCGCCTGGCAGGCCGGCTGATCGGCCAGCAGCTCGAACTTCTCGGTGCCGGTGATGCAGAGCGCGCGCAGCTTGCCGGCGCGCACGTGCGCCATCGCCGGCAGCGTGTCGGAGAAGATGAAGTTGATCTGGCCGCCGAGCAGATCCTTCACGGCATCGACGCCGCCCTTATACGGGATCTCGGTCGCCTGGAGCTTGGTGATGTTCTTCAGCATCTCGCTCGAGAGATGCGACACGCTGCCGGGGCCGCTCGTGCCGTAGCTGAGCTTCCCGGGATTGGCCTTGCCGTAGTCGATGATGTCCTTGAGCGACTGGAACGGCGCATCGGCGCGCACCACGAGCACGTTCGGGCCCTGCGAGATTTGCGAGACGGCGATGAAGTCCTTCTCGACGTTGTACGGCACCGTGGAGAGGAGCGGGTTCACCGCCGCCGGCCCGAGGTTCGCGATCATGAACGAGTAGCCGTCGGCCGGCTGCTTCGCTGCGTAGTCGGTGCCGATGGCGCCGGCCGCGCCCGGCTTGTTTTCGACCACCACCTGCTGACCCCACAGATCGGTGAACTTCGCGGCGACGATGCGCGCCATGAGATCCGAGCTGCCGCCGGGCGGGTACGCGACGATCAGCTTCACCGGCCGGGTCGGCCACTGCTGGGCGAGCGCGCTCGTGCAGACCAAGGCGAACAGGAGAACGAGTCGTTGCATATCAGCTCTCGATTTTCATTTCTTTGATGATCGGCCTGAACTGCTCCACCTGGCGCTTGAGGATCGCATCCTGCTCGCCAGGCGACGAACCCACCGGCTCGGCGCCGATCTCGCGCAGGCGCTTCGCCGTCTCAGGATGCTTCACGGCGGCGGCTGTCTCCTTCTGCAGCCGCGCGATCACCTCGCGCGGCGTCTTGGCCGGCGCGAAAAAGCCGTTCCAGCCTTCCGCTTCCAAAATGGTGAATCCCTGTTCGCGCACGGTCGGGACGTCCGGCAGATCTTGCGTGCGGTTGCGGCCATTGGTGGCGAGCGCCTTGATCTTGCCCGCCTTGATGTCGGCGAGCGACGAGGAGAGCTGATCGCCGCCGACGTGGATGCGACCCGCGATCAGCTCCTGCTTGAGCGGCGCCGCGCCCTTGAACGGCACGTGCGTCATCTCGATGCCGGTCTGTTTCGACAGCGCCTCCATCATCACGTGCATGAACGAACCGGGGCCGGTCGAGCCGTACGTGTAGCGGGTGTTTGGGTTCGCCTTCACGTGCTGCACGAGCTCGCGCAGGTCATTGGCCGGCAGGCTCGGGTGCGCGGTCATCACGAGCGGCACGTAGACCGCGATCGAGATGCCGGCAAAGTCACCGTCGACGTTGTACATGGCGCGGTTCTGCAGCGCCGCCGCGACCGAGGCCATCGGGAAGGTGACGTTGTGGATGAGGATCGTGTAGCCGTCGGGCGCCGCCTTCGCCACCTCGGCGGCGCCGATCTGCCCGCCCGCGCCGCCGCGGTTCTCGACCAGGATCGGCTGTCCGAGCGTCTCCTGCAGCCGTTGGCCGACGAGGCGCGCGATGATGTCGGTGGTCGCCCCCGCGGGGAACGGCACGATGATCCGGATCGGCTTCGACGGGTACGGTTGCGCGACCGCGGCCGTCGCGACGAGGCAAAGCAATACGAGCAGCGCGCGCTTCATGGCTTCGCTCCTAGAAAATGGTGACTGTCACCATTTATTAGTTGGCCTTGATGTTTGCCTTCTTGATGAGCGCGCTGTTTTCGCGGATTTCCTTCGCGATCATGTCCTCGAACTCCTTCACCGACATCGGCAGCGGATCGCAGCCGAGCTTCTTGATCTGCTCCGTCACCTCGGGCGACTCGACGAGCGCGGTGATGTCGTCGTGCAGCTTGGTGACGATCTCGCGCGGCGTCTTCGCCGGCACCAGCGCGCCGACCCAGAAGTTGTAGGACGCGTTCTGGAAGCCCTGCTCTTCGAGCGTCGGGATGTCGGGCATGAGCGCGCTCCTCTTGGGAGAGCTCGTGGCAAGCGCAGTGAGCTTGCCTGCGTCGACGATCTTCTTCGCCTGGAACACGAGGGCGAAGTAGCAGTCGGCGCGGCCGCTCACCACCTCGGTAAGCGCCTCGCCCACGCCCTTGGTGTGCACGTTCACCACCTCGGGGATGCCGGCGGCGAAGCGGAAGCGCTCGAACGCCATGTGCGTGGCGCTGCCAATGCCGGCGTCCGCGCATACCAGCTGGCCGGGCTTGGCCTTTGCCGCGCCGACAAAATCCTTGATGGTCTTGTACTTCTCCGGCTGGGCGACGAGCACCGTGGGAATCGTCGCCACCGTCGCCACCGGCTGCAGCTCGCTCGTCTTCATGACGTCCGGCTGCAGGAGCGGCGATACGGTAAAGGCAGACGCGTACATCATGATGAGGTGGCCGTCGGGCTCGGAGTTCGCAACGTACTTGGCGCCGACCAGGCCGCCCGCGCCGAGCTTGTTCTCGACGATCACCGTCTGTCCCCACTTCTGCTGTAGCTTCTCGGCGAGGATGCGCGCCATGGTGTCGGACGCGCTGCCGGGCGTCACTCCCGAGACGAAGGCGACGCGCTTGCTCGGATACTGCTGCGCTTGAACGCTTGCCGCGAGGGCGATGCCCAGTACGGCTGCCAGTAGTCTCATTTCCATCCTCCTATAGTTTTGGTAAGCCGAACTGCGCCGCGAGCCAGTCCGCCGTGCGGCTGCGATAGCGATAGGGTCGGTTGTTGGCGTTGTGGCCGCCATCCTCGACGATCATCAGCTCCACTGGACCAGCGACGGAGCGCGCAAGGCTCTCGGCATGCGATGCCGGCACGAGGCGATCCTGCCGCCCGGTGACGACGAAGATCGGGCACTTGATGCGCGGCGCCGCCTCGACCATGGTGAGCGCGCGCGCCTTCTGCCGCGCTTCCGCATCGTTTGCGGAATGGGAGCGCACGCGGAACGTCTCGCGCGTCAGCTCCGGCAGCCCATCCCAGATCTTGTCCCACTCGTAGGGTCCGGAGAGCGCGATGCACGCCTTGATGCGCTTATCGTAGGCCGCCGCGCGCGGCGCGTAGTAGCCGCCGAGGCTTACGCCCCAGATGGCGATGCGCCGCGCGTCCAGGTCATCGCGATCCTCGATCCAGTCGCATACCGCCTGCGCCGCGCGCTCGTAGTCGCCGCAGATGGGGATGTCGTACTCCGCCTCGCCCTGCCCGGGTCCGTCGATCGCGAGCGTCGCCATTCCTCGGGCGAGGAAGGGCTCCTCGTACGCGTGCAGCTCCTCTTTGGTGGAGTCGAGACCGGGCGCCATGATGACGACGGGGCCGGAGCCGCGCAGCACGCCGAATATGGTTTTGTCTTCGAACGGGATGGCGACCCGCTTGCCGGGGTACGGCTTGAGCAGCGCCACACCGTCCCGATAGCACTCGACCGCCTTCATGTGCGCGGCGCGCATCTGCTCGACGTCCTGCACGAAGACGAACTTGGCGAAGTGGTAATAGATGCCGGCGCGCACCAGATGCTCACCGGCCGTCAGCCGCCAGCCGTCGCGCAGCGACTCTCGTCCGAGGCTCTCGTGCACCGCGGCGCGCACCGACCAGGCGCGGCACCAGTCGTCCCACTGGTCGAGCCCGCTGGTGACGTCTTCGAAGTCGGCGAGCAGCACGCCGTTCGAGACGAACCGCGGCAGCCAGTGCGAGATGGCCGATTGGACGCGTGCGTCTTTCAAACTTTGCCCAGTGCTTTCAATATTCGCTCAGGCGTGAACGGCATCTGCGTGACGGCGGCGCCGAGCGGCGCGAGTGCGTCGTTGATCGCGTTCATGATCGCGCCAGGCGCGCCGGCGGTGCCCGCCTCGCCGATGCCTTTCGCGCCAAGCTGCGATTGCTGCGTCGGCGTCTCGAGGTGCGCGCAGACGATGTCGGGCATCTCGCCCGCCATCGGCACCAGGTAATCGGCCATCGTGCCGTTCAAGAGCTGCCCATCGGGGCCGTAGATGCATTCCTCATAGAGCGCGGCGCCGATGCCCTGCACGATGCCGCCGCGCAACTGCTCGTCGGCGAGCATCGGGTTGATCACCGTGCCCGAATCTTCAACGCACCAGTGCTTCAGCAGGTTGACGAAGCCGGTCGCCGGGTCCACTTCGACGAGCGACGCCTGCATGCCGTTGGTGAAGGTGAAGCCGTACTGGCGCGGCGTGTAATGGCGCGTGACGGTGAGCTCCGACTGGAAGTCCAGGGGCAGCGTGTCCGGCCTGAAATACGCGATGCGACCAAGCTCCGCCAGTGGGAGTTTCGCTTCCAGCGTCAGGCGGTTCACTACCGCGTTGCCGGCGATGTCGAGCTCCGCCTTGTCGAGCTTCAGGATGGCAGCGGCGACCTCGAGAATGTTCGAGCGCAGCGCCCGTCCCGCCTGCAGCACCGCCTCGCCGCCGATGCCCGCGCCGCGCGAGGCCCAGGTGCCGCCGCCATAGGGCGTCACGCCCGTATCGCCGGTCATGCAGCGCACCTTGTCCAGCGTGATGCCCACCGCGCTCGCCGCGATCTGCGCCAAGATCGCCTCGGTCCCCTGCCCCTGCTCGGTGACGCTGCAGAGCACCGTGAGCATCCCGGTCGGCTCGAGGCGCAGCGTCGCGCCGTCCTGCGCCGAGATGCGGGCGCCGCCGACGCCATAGAACGCGGGCGAGGGATTGGTCACTTCGATCATCGCAGCAAGGCCGATGCCGCGGTGGACGCCTTGCTTGCACAACCGCGCCTGCTCGGCGCGCAGCTCGTCGTAGCGCATGACATCGAGCAGCTTCGCCAGCGTCCGGTGATGCGACAAGCGCTCGAACTTGAGCCCTGCCGGCGAGCTGTACGGATAGGCGTCGTCCGCGATCAGGTTGCGGCGCCGAAATTCCGCCGGATCCATCCCGAGCTTGCGCGCGGCGATGTCGACGATGCCTTCTGTCAGCGCCACCGCGATCGGATGCCCCACCGCGCGGTATTGGCACGTGACGTTCTTATTGGTGAACACGACGTGCATCTTCGCCCGGTACTTCTGGTGCTTGTAGGGCCCGCCGGTAAGGTTCACCACCTGGTTGCCCTCGATGCCGCTCGTGCGCGGATAGACCGAGTAGGGGCCGATGGCGGTGATGTCGTCGAGCTCGAACGCCAGCATCTCGCCGGCCTTGGTGCAAGCGAGGCGCACGCGAGCCTTGTGCTCGCGCGCGTGGATATCGGACAGGAACGACTCCAGCCGATCGGCGACGAACTTCACCGGGCGGCGGAGCAGCACCGAGATGGCGGCAGTGGCCATCTCGTCGGGGTAGACGTGCACCTTGATGCCGAACGAGCCGCCGACATCCTTGGTGATGACGCGGACGTTGGCCTCGGGGATGTTGAGATGCCGCGAGAAGATGTCCTGCATCATGTGCGGCGCCTGCGTGGCGTGATACACGGTGAGCGAATGCTCGCCGGCGTTGTAGTCGGCGAGGATCGCGCGACCCTCGAGGCAGACGCCCGTGTGGCGGCCGAAGTGGAACGTCTCCTCCACGACGACATCGGCGCGCGCGAACGCGTCGTCGACGCCGCCGGTGTCGAGCTCGCGCTTGAAGCAGATGTTGTCGCCGAGCTCGGGATGGATCACGGTCTCCCCGCCGAGCGCCGCATCCATGTCGACGACGACCGGCAGCTCTTCCCATTCCGCCTCGATCAGCCCAACCGCATCCTCGGCCTGGCTGCGCGATTCGGCGACCACCGCGGCGCACGCCTCGCCCTGCCAACAGGCGCGCTCGATGGCGATCGCGTGCTGCGGCGGCGACTTGATGCCTTTGAGGTGCGCGAGCACGGCGACCCACGGCGTGCAGTACTCGGCCACCGCGCGGCCGTCGAGCACGGCAATGACGCCCGGCGCACCGCGAGCGGCGGTGAGGTCCAAGCCTTTGATGCGCGCATGCGCGTACGGGCTGCGGAAGTACGCGACGTGCGCGAGGCGCGGGAAGCGCAGATCGTCGATGAACGCGCCGCGGCCCTGGAGCAGGCGCTGGGCATTCGGCCGCGGCACGCTCTCGCCGATGTAGCCGCGATCGACGCGCGTGCCTGGCGCGTGGAGCGGGAGCTCAGCGCGGCCCATGGATCACTTCCTCGATAGCATCGACGATCGCCTGGTAGCCGGTGCAGCGGCAGTAGTTGCCCGAGATGTGCGCGCGAATCTCCTCGCGGTTGGCTTTGCGGCCGCTGCGCACCAGGTCCTGCGCGGCCAACAGCATGCCAGGCGTGCAGAAGCCGCACTGGAGCGCGTTACGCTCGTGGAAAGCCTTTTGCAGCGGCGCGAGCTCCTTCGAATCGGTCAGGCCTTCGATCGTCTCGACCGTGCAGCCGTCGGCCTGCACGGCGAGCATCAGGCAGCCGCGCACGATGTCGCCGTTCACGCGCACGGTGCAGGCGCCGCAAACGCCGTGCTCGCAGCCGAGGTGCGAGCCGGTGAGGCCGAGCTCCTCGCGCAGAAAGTCGACGAGATGCATGCGCGGCTCGATGCGGCGCGTCACCTTCGCGCCGTTGACCGTCAGTGTGGTTTCGCGAGCGAGTTCCATGCGCGGGAAAGCAGGACGCCGGCGAGATGCAGCTTGGTCGCCGAGGAGTGGTAAAGGTCCGCCGGCGGGTTCAGATCTTCGCGCAGCGCGGCCTGCGCCGCCTCGAGCGACGTCGCGCGCGAGGCGCCCTCGGCGAGGACGGGTGTGGCGCCGGCGCCGCAGAAGGCGATCCGGCGTGCGCTCTTATCGGCGATGGCGGCGAGGCCGATGATGGCGTAGTCGCCGTGACGGCGCGCGAGCTCCATGAACACCGAACGCTCGGCGCGCGGGAATTCGGCGGCTACGAGCAGCTCTCCCGGTCGGACATCGGTTTCGAAGAGTCCGCGAAAGAACTGCGCCGCCGCGACGCGTCGCTCGCCGCGGCGGCTCGCGAGGACGACCGTCGCGTTGAGCGCGAGCGCGCACGCCGGGTACTCCGCCGCCGGATCGGCGAACGCCAGGCTGCCGCCGAGGGTGCCGCGGTTGCGGATCGCTGGATGCGCCACATGCACAACCGCCTGGGCAAGTAGCGGTGCGTGCTCGGCGACTTCGCGCGAACGCTCGAGCATCGCGTGCGTGACGAGCGCGCCGATGCGCAGGCCGCCGTCGCGGCGCTCGATCGTCGCGAGCTCGCGCAGTCCGGTGATGTCGACCAGCAGCTCGGGCGACGCGAGCCGCATGTTGAGCGACGGGATGAGACTCTGGCCGCCGGCGAGGATCTTCGCGCCCGGCCGCTCGATGAGCTCGAACGCCTCGGTCAACGATTTCGCCTTGGCGTAGGCGAATGACGGGGCTTTCAGGGCACTCCTCCTCGCGACTGATTATGCACGAAGCGAGATTGAATTCGGGGTCAGGCACCGAATTGCGATCCGCACGCGACCCGCTCACCGGCCGGCGGGTCGGCTCGGTGCCTGACCCGAATTAGTACTTGGCGTTGCCGGGCGTCCTTGGGAAGGGAATCGCGTCGCGCACGTTGGCAAGCCCGGTGACGTAGGCGATGGTGCGCTCGAAGCCGAGGCCGAAGCCGGCGTGCGGCACGCTGCCGTAGCGGCGCAGATCGCGATACCAGCCCATCGCTTCCTTGTCGATGCCGATCTCGTCCATGCGCTGGTCGAGCACCTCGAGCCGCTCCTCGCGCTGGCTGCCGCCGATGATCTCGCCGATGCCGGGCGCGAGGACGTCCATGGCGGCGACCGTTCTGCCGTCGTCGTTGACGCGCATGTAGAAGGCCTTGATGGCCTTCGGGTAGTTGATGACGATGACGGGGCGCTTCGCGTGCTTCTCGGTGAGGTAGCGCTCGTGCTCCGACTGCAGGTCGACGCCCCACTTCACCGGAAACTCGAATTTCTCTTTCGCGCGCTCGAGGATCGAGATCGCCTCGGCATAGTCCATGCGCGCGAACTCGGAGACGACGATGCCCTCGAGCTTTGCCACCAATCCCTTTTCAATGCGCTCGTCGAAGAACGCCATGTCCTCGGCGCGTTCTTCCAGCAGCGCGCGCAGCACGTACTTCAGCAGCGCTTCCGCGAGCTGCGCGTCCTCCGCCAGGCCGGCAAAGGCGATCTCCGGCTCGATCATCCAGAACTCGGCGAGATGGCGGCTGGTGTTCGAGTTCTCCGCGCGGAAGGTCGGACCGAACGTGTACACCTTGCTCATCGCGAGGCAGTAGCACTCGACATTGAGCTGCCCGGATACCGTGAGGAAGGTTTCGCGGCCGAAAAAGTCGGGCGCAAAATCGACTTTGCCCGCGGGCGTGCGCCGGAGGTTGAGGAGGTCGAGCGTCGAGACGCGGAACAGCGCCCCCGCGCCTTCGGCGTCGGCGGCCGTAATGATGGGCGTATTGATCCAGAAGAAGCCGCGCTCGTGGAAGAAGCGATGGATCGCCTGCGCCAGCGTGTGTCGCACGCGAGTTGCGGCGGCGATGACGTTGGTGCGCGGCCGAAGATGCGCCACCTCGCGCAGGAACTCGAGCGAATGCGGCTTCGGCTGGATCGGATAGTGATCGGGATCCTCGACCCAGCCGACGACGCGGATTGCATTCGCCTGCATCTCGAAGGGCTGGCCTTTCGCAGGTGACGGAACGATGCTGCCGGTGGCAACGATCGCGCAGCCGCTCGTGAGCTTCAGCACTTCATCGGCATAGTTAGGCAACGCACTGGGCGCGACGACCTGCACCGGATGCAACGACGAGCCGTCGGTGACGTGAATGAACGAGATGCCCGCTTTCGAATCGCGACGCGTGCGCACCCAGCCTCTCACGGTGATTTGCGTTTCCTTCGGCGCGCGTCCAGCGAGGATGTCACGCACGCTAAGTTCGGTCTTTTCCATGTGCGTATTGTTACCTTGGGTGGCCTAGCGCGGCTCGGCAGAGTGGTCGGTCATGCTTTACGCATACGCCGATTTGCGCCGCAACCTGCGCTCCTACTGGTACCGCGCCGACAAGGCGGCGTGGCTCTTCACCGCCTTCGCCGCGACGGTGGTCGGCGGCCTGGTGTTCGGGCTGCAGGAGGTATTCACCTATCAGGACGCGCGGCGGCTGCGCGAGCGGGCGTTTCATGCGGAGAGCCTCGCGTGCCTTGCGCGCAACGTCTATTTCGAGGCGCGCGGCGAGCCGCTCGCCGGCCAGTTCGCGGTCGCCGAAGTCACCATGAACCGCAAGGCCTCGCGCCTTTTCCCGCGCACGGTCTGCGAGGTGGTCTACCAGCAGAGCTGGGACCCGGCGCGAAAGCGCCTCGTTGGTGCCTTCTCCTGGACCGAGTTGAGGAAGCTCCCGGAGCCGAGCGGCGACGAGTGGCAGCGCGCCCAGCAGGTGGCACAGGCCGTGTACTACAACCGGTATACGCCGCAACTCCAGGGCGCGCTCTACTTCCACGCGAGCTACGTCCGGCCGGACTGGGCGAAGGAAAAGCGGCGCGTCGCGCGTATCGGCCGGCACGTCTTCTACAAATAATTCGGGGACGGAGCCCGAACTAATTCGGGCTCCGTCCCCGAATTCAAAGGGTGAAGCGAAGCGCGCTCACCAGCGCGCCCGGCAGACGAGCGCTCGAAGTCTGCCGCTCGCCGTAGGTGGAGGGATCGGGCAGGAACTCGCGCTCGCGCGTGAGATCGACGAGCGCGTCGCCGAGCAGCCGGTAGATCGACTCATCGAAGCGAAGCGGGGTCACCGGCGCGACGATCTTGCCGTGCTCGACCCAGAAGGTGGCGAAGCGCGTCATGCCGGTGATGCGCCCGGCGGGGCGGTCCGAGAAATTCAGATACCAGAGGTTGGAGATATAGAGGCCCGTATCGAGGGCCGCGAGCACCTCGCGCTCGACGAGGCCGCCGGCACCGAGGTCGAGCGATTCGGGCGCTTCGCCGCCATTCGCGCCATTGGTGGCAAGCCCGTACTCCTTCGCCGAGCGCGGCGAGACGAGCGCGTCGCCGAGCCTGCCACCGTCAATAAGGGACACGACCGGCGGCTTCACGAACCCCTCGGCTTGGAACGCGGGCGCGATGCCGTCCGCGGTGTTCTCGCTGAGCGTAACCCGCGGCGAAAGCGTGGCACCTTCCTGCATGCGAAGGAGCGGGCTCTGTTTTGTCTCGCGCGCACGCGACGAGAAGCCGCCCCAGCCGAGGAGGCCGACGACATCGTTGAGCGCCGCCGGCGCGAGATAGGCGCGATATTCACCGGGCTCGAGCGCGCGGCGAGGCAGCGCCAGCAACTCAAGCCGCTCGCCGGCCTCGGTCATCTTGCGCCCGAGCGCCGCCGCGTTCCAATCGAAGCCGGCATAGCTCGTCTTCACCGCCTGATCGGCCTGGCGGTAGAAGCTGCAGTCGAAATTGAAGCTGTCGACCTCGTGCCAGTTACGCTGGCCGAGCGAATTGACGAAGCCGCGGTAGAGCGTGCCGCCGGCATAGAAGCCGACGAGATCGCGCCCGCGCGCGGCGCTCATCGCCTCCTCCACCACCTGCGCCGCGGGCGCAAGCGTGCCGCGGCGTTGTGTTTCACCCGATTGCGGCTCCTCGTTCACGAGCAGCCACGGATCTTCGGGCAGCTCGCGCAGCGCCTCGCGAACACGAGCGAGCGTGTTGCGCGCCAGCGCGAAATCGTCGTCGGTGCCCGCGAGCGCGATGCTCGCGGCCGCCTGGCGCCGCTCGCGCGCCAGGCGCAGGCTCAGGTAGCTTTGCTCGACGCTCCCGGCCTGGCGCACCCGCGCCTTGTTGAAGCGCACGAAATCGGAGCGCTCGGCCGAAAGATTGCAGAGCAGCGTCTCGCCGCGTGCGAGCTCTTTCTCAAGCCGCGTCGCCAGGTCGTAGAACCGCTCTTTCATCGCGCGGCGTCCGCGCGGATTCGTTGTAGCGCGGCAGCGCGCCCCAACGCTCGAAGTGCTCGCGCAGCTCCTCCGCGGCGCGGGTCTTCGGCGTGCTGGTCACTTCGTAGGTGAAGTGCGTGGCGCACAGATCGGCGGCCATTGCCACCGTTAGCGCGTGGTGTAGCTCGGCCCGCAGGTTCGATCGTGGCTCGGTGCGGCCGACATAGACGAGGTGCTGGTGATCCCACAGGCAAAAAATACCCAGGGTTTCGGGCACGGCTTGTACATAGTGCTCGCTGAAACGCAGGCGCATCAGTGGCTCCTCCAGGGGATAAACGCCCCGGAGCAGGCGACGTGCCTCGATTTGTCAAGCGAAGCGCGATTTTCCTGTCTGGTGAGGCGCGACGGCTCACTCCGCACCTCCGAAGACATCGACCCCGGCGAAGACGCACGCGGGCGCCGCATGGCCGCAGTGGATCACCTGATTCGGCTCGCCTTTGCCGCAGTAGAGCGTGCCATGAACCTCGAAAGTGCTCGCATCGCCGACCGCGCGCAGGCTGCGCCAGAAGGTGGCCGAGACGCCACGGTAGTTCGGATTCTTGACCACCCGGGTACGCCGTCCCTCCTCGATCAGCTCGCCCCATTCGCAGCCGAACTGAAACTTGTTGCGCGAATCGTCGATTGACCAAGAGACGTTGGTGCGCATCAGGATGCCGCGGCGGATCGAGCCGAGCATCGCCTCGAGCGAGCTCGTGCCGGGCTCGACGTTGAGATTCGCCATGCGGTCGATCGGCGGCCGGTTCCAAGCGCAGGCGCGCGAATTTGCGGTGCCCGGGAGACCCGCGCGCGCCTGCGAGAGGCGCCCGCCGAGCGGCGCGACCAGCAGGCCGTCGCGAATCAGGAAAACCTTCTGCGCCGGCGTGCCTTCATCATCGTAGGCGAACGACGCGAGCTCGCCGCGCCGTGTCGGATCGTACGTCACGTTGAGCAGTTCCGAGCCGTAGCGATAGTTGCCGAACATGTCCGGCGTGACGAAGCTCGTGCCGGCGTAATTGCGCTCATCGCCGAGGATGCGGTCGAGCTCGAGCGGATGTCCGATCGACTCGTGCACCTGGAGCATCATCTGATCGGGCATCAGCAGGAGATCCATCTTCTCCGACGGGCAATTCGGCGCGGCGAGGAGCTGAAGCGCCTCGTCCGCGAGCCGCGCGCCACTGCCGATAAAGCGCGCGCGCTCGACGAGGTCGAAGCCGCCCTGCTGCTCGTAATCGAGGCTGCGCGCCTGCGTCACCGTGCCCTTGTTCGCCGTCACGCGCATATAGGGCACGGTGAAGCGAAAGCGCTGACGCACTTCGCCGCCCGTGTTCGTCATGTAAAGCCGCTCCTGCTCGTAGAGCCCAATAGCCGCAAAGCGCTCGACGATGCGCTCATCGACGTTGGCGCACTGGCACTCGGCGGCGAGGAGATCGTGGATCGCGCCGCGCGAGGGCGCCTCGGCACCCGGCGGGCTCTCGTACTCGCCGCGTGGCGCGCTGAATTTCGCCGGCTCGTAGCGCACCACGCTCTTGCCGCGCGTCGCCTCGGCCCAGCGCGTCGCGCGATCGAGCGCCTGCTGCAGCCCGCCCGCGGAGAGGTCGCTGGTCGCGCAATAGCCGTAGCCGCCTTCGACCACCGCGGTCAGCATGGCGCCACGGTCGAACGACAAGCTCGGCGGCTCGATCGTGTCCTGGCGCATGGCGAGCACCTCGCGGCGCTCGTCGTGGTAACGCAGCGACCAGAAGGGCGCGGCTGAGCGCAGCGTATGAAAGCGGGTAGCGAGATCCGACGGCATGCGATTTCTTTGAACGATGTTGCGAAGCGGTGATTATGTCAGGCCGGCACGCGGTTGCGGCCGGTCTTGCGGATCGTGCGGCGAATCGTCCCGCACCGATCCACAAAGAAAAAGAAAAGCCCCGCATTCGCGGGGCTTTTATCAGCTCGAGGTGCGCCGCTTAGGAGGCCGGCTTCACCTGCAGGTTGTTCTGCACGTCGCGCACGCCTTCGACGTTGCGCGCCGCGGTGACGGCGCGCTGGATCTTATCCTGCGAGTCGACGAAGCCGTTCAGCTGCACGACGCCACGATAGCTGTTCACGTTGATATTCGCTGCATTGCCGAGGCCGCTATCGGAGGCGATGGCGGTTTTCACTTTGGCGGTGAGCGCCGCGTCGCTGCTGAACTCACCCGCCGAGCGGCTGCTCGAGGTGTCGTTCGCACCGCGGTTGCTGGCACAGCCGGCAAGGGCCAGTGCGGCCGCAGTCATTGCTACTCCAACGAGCTTGGGAACTGTCATGGGAGGTCTCCTTTTGTTAGACCTGCCAGGGAGACGCAAGGTCCATGCCCGAAGTGAAGCCGCTGGGCAATTGACGTGCCTATCGCTTCTTCGCGGCGAAGTCCCAAGGTGCAACGGCGTTGTCGTCCGCCCATAAGCCGATACGCCTAAGCCTCGCATAAGTCTCCAGCTCGTAGAGCGCCGAAGTGGGTTTCGTGGATCTCGGCGACGCCCACGCCATGCCGCGCTTCAGCTGCTCCGCATTGGCGTCCTTGCCGGCGCAGGTGACGTATCCGATGTAGCGCTTCTTCGCGTCGCGCTCGGACCATTCGACCTGCGCCTGCTTGCCATGGCAAAGCTCGGCGAGCGAGCGGGTGGCTTCACCGTAGAAGGGCTGCTTCTTCTCGGGCGCGTCAATCTCGGCCAGCCGGACGGCGTAGCGCTTTTTCGCGGCGTCGCGCACGACCAACGTGTCGCCGTCGATGACCTTCGTCACCGTTCCGGAGATCGTCTCCGCGAAGGCGCAAGTGATCGCCAGTGCGCCCAGCAGCGCCAGCCAACGCATCGCGCGAGCTTACAGCAAGGGCGTTAACTCGCTTTTAGTTCTGCTTGTGAACAACTTGGCGGTGCCGGGCCGAGTCTGCGCGTAATGTGCGCCCACACATCTTGTTCGGAGATCAGCCATGAAAACGCTCGTCGCAATCACCGCCGCCGCCATGCTTGGCGGCTGTGGCCTGGACACCGCCAGCAGCGCCGCCACCGCCGCTTCGCTCAAGAAGCAGGAGCTCGAGCAGGGCCAAAAGACCATGCAGCAGGCGCAACAGAAGATCGACAGCGCGATGCAGCAGGTTCAAGAGCGCGCCGCCATCGGCGACAAGTAGTAGCGAAGGCTTCGACGTCGGCGGCGGCAGCGCCGGCCGGGGCCTTCGGCGGGCGGGCGATCCAGATTATTCTTCGGCAATGGCGCTCACCATCGAAACGTTCAGCGCGAGCACACTTCGCATCCATCGCGTGCGCTGCCAGCCGCAGCACGCGGCTTGTGGGCCGCTTGAGCATACGAGCGCGGAGGGCATGGTGCTTCCGCTGCGCGGTCTCTTCGTGATGCATACCTCGCGCGACGAGCGCATCGTGGCAGATCCATGCCATGCGCTGCACTTCAAGGCGGGCGAGCCTTACCGCGTCAGTCACCCGGTCGATGGCGGCGACGAGTGCCTGTTCATCGAGCCGGGCGCGGAGCTCGCCGCCGAAATGGCGGCCTGGCCCAAGGTGCAGGTGCTCGCGAGTGGCATGATGCTCGAGCGCCAGCTCCTCGCGCACGGGCTCGCGCGGCGCGCGGCGAGCGCGCTCGAGGCCGAGGAGCGCTCGCTCGTGCTGCTCGGCGCGATGCGGCCACGCCCGGGCCGCGCGACCTCGCCTCGCGAGCGCTCGCGGCGGGCCGAGATCGTCGAGGCGGCGCAGATCGCGCTCGCCCGGGAGCCGGCGCGCGGTTGGACGCTCGGCGAGCTCGCGCGGCGCGCCGCGTGCTCGCCGTTCTATCTGGCACGCAGCTTCCGCGAGCGGGC
>Ga0081539_10001827_pt1 | contig 33597 bp, 28 predicted proteins | sample TabmetS4T2R2_FD_71023 | JGI IMG/M metagenome (GOLD analysis project Ga0081539, IMG submission 71023) | Tabebuia heterophylla rhizosphere microbial communities from the University of Puerto Rico - S4T2R2 | ecosystem: Host-associated > Plants > Roots > Rhizosphere ... | reverse complement strand
ATACTCGTGTTGCTGCCGCTGTGGCTGTTGCTCGCGTTGCTCATTAAGCTCGATTCGAAAGGGCCGGTCTTTTACACGCAGGAACGCGTCGGCATGGACGGGCGGCTGTTTCTGCTCTACAAATTTCGCACGATGATCGCCGATGCCGATCCCGAAGTTCATCGCGAGTACCAGCGCGCATTCATTGCCGGGCGCGCCGAAGCGAATCTCGGCAACTCACAAAAACCCACGTACAAACTGTTTGCCGATCCGCGCATCACGCGCGTCGGCAAGTTTCTGCGGCGCACGAGTATCGACGAAGTGCCGCAACTGCTCAACGTGCTGATGGGAGACATGAGCGTCGTTGGCCCGCGCCCGCCGATTCCTTACGAAGTTGAAGCTTACGAACTGTGGCACCGCAAGCGGCTCGACATGAAGCCGGGGCTGACGGGCCTGTGGCAGGTCTCGGGCAGAAACCGTTTGCCGTTTGAAGAGATGGTGCGGCTCGATCTGTTCTACATCGAGAATTGGTCGCTGCTACTCGATCTGAAAATCATCCTGCGCACGGGCTTCGTGATGATCGGCCGCGAGGGCTACTGATCCAGTCCCGCCAGCGCCACCGCCAGCAGCAAAATCTTCTTCGTTCCCTTGTACAGCGGCTCGATCTCGCAGTTTTCCGTCAGCGCGTGCGAATCGCTACATGGTCCGGCGCCGGTCGAGATCGAACTGATGCCTTGCAGCAGCGCAGCGCTCGAATTGTTAGAGCCGGCATTGGTGATTGGCGGATTGAAACCCATCGCGCGATGAACTGCCTCCGCGATCTTCACCAGTTGTGAGTCGCGATTGCCCGGCAGCACCGCCGCCGGCGACGTTGAGATCACGTCCGTCTTCACCGTCATTCCCGCGCGTTTCGCTTCCTCGTCGAGAATGGCGGCGATTTTCTTCTCCAAATCAGCGATGACTTCGTTGTTCGTCGAGCGCAGGTCAACTGTGAACCACGCATCGGCCGCTTTGGCATTCGGCACGTCCGAACCGCCCAACATGCCGATGTTCAAGTTTGACGACGGATTCGACGGCACCGGCAATTCGTAAATCCGCGAGATCGCGCGTGCCAGCGGCAACGAGGCTGAGTACGGCGGCGTGCGCGAGCGCGTGTGACCGCCCGGGCCGATGAAGTGATGCCGATACCAGTTGATGCCGATGCCGGCGTAAGTGAAACCTTCGTAACCGCCGTCGAGCGCGACGTAGTAATCGACCTTGCCCTTGTTGTCTTTCGTGTACTGCTTGGCGCCGCTCATGCCGGCTTCTTCGTCGGTAGTGAAAACAAAAACGAGATCGCCTTTTGTTTTGATGTTCGCGGCGTCGAGCGCGCGAATGGTCGCGAGCAAGGCTTCGATGTTTCGCGTGTCGTCGCCGATACCCGGCGCATAGACGCGGCCCTCGCGAACCGTTGCTTTGATCTTCAAGCCCGGTTGAAACACGGTGTCCATGTGTGCGTCGAAGACAGTGACAGGTTTTCCGGCAGTTCCTTTGCGCGTGGCGATTAGATTCCCGGCCGTGTCGTAACGAATCTCGAGCTTGTGTTTGCGCAGTAGGGTTTCGAGGAACTTCGCGCGTTCCTGCTCGTGTTTAGACGGCGCATTGATTTCGGTGATCGCGATCCACTCCCGCAGGATTGCGTCGCGATCTTTGTCGATGTGATCGAACGCCGCTTTCACGCGCGGGTTTTCCTGAATCGCTTTCACTTCGTCGGCAGGCAAGGTTGACTGGGACCAGACCGGAACACTCAGAACACAAAACAGGGCACAAAAGATCGTCGCCACAATGATTCGCCGCATGCAATTACCTTTGAATGGAATATAGTAGACCCCGAACATTCTAATGCAGACGCTGCCGATCTCGAATCGCCCCTTTCTGACTTGGCTTGAACGCGCCGTCGCCGGCTGCATCTTCCTCATCGCCGTCTTCGCTCCGCACTCGATCGCGGCCACGCAAACTTTTTGGCTTCTCGGCCTGGCGTTGTGGGTATTGCGGTTTGCTCTTTACCCACGGCCACAGCTCTTTCGCACTCCCGTCGATTATTGGCTGCTCGGTTTCTTCGTCTTGAGCGGCGTGTCGGGCGTGTTTTCGTACAACCCCATCATGTCGATCGGCAAGATGCGGGCGGCGAGTCTGTTCACGATCGTTTACCTCGTGGCGCAAAACATTCGTTCCTTGCGATTGGTGCATGTGCTGGCGCTCACGTTGATTGGTTCGTGCATGGTGAACGTGTTGTGGACTGCCGGGCAGTTTGTGTTGGGACGCGGCGTGAAGGTGCAGGGTGTGAGTGCGGAGAGTCCGTTAGCGAAAGCGGTGTTTCACACGCGAACGGTGATACAGCCGACGCCGATCGCGAACGGCGACACGGTGTGGGAGGTAGATGGAAAGCCGATTGGAAACCCGGATGAACTGGCTGCGGCGCTCGCGGGTGGAGGAAGCAACGGCGCCGGTGGATCGGGAATGGCGAAGGTGAGCATCTATCGCGTCGAGTGGACGCCGGTGCTCGAGGTGCCGCGCGGCAAGTTGCTGCCGGGCAAGACCGCGCTCGAACAGTTGGGCATCAGCAGTTGGTCGCGTGGCCGCGACTGGCGTGCGACAGGTTTTTATAACCACTGGGTCACGTACGCGGAAGTGCTGCAACTGATCGCGTCGCTGGCGTTGGGACTGTTCTTGGCTGCGCCGCGAAAGAAGAGTCTGTACGGCGGGTTGTTGTTCGTGGCCGTCGTCGGGCTCGTGTTTGCGCTCGCGATGACGGTGACGCGCGCGTCGTGGGTCGGCTTGGCGGTTTCGGCCGCCGTGATGCTGCTGATGAGCGTGTCGCGACGGACACTGCTGGTCGCCGCAGCGTGTGCGGTTCCGCTGATTCTCGGCGGCGTGATCCTGTTGCAGCAGAAGCGCAACGTTGGTTTCTTCGACGCCCGCGATCAGTCGACGAGCTGGCGCGAGATGGTCTGGCGAGAAGGTTTTCAACTGCTCGTCAGCAAACCGCGGCACCTGCTGGTTGGTGTCGGTATCGATTCAATCAAGGGTCACTGGCGCGAGTGGGGGCTGTTTGACAACGGACGACAGCCCATCGGTCACATGCATTCGAACCTGTTGCAGATCGCGCTCGAACGCGGTATGCCCGCGTTCATCGTGTGGCTCATCCTGCTGGGTGTTTACGGACGGATGCTCGCCGGCCTCGTAAGAACCGACGGGCTGGACGAGGTTCGCGGAATCGCCCTCGGCGCGCTTGGCGGTCTCGCCGGTTTCTTCACCAGCGGCCTGGTCCACTACAACTGGGGGGACTCAGAAGTCGTCACCGTCGTCTACCTCATCATGGGTTTGAGCCTGGTTGTCGAGCGAAGCATGCGCCGCAGCGCTTAAGGCTTTCTCGTCCGCGGGATGCTGGTAACGCTCGATGCGGTCGCCATCGTACGCGCCTTTGTGCAGGCAGTTCGTGCACTCGACGACGTAGGTTGCTTTGATTTTCACTTCGCCGCGCGACAGATCGGCAAAGAGAATCTGTTTCGCCTCACACCGTTCGCAGGTGAAACGAAGGTACCACTGTCCGGGGGTTAGACCGTTCATCTTGGCTGACCTCAGCTCGGGAACTTACGCGCGATGAGGAATGGGGCTAATTGGAGTCACCTTTATAAGCGACAACTCGGCAACCGTCAAGGCTTGCTGGTCAGGGGCGCTTCGGCCGTGGGCCACCGACAGAGACGATGCGGTCGATGAGCTTGGGATCGTCCGGCAGCAGTCCGGATTTGGGCAGACGCGGCGTCAGCGTGATCCAGTTGCGGTCCATCGCGAACACCTTGCGAAACAGCGGTAAGGATTCGTCCACGCGGCCCATGTTCACGAGCGCCACGGCGTGCCAGTAGATCATTTCGGCGCTGTCGGGGACGAGACGTTCGGCCGCGCCGTATTCGCGGAGCGCGCCTTCGTTGTCTTTCTTCTCAACTGCGAGATCGCCGGCGTTCATGTGGTTGTAGGCGCGTTGCAAACGCACTAAACGACGCAGCTCCTGCAACGGCTGCGGACTGTCGTCGACGCGCAGATCGAACGTGCGATCTTTCCAGGCCTGTCCGGTTGGTTTTCCGGTGACGACGATGAGCGCGGCGGATTGGCGTCCGCGAATGTCGCCGCCGGCGGCTTGGGCGGCGTCGAGCGCGGCGAGCATGCGTTCGGCGAGATCGCCGCGAGTGGTTTCGAAAGCGCGGGCCATCGCCGGCCAGATTTTGTCGTTCAGCATCAGGTTGGCCTGGACGGAGAAGTTGTTGCCGACGATGTGACCGGCGGCTTGAATGTCGTTCTTGCCGGTCCACGCGTCGACGCGTCCTTGCGCGTCGATCATGGCGACCTGGCGCACTTCGCGTCCTTCGTCTTTCGCGAGCAGCTCTTTCAGCGTGTCGGGCGCGCTTTTGCCGGCGCGCATCAGGTCGAGTCCGTTTTTGCCGTAACTCGGATCGACGAATGATTGCGTGGCGACAGCGCCGACGCCGGCTTCAGCCCAGGCGACGATCGAGCCGACGGAAAACCAGTGTGATTGAACGGCGACGCCGAGTTCGCCTGTAGCTGGATCGCGGCAGACGATTGAAAACGTGTGAACCGGGCGGGTTGGTTTTTGCGTGGCGTGTTGCGCGCGGCCAGTTGGGTAGGATATTAAAACCGATAAAAGAAAAACCGATAGAATTCGCATAGTGGCCTCACGAAACGAAGGGATAGAACGGCATGTTGCGAAAGATCCAAAAGCCCGCGACGATGAAGAACACGGCGTAAATGTACGGCGCCGGTAGGGAGTTCTTTGGCGGCACGCCGCCGCGCAAGACGATCGCGCTGTAGCGCAGAAACGCGTAGGCCAAAAACGGCAGCGCCAGCAGCAACAGCGGATTCAGCATGAACGCAGCGACGAAATGACCGTGCACGATTTGATGGAGCGCGCGCGTGGTGCCGCAACCGGGACACGTGAGGCCCGTCAACAAGCGAAACATGCAGGGCGGAAAGAATCCCGACTGACCGGGTTCGAAAGCAAACAAGTAAACCGACCCGGCGAGCAGCAGCAACCAGATCCCGACAACAGTGGAACGCCGGTACATGAATTCAGTCGGCATGACAATTAGGCTACAACAGAGCGGTCCGAACAGGGTAGAGTCGAACGCCGGTACATGAATTCAGTCGGCACGACAATTAGGCTACAACAGAGTGGTCGGAACAAGGTGAGGACCGGTGCCGAGTTTTTAGACCGTGCCTGCGACCAGCGACGTGCCGCCGTCTTCCTAAAACCAGCCCTTCTTGTTCTGAATGTACGTTCTCACAAACTCTTCATCCGACTTAGTCAGATAGATGACGCCCTCGACGATGCTGACGATGTTCGTGAGACCACAGGTGAGAATGCCGAGCACGAGCTGAATTATGCCCTCAGTGGTGTAGCCGAGGATGAACTTGTGCACGCCGAGCCAGCCGACCAGAATCGCACAGATGCCCGCGGTGATCTTCTTGTCGGCGCCCATCGCCTTCCAATCCGTCATCGCGCCCTGATTGACAGACTGCATCGGTTGATAGCCGCCGCCTGCGCCAGTAGGCGGGGAAGTTAATGGTGCCTGACAGGTCGTACAATACTGCGCTGTTTCATCGTTGATTGCGCCGCATTTGGTGCAGTATCTGCTCATCTTTCTGACGTCTCCACGCTAAGAATGCGTTTCGGTTTAGGGTTCTTAGAAATTGTTAGCGCCGCTGCTCAGGCCAAGACCGATACCCATAATCAGGAAAAACAGCACGTAGCAAATGATTCCCGCGACTCCGAGGCCGATCGCAATGTAGCTGAACATCTTTGCTTTTTTCGCGCTGTCCGTTGCGCCAGCGATGTCGCCCGCCTGAACTTTGCCGTTTACCTGAGCGGCAAAGATAACGGCGACGATGCCGAGTGGCAAACAGCAGAACAGCGAGATGATCGCCGGAATAAGATAATTAGGGACGTTGGTAGTTGTACCTGCTGCGGGTGGGGGAGTCCAGTCTTGAGACATTCGTTTCTCCTGGGTGGTCTTGAACGTTCAGCCGAATTGAATTGGGTTCGAGCTCAGTTGCATCAAGCGGCATACGCGCCCGGCCCGCCCAGATCACTTGGCGGCGGAGGCGGTGGACCACCTGGTTTGCGTTTTTCGAAGATTGGTATTGCCAGAAGTCCGCCGAGCGTCGCCAGCACCAACAGGCAGACAGCGGCGATGAGTGCGCCGACAATTAACAGCAGGGTGCCCGAAAACGGCAAGTGCACGCCAGATCGCCCTAGCTGTGCTTCCATCTCGGCGGCGCCGAAGAAAAAGGCGATAGGAAGACCAATGATCAAATAAATCACTGCGCCCACGACGCCCGCCAGAGCACCGACAATCGCACCCTCTCCCGTGGGCACCGGCACGGGCGACTCTCTGATATACAACATGCCCGCGAGCAGGCCGCCGCCGATCGCCCAGATGCAGCAGCAATAATTGATAAAGGGTATGGCGGAGAGTAGCCCGACGATAAGTCCGCCGAGCAGTGCGGGCTTCATTTTGTTATTCATCGCGCCTGTACTAGCAAAGAGAAGCTTGGATTGTCAATAAAATTGCCGATATTTGTCGGCAAATTACTTCGAAATCTCGATGCGATCGCCCGGCTGGAGTTTCGGATCTTCGATAGTTCCGGCTTTGATGTCTTTGAGGCGATACGAATTCGTCACCAGCCGGCCGTCGGCTCCCGCGCGCGATATGTCGACGTGGTTTTCCAGCCGCGTGGTGCCGCCGGCGGCGAGGATGGCCTGGAGCAACGTGATTCCGGGCTGGAATGTTTTCTGGCCGGGGAAGGTAACGCGGCCGCCGATGTAGTAGAACTCCTGCGGCTTGTTGGAAACCGTAATCACGTCGCCGGATTGAACAGTGACGTTGAGCGTTTGCGGATCGCTCAAGTCGAGCGGGTCGCGGCCCGTTCCGCCGCGCATGATGACGATGCGGCCGGCGTCGTTTCGCAGTTGCGATTCGGCCAGAACGACGTACAACGGAACGGCCTCGCGTCGCAGAAAACGCGTGCCGGGGTTGACCACCAGACCCGTAATCATTACTGAGTGGCTGACGTACTGGCGCACGCCAACAGAGACTTTCGCGTTCTCTTCAACCGCCCGTCGTTTCAGCTCGGCGGCGATACGCGCTTGGATTTCGTCGGTCGTGAAACCGGCAACGCTGATGGCGCCACCGGCCACCGGCATGTCGATCGCGCCGCCGGGTAACACAGTGAAAAGCGTGGAGCGGTTGTTCGGGGAATTCAGAAAACGGATGTCGAGCACGTCGCCGATGCCGACGCGGTAGATCTGCGTTGGCGTTGGTTCCTGCGCTGCTACCGAGACAAGGGACGTCAGAACTAACGAGGCAAAGAGGGTGATGGGGGCTAGTTTTCTCATAAGCCGGCTTTCGTAGGCGCCACGAGCATAGGCGCCACGAGAATTAAAATGTCCAATACCGAGCCCGTTCCGCGACTGCGGTAAGAACGGCTTTTCTGCTATAGTCGCGGTTTCGTTTAGCCGCGAAACTGTTCACCATGTACGAGTTTGCCGTTACACCCGCAGTTACCAACATCCGGCGCCGGGGCGTCGAGATCTCCGACGTCTTGCCCGAGAGCCTCGGCGCCGACATGGAGCTCAAAGCGGGCGACAGGATCATCAAGGTCAACGGCCGGATAGTTCGCGACTATCTCGATTTTCGTTTTCACACCGCCGGCGAGACTGAACTCGTGCTCGAAATTCGCAAGCAGAACGGCGAAGACTGGGAGCTCGAACTCGAACGCGGCGAGGGCGAAGATTTCGGACTCACGTTTGAGCAGATCGTGCCGCGGCAGTGCGCCAACGCGTGCATCTTCTGTTTCTGCAACGGCAATCCCGCCGACGCGCGCCAGTCGCTCTTTATAAAGGACGAGGACATCCGCCTCTCGTTTCTTTACGGCAACTACACGACGCTCACTTCAATCACCGAAGACGAAATGCGCCGCATCGTCGAGCAACGTCTGTCGCCGCAGTACGTTTCCGTTCACGCGACCAATCTCGACGTGCGCGCCTACCTGTTGGGAATCGAGAAAGAACGCGCCGACATCTCGAACAAGCTCGCGCGACTGCTCGACGCGGGCATTGAAGTGCACGCCCAGGTCGTGTTGTGTCCCGGCATCAACGACGGCGAGATCTTACGCAAAACGATTTTCGATCTGGCGGCCGAGTATCCGCGCATCACGAGCGTGGCGATCGTGCCGCTTGGTTTGACGCGCTACAACACCGATCCGCGACTGACTGCCGTCACGCCCGATTTTTGCCGCGACGTGATCGAGCAGGTCACGGCAATTCAGAAAAAACTGCGAGCGGATCTGGGGACAAACTTCGCGCTGCTTGGCGATGAGATTTACCTGCGCGCGGGCCGCGCGATTCCCGCGACAACTCACTACGGCGAGTACCCGCAGATCGAAGACGGCGTCGGCATGGTTCGTTCGTTTGTGAATGAGTTTGCACGTGTGACGAAGCGCATCGAACGCGACGGAAACGCAAACTTGCGAAACAAGAGCGGAACGATTCTTACCGGTACCTTGTTCGCGCCGGTGCTGCGCAGGCTGGTCGATAAACTCAACAATCGATTCGGCAGCCGTCTGATTGTTGAGCCGGTCGAGAACGGTTACTTTGGCGGCGATGTTTCAGTTGCGGGATTGCTAACGGGGCGCGATTTGCTGGCGGCGCGTGAAAGAATAAAAGGCGAGTTTGTTTTGATACCGCGGCAGATGTTGAAGAGCGACGACGAGATCATGCTCGACGGAATGCGGCTCGGCGACGTAGCGAAATCGTTGCGGCTGCCGGTTCACGCGATCAATCTCGATCAGTTCGCTGGTTTGCTCTTGCAGAACAACTGATTCGCATGTCCGAACCCACCAAGCGAGTTCTGGACGTAGGCTGTGGCCAGAACAAGTTTCCCGGCGCAATCGGCATTGACGCGAATCCACGCAGTCATGCCGACGTCATTCACGATCTCGGCGTCTTTCCTTTTCCGTTTGCCGACGATGAGTTTGAAGAAATCGTTTGTCGTCACGTGATCGAGCACGTGCCGGACGTGATCGGCTTCGTGACGGAATTACATCGCATCACGAAAGCGGGTGGCCGGCTAAAAATTCTCACGCCTCATTATTCGAATCCTGATTGGGCGACCGATCCGACGCACCGCAATCACTTCAACAGCTACTCATTCACGTGCTTCGTTCCGGCCGAAACGCCGTTTCCGTTCTACACCTCGACCGAACTCCGGCCGCTCAAGACGCACGTCAGCCTGGCCAATCTTTGGCGTGCGCTCGGTATCGAGTTGGTGGTGAACCTGGATCAGCGCTGGCCGGCGTTTCGGTTCACGCGCAAGTTTTGGGAGTTCTATCTCTCGATGCTCATGCGTGGGAAAGAACTCTACTTCGAGTTTGAAGTGGTGAAGTAAGTCCTATCTAAAACAGCCTCGAGATCCAGAATATTTGAATCCCACTCCAGAAAACGGTAAGCTACGCACGCCCTCGGAAATTCATTTTTCTGCACGGGAAATCCAAAATCTGCAATCGGAGGTCGCGTTGGGCAGCAAGAAGTCGGTTAAATCCGCCCAAAAATGCGCTGGCAGATTTCGGCTTGGCGGCATGCATATTGCCGCAGTGGTATCGATTCTTGTGCACAGTGCGGTCTGAATCAAACCACCCAGCAGTTCCTCTTTAGGTTAGTAAAGAAAATTCAGAGTTTTACCCGGCCTTGCCGCCCCCCAGGTGCTCCAAGGCTGGAGCCCAACTCATACAGACAGAAGGAGCCGACAATGAGAAGTTTTAGGAGTCTACCTACTCTCCTCTTTAGTGTCCTGCTGGTTCTCGGTCTGTGTTCCGTCGCTATTTCTCAAACGGTGAGCACGCGCGTCAGTGGCATCGTGAAAGATACCGCCGGAGCAACGGTCCCGGGAGCCAAGGTTACTTTGATTGATACGTCCACTAAGGATCAGAAAGTTGCCACCACCAGCGAAGAAGGCACTTTCTCGATCGCTGACGTGCGAGTGGGCACCTACATGGTCACCGTTGAAGCCACTGGCTTCAAGAAGCTTCAGGTGAACAACATCGAAGCGCACGTTGATATTCCGGTAGTGCTTAATGGCCTGGTGCTCGAGGCCGGCGGTATTGCCGAAACCGTCGCGGTCACGGCCGGCGAGGCCCAATCGTTGATCCGCTCGGAAGACGCCAAGCTTTCGACGACGATCGACGTCAAGCAAGTTCAGGATCTTCCGCTCAATGGCCGCAACCCCATCAACCTCGCCGGCGGCATGGCGGGTGTCAATACCAACACGAACATCCGGCAGTCGTCGATTAACGGCCTGCGCGGTTCCTTCTCAAACATCACCTGGGACGGAATCGAAATCAACGACAACCTCGTGCGCACCGACTCGCTGTTCGGCGTGAACACGCCGAGCGTGGCGGGCGTCGCTGAGTTTACGTTGACGACGCAGAACGCGGGCGCGGACGAAGGCGTGGGCATCTCGCAAGTGAAGTTCACCACTCCGCGCGGCGGCACCAGCTACCACGGCGAGGCGTACGACTTCTATCGCAACGACAAGTTTGACGCTAACACCTTCTTCAACAACACGACCGGCTTGCCGAAGCCGAAGCTGATCCAACATCAGTATGGCTTCAACGTTGGCGGCCCATTCGCGTTGCCGCGCTTCGGTGAAGGCGGCCCGCGACTCACGGAGAAGAACAAACTCTTCTTCTATTTCTTCTACGAGTTCACGGACACGACGCAGGATTTCACTCCGAATCGCACCGTCCTGCTCGGACCAGCACGCACCGGCAATTTCACTTACGTCCGTTCTGACAATCAACAACTGAACACCGTAAACCTTCTGACGCTCACCGGCAGGACGATCGATCCGCGCATTCAGACGCTGATCAATTTGACGCCGACATCAAATAACACGTCTGTTGGCGACACCCGCAACACCGGAGGTTTCCGCTTCAACACGCCGAACGGCAGCACCGGCAGAAACATCGGCTTCCGTCTCGACTACGACATCAATCAGAAGAACCGAGTGGAAGGCGTCTACTCCCACTTCCTGTCGAAACTGCCGAACGACGTTCAGCTAAACAATATCGGCGAACAGTTTCCGGGACTTCCGGGCGGCGGTCAGGAGTCCAACCGGCCGCGTTGGGCGCTCGCGTGGATTTCCAATTTCACGACGAACATCACCAACGAAGTGCGCTTTGGTTTCTCGTCCAGTACGCCGACGTTCTTCAACCGCGAGACATTCGACGTCGGCTATCGACTCGGACTTCCGCTCATCACGAATCCTATTCAAAACTTCCTGCAGCAAGGCCGAGCGCCAAGAAATTACGACCTGCTCGACAACACTACCTGGGTCAAGGGCAGTCACGTATTTCGATTCGGCATGGCTTCTCGTTTCGTCCGAATCCTGAACTTCAATGACGCCGGGATCATCCCGCAGTACAACGTGCAGTTCAATCCGTCGACGAATCCAACGCCGCTGGTGAACAACGCGGCAACCTTCCCCGGCGGGCTTTCCAGCACGCAGTTCAATACGGCGAACGCGTTGCTGGCGCTGCTTACCGGCGCATTGAATACCGGAACTCAGACGTTCAACGTCGCTGACCGCACGTCGGGATTCACTCCCAGATTCGGTTCACGACGGTTCCTGGACTACAACACGCTCGCCTTCTATGGTGCTGACACGTGGCGAGTGAAACCTAATTTGTCCCTGAACGTTGGCTTGCGTTGGGAGTATATCGGGCCACTCACCGAAAGACATGGTTTAGGGCTGATGCCGGTAGACACGTCGCTCGCAGCGTTGAGCGATCCAAAAGCGCTACTGGATTTTGCAGGGAAAGGAACTAAGCGCGCTTTTCTCGCGCGGGACCTCAATAACTTTGCGCCCAATTTCAGTTTTGCGTGGGATCCATTCAACAGTGGCAAGACATCGATTCGCGGCGGCTTTTCAATCGCCTATGCGATCGATAACAACGCAACAGTCCTGAACAATTCGGCGGTTGGTGGTAACGCCGGACTCCAGTCGGCCGTGACGCAGGATCTGACAGGCACGGTCAGTGGAGGCGGAATCATCACGCTGCCGACGCCGACGTTTTTGGTGCCGCGGACCATCGAGCAAAACCTGGCGCTCAGTCAGACACCCACTCTATTCACCACCGAGTACAACTTAAAGACGCCTTATGCGGAACAATGGAACTTCGGCATTGAACGCGAGATCTTTAAGGACACAGCACTCTCTGTTGGTTACGTGGGCAACCACGGCGTGGATTTGACCCGCGGGCTCGATACCAACCAGGTGAACATCTTCGGGAATGGGTTCCTGGCCGATTTCCTTCGGGCGCAGAAGAACTGCGAATTGCAGGGCGCCACACTGCCGGGAGCAGGAACGGCGCTCGACAGGTGCACCGACGCCCGATTCAATCCGGCGATTCCGGGTAGCCAGGTGCTGACGATTTTCCCGTTACTCGGACACCAGACGGCAGCGAATCGCGGCGGTAATTTACGAGACTCGACGATCCTGAACCTGATCAAACAGGGACAGGTTGCGGAACTCGTCTCCACTTATCTCTCGAGCCGTTGCACCTACTTCATTCAGAACCCCGTGCAGGGATGTTTGGCGAACTTCCGCATCGGACCTAACGCATCCTCGATCAGCACGGCGTTCTTCCTGCCGACGAATCCGAATGCGTTCGTTACCGACTACATCGGCAGCTCCGGCTGGTCGAATTACCACGGCTTGCAAGCGGAAATTCGTCGCCGGTTCTCTGGCGGTTACTACTACCAGATCAACTACACCTGGAGTAAGGCGTTCACTAACGCCGAACAAGCCCAGGCGGAGTTCGCGCCGTACCTGGATAATGCGGTTGGTGACGTGCTTGAAAAGAAACGTAACAACCAGGACGTGCAGCACGTACTCAAGGCAAACGCGGTTTACGAACTGCCAATCGGACCGGGTAAGCGCTGGTTTACAGGCGGCGGATTTGCCGGCAAGATTTTTGGCGGCTGGCAAATCAGCGGTATCGCTCAGTTCAGAACCGGCAGACCAATCTCGTTCATCTCCGGACGCGGAACTCTGAATCGTGCCGGTCGTTCGGGAAACAACACGCCGAACACGACGTTGACGCTCCCAGAGCTGCAGGCTGGAGTCGGGCTATTCCACGACCCGAAAACCGGTTTACCGCTGGTGGTCGATCCGAAATGGATTGATTCGCAAGGTAAAGCCAGCTCCGCATTCTTTACCCATCCACCCGCCGGGACCGTCGGCCACTTGAGCCTGACGCCGGTTGACGGTCCGGGTTACTGGAACGTCGATACGGCGCTCATCAAACGCATCCGGTTCAAGGAACGGCTCGGCATCGAGCTGCGCCTTGAAGCCTTCAACGTTTTCAACCACACCAACTTCTCGGTGCCGAACACGCTCAACATCGACGACACCGACTTCGGCAAGATCAACTCAACGTTCGATCCGCGAATTCTCCAGCTCGCCTGGAAGTTCACGTTCTAACGTTCGTCTCACGGGTTGGCGATCTCCAGTTTTCGGATCGCCAACCCGTTTTCCTTTCTACTCTCCCGCCAAAACTAAACTTCCCGAGTCGCTCTTTCATAAAAGGCGTTGCTGCTGTATTGTGAGCGCCTGCACGCTCTGTGATCCCCAGCATGGAGGAACAGCCAATGACCAGCTCCCGCATGCGGCGTCTGCTTCTTCTCTTGTTAAGCGGAATTGTTGGCGGCGTCCTGCAAGCACGAACTCCCGAACAGAAGCTGGACCCGGCGGAACTCGTCGCCAAACATCTCGATTCGATCGGCGCTGCTGCAGCTCGAGTTCGTTCGCGCGGCACGAAGATCAAAGGCAACGCCGAAGTTACCGTTAAGCTTTGTGGCGACGGGCAGGTTGATGGTGAGGTTTTGTTGGGTTCGCAAGGGCCGATGAATCTCATCAACCTGAAGTTCAATACTTCGGCGTATCCGTTCGAGTTGCTGGTCTTCGACGGCAAGAAGTTTTCGGCGAGTCAATTCAAACCCGGCTCCCGAACTTGTCTGGCGCAGTTTTTTCTGACCAATGAAGTGATCTTTAAAGAAGGACTGGTTGGCGGCGTCCTCACTGAATCGTGGCCGTTGCTGAACCTGACGGACAAGAATCCGAAGCTAGAATATTCAGGAGTAAAAAAGATCGGCGACCGCCAGTTGCACGCGATCAAGTACACTCCGCGCAAGGGATCTGAGCTGAAGATCATGCTCTATTTCGAGCCGGAAACTTTTCGTCACGTGCGCACGGAGTACTCGCGCACGATCTACGCCAATGAGCAGCGCCGCATTGCAGGCGGCGGCCAGGGTAACCCGGATTTGCCTCCCGAGCAGCGACAACAGGCTTCTGCCGCACGCATCGAGGCTTATGAAGAGTTTGCCGATTTCAAACCCGAAGCCGGACTGAACTTGCCTCACACGTACAAGTTTCATCTTTCAATTCAATCAGAGGTGAGGCCCGCGGTGGTCGATTGGGTTTTCACGCTGACGGACTTCGCTTTTGATGCGCCGCTGAATCTGGCAGAGTTCGTTCATTAATGTCGGCAGAGCTCGCACCAAACCAACTTCCGCTCGCACCGCTCGGAGCCGGCGATCTGATCGATCGCGCCGTGAGGTTGTATCGCCGCCATTTGTTTGTGCTGATCAGAACGGCGGCGCCTCCCGTGATCATCGCCGCGCTGGGTTGGATTCTGTTTTCGATTTATTTCAAACGGATCTTCACCACGCCCGACACGTCGGACCTGCTTCTTTACGTCTTAATCAGTATCGCCGCGTTCGGCATCACCGTCATTGGCTACTTGTTTACGCTCGTCGTGATGGGCGGCGCAACGCGCACACTGGTGGCCCACCTGCTGAATAACGAGCCGGTGACCGCGCGCGCGACGTACGCTGCGGTGCGCGCGCGTTTCTGGGGCTTGCTCGCCGCCTCGTTCATCGTGTTTGTCTGGATCTGGATTTCGGCGAGCGTGGTCACGGTAGTTTCATACATGGTCATGCTGATGGTGATGGCCTTGATATTCATCGCCACGCTTATCGCGCCGTGGGTGACGGCCATCGTCGCGATTCTTGCCGTGCTGTTGGCGCTGGCCGTGGGAATGTGCTTGTTCTTTTTTATCGTAGGCCGCGTTGCGTACGTGCCGCAGGTCATGCTGGTGGAAGGCAAGGGCGTGTTCGAATCGTTCAGCCGCAGCTTTTCTTTGGCGCGCGGAAACGTGCGGCGTTTGATGGCGATGACGTTGTTTACGACTTTCGCCACTTACTCCGCGCTGATGATTCTGTTGCTGCCGCTCGGCTGGTACGGTTATCTCAGCGGATTCAACCCGATGAACTCGGCGGAATGGCCCGCGTGGTATTCGATTGCTTATAGTGTGATCGGCCCGTTGAGTTCCATTCTGCTGACTCCCGTTTGGATGCTCGGCTTGTCGTTGCTCTACGTTGATGAGCGCGTGCGGCACGAAGGATACGACATCGAATTGATGGCGGCGCGACAGCTTGGTGAATTGCCTGACGTCAACGTTTCGTCTCCGTTGGGAACCGCCCTCTCAGCGATTTCCCGGAAAGCAGCGCCACCCGCGCCGCCGCCGCCACGTTCTTCCGGTGGTATTCTGAATCTGAATTGATCGCAGTGATGCCTCAGAGCCGACAAGGAACACACACTCACGTTCGCTGGTCATTAATCGCGCTGCTCTTGCTGGTTCCCGTCACGGCAAACGCCGATTCGATTTCCATCGCCGACTATCACAAAAACGTGGAACGCGCCGTCACCGCGCTCGACACGCTCCAGCAACGTGACGAAACAGAAGACGTCGCGTCGTACGAGACCCGTTTAGATCAAACGATAGCCGCGGTTCGTGAGTCTGTGCCCGAGCATGAATCCGTGCAGACCAGCGAAGACGTTTACAACGTCGATAACGCGTGGCTGCACGAAGCACTCAAGCAGCTCAAGAACACGCCTGCCGAACTACGACCGACAAAACTCGCCCAGATTATCGAGCGACTCAAGGCGGTCGAGGAGCGCGTCGGTCCCGGCGAAGCTTCGCCCTCGGACGCTAAGGCCAACAACAGAGAAAAACTCGAAAGCATTCTCGGGCGACCGGAATACGCGACGGAGGCGCAGAGGCCAAATGCGCTCAGCCGGCTGCTCGCGGAGTTTATTCGTTGGCTGCAGCAGTTTCTTCCCGAACCGATACAGATCAAACCCGGCAACTCGCGCTGGGTGCGTGTAGTCGCGCAGCTCTTGGTCGTAATCGTCGCGGGCGTAGTGATTTTTTACGTCGTGAGGATTTTATTGCGGCGGTTCAAACCCGCACGACGCCGGCGCGCGGCGAAGAAACGCGAGCCTCGCATCGTGCTCGGCGAACGCCTGGAACCGGAAGATACCGCGGTCGATTTGCTGGCCGAAGCAGAAGCGCTGGCGCGTCGCGGCGACGTCAGGGCGGCGATTCGCAAGGCCTACATCGCGTTGCTGGTCGAGCTGGGCGATCGCAAGGTGATCACGCTGGCGCAGCACAAGACGAACCGCGACTACTTGAATTCAGTGCGAAACGTTCCACCGCTTCATCAAACGATGCGCGCTCTGACGGACAGTTTCGAACGCCACTGGTATGGCTTTATCGACGCCAATGAAAACGATTGGCAAAGCTTTCGCTCCGGTTACCGCACGGCCCTGCAAACGGAAGTCTGATTCAAGATGCGCCAGCGACTGACAATCATCCTGACCTTCGTAGTGATCATTGGCGCGCTCGTCATTATCAACACCATCACTTACGTCAAACAGGAGAAACTGCGAGACTCGGAGTTGCTGCCGAATCGTTCGACCTATCACTCAGGACCAACCGGCACGCGCGCCTTTCACGATTTTCTGAGCGAGTCGGGTTACAAAGTGATGCGCTGGCGTGAAGCGCCGGAAAAGCTGCTCGGCAAGACGGGCGAAAACGTCGCCACGTTTGTCGTGATTGGTTCGACGCAGTTGCCATTTAGCGAGGAACAGGTCGATGCCTTGCATGAGTGGATCGCGCAGGGCGGCTGTTTTCTGCTGATCGATCGCGATCCCGGTTTTCATTTGTTACCGAAAACGGATCATTGGAGCGTCTACTCGCGAACGCTCGATTTTCCGCCGCCGGAGATCGATCCCGGAAATGCGAGTGAGATGACGAAGGATGTGAAGGCATTCACGCCGGTGCAACCCACCTGGTTGACGCGTAAGGTCGAATCGGTGTTGCCGTCGCGGTTTGCGGGACGTCTGTCGATCGTCCCCACCGCGTCGCCTTCGCCGTCACCGGCGTCGGCCATCGGCGGAAGCGACTCGATTAATAACGAACCAATTGATGATGAAGAAGCGCCAGTTCCTGAGTCAAAGGAAAGCGAAGTTTCGCCGGCTCCGGTCGTACACGTCGCCGATGACAACGGAGCGTTGCTCGTGGACTATACGTACGGGCGCGGCCGCATCATCGTGCTCAGCGATCCGTATCTCGTGACGAATCGCGGAATCCGCGCCAACGACAACCTGCAACTCGCGCTCAACGCCGTCACAACGCGCGACGGGCTAATCGCGTTTGACGAATATCACCAGGGTCGCGGCACCACCGGAAATGCGTTTGCGCTTTACTTCTCCGGGACGCCGGTGCTGGCGATTGCGGCGCAAGTCGGGCTCCTCGTGTTGCTGATTTTGTGGACGAACGCGCGACGGTTCGCGCGGCCGCTGCCGTTGCCGCAAATCGATCGGCGTTCGAGTCTGGAGTTCGTCGCGTCGATGGCTGAACTCCAGGAACGTTCGCGGGCGTTCGATCTCGCGATCGAAAACGTCTACACGCGCACGCGACGAGTGCTGGCGCGCTACGCCGGCGTCAACTACAACAGTTCGCGTGCGGAGATTGCTGAGCGCATAGCTGCACGTTCGAAAGTCGAGGCGCATCAGCTCGAAACGTTGATGCGACAATGCGAAGAAGTAATCAACGGTCAACCAATCAACTGGCGACAGGCAGTAGATCTCGTCAAGCGATTGCGTGAAGTGGAAAGAAAGCTCGGCTTGCGCATGCGCTCGCGCGACGTGCGGCAAGCCGCGGAAAACATTTGACGAAACGAGGTCAACCGCCAACGAATGTCTGAACTAGTCTCCTCAACTGTTGCCCAGATCAAGAACGAACTGCAAAAAGTGATCGTCGGCCAGAACGACGCGATCGAACAGATCTTGATCGTGTTGTTAGCGGAAGGCCACGCGCTGATCGAAGGCGTGCCCGGCACGGCAAAAACTCTCATCGTCAAAACGTTGTCGCGGATCATCAACGCCGGCTTCAGCCGCATCCAGTTCACGCCCGACCTGATGCCGTCCGACATCACCGGCACCAACGTCTTCAATATTGCGAACTCAACTTTCAATCTGCGGCGCGGCCCGATCTTTACCGACATCCTGCTCGCCGACGAAATAAATCGTACACCGCCGAAGACGCAGGCTGCGTTGCTCGAGGCGATGGAAGAACGCCAGGTGACGATCGACGGTGATGCTTATCCGCTCTCGCCGATCTTCACCGTGCTCGCAACTGAGAACCCGATCGAGTACGAAGGCACGTATCCCTTGCCCGAGGCGCAGCTCGATCGTTTTCAGTTGAAGATCCTGGTGAGTTATCCGTCGGAGGAGGACGAACGCGAGGTGCTCGCGCGTTGGGACGGCGGATTTAATTCCAAGCGATTGGATCAGGTCGACATCGAATCGCTCGCAGATCCGAGCGCGATCATGCATTGCCGGGCGGAAGTCGCGCGCGCGCGAATGGAGCCGGGCGTGCAGCACTACGCCGTGGATCTGGTTCGGCGTACGCGGGCTCATCCGTTTGTTCACTACGGCGCGAGTCCGCGTGCGTCGGTTTCGTTGCTGTTGTGTTCGAAGGCACTGTCGGCGATTCGCGGCCGTGACTTCGTTACGCCTGATGACGTGCGCGACGTCGCGTTGCCGGTGCTGCGTCACCGTTTGACGTTGCGGGCGGAGGCGGAGCTCGATGGCGTCACCCCCGACGCCGTGATTTCCGATATCCTGGGCTCAGCCGAGGTGCCTCGCTAGGGGGGTTCAAAAAACCTGATTTCGGCTTCATAAATGTGAACCGGCAAGGGGTTTGTTGAATTTGAGAATTTGAAAAATACTTTTGGTTTTTGGATAGCTGAGGGTCGCCGCGAAGCCGCTTTGTCCCGTCTCGCCTAGTAATTTCCGATCACTCTACAAAAAACGGAACATGGGAACATTCCTTGCATAAGTCACCGGGCTGTGTTGTCTCCCCATGGTTTCAAGTATTTATCTCACAGGATTCCTAACAGGTGAGATTTGAAGTTTCAGACTTTCAGGCTGCGTAGATTGCGCCGCTTCGAGAAGGTCCTCCAACAAAGTATGTTTCGGGAAGGAGCCCAAATGAAGAAATTGCTTTTTACCTTCATGCTTGCGATCCTGACTCTCTGCTTCTTTGTCGTCTCGGCATCGGCTCAGAGCACCGCAGGCGTGACGGGAACAGTAAAGGATAGCAACGGCGCTGTTATTGCTGGCGCCGATGTAAAACTGACAGATACAAAGACCGGCGTAGAACTCACCACCAAGACGAACGATCAAGGTGTGTATATCTTCCCTAAGGTCGCGCCGGGAACAGGCTACAAGCTCACTTTTACCGCTCCGGGTTTTCAAACTCTGGTGATCAATGACGTCGCCCTCGGCGTCGGCAACGTGGAAACACACAATGCTGAAATGACTATCGGCGAGGTCTCCGGCACCGTTGTGGTGACGGCCTCTAATGAAGTTACGCTGAATACTACCGACGCCAGTATCGGCAACGTTATCGGAGAACGAAGACTTAAAGAGCTTCCAATTCAGATTCGCAATTCACCGGCTGCGCTGATCGGTTTGCAACCCGGCGTGGTTGGAAACAACGTCGGTACAACCACCGCGAACCGCGTCGGATCAGTCACCGGCTCACGCGCTGACCAGGGAAACATCACGGTCGATGGAATCGACGCGAACGATGTGACCACAGGTCAGTTCGCCGCGACTGTCGGTAACGCTCCGATCGATGCGATTCAGGAGTTCCGTACAGTTTCCGCCAACCCCGGTGCTTCCGAAGGTCGAAGCAGTGGCGGCCAGATCGAGTTGGTGACCAAGAGTGGTACCAACGATTTTCACGGCAACCTGCGTGAATACAACCGCACGGCAGCCACGGCTGCGAACAGCTTCTTTAACAACCGTGCCGGTATCCCGCGGCCCCAACTGACGCGTAATCAGTTTGGCGGCAGCATCGGTGGCCCAATCGTGAAAGACGCGCTCTTCTTCTTCTTCGATTACGAAGGACGGCGCGACGCTCAGGGCGTTTCGTACCTGCGCATTGTTCCGTTGAACCATTTCCGCAACGGCGGTTTGGGCTTCATCAACAACAACGCGGGTTGCACCGCTTCCTCGCGTCTGAACACCACTCCGAACTGCATCACGATCCTGACTCCGGCACAGGTGGCCGCGCTCGATCCCAAAGGTGTCGGTGGCAGCGCGTCGCTGCTGAGTTTCATCAACAGCCGCTATCCCCAGGCGAACGACTTGACCGCCGGTGATGGCATCAACACTGGTGGGTTCCGCTTCAATGCTCCGTCGCACCGTAAGGACAACACCTACACGACGCGCATCGACTGGAACGCGACCTCGAAGCAGAAATTCTTTGGCCGTTTCAACATCGCCCGTCGCTTGCAGACCGACACCGTTAACTCGGTGGCCGAGCAATTCCCCGGCGATCCTGAAACAGCTCAAATCGCCGTTAAGGATTACACCTGGGTTGTCGGTCACACGTGGACTGCCAGCTCAACGTTCGTAAATCAGGCGACAGTCGGTGTCTCGCGGTCGGGCTTGCTGTTCCCGAACAACTTCGCGCCGGCATTCCCGAACTCGTTTACGTTTGGCATGGGCCTCGCAGCTCCGTTCGCCAGCATTAGCGAGCAGGATCGTTTCGTGAAGGTGCCGACCATCCGCGACGATGCCACGTGGACCAGGGGATCGCACTCGTTCGAGTTCGGTGGCTCTTACAAGCCAATCGATTCGAAAACGGGTCTGGTTAATGACTTCAACTTCCCGACCATCGGCCTCGGCGGTTTGCTGAGCGCGTTGGATCCGACTCTCCGTCCGGGAACGATCTTCTCGAACACGAACACGACCGTTACGGGCAACTTCGACTCGGCATTCGCGTTCTTGCTGGGACGCGTGGCCCAGGTCCAGACGAACTTCAACTACGACAAAGCGGGTAAGGCGTTTGCCCCGGGCACCGGCAAGCATCGCGACTATCGCTACAATGAGCTGGAGTTCTACGGCCAGGACAATTGGAGAATCCGAAACAACCTGACCTTGAACTTCGGCCTGCGCTGGCACCTGTATCCCGCTCCTTATGAGAAGAACGGGTTCCAGGCTGGTCAGAACGTCGACATGCGCGCCTTGTTCGATCTGCGACAGCGCAACGCAGCTGCCGGCATTCGCGGCGAAAGCGCTGAGCCGCTGCTGCAATACGACTTGATCGGCAAAGGCAATAACGCGCGGCCCCTCTACAAGACGGATTGGAATAACTTCGCACCGAGATTCGGTTTCGCCTGGACGCCTAACGTCAAGGGTGGCTTCCTGGGACCATTGTTCGGTGAGAATAGAACCGTAATCCGCGGCGGCGGTTCGGTCGTTTACGATCGACCCGGCGGCGCTATTACCTTCATTCAGGATCAGGTTTCGTACCTGTTCGATAACTCGGCCACCAGGCAATTTGGTTCGGAAGCGACCCCGGCGCAGGCGTTGTTGAACAATCCGCGTTTCATCAGCATCACTTCGCTGCCTGTGACGAACACGGCGCCGGCGATTACTCGGCCGTTTACGCCGTTTCTCGACAACCCGGACTGCTTCGGTCACGTGACCGGTCTGTGTTCGGGCGAATTTAACTACGCGGTGGATGAGAACTTCCGAATCCCGTACTCAATCCAGTACAGCTTCGGCTTCCAGCGTGAATTGCCCGGCAACTTTATCCTTGAAGCAACCTACGTCGGACGCCAGGGCCGCAAGCTCTTCTCGCAAGCGGACCTCGCACAGGCGTTGAACTTCAAGGATCCGACGTCCGGCCAGTTAATGTTTGACGCGTTGAATTCGCTGCAAGCGCAGTTGCTCGCCGGAACGACCGCCGGTCTTTCGACCGCCACCATCATCAACGGTATCGCGGCCCAACCGTGGTTCGAGAACCAGATGAATGCAGCCGTTCAGGCAAACTACGGCTTGCCCAATTGCCAGGCCTTAGTGGGTTCTACTTGCACCCGCTTCATCCTGTCCAATGGCAGCTTGCGCCAATTCACGCTACGCGGTGACACTTCCGACGAGGTTCAACTGCTTAACGCGTTCGGATTGCTCCTGCCGAATGTGGGTATGAGTTCGCAGTTCGGCACCAATACCTACATTTCAAACCAGGGCGCGTCCTCGTACAATGGCCTGCTGATGAGCTTGCGGAAGCGTTTCTCGCAGGGTCTTCAGTTTGACTTCAACTACACTTTCTCCAAGTCAATCGACAACGGATCGAGTATTACCAACACGGTCACTGGCGGTCTCGTTTGCGACCTGACTAACCTGAGAGTTTGCCGTGGTCCGTCAGACTTCGACATTCATCACCTCATCAATGCGAACTTCATTTATGAGTTGCCGTTTGGTCGTGGTCGCATGTTTGGCAGCGGTATGCCGGGCTGGGCCAATCAAATCGTCGGTGGTTGGGAAGTGTCGGGTATCTTCACTGCTCGCAGTGGACTGCCCTTCAGCACCACGACTACTGCTTTCCCGGTGGGCTTCAACTTCAACAGCCCAGCGGCCCAAAACTTGAGGAATGGTCCGGGTCTACGGCCTCACATACATGATGCCGGTAGCACGATTCAGTTCTTCGCGAATCCGACAACGGTGTTCAATCCAAGCAGCCCGACGACGGGAATTCTCCGATTCCCGCACCACGGTGAAGTCGGCAATCGCAACTTCATGCGCGGCCCGGGCTTCTGGAATCTCGACACGGCTTTGATCAAGACGTGGGGGATGCCGTGGTCAGAGCATCAGAACTTGCAGTTGCGTTGGGAAGCTTTTAATCTTTTCAACCACAACGCCTTTGGCTTGCCGGCAGTTGGTATCACCGGTACAACCTTTGGACAAATCACCACGTCGTCTACTGCGCCGCGCGAAATGCAATTCGCTCTGCGCTACAACTTCTAGGCGGATTTACGTCTTTGACTTTACGGGCTCCTGCGAAAGTGGGAGCCCTTTTTTTCTGGAGAACGTCATGCTGCGAACACGCCTGTTCCTCGTCTCATTGATGCTTCTTGGTGCTGCACTATTCGTCCCGCCCGTTGCCGCTCAAGGTGGTCGAACACTGTTCGGCGACGTACGTATCACCGGCGAAGACAACAACCTTGTTCCCCAAGAGGTGACGATCATCCTGCGGAAGGTTCCCGATGGTGAGCTCTCACGGCAGACCGTCTCGAGCCGAGGTCGATATCGATTTACCAATTTGGCGTTGGGTGAGTATGAGCTGGTAATCGAGGCGGACGGAAAAGAGGTCGGACGTATGGGCCAGATTTACATGCGCGACCGTGATCTCAGCAACAGTCCCTACGGGTTTCAATACGATCTCGATTTCAAATGGAAGTCGCCGACGCAGCCTACGGGAGGCGTGATCTCAGCCGCCGACGTTTACGACCGCCCGGCCGCAACCAAATCGAGTTTTCAAAAGGCGGAGGAAGCGGTCGCGAAGAAGAAGTTTGACCAGGCCATCGATTTACTCAAACAAGTCGTGGCGACGGACAAGAACGATTTTCAGGCTTGGACCGCCTTAGGTTCCGTGTACTTCGCCGAACAGAAACTCGACGACGCCGAAGATGCTTACCTCAAAGCAATCGAGGCCCATCCGACTTCCCCGCGCGCTTACATCAACCTGGGCCGTGTTCGCTCTTCGCAAAAGAAATACGAAGCAGCAGTCGAACCGCTGACGAAAGCCGTCGAATTACAGCCAACTTCCGGCGATGCGAATTACCTGCTCGGCGAGTGTTACCTGCAACTCAAAAAAGGTTCGAAAGCAATCCCCTATCTCAACGAAGCGGCCCACAACGGTCGTCCCGACGCTCACCTCCGGCTCGGCTGGCTTTACAACGCGGCCGGCATGAAAGACAGAGCGGCGGTCGAGTATGAGGAATATCTGAAAAAGAACCCGAACTATCCCGACAAGAACAAACTCAAAGAGTACATCGCGGCGAACAAGAAGGGCTGAGCGTCTTCAATCCCCGAAACATTGCGCTTCGTCTTCACTAAATTCTTTTATCTCCTGGCTGCGCTGGCCTTCGTTCCGCTTTCACTTTCATGGCAACGGCCGTGGCTGGCGTACGTCGCGTTAGCTTACGACTTCGTTCTGATCCTCGCCGCGATCGCCGACGCGCGCCTCAGTGAATTGCCGAAAAGTTTTCGCGTCACGCGCGAGTTTGGCAGCCGCTTCGCGATGGGCGCCGAAACCGAGGTCAGGATCCATGTCGAAAACGCTTCGCCGCGCACCGTCTCGCTGCTGGTGAAAGATGAGTACCCGCCGCAAATGATTATCAACGGCGAGCGCGAAGCCGCGATTCGTGTCGACCCTCACACGAGCGTCACTATGATCTACAACTTGACGCCGCCACGACGCGGGCGGTTCGAGTTTGGCTACACGGCGCTGCGCTTTCGTTCTCGGCTCAATCTCGTCTGGCGAGATGCGCGCGGCTCCGAGCCCGTCACGGTCAAGGTTTATCCAAACATGCGACGCGCTCGTGAAGCTGAGTTGAAAGCGCTCGGCGCGCGTTCAATGGTTTCGTCGCACCGCAAAACTTCCTGGCGCGGCGAGGGACGCGAGTTTGAATCGATGCGCGATTACGTTCGCGGCGACGAGCTGCGCCACATCTCCTGGACCGCTACCGCGCGACGCGGAAAACTCACCACTCGCCAATACCAGATCGAACGCGATCAAACGATTCTCGTCGCGCTCGATGCCGGTCGTTTGATGACCGCACGCATCGAACGCGAAACCAAGCTCGACTCCGCCGTCCATGCGACACTCGCGCTTTTTTCCGCCGCGGCGCGCGCCGGCGACAATGCCGGACTTCTCGTTTTTGGCCGCCGGATAAAAAGCTACCTGCCGCCGAATCGGGGTCGCGATCACATCGAGGCCGCACTCGAAGCGCTCTACGCCGTCGAGCCCGAGATGATCGAGCCGTCGTACCCGCACGCGTTCGAATTCATTGCCGCCAACAGCAAACGTCGGTCGCTGGTCGTATTGCTGACGGATCTCGTCGACGAAGAAGGGTCCAAGGAACTGCTCACGTCGCTGAATATTTTGCGCCCGCGTCATCTGCCGCTCGTAGTCACGATCGCCGATCGGGATTTGAAAGCAGTCGTGCAGGAAGCGCCGTCGTCCGTGCGCGACCTGTTTACGCAGTCAGTCGCCGAAGAGATCATTCATCATCGTGAGGCGGCGTTGCGAATGGTGGAGTCGGTTGGCGGCCTGGCGCTCGACGTTACCGCGGCGGCTTTGGCGCCGGCATTGTTGGAAACGTATTTGCGAGTGAAAGAGCGCGGGTTACTTTGATTCCTGAGCAGGCGGCGGCTCTTCTGTTTTCGGCGGTTCGTGGCCGACAAACAGGAGATAGCCGTACAACGCCAGACCGGTGATCGCGGCGATGCTGTACTTGATTCGCGGATCGATCGGCGCGGGCGAAACGAATCCCTCGATTGTTCCCGCTACCACGAGCAACAAGGCCACGCCAATCATCAAACGCACTGCTTCCATGCCCCGCACGCGCAACGCGTCAGCGCGAGTGAGATCGCCGGGCATGATCATCGCGCTGCCGATCAGCAGCCCCGCGCCGCCGGCAATAAAGATGCACGACAATTCGACGACGCCGTGTCCGACCATGAACGTCACGAGATCGTTGCCGAAGCCGGCCTTGTAAGTCAGCGCCAGCACCGACGCGATGTTCGCGCCGTTGAAAGCAAGATAGAAGAGCGTGCCGATGCCGAGCGTGGCGCCGAAAGCAAACGTGTAGATCGTGACCTGAATGTTGTTGGTCATGATCTTGCTGGCGCCTTCCTGGTTCGCCTTATTGAGCGATTCCCACCAATGAGTTTTCGTCTCGATGTAGAGTTCGCGAAAAGCGGGATTCACGCCGACGAGCTCGGAAAACTCCGAATCGTATTTGGTGGCCGCGTAGCTGAAGGCGCCGAAGACAAAGAAGACGGCGAACGAAACGAATGTGTAGCGCCACGTCCGGCGAAACGTCTGCGGCAACTCGTGCGTGAAGTAGCGGCGAATTTTCTTGCCGCCCTGCGCGTTGGCGCGATAGATGCGGCCGTGAGCGCGAATGACGAGACTGTTGAGATAGTTGACCAGGCGCGGATCGCGCGACTCCGCGCGGGCGATTGCGAGATCCGAAGCCGTGCGGCGATAGATGCGGCCGAGTTCGCGCACTTCCTCGCGCCCGAGCTTTCGCAATGCCGCGTGATCGAGCAACTTGAGCAAGTCCTCGAGCCGTTGCCAGGCGTTTTTACGTTGACTGATGAATCGGTCGGAAGGCATGTTTGTCGCGGTAGTGTAACTTGCGACCCGCGAACGGCAAAGAAAAATGCGCGCGCTCGTGGAATGTGTACCCAATTTCAGTGAGGGCCGAAAGCCCGAGACGGTCCAGAGCATCGCCGGCGCGATTCTGGCGGTCGAAACGGCGTGTGTGCTCGACACGCACATCGATCCGGATCACAACCGCTCGGTGATCACGTTTGTCGCTTCGCCCGAGCGCATTGTCGATGCGGCGGTGCAGGCGGTGAAGCGCGCGTCGGAACTGATCGACATGCGCACGCACCAGGGCGAGCATCCGCGCCTGGGCGCCACGGACGTGCTGCCGTTCGTGCCAATCGAGGGTGTGACGATGGACGACTGCGTGCGGCTGGCGCACGCGGCGGGTGGACGAATCGCGCACGGACTTTCGATTCCCGTTTATTACTACGAACGTGCCGCACTGCGACCCGATCGCACTAATCTGGAAGACGTGCGTCGCGGCGCGCTCGAGTTGTTGCGCGAGCAGATCAGCACGCACCCGGAGCGCGATCCGGACGAAGGCCTGCCGATGGTCCATGAGACTGCGGGCGCGATCGCTGTGGGCGCACGTCCCTTTCTCATCGCCTTCAACGTGGTGCTGCGCAGCGACGACATCACGATCGCGCGCCGTATCGCCAAGACGATCCGCGCGCGCAACGGCGGTTTGCCGTTTCTGAAAGCGCTCGGCTTTCGACTCGCGACACGAAACCGCGTGCAGGTGTCGATGAACCTGGTGAATTACGAAGTTACCGGAATGGACGCGGCTTACCAGGCGATTAAACGCGAGGCGGAGATATTGGGAGTTGAAATTGACAGCGCGGAGATCGTTGGACTCGTGCCACGCGCGGCGCTAGATCGTGACGCGGAGTATTTCGCCAAACTGCAAAACTTCACAGACTCAAAAATCCTTGAGCACCAGATCTCGCTTTGTTAATCCCGGTACTAACTGCCAAGCGCGATGAGTGTTGCCCGAAGTCGTTCGTGACGTCTCATCGCCTGCAGATAAGTTACTTCCTCAGCAGCGTTCTTCGCGTCGGCGACTCGTTTGAGCTCGGGTACTAATTCGAACACGGATCCAAGCTTCCGGCGCTGCATTCGGAGTCCCAGCTTGCGCACGTGAAAACGATCCCAATCGCCGGCGCGGTTTTGTTCAAGCTCGAAGATCATCGGACTGTGAGCCAACTTTCGGAGCGTGCGCGCCGAAGTCCGATACCCTGCTCGCCGCGCGATGTTTTCTTCTTCTTTTTCGACGAGCCGTAGCACGTCGCGTTTCGTCGGCCTGAACCCGAGCTTGCGATAAAACCAAAACGCGCCCGACTCGATCCCTTCTTCATTTTCGTGGCCGACCTGATACGGGTCGATGGCGAACGACGTGACGCCCAGAACATGATGCATCACGTTGAGGATGCGCGCGTAGAGCCATGCGGTTTCGCCCTCGCGAAACGTGTAGTAGAGATTGAAACCGCTCTCCATTCGCTCAAACAACGAAATACCTTCGAAGTAGCCGATGGGCACGCCGTTCTTGTAAATCATCGCCGCGTGATACGCGCGCAACGGCAGACGCTTCTCCGCGGGCAGACCGTTCAGCATCAGTTGAACGCCACGACCGAGATCCGCTTCGTAAACGTGCGCCGGATCGCCGTGCGTAAAGCCGTAAAGTTCGCGGTAACGAATGGTCGAAGCCTCGCGCGCGAGATCGAGCGCTCGGTCGCCATCTCCCAACGACAGCTTGCGGAGCTTCGGCGGTGGTGCGGTCAGTTCCGCACGCAAGCTGATCTCGCGACGCTGAATCAACGGGCCGCGATGATAGAAGACGTTGCGCATCGTGATGCGCTTGCCGGTGCGAGTTGACGCGTAGCGCGGCGTCCACGTGACGTAAAGCTGCTGCGAATCGTAAAGTTCGGCTTTCTGTTTGTCTGGCAGCGCGAGCCCGTCGAACCGTTCCACTAACCACGTCAGTTCCGCTTCCCCATCGCGCGCGGCCGCCAACCATTCTCGATAGGGCACGTTTGCTTCAACGTTCGCGTCTTCTTCCAGCAGCGGCATGAACCGCGGCCACGTCTCCGCCAAACGGTTCTCGCTTTCGAACCAGTCCCAGTAAATCGAGAGTTGCGCTGGATAGTGCTGGACTAACCAGCGAACGATGAAGAAGCTAAACGTGTCCGTAAGCGACGTGCCGTCGATGCCCGACACGTCCGGATGTTCGAGAACCGACAGGTCGACGCCGCGTTCGCGCAGCGCTGCAACGCGACCAGCGAAAGTATGCAATTGCGCTTCGGTCAGCCGCACTACTGCCGGGTTGTGTGGATAGGCACGCAGAAACAGCAGCAGCTCGTGCAAACGAATCAACGTTTCCGCGTCTCGGATCGTCAAGCGCGAAACGCGCTCGAGCAGCGTCTGCACTCGCTGCGCTTCCTTGGGACCAAACTGCGTCTTGAGTTGTTCGAGTTGATCGAGGAGGGTCACGTCTGAGTTTACGCTCTGCGAATGAACTTCGCGGCAACCCAACCGGCCAGCACCAGTCCCGAAAGAATCAGCCAGTTGTAACGATCGCCGTAAGTGACACCCGGATAGTGATTGCTGATCATAATGAAAACGACCGGCACCGCCATGAACGTGTTCTGCTTCGATCTCAATTTCGCGCGTGCGGCGAGTTGCTCGTTAGGCTTGCGACCTTCATGGAGCGCGGCAATCATCTTCTTTTGCGAAGGCAGGATGTGCATCCAAACGTTGGCCGCCATGATCGTGCCGAAGATTGCGCCGAGATGAATGTAAGCCGCCCGCCCACTAAACACCCGCGTCAAGCCAAACGCGAACACAACAATCAAAGCGTACGCGATCACCGCAAATGCCTTCTCGTGCCGGCTCAACGGCGACGCCATCATCAAGTCGTAAACACCAAGCGCAGCGACAATCACGCCGAGACCCAGCACGACTGCCCAGCCAAGACTGATGTCGTAAACGTCGCGATCGATGAGCGCGCCGCCGCCGAGATAGTAGATCAGTACGAGCAACGCGAAGCCGCTGAGCCACGTCATCGCTGCTTCCCAGCGAAACCAGTGCAACGTACGCGAAGCGAGATCCGGCACCTTGCGCTTATCGACGACGTAGAAGCCGCCGCTGTGGACCATCCAGACCTGCGCGGGTGCGCCGGTGCTCGCGACGGCTTTTTCTTCTTCAGTCAAACGCGCGTCGAGCCAAGTGAAGTAATAGGTTGTGCCCACCCACATGATGCCCGCAAAGACGTGGGTCCAACGAAACAGTAGGTTGAGCCATTCGCTGACGGTCGGGTCGAGAATCATCTGAACGAGTTTAGCTTCCGCGATAGGTCGAGTAGCCGTAGGGACTGATCAGCAGCGGCACGTGGTAGTGCTGCGACGCGTCATCCACGTTGAAGACGACGCTCACTTGCGGATAGAAGCAGTTAACACTGAGGGAAGAGAAGTACGGTTCAGTATCAAACACCAAACGGTAGGTGCCATTTGCCACTGGACGATCGACGAGAAAGAACGGCTTCACGCGGCCGTCGGTGTCGGTCCACGCGTGGCTGAGTTCGGTCCACGACTCGTCGGTGTTTTGCATCTCGAGCGAAACGGCAACGCCGCTCGCCGGCGCGCCGCGTGAGGTGTCGAGGATGTGCGTTGAAATGGTGCTCATGAAGGTTCGAGTAGTTTGCGCAATCTCAGCTCGGTGATCTTTGCCTGTTCGGCGGCGGCGACTCGCAGTTCGGCCGCGGCGTCGTTTCGCATGCGCTCGTCGAGCAGCGCCAGTATCTCATCAGTTGACTTGCCGGTGGCGCAAACTATGAAAATAAAACCGAATTTTTCTTCGTAAGTGCGGTTGAGACGGGCCAGTTTTTCGAGTGCGGCTTCGCCGGCGCTTTCGACGCCGCGTTGTTCCTGCGCGGACCATTGCTGCGACTGTGCCGCAACCGGCGACGCCGCTTTCTTTTGACCGATTTTCGGATGACTGCGAAATGCTTCGAGCCAATCGCTATCCGGCAAAGCCCACCAGATTTCGTTTGCGCGTGTGAGTAGCTGTTCGAGACGTGCGTACGGCCGGCCTTGTTCCACCTCGTCGGCCCAACGCCCCGCGCCGCAACACTTCAGCAACTCCTCGCGCGCGGCTGCGGCCGGGAGCGCATTCAACCAGTCGAGGTCGTGAACCGCTTCCATTAGCTCAGTCCGCCGGCGTGCCGTAAACTCGCAAACGGCTCACGCCGCCGTCGGGAAAAATATTGAACCGCAGATGCGAGACGACGGCGGCATCGTTCAGTTCCTGATCGAAGTAATGACGCGTGTGGGCCTGGAGTTTTGTGCGCGGCAAAACGCTGGTCCACTGAATGGAAAGATCCGTCAGATCGTGGTCGCCGGTGCCCGCAACGTTGATTGCTTCCAGTGAACAGCTCTCCGGGAAGTTGCCCTTGAAATGCGACGTGTCGACTTCGATCGCGTGAATGTGTCCCGGACGTGCGAGCTTGATGATGGCCCAATCGTGTCCCGGCCCGCGGCGACGTTTTGTTTCCCACCCGTCGCTCATGTTTGCCGCGCGTCCCGGCATGATCAGGTTGTGGGGATGACCGAAGAACATGTCGCTGCACGAAAGCACCCGCGCGCCGTTCTCCGCCGCCGCAAGATCGATTTGTCCGGCGCGTTTGAGTCGCTCCCAATCGGGCGCCACTTCGCCGTAGACTCGCAGGCGCGCGACGCCACCGTCCGGAAAGATCTTGAAACGAAGATGCGTGATGCGTTCTGTGTATTCGATCGGAAACTCGTTACGCGAATCGCCGTTCAGCGCGACCTGCGGCAACAGTGAAATCCATTCGACCGCTTGGTCGAGTAGCTCCGCTTCAGCCGGCAGTCCTTTGAACGTCGCGCCTTCAAGTGAGCACTGTTCGGGGTAGTTGCCGCGGAAAAAAGTGGTGTCGACCACGACGCCGCGAATGATTCCCGGCAGGCCGAGACGAATGATGCACCAATCAAACCCGGGCGTGCGGCGCCGCCGGCTCTCCCACCCGTCCATCCACTTCCCGCGGTCCGTGTATTTCCCCTCGATAAAAATCGGCTCGCTCGCCTTGAGCAGGTTCTCCTTCGGCGCAAAAAAATCATCATTCGCGACGAGCACCGCGCCACCCAGTTTTTCTGAAGCGAGATCGATTAGTTCAGTGAAGTTCATAGCCACAAAGAGTCACAAGGCACAAGTCAGGTAAGAATGTACTTTTTTATCTCAAGTCGTGGAGCGCCAAAATTGATTAGCAGACCGTGCTCAATTCGTGCGGCACGCAGATATCCCAGGAGTTGGGCCGTGTGTGCATCGATCAACGCGGTGCAGTCTTTGATCTCGCAGATGATGCGTTTGTCTACAAATAAGTCCGCTGTTAACAAGCCTAGCAGTGTTCCATCTTCGTCATAAACCTTCATTCTTTGCTGCTGCTCGACGGTGATGCCTCTTTTGCGCAGACGATTCGCAAGTGCGTTCTCATAGATCTTCTCGTTGAACCCGCTTCGCAGGTAGTGATGAATGTCGAAACTTGTCTCTCTAATAATATCGCACAGTGTGAAGATACTACGGCTGTGAGGATCGGCCGCCATACAACAACTTTCCCTTTCTTAACTGGTTTTGTGCTTCTTGTGCCTCTTTGTGGCTCTGGCTGCCATCATATATTTTTCTGCCGCGAAGAAAAGTTTTTTCGACGACGCCCATTAGCCGTTCGCCTTCGTAAGGCGTGACTTTGTGGCGGTGTTCGAGTCGGGTGGCGTCGACGATGAAGTCGCGCTCGGGATTCCAGATGACAATGTCGGCGTCGCGGCCGGCGGCGATCGTGCCTTTGCGTGAGGCGAGCGCCACTTGGTGCGCGGGATTCGTGCAGAGCCAGTCGGTTAGATCGCGCAAAGAGAAACCGCGGCGACACGCTTCGGTCCAGACGACCGGCAGGCGCAGTTGCAGCGAAGCAATCCCACCCCAGGCCGCCATGAAGTCGCCGCTGTCTCGCAGCTTCAGGCTCGCCGGACACGGTGAATGATCGGAAACAATCATCTCGATCGTTCCCGCCGCCAAACCCTGCCAAAGCTGCTCGCGATTTTCACTCTCCCGAATCGGCGGACAACACTTGAACTCCGTCGCGCCCGCCGGAATCGTTTCCGCCGCGAGGTGGAGATAATGCGGACAAGTCTCGGCGGTGATTTTCACGCCCGCGGCTTGCGCCTCCCGCAGCAGCGGCAACGCCTCAGCGGAAGAGAGATGAACGATGTGCACGCGCGTGTCGAACTCACGACTCAAACGGATCATCAGCGCAATCGCTTCATTCTCCGCCGCCCGCGGCCGCGACTTCAGAAAGGCCTCGTAATCCGTGTCATCCGTGTTCTCGGTCGCCATCAGTCCCGGCAGTTCAGCGTGCACGATCAGCATCGCGCCGATCCGCGTCAGCTCGGGCATCGCTTCACGCAGATCTTCCTCTGTTACGTGCGGAAACTCATCCACACCCGACGGCACCAAGAAGCACTTAAATCCCACCACGCCGGCGGCAAACATTCGCTCCAGCTCACCCGTGTTGCCCGGCACTACGCCACCCCAAAACCCGACGTCAACAAAGCAGTCGTCCTTCGCGGTCTCGAGTTTTTCTTTGAACCCGGCGAGGGTCGTGGTCGGTGGAATCGAGTTGAGCGGCATGTCGATCAGCGTGGTCACGCCGCCCGCGGCCGCCGCGCGCGTCGCGGTCAGAAAACCTTCCCACTCGCTGCGGCCCGGAGAATTGATGTGCACGTGCGTGTCAACCAAACCCGGCATTACCACGGAGCCGTCGCTCGCCTCGACGATCTCGCATGCGTCGACAACCTCGTCAAAGCCGCGCACGGAAACGATCTTCTCGTTGCGAATGTGGAT
>Ga0081539_10001826_pt1 | contig 33599 bp, 31 predicted proteins | sample TabmetS4T2R2_FD_71023 | JGI IMG/M metagenome (GOLD analysis project Ga0081539, IMG submission 71023) | Tabebuia heterophylla rhizosphere microbial communities from the University of Puerto Rico - S4T2R2 | ecosystem: Host-associated > Plants > Roots > Rhizosphere ... | reverse complement strand
GCGCTCTGACCGACACCGAGCGCTCCGTCGACAGACTGCAACACGCCACGCGCATTCTTTCCGAGAAGCGCTTCTGATCTGAGTTGCAAACGTAGGGGGAATACCGCGAGCGGCGGATTACGCGCGTTCCGCGCTAATCTTACTGCGTCACAACTCAGTGCCGCGCGCGCGCCGTCTGTTATTGCGCCCTCTCCCGCTTGCGGGGGAGGGCTGCTCGCAGGTTCAGCGAAGAAGAATGCGAGGGGACCTTCCGCGAGCCTATCGAAAGCCCCCACCCGACCGAGCATGTTGAGCTGCCCACGATGCCCTCCCCCGCATAGCCCGTCGAAGACGGGCGTGAACGCCCTTTTGTGGGAGAGGGCACAACAACGAGCGTCGCGAACGAACTTCCTCTTGTGACGCAGTAGGACTAATCCGCCCTACCCGCCCTACGCGGTCTTGATCCACACGGCCTTGACGTTGAGATACTCCTCGAGGTGCTGCTGGCCGGATTCGCGGCCATAGCCGCTCATCTTGTAGCCGCCGAACGGCACCGCCGGGTCCATCGCCTGATAGCAGTTGACCCACACCGAGCCGGCGCGGATCGCCTTCGCGAGCCGGTGCGCCTTGCTGACGTCGCGCGTCCACACGCCGCTGCCGAGCCCGAACATCGTGGAGTTGGCGCGCGCGATCAGCTCGTCCATGTCGCGGAAGGGGATCGCCGAGATCACCGGCCCGAAGATCTCCTCCTGAGCGATGCGCATGTTGTCGTTGACGTTGGCGAACACCGTTGGCGGCACGAAGTAGCCCTTCCCGAGCGGACCCTCGCGCAAAGCCGCGCCGCCGGCGAGCGCCTTGGCGCCTTCCTTCTGCCCGACCTCGAGATAGCCGGTGACGCGCTCGAACTGCTGCTCCGAGACCAGCGGACCGATCTGCGTCTCGGGATCGAGCCCGTTGCCGACGCGCAGGGTCTTGCCGAAGTCCGCGACCTTGCCGACGAAGTCGTCATAGACCTTCTGCTCGACGAACAGCCGCGTGCCGGCCGAGCAGATCTGGCCGGAGTTCGCGAATACCGCCATCGCGGCGCCCGGCACGGCGGCGTCCAAGTCAGCATCCTGGAACACGATGTCGGGCGATTTGCCGCCGAGCTCGAGCGAGACGCGCTTCAGATTGCCGGCTGACGCGCGCACGATCGACTGGCCGGTGATGTGCGAGCCGGTGAACGCGACTTTGTCAACGCCCGGATGCGCCGCGAGCGCGGCGCCCGCGGTCTCGCCATAACCCGGCACCACGTTGACCACGCCGGCCGGCACGCCTGCCTCCATGCAGAGCTCGCCGAGCCGCAGCGAGGTGAGCGGCGCTTCCTCCGCGGGCTTGAGCACGACCGTGCAGCCGGTCGCGAGCGCCGGGCCGATCTTCCACACGCTTGCTCCCAAAGGACCGTTCCACGGGATGATCGCGCCGACGACGCCGACCGGCTCCTTCAGCGTATAGGAGAAGATGTCGCCCGGCAGCGAGTTCTCGATCGTCTCGCCGACGATCGAGGTCGCCTTGCCGGCGTAGTAGCGCAGCATGCCGAGCACGCGCTGGCGGGTAGCCCGCGTGCGCTGCACCGGCGCGCCCATGTCGAGCGTGTCGAGGGTGGAGAGCTCATCGAAGTGCTGCTCGACCAGCTCGGCGAGCCGCAACAGGATCGCCTGCCGCTCATACGGCTTCACCTTGCTCCACGGTCCTTCGAAGGCCTTACGCGCGGCCGCGACCGCGCGATCGATGTCCGCGGCGTCGCCCTCTGCGACGGTTGCGAGCAATTCGCCGGTCGCCGGGTTGCGGCTTTCGAAGGTCTTGCCGGAGGCGGCTGCGACCCATTGGCCGTCGATCAACATCTTCTTGAAGCCGCCGTCGGCATACGGATGGCGGGTGAACGGAATGGTTTGTGCCTGAGCCGGTCCTTGAGCCATTGGGATTCCTCGATGTGCGGGAGCTCTTCGTTATATTTCAGCAGATATAGCGAGTCCAGATGCGCGGCAGCTTACGTATCTAGAGGCGTTCCAGATTACGCTTGACGAGAGTGCCGCGGTCAGGCGTTGCTTGCGTGACAGCATTGCGTCCACGCCATGACCGAGAACCGCCTCAGCATCCGCATCGATCTCGTGAACGGCGACCGCATCGGTCCGGGCAAGATCGCGCTGCTCGAGGCGATCAAGGCGAGCGGCTCGATCTCGGGCGCGGCGCGGCAGATCGGCATGTCGTACCGGCGCGCCTGGCTCCTGGTCGAGGAGATCAACAAGGCGCTGCGCCAGCCCGCGGTCGCGGCCGCGACCGGCGGCAGGCAGGGCGGCGGCGCCGCCATCACGCCGGCCGGGGAAGAGATCATTGTGCTCTATCGCGCGGTCGAGCGCGCCGCCCATGCCGGAGCCACCAGGGAATTTCGCGCGCTCGACAAACTGATCCGCAAGGGCGGGCGTGCGGCGAGATCGTAGCCCGGGTGAAGCGCAGCGAAACCCGGGAACAGCCGTGCAGCCTGCGGACGCCGCCCCGGATTTCGCATCGCTCCATCCGGGCTACACGCTCAATTCAATCTCGCCGGCGGGTCGTACGTGGCCTCATCCTTACCCACACGCACCTCCTCGCCCTCGGACTGCAACGCCCAGCCAAGACTGCGGCAGGTTTCCGGCGAGAGGCCGAAGCTCACCTCGAAACCGTCCGCCGTCGAAAACGTCGCGATGGCGCAGGCGCCGTGGTCGGCGGTTTCGACGCGCCACGCGCCGAGCGGAAACACGTAGCGCGACTGGGCCTCGCCGGTGATCCGGCGCACGGCTTCACTCAAGAGACGCGGCAGCGTCATCGCGATCGCCTGCGCGCTCTCGAACGGCACGACGAGCGAGACGGCTGTGCCGTCCGCATCGGCGAAATTCAGCTCCAATGCCTCGCCATCCGGCTGAACGCAGCAGGTGCTGAGCGCCTTGAGGTCGATCTTCACGTCACTCCTCTCGCGCAATCGCGCCGCATCCCTGCCGCTACCGGGTTCGGCGGCCCAACGCGACTTCGCTCGTTATATCTTATGGTATATAGCGTCGCAAGAGCCGCATCCGCGCGACTCAAATGGACCCATGATCGACAAGCTGGAATTTCTGCTCGCGCTCGCGCGCGAGCAGCATTTCGGTCAGGCGGTTCAGTGTAAGGTCCTCTGAAGCGATGTCAGGTGGCGTGGCGGCGACAGCCGATGCCGCGCTCGTGTCACTGAGACGGAGACGCCCGGCCCTGCCCTTGCCGCTTTTGCCTCCATCGCAGGAACTCCTGATAGAGCGCGGGATCCTTTTGCGGACCGGCAGCGACATCCGATCGCACGACGCGGCCGCCGGGAAAGACCAGCGCCGGCTGATTGCTGTTTGACTGTCCTTCGGCGATGCGTCGGTTGTCCAACCAGCTCTGCGCGGCCTCGAACCGGTCCCACCCCGGCAAGGTGGCCGCGAGGTTGACCTCACGCCATTTCGGGTGGCGCGGCGGCTTCTGGAACTCGGCGATCTTCGGAAAGAACGCCTCGACGAATCTCTCGACACGCCGGTAGCGATCGATGTTGGTCTTCGGCCAATTATACGCAATCAGCACGGCCCCGACCGCGACCGTCTCGACGGTTTGGCCGACGGGGATCAGCTCGGGATAATCGTCGTGCGACAAGGAGCTGGGGAGATAGTCCGCCGCCAGCGCCTGCGCGTACGGGATCGGCACGAAATGCAGACCATTCGCGCCGCTCGCCTTCGAGACGGACCGCACCGGCTTGCCGGCGATCAGGACAGTCGCGGCGATCTCGCCGCTCCTGACTTTCTCGACGGCCTCCGCCTGTTGCATGCTGACTTCCTCGACGTCGATCCCGAACGCCTTGAAGATGTCGCGCATCGAGTAGCTCGTGCCGCTCCCCTTCGAGTCGAGATTGACCTTCTGGCCCCGCAGCTGCTCGATCGACGCGATATTCGGCCCCGCGAGGAGATGGACCTCCTCGTTGAACAATCGCGCGATGTACACGATTTTGTTTTCGGTCTGGCCCATGCGCTCGTTCGAGCGGCGAAAACTGTTGAGGATGCTCGTCTGCGTGAGGCCGATGTCGACGCCCTTCAGGTAGCGCACGTCGCGGATGTTGCGCGGGCCGCCGATGCCGGCGATGGGGAGAATGCGCAGGTTGTCGCCATCGTTGAGAATCTCCGCGAGATCATAGGCCATCTGCAGATAGGTATCGTCCGAATTGGGACTCCCGGAGATCAGGCCGATCGTGTTGTTGTTGGGCTGCTCGTTCTTGTAGATCCCGACGCCGACAAGACTGTCGGTGCCCGTGATCCGCTCGAAATAGGCTGACTTGTCTTCGATGGTCTTCGTGACCGGATTGAGCCAGCGATAGTCGTACCAACCGTGTCCGACGCTCAGCGCCAGGGCCACCATGTCCTGGACCGTGAACTTGCCATCCTGATCCTTCAGATCCCAGATGTTCTTTCCGACGACTGCCGGCGTTTTTCCATTGGCATAGTTCAATCCCTTGAAGTCAAAAATATACGGGTACAAGTCGCGGTCGTTGAACTCCCGCGCGCCGCTGTTGATCGCCTTGAACGTCGCCTCCGCGCCATCGCGCCTGAATTTTGCCTGCACGCGCTTGACCATCGCGACGGCCTCGTCCCGGGTGCCGAACTCGGCGGCACCCACGGAAACAGCGGACAGCCCGAACGCCAACGCGAAAAAGAGAATGCCGAAGAAGAGATGCATCGCATTCCTCCCGCAAAGCTGTTTTCTGTATTTCTTGAGTACCGCCTGGAAGATGGCGTGCGCGCACGGGGCCGCGATTCAATTGCAGAAAGTTACGCCGTGCCCACGTCAATTGAGCGCGCCAAATACGGCTGAAGTTCGCTTCGATCACGGCGATGACGACATGATCGTCGCGATAACCGAAACATCGGCATCGTCACGAAGACCGAAACGCCGCAATGGTCGGAACGAGTCGCGCATGCGAGCCGGCAACGCCTGCTGTGCGGGCTCTCGCTGCAGAAGCCCGGCAGCTCGCGACAACGCCGCGAGACATCACGCGCGTGCGTCGCCCTGAAGCACAGATGGGGTTGTGAAAATTTTCTGATTGATCGATCGCGAAATCAGATCAACCGACGCGATATGAGCGTTAGTCGACGCGGGCCGCGTAATCATCGCGGTTTAATCGCAAAACTCTATCGTGGCACGGAACGGCTTTATTGATTGATTCAAATCCCGCACGCATCTTGCGCCACGCATCGAACGCGGTTGCCAATGACAACATACGAGCCCTGGGATTCTGAACGCGCGCAGGCGATCGTCGCGCAATATCGCGACGTCGGCGGCGCGACGCTGCCGGTGCTGCACGCTTTGCAAGAGACATTCGGCTACGTGCCGGAAGCCGCGATCCAGCCGGTCGCGGACGCGCTCAATCTCTCGCGCGCCGAAGTCTACGGCGTCGTCACCTTCTATCATGATTTTCGACGCGAGCCCGCCGGCCGCCACGTGCTCAAGCTCTGCCGCGCCGAAGCCTGTCAGGCCGCGGGCGGCGATGCGCTCGCGCAGCGCGCCGAAGGCAAGCTCGGCGTGAAACTCGGCGAGACCACCGCGGACGGCCGCGTCACGCTCGAGCCGGTCTATTGCCTCGGGCTCTGCTCGGTCTCGCCCGCCGCGATGCTCGACGGGCACGTCCACGCGCGGCTCGACCAGCGCAAGCTCGACACGCTGATCGCGCAGGCCGACCGATGAGCGCGCGCATCTATGTGCCGGGCGATGCCGCGGCGGTTGCCTGCGGGGCGGATCAGCTCGCCGACGCAATCACGACCCTCGCGGAGAGGCGCAAGCAGCCGGTGGAGATCATCCGCAACGGCTCGCGCGGCATGCATTGGCTCGAGCCGCTGCTCGAAGTCGTGACCGATGAGGGTCGCATCGCTTATGGACCGGTCGATCTCGCCGACATTGAAAGCGTGTTCGATGCCATGCTGGGGGGTGGCGCCGCGCACAAGCTGCGCGTCGGCGCGCCGGAGGAGCATCCCTTTCTGAAACGCCAGACGCGCCTGACCTTCGCGCGCTGCGGCGTCGTCGATCCGCGCTCGCTGGAAGACTACAAGCGCCACGGCGGCTACCAAGGCCTCGCCAAGGCGCTGGAGAATCCGACCGAGATCATCAGGCAAGTCACCGACTCCGGTCTGCGCGGACGCGGCGGTGCCGGCTTTCCGACCGGCATCAAGTGGAAGACCGTCTCTGACACCGGCGCCGATCAGAAATACATCGTCTGCAACGCCGACGAGGGCGACAGCGGCACCTTCGCGGACCGCATGCTGATGGAAGGCGATCCGTTCTGCCTGATCGAAGGCATGACCATCGCCGGCATCGCGGTCGGCGCCACTTATGGCTACATCTACATCCGCTCCGAATATCCGCATGCGATCGCCGCGATGAACTTGGCGATCGAGACGGCACGGCGCGGCGGCATGCTCGGCGCGCGCGTCGCGGGCTCGTCCTTCGCGTTCGATCTCGAGGTGCGCGTCGGCGCCGGTGCTTATGTGTGCGGCGAGGAGACCTCGCTGGTCGAAAGCCTCGAAGGCAAGCGCGGCGTGGTGCGCGCCAAGCCTCCCCTGCCCGCACACAAGGGCCTGTTCGGCAAGCCGACGGTGATCAACAACGTGCTCTCGCTCGCGACCGTGCCGGTGATCCTGGACAAGGGCGCGGCGTTCTATCGCGACTTCGGCATGGGGCGTTCGCGCGGCACGATGCCGATCCAGCTTGCCGGCAACCTCAAATATGGCGGGCTGTTCGAGACGGCGTTCGGCATCACGCTCGGCGAGCTGGTCGACGACATCGGCGGCGGATGCTTGACCGGTCGGCCTGTGAAGGCCGTGCAGGTCGGCGGACCACTCGGCGCCTACTTTCCGCGCGCGCTGTTCGACACGCCGTTCGACTACGAGGCGTTCGCGACGCGCGACGGCCTGATCGGCCATGGCGGCATCGTGGTGTTCGACGAGACGGTCGACATGGCGAAGCAGGCGCGCTTTGCGATGGAGTTCTGTGCGATCGAGAGCTGCGGCAAGTGCACGCCCTGCCGCATCGGCTCGACCCGCGGCGTCGAGACCGTCGACAAGATCATGCGCGGCGAGCGCGTCGCCGAGAACATCGCGCTGCTCGAAGACCTCTGCGACACCATGAAATTCGGCTCGCTCTGCGCGCTCGGCGGCTTCACGCCCTACCCGGTCAAGAGCGCCCTCACCCACTTTCCCGAAGATTTCGGCGCGGCGCCGCGCCTCGTCGCCGCCGAATAAGGAGACCGCGCATGAGTCTTGTTCACGAGATCGACTACGGCACGCCAGCCTCACGCGCCGAGAAAACCGTGACGCTCACGATCGACGGCAATTCCGTCACGGTGCCCGAAGGCACCTCGATCATGCGCGCCGCGATGGAAATGGGCACGAAAATCCCGAAGCTGTGTGCGACCGACATGGTCGACGCCTTCGGCTCGTGCCGGCTGTGTCTCGTGGAGATCGACGGCCGTCCCGGCACGCCCGCCTCCTGCACCACGCCGGTCGCGCCTGGCATGGTGGTGCGCACCCAGACCGATCGGCTGAAACGGCTGCGCCGTGGCGTGATGGAGCTTTATATCTCGGACCATCCGTTGGACTGTCTGACCTGCTCGGCCAATGGCGATTGCGAGCTGCAGGACATGGCCGGCGCGGTCGGTCTGCGCGATGTGCGTTACGGCTACGAGGGCGAGAACCACGTCTTCGCCAAGCATGACGGCGCCGACAATCCGAACTTCCTGCCGAAAGATACCTCGAATCCGTATTTCACCTACGACCCCTCCAAATGCATCGTCTGCTCGCGCTGCGTGCGCGCCTGCGAAGAGACGCAAGGCACCTTCGCGTTGACGATCGCGGGCCGCGGTTTCGACAGCCGCGTATCGCCCGGCATGCAGGAGAGCTTCCTCACCTCCGAATGCGTCTCATGCGGCGCGTGCGTACAGGCTTGCCCGACCGCCACGCTGAACGAGAAGGCAATGTACGACATCGGCACACCGGAGCACTCGGTGGTGACGACCTGCGCGTATTGCGGCGTCGGCTGCGCCTTCAAGGCCGAGATGCGCGGCGACGAGCTGGTGCGCATGGTGCCGTACCGGGACGGCGAAGCAAATCGTGGGCACTCCTGCGTCAAGGGCCGCTTCGCCTGGGGCTATGCGACGCACCGCGAACGCATCTTGAAGCCGATGATCCGGGCGAAAGTGACCGACCCGTGGCGCGAGGTGAGCTGGGACGAGGCGATCGCCTATGCGGCCTCCGAGTTCAAGCGCATCCAGGCGCAATACGGCAAGAACGCCGTCGGCGGCATCACGTCGTCGCGCTGCACCAACGAAGAGACGTTCCTCGTCCAGAAGCTGATCCGCGCGGCGTTCGGCAATAATAACGTCGATACCTGCGCGCGCGTCTGCCACTCGCCGACCGGCTACGGCCTCGGCCAGACCTACGGCACCTCCGCCGGCACGCAGAATTTCGATTCGGTCGAGCACACGGATGTGGCGATCGTGATCGGCGCCAACCCGGTCTCGGCGCACCCGGTGTTTGCCTCGCGCCTGCGCAAGCGGCTGCGTCAGGGCGCCAAGCTGATCGTGATCGACCCGCGCCGCACCGAGATGGTGAAGTCGCCGCATATCGAGGCGGCGTATCATCTGCCGCTGCTGCCCGGCACCAATGTGGCGGTGGTCACGGCGCTGGCGCATGTGATCGTGACCGAAGGGCTGTACGACGAAAAGTTCATCCGCGCGCGCTGCGATTGGGACGAATTCCAGCATTGGGCCGAGTTCGTCGCGCTGCCGCAGAACTCGCCCGAGACCGTTGCGAAGCTCTCCGGCGTGCCGGCCGAGACGATCCGCGGCGCGGCGCGGCTCTACGCGACCGGCCGTAATGGCGCGATCTATTATGGCCTCGGCGTCACCGAGCACTCACAAGGCTCGACCACCGTGATGGCGATCGCCAACCTCGCGATGGCGACCGGCAATATCGGCCGGCCCGGCGTCGGCGTGAATCCGCTGCGCGGCCAGAACAACGTGCAAGGCTCCTGCGACATGGGCTCGTTCCCGCACGAGCTGTCGGGCTACCGCCATGTCTCACTCGACGCTCCGCGACAACTGTTCGAGCAGGACTGGGGCGTGCGGCTCGACAAGGAGCCGGGCCTGCGCATTCCGAACATGCTCGATGCCGCGGTCGAGGGCGCTTTCAAAGGCATCTACATCCAGGGCGAGGACATCCTGCAGTCCGATCCCGACACCAAGCATGTGTCTGCGGGTTTGGCCGCGATGGAATGCGTGGTGGTGCAGGACCTGTTCCTGAACGAGACCGCGCGCTTTGCGCATGTGTTCCTGCCCGGCTCGACGTTCCTGGAGAAGGACGGCACGTTCACCAACGCCGAACGGCGCATCCAGCGCGTGCGCAAGGTGATGGCGCCGAAGAACGGCTACGGCGACTGGGAGATCACGCTCAAGCTGTCGAAGGCGCTCGGCTACGAGATGCACTACGATCATCCCTCGCAGATCATGGACGAGATCGCGCGCCTCACGCCCGGCTTCGCCAACGTCTCGTACCAGATGCTGGACGAGCGCGGCTCGGTGCAATGGCCGTGCAACGACGCGGCGCCCGAGGGCTCGCCGATCATGCATGTGAACGGCTTCGTGCGCGGCAAGGGCAAGTTCATCGTCACCGAGTACATCGCGACCGACGAGAAGACCGGGCCGCGCTTTCCGCTGTTGCTCACCACCGGGCGTATCCTCTCGCAATATAATGTCGGCGCGCAGACGCGGCGCACCGCGAACTCGCTCTGGCATGCCGAGGACGTGCTTGAGATCCATCCGCATGATGCCGAGCAGCGCGGCGTGCGCGACGGCGACTGGATCCGCCTTGCGAGCCGCGCCGGCGAGACCACCTTGCGCGCGCAGATCACCGATCGCGTCGCGCCGGGCGTCGTCTACACGACATTCCATCACCCCGACACGCAGGCGAACGTCATCACCACGGACTTCTCCGACTGGGCGACCAACTGCCCGGAATACAAGGTGACGGCCGTGCAGGTGTCGCCCTCGAACGGGCCGTCCGGCTGGCAGAAGGAATACGAAGAGTTCTCGCGCGAAAGCCGCCGCATCGCGCCGCTCGAAGCTGCGGAGTGAGTGCGTTGCGCGAACCGGTTCGCATGGTCGGCCGATCGGCTTGGCGCGGCAGTGCGCCCGAGATGGGCACGCGCGCACTCGCCGAGGAGACTGCGGTTGCCTTCACGTTCAACGGCTCCTCTTACGCCGTCATGATGGCGACGCCGCGTGATCTTGAAGACTTCGCGGTCGGCTTCAGCCTGACCGAGGGGATCGCGGCGCCGCGCGAGATCGAGAGTCTCGAGCTGATCGAACAGGAGATCGGCATCGAGCTGCGCCTGCGGCTGACCGAGCCGCACGCAACGCGCTTCATCGAGCGGCGGCGCCTGCTCGCCGGACCGACCGGCTGCGGCTTGTGCGGGATCGAGTCGCTGGCCGAAGCGATGCGCCCGCCCGCCCCCATCGCGGATGACATGCGTTTCACCGCCGGCGACATTTTGCGCGCGCTCGAGACCGTGACCCGCGCGCAGGCGCTGCACCGGCAAACCTTCGCGGTGCATGGCGCCGCCCTGGTCGATCCGATGCGAGGCCTCGTCGCGTTGCGCGAGGACGTCGGGCGCCACAATGCGCTCGATAAGCTCGCCGGCGCGCTCGCGCGCGCAGGCCGCAACGGCGCCGGCGCTCTCGGCGTCGTCACCAGCCGCCTCTCGATCGAGATGATCCAGAAAGCCGCCGCGATTCACATTCCGGTGCTGGTCGCGGTGTCGGCGCCGACGGCGCTGGCCGTGCGCATGGCGGATGCGGCCGGGATCACGCTGATCGCGGTCGCGCGCCACGACGGCTTCGAGGTGTTCACCCACCCGCGCCGCGTCGGCAAAGAGGTTGCGCATGTCGCATGAAGGTGGCGCCACGCCGGACAAGCTCATCTACATGGCCAATCAGATCGGCAAGTTCTGGCTGAGCCAGAACAAGGACGAAGCGGCGGACGCGATCGCGTCGCATTTGAAGAAATTCTGGGACCCGCGCATGCGCGCGCGCATCGTGGCACATCTTCACGATGGCGGCGCCGGACTCGATCCCGCGGTGCGCGATGCGGTCGCGCAGCTTGCGACGACCTCATCCTGAGGAGCGTGCCGAGCGCAAGCTCGGCGCGCGTCTCGAAGGATGGCCCGAACTCCGTGTTTGCCGCCATGGTTCGAGACGCAGTCCTCCATAGCGCGTCGCAGACGCGCGTGAACGCGCTTATGCGCTCGGACTACTCCTCACCATGAGGGCACAACTACGTAGCCCGACACCTTTCGCGCGGCGTTTGCGGTTGCCGCGAAAGTCGGCGCAACCGGCAAGCGAGCATCGTGATACCAAAAATTCCGCCACGCCCCACGCGAAACGCGTTATCCTTCGACTGCCTGATGAAATGGTTGCCCGACGAGGGCAGAACTCTTCTCGCACGCGAGGCGGGCAGTCCGGCCCCGCTCGGCAGGCGCGCAGGAAACTGCGGGAGAGTAGCCATGGTATCCGTATTCACGCGTCCGACGCAGGTCGACAAGCAAGCCATGCTGCGGGCTCATCCGCTGTTCGGACATCTCGGACCGGACGCCATCGCGCGCCTCACCTCCTATTCGCGGATCAAGAACGTCCCGGCCGGCGCAACAATTTTTCAGAAGGGCGATCCGGGCGAGTGTCTGTTTGCCGTCTGCGCCGGCACGGTGAAGATCAGCAATCGTTTTGCCGACGGCAAGGACGCGGTGTTCAACGTGATTCATCCGGGCGAGATTTTCGGCGAGCTGGCGCTCCTCGATGGGCGCGCGCGCGCGGCCGACGCACAGGCGATGACCGATTGCGATCTCATGGTGATCGAGCGGCGCGACTTCATCCCGATGATCGAGAGCGAGCCGTCACTCGCGTTGAAAGTCATCGAGCAGTTGTGCGTGAAGCTGCGTCATACCACCGAGCAAGTCGAGGATGTCGTGTTCCTCAATCTCCCTGGGCGTCTCGCCAAGACGCTGTTGTGGTTGACGGCAGGCGCCAAGTCCGCGGGCGGCAAGGTGTCGATCACGCAACGCGAGATCGGCGAGATCATCGGCATGACGCGGGAAAGCACCAACAAGCAGCTGCGCGCCTGGGAGGCACAGAACTGGGTGCGGCTCGAACGCGGCGGCGTCGTCGTGCTGCGGCCCGAACCGCTCGAGGAGCTCGCAGGCGCGGTGCATGATGTGGAGTGATGGACCCTAGGCGCTCACTAAACGCTGGGCGAGCTTGGGATTCTCCCACACGGCGTGCAGCGCCGTCGGGGCGGTTCCCATCGGGATGATCTCGCACAGCACCGACGCAATCGCGCCGGTCGCCGCCGGAAGCCGATCCGCGGGCCACCGCACTTTCACGATCACGCGCCCGTCCGCGTTCGCGGATCTCGCCGGCACGACGGAGGCAGCCGCGCTGCCGATGAAGCCGTCCGGGTGCCAGTCATCCGGATAGCGCACCGCGAGGTGCGGCCGGGCCGTGAGATAAAAATTGACCGTAACGTTCTGATACGGCTTCGCGCCCTTGTTCCGCACCCGGGCATAGATCCAATTGTCCTGGCCGGCGAGCGGAGCCTGCGAGTCGAAATGCGCATCGCCGTCCGGATTGTTGCGAATCCACAGATCGGGCGAATTGAAAAAGTCGCCCTGGTTCGAGGGCGTGCCGTCGTCGGCAGGCGTGTGCTTGATGTAGAGATCGCCAAAATTGCTGCGCAGCAGGCTGCCGTCCATCACGGCGCGGCCGCGGGTCGCGCGGCGGAAGTTTTTGAGATGCTGCGCTTGCTTGCCGGCAACATACGCCACGAAGGCGCAGTTCGGATCAGGGTCTTTCGTGATCACGATCGCGGCCTGGTGGAAGACGCGCGGGCTATTGAGATGGTCGGGCGTGCGCGGCCCTTCCTCGAAGATCACGTTTTGCACGCCGAGTTTGAAGGCGCCGGGCGGCGCTGGTGTGTACGGGCCGAGGTTGCCATCGTTGATCAGCGGGGTCGGGTCGCAGATCATGGTCCAGTCGGGTACTTCGTCTGGGCCGAACAGGCCCATGAGATAGAGATCGAGCGGGCAGTACCCAAAGCGGGTTGCACGCACTGGCGACGCCTCATCGGCCTGACGATTGAAGCGATAGAACGTGCCGTCGTGATTGTCCTGCCAGTCGCAGCGATCGTAGTCCATGCATGAGATGCCGTCGTCCATGAAGCGGCCCCAGTGTTGCCCGCTCTGATCCGGCGCGCCGACGAAATCCGCATGCAGCAGGGGTTCGGCGTTGCCGTCCGGCGTGCGCCGACATTGCACATAGGAGCACCACAGATGCGCCGGCTCGTGCAGCATCGATCGCAGCGTGATCCAGGTGAGGTGTGAGCACAGGCGCAGCTTGGTCGAACTCCAGGCGGCACGATCATTGATCATCGGGCGACCGATGCCATCGACATCGGTGAAGATCGCGGTCGAGCCGTTGCCGATGTCCGGCAGCCCGCTCGGCTCATCGATGAAGAACGCGACGAAATCGTAGTCATCCCCGAATTGCTCGCGGAAAATTCCGTAGGCGCCGATTAAATCGATCGTTCGTTGCTCGGAGGCGTGAGTGATGAGGCTGCCCGACGGGTCACGGATGACGAACACGCCGTCGACGATGTGCGTGCTGACGGCCGCTTTCGCGCCATGCTTGCGGCGTCTTTTTCCGCGGTGCCGCGCCGGCATATCGCGCCGCAACGCCCGCTGGCGCTTGTTCAGCGCTTCGATCCTGCTCCAGAAAATCCATTGGTAGTCGGGCATGCACTGGTGTTGCCGCTCGCCGACTGTGATCCGACGATTTGTGAGCCGCGGGAGACGCACGTCGAACTCGAGATCGAGGTCGAGGTCGCGCGGCACCGGCGCATCCTTGCCGGCCAGATAGATGATGAGCCGGCGCGGCGAGACAAGCTTGCCGTCGACGATCTTGGGGCCGAAGCCGAGCCCGATCACATTCTCGTCCTTGCGCAGTTTAGACCAGAGCCGCCGAAAGGACGTATCGAAGGCCTGCGCCATGGCGACCCTCCCCTCTTCCGCTACAGCCGCGCGGCGCGCCGGCACAAGGACGCCGGATCGCCGCCTTAGAGCGCATTCCGATTGGAAGGAATCGGAATGCGCTCCTAGATTCTTTCGTTGGCGCGTATCCTGTTCGGAAAACCGGTATCCACTTTTCCGGGATACGCTAGAGGCGATCATGCCTTCGGCTTGCCAACCACCATCTGGACGAACGCGTTCTGCGCCGCGTCGGTGCTCAGATCGCTCAGCAGCGCGGCCGGCTGATACATCAGCTCCTGGCGCGAGGGATCATCGGCCCAAAAGCCACGCAAGCGCTTCACGGCGTCGAACAGGTTCTTCGAGCTCTTCAGCAGCGTGTTCAGCGCCGCCATCGCGTCCTTGGAGTCATAGCGCCACAGCGTGCGATAATGCGACGGTCCGTAGCTCACGACCCAATAGGTCCCGAGATACTGCACGCCTGGCGCGGCCCCAACGGCGTCGGCGATGAACTTCTCCTTGTCCTTGAGAAACTTGTGAAAGGCCGGCACCTTCGCGTAGGGGACGCCGAAGGTCCATTCGACGATGATGGCTCCGAGCAGATGATCAAAGTCGGGATCGATCGGGCGGATGGGATGCTCGTCGTTCGAGCGGATCTCCGGAACGATCGGCTCGATCGAGGGCGCGGCGTTGCCCTGTCGGTGCACGGATCGCTTGATGCGCTCGAGCTCGGCTTTGCGTGACATCAGTGCCTCCTGCGTGCCCTGCGTTGATGTGCCTGAGGTGCCGCGATGCGGGCTTCCACGATGCCCTTCGCGACGAGATCGTCGAGCGTCCGGCGCAGGTCCGCGACGGCGTCCTCGCGCGAGCGCAAAGGCTCGATCGCCGCGTAATAGCGCCGCACGAGCGCGGAAAAATCGCGTCCGTCGCACAGCTCCATGACCAACCATGCGGTCGGATTGAGCGTGTAGAGCTTCGGGTCATCCGGCGTGTACACGAGACACACATCCATCTCGTTGACCGGTCGCGTGCGAATGTTTGCGACCTTGCGATAATGCGGGCGCAGGGAGGGCACGGAGGTCGACTCCTTCGTTCAAGGTCGTGCAGAAAGGATCGGGCGCGCCCCAGCGGCCGTGAAACGCGTAGGCCGCCGAACGGCAGCCGCCGCGCGTGCCCTGGCTCGACTCGCACTGCGCGCAGGATTTTTCGACCACGCCGGAGCGCAGCTCGCGATAGAGCGGATGATCCCAGGTCTTGAGAAAGGGCATGTCGCGAATGTTGCCGTAGTCGACATATTCGCGCAGATAGGCGCAGCCGATCGAGCGGCCGAAGGGATCGACCGCGGCGCTTTGCCAGCAGCAATTGCGGTCGGTCGGATGCCAGGATTTCATCACCTTCAATCCGGCCGGCGGCTTGAGCGCGTCGAGCGCGGCCATCTGCTCATCGAGCGAAAGCGCAAGTTCAGTCCAGTGCGCCTTGGCGCGCCCGAGTGGATAGAGCCGCAGGATCCCGGCGCGCGGAACGCCGAGCTCGCGCGCGAGCTCGAGATAGGCCTGCAGCTCGCCGGCGTTGCGGCGGGTCAGGATGGTGAGCACGTCGGTCTCGATGCCGGCGTCGAGAAGATGGCGCACCGCCGCGCACGCGGCCGCGAAACTTCCCGCACCGCCCGTCGCCGCGTCGTGTGTCGCGGCGGACGCGCCCATGAGGTCGACGAGCACCCGCCCGACGCCGATCCGCTTGAGCCGCATCGCCATCGCGCGATCGATCAGCGTGCCGTTGGTACGCACCAACGTCATCATCGTTCGCGTCGCGTGCGCGAGGATCTTCAGGAAATCCGATCGCGCGAATGGCTCACCGCCCTCGATATAGAGCGAGATAAAACCGTTCGCCGCGAGATAATCGATAAAACGCAGCCACTCTTTCGTGGTGAGTTCGTCTTTCGCGCGCCGCCGATCGCAGTCCGCGTAGCAATGCTTGCAATCGAGATTGCAGACTTGCGTGATGGATAAGGTGATCTTGAACGGCGACTGCAAGAATGGCCGCATTGCCGCCCCGCAGAACAGAGCCCACAACCTTGACGGCTAGCACGCGGCCGGAGGGCTGTCCAACGCGTGGCCAAGAACCGGCTGATTATCGCCCCCACGACCGTGCGTGTTGTCATGCATATGACTGATGATCAGGCTTTCGCTCGGGGCGCATATGCTGTTTCATGCACGAGTGGAGTGTGGTGCAAACCGCCAATGCGGACCCCACTTCGCACCGTTCGCCTCCGGCGCCCTGGCGCCAGCAGAGCGTAGAACATCGGATTGATCTGATGCGGTGCGGCCAGTGCGGAGCCGAAAACCCGCTGTCGATGCGGTTCTGCGGCAATTGCGCCGCCCCGCTGTTGCGCGAGTGTCCGGCGTGCCATCGCGAAAGCCCGGTGGAGTTCAGGTTTTGCGGCCATTGCGGTACCCGCATACCTGAAGCCGAGGCTGGTAAAGCCGAGACGATCTTCCCGCTCGGCGCGGAGCTCACGCGGCCCGATGCCGAGCGCCGTCAGATGAGCGTCGTATTTTGCGATCTTGCCGGCTCCACGGCCTTGTCCGAACGTCTCGACCCGGAAGATCTACGCGATCTCATCGCGGCCTATCGGGAATCCTGCGCCAAGGTGGTACATCGATGCGGCGGGCGGATTGCGCGCTATGTCGGTGACGGGCTCCTGATCTATTTCGGGTACCCGGACGCGCATGACGATGATCCCAAGATGGCGGTGCGCGCCGCGCTGCAGATCATCGGCGCGCTGCGCAAGCTCGAGGGGCCGGCGGGCGGCACCGTCGAGGAGCTGCAGGTCCGCATCGGCATCCACACCGGAGTGGTGGTCGCCGGCGACCTGCGCAGCGGGGCCGATCGCGAGATCTACTCGATCGTGGGCGATACCCCGAACGTCGCGGCGCGCCTGCAGGGCCTCGCCGAGCCCGGCACGGTGCTCATCAGCGAAGTGACGCACGCACTGGTGAAGCATCAATTCGCATTCCGCGATCTCGGCCTGCACCATCTCAAAGGCCTTTCGCGGCCGCTGCGCCTCTACGCGCCGCTCGCCGAGCGCGAACGCTTCGGCGCGCGCGACATTTTCGAGCGCGAGGTTCTGACCCCGCTGGAAGGACGCGCACAGGAGCTTGCACTGCTGCAGCAGTGCTGGGAGCGATCGAAAGAGGGATTGGGTCAGGTTGCGATGATCAGCGGCGATGCCGGGATCGGAAAGTCGCGCCTCGTCTTTTCGTTTCAGGATTCGATCGCCGGCGGGTACGCGTTTCTCGCCACCAGCTGCTCGCCTTATTCGTCCGACAGCGCCTTCATGCCGGTGATCGATCTCATACAGCGTCAGCTCGGCTTTTCCGAGACCGACAGCGCCGCCGAGAAGCTCGCCAAGCTGGAGGCTGGGCTCGCGACCTTGAGCCCGCCGTTGAGCGCGACACTGCCGTTCATGTCGCTGCTGCTGTCATTGCCGACGCCGGCGGCTTACGAATTACCGAAATGGTCGGCCGAGGCGCAGCGCGAGAAGATCATGGAAGTGCTGCTGCTCTGGCTGCTGCAGCAGGCGCAGCCGCGGCCGCTGGTGCTGCTGATCGAGGATCTGCATTGGGCCGACGCCTCGACGCTGCAGCTGATCTCGATCTTGCTCAATCACGTGCCGACCGCGCGGCTGTTGCTGATCCTGACCTTTCGCACCGAGTTTCACCCCGGTTGGCGCGCGCATTCCTACGTGACCCACATCACGCTGAGGCGCCTCTCTCCCGGGGCGTGCGACGCGATGATAGCAAACCTCAGCGCCGGCACGACGCTGCCGCCTGCGCTGCGTCGGCAGATCATGGAGCGCGCCGACGGCGTCCCGCTGTTCGTCGAGGAGTTGATCAAGGCCGTGCTCGAGTCACGTCCGCCCGGCGGCGAGCGCGGCGGTGCGGCGTTCGACGACGCAAATATCCCGGCAACGCTGCGCGACTCCTTGATGGCGCGGCTCGACCGCCTCAACGCCGTCAAGCTGACTGCCCAGATTGCCTCAACACTCGGGCGCGAATTTTCCTTCGAGCTGCTGCAGGAAGTCGCCGGGCTGAACAATGGCGAGCTGGTGCAAACGCTGACGCAGCTGGTGGAGCGCGAGATCCTGTTCCAGCGAGGCGTACCGCCGCAGGCGTCCTATTCGTTCAAGCACGCCTTGATCCAGGAGGCCGCGTACCAGTCGTTGCTGCGCGCCGCCCGCCGCCAGTATCACTTACGCGCCGCCCGCGCCCTGGTCGAAAAGTTCGCCGATGTCGCCGAGCGCCAGCCGGAGCTGATCGCGGAGCACTTCTATCTCGGCGGCGAGATCGACCCGGCGATCCGCTACTGGCAGGCCGCCGGCCAGCGCGCGCAAGAGCGGTTCGCCTATGTGGAAGCCGTCGCGCATCTCAAGAAGGCACTCACCCATATCGCGCATCTTCCGCGCTCGGAAGACACTGCGCGGCGGGAGCTGAGCCTGCTGACCAGCACCGGCACGGCATTGATGGCGATCGACGGCTATGCGGCGCCGGAAGCCGAGCACATGTTCGCGCGCGCCCGGGCGCTGTGCCACACCGTCGATGACGCGCCGCAGCTCTATCGCAGCTTGCGCGGTCTGCAGTCCTATTACCAGCTGCGCGGGCCGCTGCGCTCCGCGCGCGAGATCGGGGAGCAGTTCCTGCGCCTCGCCGAGCGCAGCGAGGATCCATCGATCTGGGTGGAAGCGCGCCGCGCCTTCGGTTGGTGCCTGTTCTGCCTCGGCGAAACGCGCGCGGGCCGCGACGCGCTGCTCGAAGCGATCGATCGCTACAACGCGGAAGCGTCGTACCGCAACATCTTGAGCTACGGCTCCGATGCCGGCGTGCTCGGCAACGTCAATCTCGGTTGGGCCGAATGGGCGCTCGGCAATGCGGCGGCGGCGGTCGCGCGCGGCGATGAGGCCATTCGCCTGGCCGAGAAGGTCAAACATCCGCTCAGCCTCGCCTACGCGCAGTGCATGTCGGCCGCGATCCGCCAGGGACTGCGCCAGGCGGACGCCGCCGAAGCGCTCGCACGCAAGACGCTGACGCTCGCAACCGAGAACGGCTTCTCGTACTGGAAGGCGTGGAGCTCGATCATTCTCGGCTGGGCCATCGCGCAGAAGGGCGCATGCCAGGAAGGGATCAGCATTCTGATCGATGGCCTTGCGGCCTATCGGGCGACCGGCGCCGAGTTGTTCCGACCCTACGGGCTGACGCTCCTCGCCGAAGCCTATGGGCAAGCCGGCCGCGCGAAGGACGGCCTTGCCTGCGTGGACGAGGCGATCACGCATGGCGCCGCGCATGACGTGCATTTCTTCGAAGCGGAGACGTATCGCATTCGCGCGCGACTGCTGTGGCAGGACGGCGCCGCGCCTGCGCCGGCAGTCGAGGCGCTGGAGCACGCGATCGCGCTCGCCGCCGCACAGGGCAGCAAGGAGCTCGAGGCGCGCGCGCGCGCCGATTTGACGGAGCTTCGCTCGCTGCCCGCACGAGGTGATTAGCGCATATCCCGGAAGGAGGCTGCGCCGCACGTGATGCGGGGTGGATACCGGGTTTTCCGAAGAGGATATGCGCACAAGAGAATCTAGAGTGCGCCGCGGCGCTGCGCTGAAGAAATGCCGCGCAGCGTGAAGTACGTTACACGCGAAGCGTGCCGCATGGCCGAGCATGCCGCCATCATGACGGAGCAGCTGCTCCAGGTGGGGGCGGACATGTGGAGGCGGACATGGGCACGGACCAGGCGGGCAGAGGCGCGCAGATCGCCGGCATGGCGCTGCTCGCCGCAATAATTCTCTCGATCATCATCGCGCTCGGGCCCTCGACAATGCCGGGTGATGGCGACCTGCGCGGCATCGACATCATGGCGACCGACGATTGAGGTCGTAACGAGCGCCGCGGCGCGTGTCGCGGAACCGTGGCGCGCGCCTCGCCGTTGGCGCTCATGCAACGGGCCGCACGCGCAGCGCCGTGCGGCCCGATTTGTGCAGACCGTCATCCAAGTCGGCAATGCGAAAGTCAGGAAAAAGGGCGGCCATCGCGGCCGCCCCTGTTTCTAGTCCTACGGTGGTCCGAACCGACGACTCTGCGGACCATACGTGCCGCAGTAGGACCAGTCGTCTTGAGCAGGGCCCGTCCAGCAAACCGACCGGTTGATCAAAGGACCCTGATAACCGGTGTCGGCCGTCGGTGGCGGCAGCTGCCGCGCGTACGAGAACGAGCCCGCGGCGCCGCTCGTGAGGGCGAGCACCGCGGTGCCAAGTGTAAGAAGAGACTTGAGCGCCTGGCGTGTACGCATCACACACGCTCCCTTATCTCGAGTGCCGTTATTCGGTCTTGTTGCCCAGTGAGGGACGCAGGAGGCGGCGGGGGTCACACCGCCTCCCACATGAGCCGCATCTGCAACGGCGGGGCTCAGTTGCCGCCGCCGTCCCAGTTCTTCGACGCGCGCTCGATGTACGAGGACTCGCCGGTCGGCGCGTTGACGCGCTTGTCCGGGCCCGCAGAGGCCTGGCCGGCAACGCCGAGGATCGTAGAGGCGAGAACGAGAGTCGCGAGGAAGGTCTTGAGCATTGTCAGTCTCCTTTGGTGCTCCGCGGCGCAAGTCCGATTACCCTGCCGCTGCGGAAGGACATTCGCCGAAGACGGCCCGAAGCCGAGTGAAGCGGATCACCCAGGATGCTGATTTCTCTTCGTTTTTCTCAGTCATTTGCATGAGACGCGCACGCAAATCTGTTTTCACACCGCGCTGTCACTTCTCAGGATGCTGGTGCATGCGCTCGCGACCGAGAAGTTCATTGCCGCGCGCCGTCCCGGTGCAAAGCCGCGCGCTCATCCGCGCCTATTCGTGCCAGCATCGCTCGCGGTGTCTGCCCTCATCCTGAGGAACGGTCCACGCGTGCGCGGGGACCGTGTCTCGAAGGATGGCCGCGCACGCTGAGCCTGCCGCCATCCTTCGAGACGCGCCGCTTTCGCGGCGCTCCTCAGGATGAGGGCTGTTCGAGGCGGCGGACTACGCGCGCGTTATGGCGTTGAAGACGCGCGTGGCCGCGCTTATGGCGCTAATCCGCCCTGCGGGTCACGACCCGGAACACTACCGCGACGGTGCGCGAGGCGCCGCAGTGCAGGCAGTGGAAGGTGCGCAGATCGACGCCGGCCTGCGGCCCAGGCTCGATGCAAGAGAGCCGCGTCGTGCCGCCGCAGCTCGTGCAGCGCGGTTTCGACAGCTGAAATTGATTGAACAGGCTGGGTTCGACCCGCGGCATAGGCAGCCTGATTGTCTGGGGGGTTCTTACGCCACTCGGCGCAATGTGCAGTCCTCAAGATGAACGGTGGATGAAAGACGTCGCGCCTGCTGCGTGTGTCGCACCTTCGAAAAACGCGAGCCGCGCGGTGCTACCACTTCTGTACTACGCTCGGCATCGCACAAATTGATGACGTTCGCCGGATCCGCACGCTTCGATGGACGCTGATTAGCCTACGTTAGTCCGCGCCGCGCGGTTATGATGCGAGCGTCCCCGAGGTGGGACTTCGTCACAACAGGACGAACCCCGCCCCACAGAACTGCCCGAGGCCACGGCCATGGCCGACGACCCGAGCTGGATGTTGCCGCTGTCGCAAGATCTCGAGCGCACATGCCAGCGCGCGCATGCGATCGCGGCGGAACGGCGCGCCCGCGCCGGAGCCGAAGACTTCCTGCTCGCGCTGACCGACGATCCTGCCGCCGTGCCGGTCCTGGAAGCCTGCATGGTCGATCGCGACGCCTTGCAGGCGGCCCTGCGCGCCGCGGGTGCGCGCGCCATGCGTGGCGTGGTGCCGAGTATTGGTTTTCTTCCGATCCTGCACCGTGCGAGCGCAAATCGACACGCCTCCGGCCACAACGATGCGGTCAATGGCGCGCATGCGCTCGCCGCGATTCTGGCCGGGACATCGCCGGCGCTGACCGACACGTTGCGCCGGCACGGCCTGACGCGTTTCGACGCGCTGCGCTTCATCGCGCATGGCCTGCGCAAGGGCGAGGAGCCAGGCGATGACGCGAAAGCCACGAGCGCGCCGACGCTCGCCGTGAAGCTGTTGAACGATGACTACACGCCGATGGAGTTCGTGGTCACGACGCTGGAGCGCCTGTTCGAGCACGACCGCGAGAGCGCCGCGCGCGTCATGCTGTGGGTGCACAACAACGGCGTCGCGGTCTGTGGGACCTATCCGGCCGAGATCGCGCGCGAGAAGCGCGCCGCCGCGGTCGCGCTCGCCCGCGCTGCCGAGTTTCCACTGTGTTGCGTGTTGGCGGCGGCGAGCAGCTAGCGCGTACAAGTCCCGATCGCAAAACACGCGCGCGCAAATACCTACGCTATCAGGCGATTGTCAGCCTCGCGCAAATCAGCTCAAGACCGAAGTGGAGCGCTTCCTCGCCACCGTGCGCGCGGCGTGACGGCTGTAGCCCGGATGAGCCATAGCGCGTTCTCGCGCGCTATGGCGACATCCGGGACCGCTTGCGCACGCTGAAAGCGCCGTCCCGGGTGTCGCTTCGCTCACCCGGGCTACCACTTCGCTCACGGCCCTGCCCCAACCCGATGCGCTTCAACTCCGCGACGGTGCGCGCGAGGCGCGCGCCGGAGAGACGGCTGCGGCTCAGCGCCGCGCCGAGATAGGTCCAATAGAGCAGCTGCGTGCGCGTCGCCGCGCGCGGCCGCGCGACGCCCGCCGCGATCAGCATCTTCTCGATATAGCGGCAGCGCCGCCGGTCCACGGCCGCGACAGCGCGCGCGGCCGCCGCGCTGGTGTCGGCCCAGGCGCGCATGCGCAGCTCCAGCCGATTGTGGTGCGCAAAGGCACGGCGCAGCAGCACGTCGAGCCGCTCGTCCGGCGCGTGACGCTCGAGCACCGCGATGATCTCCTCGGTCGCGGTCTCGCGCCAGCGCGCGATCAGTCGCGCATGGAACGCGTTCAGGTCGGCGAAATGCCAGTAGAAGCTGCCGCGCGAGACTTTCAGCTTGCGCGCCAGCACGTCGGCCCTGAGGACCTCGTATCCCTCGCGTGCGAGCGTCCGCAGCGCGAAGTCGATCCAGTCCTGTGCGCTCAGCCGCTCCGCCATGTTCCGGACCATACAGCGCTGTATTGACCAGCGCAATGGAGGTCTATAGTGTATCCATACACTTCTGTATGGAGGCGCGAGATGATGCGGGACCTGTCGCTGCAGGCTGCCGGGCTGATCGGCATCGGCACCGCGATCGCCCACGGCGCCATCGCGGAGCTCAGCATTTTCGCCAAGGCGCAGATCGAGCCGCGCGGCACGCGGCGGCTGCTGCGGCTGATCTGGCAGGCGAGCACGATCGACTGGATCGCGATCGGCGTGCTGCTGATTGCGACGCCGGCGCTCGGCTCGGACGTGGCGCGCCGCTGGATCGTCGCGCTCGCGGTCGTCGTCTACGGCTATGCGGCGATCGGCAATGCGCTCGCCTCGCGCGGCCGCCATCCGGGCTGGATGCTGATGGCCGCCGCCGTCGCGCTGGCGCTGATGGGGGTGTAGGCTGTAGGGCGGGTTAGCGCCGAAGGCGCGTAACCCGCCGCCCGGAGCACGTGTCGGCGGATTACGCGCGTGCCGCGCTAATCCGCCCTACGAAACAGGGCTGTTGCCATGCGGATCTTCGTTGCAGGCGCCACCGGCGCCGTCGGGCGATCGCTCGTTCCAAGACTGGTGCGTGCCGGTCACAGCGTCACCGGATTGACGCGCACGCCCGCGAAGGCCGTGCTGGTACAAACGCTCGGCGCCGAGCCGGTCATTGCCGATGCGCTCGACGCCAGATCGATCCAGGCGGCAGTGACGGCGGCGCGGCCGGACGTCGTCGTGCACCAGCTCACCGATCTCAAGGGCGCCGATCTGCGCGACTTCGACGGCGCCTTCGCGACCAGCAATCGCCTGCGCCAGGAAGGCACCGATCACCTGCTCGCGGCGGCGCGCGCGGCCGGCGTGCAGCGCTTCGTGGCTCAGAGCTATTGCGGCTGGCCTTACGCGCGCGAGGGCGCCGATGTGAAGACCGAGGACGACGCACTCGATCCGACCCCGCCGTCGAACATGCGCCGCACGCTCGAGGCGATCCGCCATCTCGAACGCGTGGTCACGACGGCCGCGGCGCCGATCGGCGTCGTGCTGCGCTATGGCGGCTTTTATGGCCCCGGCACTGGCGTGTTCGAGGCGACCACGATCGACCAGGTCCACAGGCGCCGCTTTCCGCTGGTCGGCGGCGGCACGGCCTGGTGGTCGTTCGTGCATATCGATGACGCCGCCGAGGCGACGGCCTGCGCGATCGAGCGCGGGCACGGCATCTACAATGTGGTCGATGACGACCCTGCGCCGGTCGCCGAATGGCTGCCCGCGCTGGCCACGATGCTCGGCGCCAAGCCGCCCTTGCGCCTGCCGGCTTTCATCGCGCGCCTGCTCGCCGGTGAGGCCATCGTCACGATGATGACGCAGTCGCGCGCGGGATCGAATGCGAAGGCGAAGCGCGAGTTGTCGTGGCAACCACGCCATCCGTCCTGGCGGCAGGGCTTTGCGGCGATCGCGGGCGACCTGCGGCTTGCCGCGTAAGTGTCGCCGCGCGCACGCATTTTGCAACCGAAGCGCGCGAGGGGCGGCATCAAACTACCTCCGACACCGCGCGCATGCTCTGTTCGAGGGCACGCCCAGCGGGTCGCTCGGCTCCGTTCAAGAGGGAGTTGCCGAAACCTTCCGGAAAAATCCGTACGCGTTGATGCGTACGGAAGTCTTCACGCCAACTCTCCGCAGCTTCGCGCCAGCCATCAGGTGATACCGCTCCGGTATCATGTGATGGCGAGCAAGGCTTTTCTCAATGTCCGGAGGACACGCGCAAGCTCTCGCGGTGCGGCGTTGCTTCGATCGGCCCCGCTATTGCGAAGAGTTGCTACAGAATGACAGGATCGTTAAGCCGCCGGTTGCACACAATAACTTCCGGTAGCGCCACCTGCCTCTTCTGCAGTTTCTAGATTCTACTCAATTTCACTTTGTTATGACCTAGCGTTAACTGCGGATTTACCAAGCCAGCCAATGTTATTCGGCATCAAGGGTCGCGATCGGCGACTGTTGGGAGGGGCTCCAATGTTCGCAAGAAAATCAAGCGAGCTCGATGAGCTCAAAGCGACGGTCGACGCGCTCAACCGTTCGCAGGCGGTGATCGAGTTCAAGCCCGACGGCACCATCATCACGGCGAACGAGAACTTTTTGGCGACGCTCGGCTACAGCCTCGCCGAGATCGAGGGACGTCACCACAGCATGTTCGTCGCGCCGGCCGATCGCGACAGCGCGGCCTACCGGGCGTTCTGGGAGGCGCTGCGGCGCGGCGAGTTTCAGGTCGCCGAGTACAAGCGCCTCGCCAAAGGCGGCCGCGAGATCTGGATCCAGGCGAGCTACAACCCGATCAAGGGCGCCGACGGCGTCCCGTTCAAGGTCGTGAAGTTCGCGACCGACGTGACCGAGCGCAAGCTGCGCGACGCCGACACGCGCGGCCAGATCGAGGCGATCGGCAAGTCGCAGGCGGTGATCGAGTTCAATCTCGACGGCACCATCATCACGGCGAACGAAAACTTCTTGGCGACGCTCGGCTACCGGCTCGACGAGATCAAGGGCCAGCATCACCGCATGTTCGTCGAGGAGAAGGAGCGACAGAGCGCCGCCTATCGTGACTTCTGGGCCGCGCTCAATCGCGGCGAGTTTCAGGCCGCGCAATACAAGCGCATCGGCAAGGGGGCTAAGGAGATCTGGATCCAGGCGAGCTACAATCCGATTTTCGATCTCTCCGGCAAGCCGTTCAAGGTCGTGAAGTTCGCGACCGACATCACCCGCAAGACGCTGCTCCAACGCGAGATCGATCGCGACCTCGGCGTGATCGGCAGCGCGATCGAGACCGCCAACACGCAGGTGACCGGCGCGGCGAGCGCCTCGGAGCAGACCTCGGCCAATGTCCAGGCGGTCGCCTCGGGCGCGGAGGAGTTGCAGACCTCGATCGCCGAGATCAGCCGGCGCGTGAGCGAAGCCTCGAAGATCTCCGCGCAGGCGGTGGACCAGAGCCGCCGCACCAACGAGATCGTCACCGGCCTGTCGGCCTCGGCCGGCCGCATCGGCGACGTGGTCAACCTGATCAACACGATCGCAGCGCAGACCAACCTGCTCGCGCTCAACGCCACCATCGAGGCGGCGCGCGCCGGCGAAGCCGGGCGCGGCTTTGCGGTCGTCGCCTCCGAGGTGAAGTCGCTCGCGACGCAGACCTCGAAGGCGACCGAAGAGATCGGCGGTCAGATCGCCGCGGTGCAGAGCGCCACCAATGAGGCGGTCGGCGCGATCGGCGACATCTCCAAGACGATCGACACGATCAACGAGATCTCCGAGACCATTGCGGCGGCGGTCGAGGAGCAGACCGCCGTCACCAAGGAGATCGCCTCGAACATGCAGACCGCCTCGGTCGGCGTGCGCGCGATCAGCGAGAACATGAGCCAGATCGCGAGCGCCACCAGGTCCGCCAATGACGCCACGCAGAAGGTGAAGGAAGCCTCGCTGGCGCTCGCGTCGTAAAGCATGATCCCGAAACAGCATGTCCCGGACTTGATCCGGGATGGATACCGGTTTTCGGAAAAGATCATGCTCCAATAACAACTCGCCTACGGACTGTGTCGCAAGGGAGCAACGGCACGGGACGTTAACGGCCGCGCGGAGCATCCCACCATGCTTCGCGCGGCCGTTCTGTTTGGTAGGCCGTAGGGCGGGTTAGCTAATCCGCCCCACAAGAATATTGCACAAGCCGTTGATATAGCGTGATTTACCGGATACGACTTACGTATACCGTCGACCCGCCCTACAATCCGCCATGTCTTGCCGCAGATGTCTCGCCGCAGATGTCTTGCCGCACATGTCTTGCCGCACATGTCTTGCCTCACGAGAGCGCCATGAAACGTCCCGCCCTCGCCTTCGCCCTCCTCGCGCTGCTCACCCCCGCCGCGCAGGCGCAGACGTATCCGTCGCGACCGATCACCATGGTCGTGCCCTACGCGGCAGGCGGCACGTTCGACGTGCTCGGCCGCATCATGGCGGCGCGCATGGGCGAGATCCTCGGCCAGAGCGTGATCGTCGAGAACACGACCGGCGCCGGCGGCATCGTCGGGGTGACGCGCGTGATCAACGGCAAGCCCGACGGCTACACCGTGCTGCTCGGCACGGTCGGCACCCATGCCTACAACCAGACGATCTACCGCAAGCGCCGCTACGACGCGATCAACGACCTCGCCCCGGTCACGCTGTTCTCCGAGCAGCCGATGGTGCTCGAGGTGCGCAAGGAGCTCGCAGCGAACAACTTTGCGGAGTTCAGCGCGCTCTTGAAGCAGAACGGCGCGAAGATGCAGTACGGCTCGGCCGGCGCGGGCTCGACCACGCATCTTGCCTGCTCGCTGCTCAACGCGCGCATCGGCGCCGAGGTGACGCATGTGCCCTATCGGGGCTCCGCGCCTGCGACCAATGACCTGATCGGCGGCCAGATCGATTATGTCTGCGGTAATCTCGGCGCCGCGGTCGCGCTGATCACCGGCAAGCAGGTCAAGGCGTTGGCGCTGCTCTCGAAAGAGCGCTCGCCGCTGATGCCGGAGCTGCCGACCGCGCATGAGCTCGGCCTCAAGGACTTCGACGTCACCACCTGGACGGCGTTCTTCGTGCCGAAGGGCACGCCGAACGAAATCATCGCCAAGCTCAACGAGGTGACGCACGCCGCGATGGAGACGCCCGCCATCAAGGCGCGCATGCAGGAGATCGGCGTGACCGGCATCGCGCCCGAGCGGCGCAGCCCGGAGTACCTCGCAAAATACGTCGCCGAAGAGGTCGCGCGCTGGGAAGGCCCGATCAAGGCCGGCGGGCTGCAGGTGGATTGAGCTGACCTCATCCTGAGGAGGGCGCAAAGCGCCCGTCTCGAAGGATGGCGGCAAGCGCCGAGTGCGGGCCATCCTTCGAGACGCGCGCCGAGCTCATGCTCGGCACGCTCCTCAGGATGAGGGCTGCCTTGCAGCGTTGCCTTAGGGCACCACGCCGGTGTTAGAATCAGCGCGGCGATTCGCGTGGAGACGTTGCGATGGACGAGGTCGAGCAGTCTCTCACCCATGCCCGCATTGCGGCGCGGCAGGGCGTCATGAAGGGGCTGGATCGCGAAAGCCTGGCGCAAGCCTTCGTGATGGAGGCGGTCAAGCTCGCGTTCGGAACCTCGGACGAAGAGGCCGCGCGGCTCGCCCAGGCCTGGCGCGCGCAAGCGTTCCGCATGCTCAATGCCGACTACATCGGCCACGACGAAAATGGCGAGCCGCGCCCGGTGCGGCTGCTGCGGTCGGAGAGCCGGCGCGATCTCCTGGCGAATACGGCGCTCACGTCAGGTCGTAGGGCGGGTTAGGCGCCGCTTGCGGCGCCGTAACCCGCCGCGGCGGATCACGCGCGCGTCGCAGACGCGCGTAAACGCGCTTTTGGCGCGCTAATCCGCCCTACGCCCTTATCCCTTGGTATAGCGCGCTTCGCCTCATCGCCAATTTCACGGCGCCGCGTGGCATTCCAGGATCGACCATGTTCGACATGGTCCAGTTGCTCGCCCAGACGGATTGGATGCTGCTCGCCTTTTCGGCGCTGATATTCGACATTCCGCGTTATACGTTCTCGCTCGTTTCGCTCGCCTTCGCCGCCCTGGTGCGGCCGCGTGATCGCGCGCGCAGCTCGAGCGCGTCGGTGAGCGTCATCATCCCGACCTTCAATGGCGCGTCCGGGCTCGCGCCCACGATCGCGTCACTGCGTCGCCAGACCCTGCCGCCGCTGGAGATCATCGTGGTCGACGACGGCTCGACCGATGATACCCGCGCGGTCGCCGAAGCGGCGCGCGCACGCGGCCTCATCAGCATGGTGATCTGCCACGGGACGCGCTGCGGCCGCAGTGCGGCGATCAACGCGGCGGCGCGCTTCGCGAGCGGCGATCTGTTGCTCACGGTCGATGCCGACACGGTGTTCGAGCCGGACGCCATGGCGCTTCTTGCCGCCGCATTCACCGATACGCGGGTCGCCGGCGCGAGCGGCAACATCGCGATCGGCAACGAAGCCGCGTCGATCTGGACCGGGCTGCAGAGCGTCGAATACCTGATGTCGATCAGCGCCGGAAAGTCCGTACTCGACGCCGTCGGCGCCATCGCATGCCTGTCCGGTGCCTGCGCGATGTACCGGCGCGATGTCTTCCTGCGGCTCGGCGGACTCGATGTCGGCTCCGGCGAGGACCTCGAGTTCAGTTTGCGGCTGCGCCGCCTCGGCTACCGCATCCGCTTCGTGCCCGAAGCCTGGGCCGTGACCGACGGCCCGGTCAGCGGCATCGCGCTGCTGCGCCAGCGTGCGCGCTGGGACCGTGACGCGCTGCGCATCCGCTCGATCATGTACGGCGAGTTTGGCTTCTTCCACCGGCTCGAACGCCTGCCCGACACGCTGCAGCGGCTCGACTTCATCGTGTTCGATCTCGTGCCGACGCTGAGCTTTCCATTCTACCTCGTCTATCTGGTCGCGCTGTTCGGCGCCGATGCGGGGCTGATCCTTGCCGCCGTCTATGTGCTGCTGTTGTGGATCTCGATCTTCAACATGGCACTTGCCTTCGTGATGTTTGCCCGCGCGCCCGGCCTGTTTGCCCTCGGCGCCGCACTGATCTTTCCGTTCTACCAGGGCATCTACATGAAAGGCGCGCGCTTCGTCGCCTATTCGTCGGAGATCATCCTGGCGAGCTCGCGCCGCGATGATTTCGTGCCGCCACGCGTGCGGCCTGCATTGTTCGCGCCGGCGTGAGTGCCATGAACATGAACATCGCGATTCAACGCCTCGATCCGAACCTGCCCGACCCGGTCGAGAGCCGCCGCCGCGCCGCCGGACGGGTCGTGCGGTTCGTCTACGGGGCGAGCGTGTTCGGCATCATCGCGTTCTTCGCCAGCTACCTGATTGCGCCCTACATCTTCCTCAGCGGTCCTGGCGTCGTGTCGTCGCCGCAATACGTCGTGTCGCTGCCCTATACGGTGCAGATCACGCATATGGCCGTGACGCCCGGCGCGGAGGTCAAGGCCGGCGAGGAGATCGGGCGGGTTCGCTCGCCGCAACAGGATTCGATCGTCGCGACCTATATGCGCGCGCTCGCCGACATCGCGGCGCGCAGCGCCGAACTGCGCGTGAAGGAACGCGCCGCGCGCGAGTCGCTCGAGCCGGCGCGCGCCTACCTGCGCGTCACCGACGAGGCGGTGCAAAAGATCGAGGCTTACGCCAACGCGACCGTGACGTTCCGGGTCGATGTGCTGCGCGAGCGCGCGCTCGCGCACAAGACCGTCGTCTCGCAGGAGGCCGAAGCCGCCGAGGCGGTCACCCAGCTCACCATGCTCGATGAGTTCAGCAAGCAGCTGCGCGACGCGCTCGGCGAAGCCGCGCGCAGTTTTGACGGCGGGCGCGTCTCGGCGCCGGTCGCCGGCATCGTGTCGACCAATATTGCGCGTGCCGGCCAGTCGCTGGTCGCCGGCTCGCCGGTCGCCGAGATCCTCGATCCGACCGATATTTTCGTCGACTGGTACATCCCCAATGCCCGTCTGGTCGATCCCAGGGTCGGCAACGGCGTCTTCGTGGTCTACGGCAATCGGCGCATCACCGGAAAGATCGCGCAGATCCTCCCGGTCTCGGCGGTCTACGCGGGAGCATCACAGCTCGCGCTGCGCGATCGGCAGGCGAGCCAGATCGCGCGTATTCGTTTTGACTCGGACACCTCGCCGCCGGCGCTGAAGTCCACGGTCTGGATCCGGATGTACTACACCGAGCTGACCGCCAGCATCGCCAACCGCCTGGTGACGATCCTGCGGCTCGACTGAACAATGAGCGCGCTGCGATGCAGATCGCGATGGACCACCCCGAGTGCCCGGCCTGCGGCGGGCGCGTCACGCTCGTGCCGCTGCTGCATCACATGATCTGCGCCTATGTGGGGCCCTCTTACGATTTCACCGAGGCGGGTGAGGGCTATGTCTGCCCGAAATGCCGACGCGAGATCATGTCCGGCACCTGCGAGATCGTCGGCACCAGCGCGCGCTGCGAACGATGCTATCGGGAGATGGTGGTCACGCCGGCTCCAGCCCGTAGCCCGTAGGGCCGATTAGCGCGGAACGCGCGTAATCCGCCGCTACTCAGCCCTCATGGTGAGGAGCTCGCCTCGTTCTAGCGAGGCGAGCGTCTCGAACCATGGCGGCAGGCTCCGGCGTACGTGGCCATCCTTCGAGACGCACGCCTCGCTTTCGCTCGGCCTGCTCCTCAGGATGAGGGCTGTGGTGTGCACGTCAGCGGGCTCGTAGCCCGGGTGAGCGAAGCGACACCCGGGACGGCCCCGGATTTCGCGCTAACGCGCTTCATCCGGGTCGCACGACTTGGCGATGCGTACAACAACATCGGAGTATCGATGAGCTTCATCATGTTACCGGTGACGCCCGGTGTCCGTGCTCGCCCCACCCGGCTCGCCGGCGGCGCGGCGGCCGTCCTCGACCCAGCCCTGCTCGCCGATCAGCGGCACGAACGCGACCACGCCCAGATCCTCTTCTTCGTAGTGCGTCTCGCTCCTGCGCATCAGCTTGACCAAGGTCTGGTAGCGCGGCACGCTTCCGACCGGAATGATCAGCCGCCCGCCGACGCCGAGCTGCTGCTTCAGCGCGGATGGAATCTCCGGCGCGCCGGCCGCCACCAGGATCGCGTCGAACGGCGCGGCCTCCGGCCAGCCGCGCGTGCCGTCGCCGACGCGCAGCTCGATATTGTCGAGTCTCAGTGCGCGGAAGCGCTCACGCGCCGCCTCGGCCAGTGCGGGGAGACGCTCGATCGCGTAGACGCGCGCGCCGATCTCGCTCATCACGGCGGCTGCGTAACCGGAGCCGGCGCCGACCTCGAGCACGCGCTCTGCCGGCTTCACCTCGGCGGCCTCGATCATCAGCGCCACGATGTAAGGCTGCGAGATGGTCTGGCCCTCGCCGATCGGCAGCGGCGCGTCCTCGTAGGCAAACTCCTCCACGCCGCCGCCGACGAACGCCTCGCGCGGCACGCGCCGCATCGCGTCGAGCACATGCTGGTCGCTCACGCCGCGTCCGGCGATCTGGATGTCGACCATGCGATTGCGTTCGCGGGATCGGGAACGGGTGTGTGCACTGCCGAGCATGACGATGGTCCCGCGATTGGCGAGTGGCGAGTGGGGACGATTAGCGCCGCAGTGCTCTCGCCATTCGCCATTCACCTCTTCTTTCACCGCCGCCGTGCCCGCGTCCGCGCCGCTTTCCGGGCGGCCGCCTTGCGGCCGGCCGCGCCCTTGGTGCGCGCGGCCTTCTTCGCCGCCGCGGAACGCTGCGCGGCACTGCGCCGGTGCGCGGCGCTGCGCGCCTGGCGCGACAGCGCACGGCGTGACGCGGCGCTGTGCGGCTCACGTTCGAGCACGCGCTCGACGGCGCGCGACACACGCGGCCGGCGCGTGGTCTTGCGCTTATGCTGGCCGGCCTCATAGGCGTATTTGGCACTCTTGCGCGTGCTCGCCTTCGCCTTCCCTTTGCGGGGCGGCTTCAGCGGTACGCCGGCGCGGCGCGCCTCCGAAAGCCCGATCGCGATCGCCTGCTTGGTCGAGCGCGCGCCGTGCTTGCCGCGGCGGATCTCGTCGATCTCCTCGCGCACGAACTCGCCGGCCTGGGTCGACGCCGACTTGCCCTCCCGCCGGTCGCGGCGCGCGCGTTCGATGGCTCGTTTGGTCGGCATGGGTCTCCTCCTCGTGTTGGCCGCATGCGTCGCGTGATCGCGCCGTTGTCACGGCCTGCCAGACGCGCCCCGTGGATCAACGCCGGCGCGCGGGCGTTCGATCCATGGAAATGCGCAGGGAATTGAGCAGGTTCCGTCCGCGACAGCCTCGTCCTGAGGAGCGTGCCGCGCTCGGCATTTGCTGCCGCCCGCCTCGCCAAAGCGAGGCGGGCTCCTCACCATGAGGCCGGAGTCACCGCACCGGATGCGCCTCGGGGAAGGTCCAGCGTCCGTCGAGGGCCTCCGGGTGCGGCCGATAGAGCCGTACCGTGTAGTTCCAGCCGGCCATGATCGGCAGGCAGTTCGCGGCTTCCGCCTCGCAGCCGCCGAAGCGCACCGTGACGGCGCCATCGGCGTCGCGCTTTGCGGTGAGGTTGTTGACCGAATAGGCGTGCAGCGGATTGGCTTGGAAGTAACCGTTCGCGTCATACACGCTGATCGACCAGAAGCCGTCGACCGGCACATCGCGGACGGTGAGCCGGTACGGGGTGCGGCCGTCGTTCTCCTTCGGATAGCGCAGCAGATAGATCGCCGCCGCGCGGGGAAGCCCGCCCCACCCGATCGCCGTGCCGATCAGATGCGCGACCGGATCAACC
>Ga0081539_10001825_pt1 | contig 33612 bp, 56 predicted proteins | sample TabmetS4T2R2_FD_71023 | JGI IMG/M metagenome (GOLD analysis project Ga0081539, IMG submission 71023) | Tabebuia heterophylla rhizosphere microbial communities from the University of Puerto Rico - S4T2R2 | ecosystem: Host-associated > Plants > Roots > Rhizosphere ... | reverse complement strand
GACGTTGCTGTGCGACATCAAGACCAACCGGTCCGGCATCTTCGGTGAGACCGCGCTGCAGCTGGCCGCCTACCGCAACGCCGACGTGCTGCTCGACGAGGACGGCGAACACGACATGCCGCCCGTCGACGGGTGCGCCGCGATCCACGTGCGCGCCGACGGCGCGGACCTGATCCCGGTCACCGCCGGCGCGCGGCAGTTCCGGCAGTTCCTCTACGTGCAGCAGGTCGCCGAATTCGACCGCGAGTCCCGGGACCTGATCGGCGCGCCGGTCGAGGTGCCCGGCAGCGCGCGGCGGCGCCGGCTGGAGGTGCTGGCGTGACGATCTCCGACCTCATCGACCAGCTCGACCGGCTCCGCGAACAGCACGGCGAAGTGCCGGTGTACCTGAACCGCTACAGCTCAATCGACGAGGCGCGTGGCACCGAGTTTGACCGGACCGGCATGGACATGCCCGACAGCATCGTGCCGGCCGGATCGGTGGTGATCTGGTGAATCAGCCCACCACCGCGACCGAGTACCCGCCCAGCCTCGCCGCCGCGCTCGCGCAGCTGCAGACCCGGCTCCCGCGCATCGCCAAGGGCGAGACCGCCACAGTGCCGACCAAGACGGGCGGCAGCTTCAGCTACAGCTACGCCGGCCTGGCCGACATCTCCGCGCAGGTGCTGCCGCTGCTCGGCGCGGTCGGGCTGTCGTTCACCTCCCGGCCGAAGTTCGACGACAGCAACCGGTACGTGCTGGCCTGCAAGCTGATGCACGCCAGCGGCGAGTACGACGAGGGCGTCTACCTGCTCCCCACCGGCGGCACACCGCAGTCGCTGGGCAGCGCGATCACCTACGGGCGCCGGTACCTGCTGTGCTCGATGACCGGGATCGCGCCGGACGAGGACGACGACGGCGCGGCCGCCGAGGCCGAGGCCGCCACGAAAGGGCGGACCGCGCAGCGCGCCAAGCCGGCCGCGACCGACCGCACCACACCGGCTCGGCCGTCAACCCAGCGCCGGGCGGCGCCGGCCGAGCCGCCGCTACCCGACGAGGAAGGCTTCGACGACGGCGCCAGCACGCCGGCCGCCCGGGCGACGAACGGCGGTGACAAGCCGGCCACCCGCGCCCAGCTGAACAAGCTGCACGCCCAACTCGGCGACCTCGAGGTAACCGAGCGCGCCGACAAGCTGACCACCGTCGGACTCCTCGCCGGCCGCCAGCTCACCTCGTCGACCGACCTGACGATCGCCGAGGCCTCGGCCGTGATCGACCGCCTGGACAAGGTCCTGGCCGACCCCGAGCCGATGAAGGCGTTCGACGCGGTGCTCGCCAACGCCGAGGAATCCGACTCCGCTGAGGACCCGACGTGACCGCGCCGACCGCGAAGAGGGTCTGCGACTGCCGGGACCAGTCGTGACCCCGCGACCACCAGCCGGCCGGCACGACCCCTTCGAACGCCACCGCGGGTCGTGCCGGTCCTGCACCGCGAACATCCTCTGGGCACACACCGACGCCGGCGAACGCATGCCCGTCAACGAGAAGCCCACCGCGCGCGGCAACGTCGTGCTGCGCATCGAACCCGCCGACGCCGAGCACCGGGAGCGGCTCGTCGCCAGCGTGCTCACCAACGGCCAGGCCGCCGGCGCCCACGCGAACGGCGTCACGCTCTACCAGTCGCACTTCGTCGACTGTCCCAACGCGAACGGACATCGCCGCAACAACAAGACTCGCCGATGGAGGCGCACATGAGCCTGATCCGCGTCCCAACCAAGTACTTCCTCGCGCTGCTCGCCGACCTCGCCCTCACCTCGGCCGAGGACGGCGAAACCGCCGGCGTGCTCCTGCACTCGGCCCGCGGCTACGCAGACCCCACCCAACCCGGCATGACCGACATGATCGCCGGCACCTCGTGCAGCAGCCTCTACATCGGACACACCTGGTCCGGCGCGAGCGGGCAGACAGCGCCGATGCTGTGGCCGCTCACCGACGTCCAGGCCGTCATCTCGGTGTTCACCGTGCTGGCCAAGGGGCACAAGGAGCACAGCATCGACATCCGCGTCCAGGGCAACGAGGTCACCGTCGCCGAAGACCCCACTCTGTTCGGCCAGACGTCGCTGACGTTCACCCCGGCCGATCTCACGAAGTACCCGCGCGATCGGTGGAAGGTACTGGAGGGCATCGGGCACCGGGTGCACAACCCGCACGACACCGAGCCGTCCCCGCGTACTGACTTCGACCCCAAGCGGCTCGCTGTGTTCGTGAAGATCGCCAAGGCCCGCGGCGAGGACATCCAGCTGTACCGCACGCACCAACGGTCACCGGTCCTCGTGCAGATCGGCAACACCTACCGGGGCGCGGTGATGCCGTCGACCCGCTGGGACCACGACACACCCAAAGCGGGTGAGGCGCCGTCGGCCGACCTGTACGCGCCGACCCTGCCAGACCCAGACGAGGCCTGACCATGGCCGCGCTCACCAGCCCAGCCGGGGCACCCGCTGACCAAACGCGACGGTGCCCCGGCTGCACCACCCGCATACCCCTCACCGAGCCGTGGTGCGACACGTGTTGGAGCCGCCTGCCCTTCCACCTGTCGCAGCCCGTCAGCGTCGCGTTCCGCCGCGACGAACACGCCCACCAGCTCGCCGTCCACAACGCCCGCGAGTGGCTCAAGGCCAACCCGGCCGAGGACGACGCCGAGGACCCCCGGCCGGAGCGGTCCAAGCTCGCGCTGCAGCTGCACGACATGGCCGACATGCTCGACGGCGTCGGCCGGCACGCCACCCACACGCAGCGGCAGGTCGGGCGGTGCGTGGTCTGCGACTGCGGCACACGCGTCCAGGGGCGACTGTCGTGACCACGATCGAGCAGACCCGGGCCCGCGCCGTGGTCCTACGCCACGCCCTCAACGCGACCGACGCGGCCGAGCTGCTCGACATGCTGGGACTCGGCGATGACCAGCCCGAACCGGCTCCGCGTATCTGCGATGCGCGGCCTGGTCGACGGGTCGGGACTGTGCTCGCCGTGTCGGCGGCCACGGACGCGCGCTTGGCCGAGCCGCCCGCACCCGAACCTGTGCCCGAACCCGGGCCGCGCGCACCGGCACCGGCACCGAAGCCCAAGGCCAAGCGCGAACCCGCCCCGGCGGGCGCAGAACGCTCCTGCGAGGACTGCGGAATCCCAACCGTTCCGCAGACCCGCTACCGGCTCGACCCCGACGGCTACCGCGCACGCGGGATACGGCTTCGCGCGGGGAAGGGCCTCTGCTGGCGGTGCTACCGGCCGCCAAAGGGACCGAAGACGAGGACCCAACCGCGCACCCAGCCGAAGCCTCAGCAGCCCGCGAAACGCGTCACTCCGGCCGCTCACGAACTCGACCGGTGGGCTCACGCGCTCGTCGACGCCAACAACCAGCTCGCCGAGGCCCGCGCCGAGCGTGACCACCTCGCCGGTCTCCTCGAGGAGACGGCCGCACGGATCGACGAGATGCAGCGCCAGGTCGAGACCGTCCTCGCCATGGCCGACCAGCTCGCCGCGGCCACCGCCGGGCAGGACGGCCACGTGCACATGTACCCGTGGCCGAATCGACGAAGCAGGCCACGTCCGTGCGCGTGCGGCCACCCCTGGCCGGGATACAACCCGTCTGGCGGTGGGTGATGTTCACCCGGCGACGAACCTCACACACCCGTAACGCGGAACCTGTTTGCGCACCGAGAGTGCGCGAACGCGCCGGATCCGTGCCCCTGAGGGCACAACGGGTGCGTGATTGGCACGGATCCGTGCACCCGCCCTTCTCGATCGTGTCCGCGCGCCCGCGCCACGGTCACCCCCAAGCCATCGACCGGCAGGCCGACCGCGGCCACGAGAGGACCTGACCCATGCCCGACTTCCGCGTCTCCGACACCGCTGCCGACCACCCAAAGCTGCGGGCCGCCGGCATCGCCGCCGCCGGCCTCTGGACCATGGCCGGAAGCTGGTCCATGAATCCCGCACGACTCACGGACGGCTGGATTCCGCACCACTACGTGAAATCGTGGCCGAACGGTGTCCGGGCCGCGCGGCGTCTCGTCGAGGTCGGACTGTGGGAAGAGGACGAACGCGAAGGTGTGCGCGGCTACCAGTTCCACGACTGGGCCGAGTACCAGCGCCAGAGGGCTGCGTTCGAGGACGACAAGCGCAAGGCGCGGGAACGCATGGCGCGCCGACGTTCGCCGAATGTTCGTGCGAACAGAACTGTGGACAACTCTGTGGATCACCCCGGTTCTGAATCACCGCAGAGTCACCGCAGACTCATCGCAGACTCACAGGCGAATCACCGCGTGATCGAAAACAAGCCTGTGGATAACTCCACTAGCAGCGGCAACGGCTCTGTGTTCGCCCGAACAGAACACGTTGGTACGAATCGTGTTCACCCCCCATCCTCACCCTCACCCTCACCCTCACCCAGTGGTTACGCAGGGCAGGGGGGTTCGGCTGCCGTAGGCGCGAGCGAACCCCCACCCCCACGCTGCCCCCAACACCTCAACGACGACGCGCCCGGCCCATGCGGCAAGTGCGCCGACGCGCGCCGCGCCAACCAGCGCTGGCACGCCGACCAGGAAGCCCGCCGCCTCGAGCTGGCGGCCGCGCTTGACGCTGCCCGCCTCGACCCCCGCCAGCGATGCGAGCACGGCACCGACGGCGGCCGCTACGTCCGGCCCGACACGGGCACCTCGCCGTGCGCGCTGTGCCGCGCCGAGTCCACACGGGACACCGCATGACCCGCCGCGAGAAGAGCCTCGACAAGCCCGTCGTCAACCTGCCCCCGGCGCACTGCCCGTACAAGCCCGGCGACTGGGTCCGCGTCCACGGCATCTGGAACCCGCACTCACCCACCCGCCGATGGGGCTGGCGCGGCTTCGTCCTCGGCCACGTGGGCGGCACGATCCTCACCGGACTCACCGACGACGGGTTCGAATGGTGGGAGGAGTGGGGAGGCCTCGAACCCGACAGGCCGCGGCCGCGCGGTGTGTTCGACGTCTGCACCTGCTGCCCAAGGGCGGTCCTCGACGACCAGCCGGCCCTGTTCCAGGTCACCACCGGACCGTCACCCATCCGGCGCGGCGACCAGGTGTGGTGGCGCCAGCAGTACGGCCTACCGACCGCCGACCTGTTCGGACCGGACTGATGAGCCGCCGCCCCAAGCACCGCGGCGCGCGGATCCCCGGCCTGTTCGGCTTCAACGACGGCAAGCCCACCGAGCAGCTCGACGAGATACCCGACAACCCCCGGCTCCGCCCCTGCACCTGGTGCCACGCCGACATCGGCGAACCCTGCACCCGCCGCAGCCGCAACGGCACCCGCATCCCCATCCACGGCTACCACGACACCCGCAAGAGTCCACAGGAGACACCATGACCGGACCAGAGCACTACCGCGAAGCCGAGGAACTTCTCGACTCCGCACGCGACAACTTCAACGAGGGCGACGAACAGCGCGCCATGTACCTCGCCGCGCTGGCGCAGGTGCATGCCACGCTCGCGCACACCGCCGCCACCGCACTCGGCAACTGCAACGACATGCAGGTCGTCGACACCCGCGCCTGGCACGCCATCGCCAGCGAAGCCGCGACCGAGACGACGCCGCGATGAGCCCCATCCGCGTGACCGTCGCTGATGACATCGCCCTCGCCATCGCCACCCTCGACAGCGCCACCGCAACCGCCTACAACGCCCTCCGCGACCTCGGCCTCACCCCCGAAGCCACCAAAGACGCCCTCACCGTCCACGTCTCCGACACGCTCACGGCCTGCCAGGCCAACCGCGAAGAGCTGCCCGCCGACGAGGACGACGACACCGGAGGAGTCCGCACCCGATGACCACACAGGACCCCACCCAGTCGTACCTGTGCCTGCTCGACGAGAGCAACGACACGGAGGCCTTCGCCGCCCTACCCGAGTGCATCGCCTGCGACGGCACCGGAAAGGACGCCCCCGCCGACTTCTGGGCCCCAGCCGCTCCACCGCTGATCGTGTACGTCGCCGGCCGCCCCGCCCCGCAAGGCAGCAAACGCGGCTTCGTCAACAAGACCACCGGCAAGGTCGCCATGGTCGAGATGTCCAAGAGGGTCAGGCCCTGGCGCGAAGACGTCCGCCAGGCCCTCCTCGAGGACGGCCGCGCCCGCGTCCACTTCGCCGGCGCCGTCCGCATCCAGCTCGAGTTCGTCATGCCGCGGCCCAAGGGCATGCCCAAGACCAGGGCCACGCCGCCCCACACCAAGCAGCCCGACGTCGACAAGCTCGCCAGATCAACACTCGACGCCATCACCTCCGCCGGTGTCCTCGTCGACGACCGTCACGTCGTCGCCCTCCACGCCACCAAACGCACCGCCGAACTCACCGAGCAGCCCGGCTGCCGCATCACCATCCGGGACGCACCATGAGCTACGACCCAAACGACCGAGCCTGCCCGAAAAGGCAATGTCGCGGATGGACACCGCACAACCGGGTCCGCCACTTCACCCCGGCATGGCTCGCCGAGGCGTACTGGACCATCAGGCTCACGCTGCGGAGCTGGAGGTCAAACCGACCATGACCGATCTCGACCAGCTGCTCGCACACATCGACACCACCATCGACGAGTGCGACGCCAGCACACTCCCGGCCCTGCCGGCCGAGCCCGTTGACGAGCAGCCGTCAGAACTGATCGCCGCACCACCCAACGCACCAATCGAGCACCGATCACGCCTGATCAGATGGCTCCTCGGCGGAGCTCCACCGTGAGCAAGGCTTGGTCCAACGGCAGCACCCGACGATGGCGCACCTCCCGCGCCACCATCCTCGACCGCGACGGCCACCGCTGCCGCATGGGCGACCCCACTCACCCCATCGGCAAGACCCAACCCCGCAGCACGAAGTGCGAATGGGCCGACACCCACACCGGACCACGCAGACCACTCCACGTCCACCACACCCAAGGCCGAGCCACCACCGGCGACGACCCCCGCTACATGGTCACCAGCTGCGGCCCCTGCAACCTCGCCGCCGGCGACCCCACCACCCAGCCCGACCCAGCACCCACACCCCGAACCAGGTGGTGACCATGCAAGACCCCATGCCTAACACCCAGCACGGCTACCCGCCACACCTGGCCACCGAGATCAGGCACCTGCTCGACCGCGGCGAACGGTACGTCCTCGTGCCCACACCAGTCGGCAACCGAGCCCTCACCGTGCACACCATGGGCATGCCACCACGCGGCGTGCCCTGGACAGGCCAGCCCTACGGCTACACCTGGCCCGTCGCGTACGACGACGAAGGCAGCTGGGTCGCAGGCGACACAATCGCAACGCCCTGACCAGCGGAAACGTCCGTCCACACAGTACAACCCCCTGACCTGCGTTTTTTCCCAACCTCAGTTGCCCCGGACACCCACGTCCCTGTGTCCTCTCTCTCCCCGCGAGTTGGCGCGCGTTCACCGAAAAGGCAGGATCGACCCCATGAGGTACTGGATCGTGGTCACGATGTGCCGGCTGCTGCGGCACCCGGCCCGACGGACGGAGTACGCGGGGGGCACAGCGTGGACCAGGTGCCCGTGCGGCTACATCGAGATCTCCGATCGTGCGTTCAACTCGGAGCGGCGACCATGACCAACGCTGGCGAAGGGTTCCTGCACCACCTGAGGGCCAACCCGACCCTGCTGGACCCGGCCCCGATCGACCAGGACGAGTGGGCAGCGGCCATGGATCGCAGGATCCGGGACGAGGTGCACTCGTGCCTGAGGTGCGGCGAGCGTGCCAGGGTGGCCCTCATCGCCGAGGCGCCCGACCGTCCTGGTTCCTGGATCTCTGCCACGGCTGCCGCCACTGGTTGGCTGAGCAGATGGCCGACGCGGCAGAGGAGTGGCGGCCGTGAGCGGTCCGATCGCCGAGCTGCTCGACGCCGTCCGTCAGGCAGACGACTTCAAGCAGCAGCAGCTCGCCGTGTCGTGGCCGGAGCTAGCGGCGGCGGTCGCCGGCGTGATCGAGGGCATGACCGATCAGGACGCGCCGCGGTGCTGGTGGCCCGGCGAGGATGGCACCTCGACTATGGTCGAGGTCTGAAACCTCCAGCATGGTCGAGGTGCGTGCGATACTCGCGCTGTGGCAAGTGCTTCGCCCCGTCGGCCGCTCTCGGTGCTCAACGCGCTAACGCGGGCACTGAAGCACGTCCAGACCGGACCGGAGCACGCCCCGACCGTCGCACTGGCCAAGCGATACGCCGCGGCGCTCGACGAAGACCCTGACCGGCTGGCCCGTCTCGGCCGCCCGTTCCTCGCCGTGCTCGTCGAGCTGCGCATGACGCCGAAGGCTCGCGCCGGCGTGCTGATCGGCGACCCGCTCGACGACGACCCCGGCGCGCCGCTCCCGCAGGAAGGGGGTGGCAACGGTGACGGCAACGGCCGAGACGAGGTCGCCCAGCAACGAGCGCGACGTGATCGTCGGCAGCACCACACCGCGGCTATGGACTAAGCCGCTCGTCACCGGGCCGCCTGGCCCGTGCGGGTGCGGGTGCGCGCTCACCGAGGAAACCAGCTACGGGTTCGACGTCGTGCGGTTCGCGGCCCGGACGCTGCGGACCCCGCTCGACCCGTGGCAGCGGTGGGTGGCCATCCACGGCGGCGAGCTGTTGCCGGACGGCCGGCCGCGGTTCCGGCGGCTGCTGATCCTCGTGGCCCGGCAGAACGGGAAGACGCACCTGCTGGTCGTGCTCACCCTGTGGTGGATGTTCGTCGAGTGCGTGGCCATGGTCCTCGGCACCAGCACGAAGCTTGAATACGCCGCCGAGTCGTGGCGCAAGGCTTGCAAGCTCGCGCGCCGCTCTCCGGACCTGGCCAAGGAGATCAGCCACCGCCGTGCGATCCGCAGGGCCAACGGCGAACAGGAGCTGTGGCGGGCCGACGAGGACGAGCTGGCGCTCGAAGAGGGGTCGCGGTACAAGATCGCGGCCAGCAATGAGGAGGGTGGGCGGTCGCTGACCGTCGACCGCCTGGTGCTCGACGAGCTGCGCCACCACTACGACTACAGCGCCTACGACGCGTCGGTGCCTACGACGAACGCCGTGCCGCACGCGCAGGTGTGGGCCATCTCGAACGCCGGGTCCGCGCGGTCGGTGGTGCTCAACTCGCTGCGGGCCGACGCGCTCGCGTTCATCACCACCGGTGAGGGCGACGAGCGGCTCGGCCTGTTCGAGTACTCGGCGCCGGACGGCTCATCGCCGACGGACCCGCGCGCGCTGGCCATGGCCAACCCGAACCTGAACCACCCGTCGGGGCGCAACCCGCTCGACGCGCTGATTGGCGAGGCCATCACCGCGATGCGCGAGGGCGGCACGAAGCTGCAGGGCTTCAAGACCGAGGCCATGTGCATGTCGGTGAAGACGATGGACCCGGCTGTCACTCCCGAGTCGTGGAAGCGGTGCGAGGACGTCGGCGACCTGGAGGCGCTGCGGGATCGGGTCGTGCTGTTCGTGGACATCTCGCTGGACGGGCAGCATGCGTCGCTCGTCGCTGGCGCGGTGATCCCGGCCGAGCTGGACGAGCGTGGGGTGGTGCCGCCGGCGCCGGCCGAGTTGGGCGAGGACGAGGAGCCGCTGCTGCTGCCGGCCGAGCGGGTCCGGATCGACGTCGTGAAGGCGTGGTCCGGTCCGGACTGCACTATCCAGCTCCGGCGCGAGCTGCGGAGCGAGGTTGTGAGGGTGCGGCCGCGGGCGCTGGGCTGGTTCCCGAACGGGCCGGCTGCCGAGATCGCGACCGAGCTGGCCGCCGACGAGGAAGCCGCGTGGCCGCCGGCGGGGGTCGAGATCGTCGAGGTCCGCAAGGATCTGGCCGCGGTGTGCATGGGGTTCGCCGGTCAGGCCAAGGCGGGCCAGATCGCGCAGCCCAACGACCCGATGATCAATGCTCACGTGCTCGGTGCTGAGAAGTCGTACCGGGGTTCGACGTGGGTGTTCGTCCGTAAGGGCGCCGGGCACTGCGATGGCGCGTACGCGGCCGCCGGCGTCGTTCACCTGGCGCGCACGTTGCCGCCGCCACCGAAGCCGTTGCCCCGTTCGAAGGTCATCTAGGAGGAGATCGTGAGGAACATCGAGCACCGTCACCCCGGCACGCAGGCGATCGCCCGCTACTTCGCGTACGACCACCTGCCGGCCGGCCCGCTGCGGTCGACGAGCGCGCGTTGCGAGGAGCTGGCCGACGCGATGATCACCGCGCTGCCCGACGGCCCGGAGCTGACCGCCGGGCTGCGCAAGCTCCTCGAGGCGAAGGACTGCTTCGTGCGCGCGGCCCTGGAGGTGTCCAAGTGATCGGGAAGCTGCTGAAGCGGATCCCCGCCAAGGCTCGCGCCACCGCCGGGCAGCTGCTCGGCGCGGCCGCAATCGTCGTCGGTGTCGGGTTGCTCGCCGGCGGCGCCTGGGCCGTGATCGCCGCCGGCGCCGCGGCGATGGTGTTCGGCGTCGCGGCCGAGGTGGACTGAAGTGGGCCTCGGCGCGCTGGTGCGCTCAACACCGCCGGCCGCGGCGCCGGCGCACACGCGCGCCATCACCGAGTTCGCGATCATCGACGGCGTCGCGGTCGACGGGTCCGGCGAGATCGGTGCCCGCTACCGCGGCGGCATGTCGATCCCCGGCGCCTGGCGTGCGTCGATCCTGATCTCCGATCTCCTCGGATCGGTGCCGTGGGATGCGTACCGGCAGCTCGGCGACCGGCCAATCGAGAAGATCATGCCGACGCCGCCGTTGCTCGAGCAGCCATCGCCGCCGGATACCCGGATGACCACGATCAGCTCCCTGGCGCTGGATCTGCTGTGGAACGGGAACGCGGTCGAGATCATCGCCGCCCGGTCGCCGTCCGGCTGGCCAACCGCAACCCTGCCCGTGCCGGCCGAGCTGTGCGGCGTCCGCCGGGTCACCAAGGCCGCGTACTCGCCGCTGCCGGTCGGAACGGTCGAGTACAGCATCGGCGGCCTCAGCTTTGCGCCGTGGGAGGTCATCCACACCAAGGGCCCGTGCGCCCCGGGTGCGCTCAAGGGCATGGGTGTGCTTGAGCATCACATGACCGGCGGCGCGCTTGGCCTGGCGCGTGAGCAGATGCGGCAGGCGTCGAACCTCGCGAACCACGGCGTGCCGACCGGCTACCTGCAGGCCGAGAACCCGGACACCACCGACGACGAGCTGAAGGACATGAAGGCCGCGTGGCTGCGCAACCAGCGCGACCGCACCATCGCGGCCCTGAACGCGACCACGAAGTTCGTGCCGCTGTCCTGGAATCCCGAGCAGATGCAGCTCGTCGAGGCCCGCCGCTACACGCTCACCGACCTGGAGCTGATCTTCGGACTGCCGGTCGGATGGCTCGGCGGCATGAACAGCGCCCGGCAGTACAGCAACATCGAGCAGGACGCGGTGAACCTGCTGAAGTTCACGCTCGGCGGGCACCTGGCCCGGTTCGAGCAGACCCGCTCGAACGCGTTCCCACGCGGCACCACCGTCAGCGCCAACCTCGACGCGATCCTCCGCGCCGACACGCTGACCCGCTACCAGGCCTACGCGATCGCGTTGGCGCAGAAGTTCAAGACGGTCAACGAGGTCCGCGGCCTGGAGAAGGACCCGCCAGTGCCGTGGGGCGACGAACCGTCCGGCCCGGCTGCACCGTCCGGGACGACTGCAGAAGCCACCAGCAACGAGACCGGCGATGGACAGGAAGGTGAGCAGGATGACCAGGCGTAGCCCGGAGCAGGTGCACGACGAGGACGGCCACGCCGAGTTCGTGGCGTCGTGCAAGCGATGCCAGACCGAGGCCGAGGCGGACCAGAACGCCGAGGAGGCCCGCGCCGAGCTGGCCGCCGACGGTGACATCCCGGACGAGGCCGACACCGTCGTCGGCGACCAGGACGCCGACGAGGTCACGGCAGCCGAGGACCGCACGGTCCTGGGCACGGTCGAGACCTTCGACGGTGAGCAGGTCACCGAAGGTCCGCTGCCGGACGCTGACCCAGCCGGCTACCCAGACGACGCCGAGGAACTTCCCGTTCAGCGCGTCCGCCGAGCGCTCACAACGGACGGCCGGCCGAAGTGCTACATCGAGGACTGCCCGCTCCCCGAGTTCATGGAAGACGCGGGTCTGTGCGGCGGCCACTGGTCGAACCGGCCCGACCTGAGGAAGGCGGCCCGCAATGGCTGACCACTACCGCACGTTCACTCCGGACCTGGAGGTCCGGTCTAAGGGAGACGGTCGAACGATCGTCGGTATCGCCGTCCCATGGGGAAAGCCGACCTACATCGGCCCCGGCCTGACCGAGCAGTTCCGATCCGGTGCGTTCAACGAGCAGCTGGGCCCCGTCCTTCCCGGTGGCGTGCTGCGCTCGGCCAACCGGGTGTTCGTCGCCCGGGAACACATGGTGCTCGGCGGTGAGCTGATCGGCCGAGCCTCACTGCTCCGCAACGACGCCGCGGGTCTCTACGCCGAACTGCGTGTGTCCCGCACCGAGCGCGGTGACGAGACCCTGGAGCTGGTGAAGGACGGCGCGCTCACCGACCTCAGCATCATGTTCCGGGAGAAGACGAACTCGCGGCTGCCCGGCGGCATCACCGAGCGGGTCACCGCCGACCTCGTTGAAGTCGCCGTTGTCCTGCAGGGCGCGTACGGCGACCAGGCGCTCGTGGCCGCGGTCCGGGCTGCCGGCGCCCCATACGCCGGCGTTCAGCCGCCGGCCGGAACCCCCCGGCTCGACGAGGCCCGCCGGCTGCTGGCAGACCTCCCGAAGTTCGGCGGCAACGCGAATCGCAATACCTCTACCTAAGTCGAGGTATAGTCCGCGAGTAGAGGACACCGGCCACCCCGCATGACCGTCGGCACGGCACCCCCGCCCCGCGAGGGGCGGGCCATCCCGTAGCCACTGCAAGGTCACGGCCACCCCGGTCAGTCGATCCCGAATCCACTGACCACAAGGGGCCCGTGATGCACCCGTACCTTGAGGCACTGCAGGGCAAGTACGACACGCTGGCCGCGTCCGTCGAGGCGCTGCAGACCCGCGCTGTCGACGAGAACCGCGACCTCACCGACGTCGAGCTCCGCTCCATCACGGAGCAGGGCGAGCAGATGAAGACGCTGGCCATCCAGATCGAGGGCCTGGCCGACATCGAGACCCGCAGCGCGGCGGTCGCCGACGCCGCCGCGAAGATCACCGCCGCGACCACTCGCGATGGCGGCGCCGGCGGTAGCGACGACGGCCAGGCCACCGGCGGTGACCAGACCCGGTCGACCCGACTGGGCACGACCACCAAGGACCGCGACCCCGGCCACTACACCCGGTCCTCACAGCACTCGTTCTTCGGTGACCTGTACCGGTCGCGCGTGTTCGGCGACGAGCTGGCCGGCCGCCGGCTCGTCGAGCACACCCGCGCCCTGGACACCGGCACCGAGGGCGTCGGCACGGTCGCCCCACACTGGATGACCGAGGAGTTCGAGACCCTGGCCCGGCAGGGCCGGTCGCTGGCCAACGCGGTGCGGAACATCCCGCTCGGCGACGACCCGCGCCCGATGACCCTGCCGAAGCAGACCGCCGGCACCGACGCCGTGGTGGCCGAGCAGGCCGCCGAGAACGACCCAGTCGGCGGCGCGGACGCGTGGGACTCCGACGTCGACGTGGTCGCGCCGAAGCCGACCGCCGGCAAGCAGATCGTGTCGCGGCAGATGATCGACATGTCGTCGCCGGCGATCGACCAGCTGATCTACGGCGACCTGATGTCGGTGTACAACCTGAAGGTCGAGAAGAAGGTCGGTGCCGCGGTGGTCGCGGCCGCCGGCGCCGCGATCACGACGTTCGCGAACGAGGCCGCGTTCGCCACGGACGCCGACGCGATCGACGCGGTGATCGACACGAGCACCGCGGTCCGCAACGCACGCAAGCTCGGCGCGAACGTCGTCGCGATGACCGTGAACCGGTGGGGCAAGTTCAAGAAGCTGAAGGACGCCCAGAACCGGCCGCTCATCCCGGTCAGCACCTACGGCCCCCAGAACGTCAACGGCATCGGCTCGGTGAACGTCGACGGCGTGATCGAGGACCTGGCGGCGGTCGCCACCGACGGCATCGGAGACGGTGCGACCTACCCGGAGTCCGTGGTGGTGCTGCGGTCGACGGACACGCTGCTGTTCGAGTCGAACCTGCTGCGGTTCCGGTTCGAGGAGCAGGCCGGTCCGGAGTCCATCGTGCTGGGCATCTGGGGCTACACGGCGGTGATCGTGCGGCAGGCCGGCAAGTCGGTCAAGCGCTTCGTCGTCACCGCGGCCTGAGGGAGTCTGGCTATGGCTTCCTCATGGCGATCAGTGCTCACGCGCAAGCTCGGAGTGCGCGAGGGCACGAACGCGCGCATGGGTGTCGCGACCCTGGTCGCCGGCACCGTGACAGTGGCGAACACAGCGGTGACGGCAAACTCGCGGATCTTCCTCACCGCGCAGACATCCGGCGCCGCGCCGGGTGCTCTGCGCGTGTCCGCGCGGGTCGCCGGCACGTCGTTCACCGTCACCAGCTCGTCTGGCACGGACACCTCGCAGTTCGCGTACCTCATCGTCGAGCCGGGGTGATCGAAGTGGACTGGCCGCCGGACCTGCAGGTGCTGAAGGACGACCAGGGCATCACCGACACGCGGGACGACACGAAGTTGGACCTGGTCCTCGATGCTGCCGTGGCCTTCGTCGAGCGGGTCCGGCGGTCGTCGTTCAACTTCACGGCGGATCCGCTCTCGGAGCTGCCCGAGCCGACGGCGGATCTGGTGCTCGGCACGGTTCGGCTCGCCTACCGGTGGCACACCCGGCGCCGTAGCCCGGACGCGCTGGTCACCATGGCCGATCTGGGCGCTTCCCGCATCCCCAGCTTCGACCCAGACATCGACCGCATGCTCGGCATCGGCCGGTTCGCCCGCATGGGGTTCGCGTGAGCACCCCGGAGCCGAGCCCGATGCAGGTCGCAGCGGAGGCCCTGGAGGCCGCTCTGGCTACCGTCGAGGGTCTCCGGGTGGCTCGGCTCGGCGCGACCGCTCCGGACCCGCCAGCGGCGATTGTGGGGCCACCGCAGCTGACGTTCGAGTCCTTCTGCGTCGGTCCGACAGAGGCCCGGTTCGTGGTGTGGGTCGCGGTGCCCGCCGACGACCGGGCGATGGAGCGGCTGTGGGAGCTGGTGCCGCTCGCGGCAGCTGCGATCAACACCGTCACCGATGCCAGCGTGACAAGCGCCGACCCGGCCGTGTTCGAGGACGGAGGGCTGGACTTGCCGGCCTACACGCTTCTGGTCCCCGTAACCCTTTCCTCGTAAGGAAAAGATCATGACTGCTCACAACCGGCAGCTGAAGCTCATCGAGTTCACGCTCGACGACATCAACTTCGAGTGCCAGGTCGTCTCCTGGACGGTGGACCCCGCCATCCCCGACGCGAGCCGGGTGGAGACGTTCTGCCCGGACGGCGTGGCGCTGGAGGAGGGCACGGCCGAGCCCACCCTGCAGTTCACGTTCCTGGCCGACTGGCGGGCCAACGGCATCTCCGACTTCCTCACCGCCCACTCCGGTGAGGACGCGGACTTCGTCCTGGACCACCACCCGGACATCCCCGCCGAGCACGTGCGCTGGACCGGCACCGTGCGGCTGAAGGCGCCATCGGTCGGTGGCGAGAAGAACGCCGGCGAGCGCACGGAGATCACGCTCCAGTGCCTCACGCAGCCGGTCTACACGAGGGTAGGTGCGTAACACATGGCCAGGGCGTCACAGACCACACAGCAGCCGGTCGGCTACAAGCTCACGCCGACCCTCACCCAGCCGACGGTGGACGGGGACATCGTCGACACCGGCGACGTGCGGCTGTTCGTGACCAACGGGTCCGGCGGCTCGATCAACGTCACCGTGCAGGCCACCGCCACCGTCGAAGGTCTGGACGTCGGCGACCTCGTCGTCCCGGTCACGGCCGGGCAGACCGCACTCATCGGGCCCCTGCCCAAGACCGTGTTCGGGCAGCTCTCGGGCACGGACAAGGGCCGCGCCTACGTCGACTACTCGGCGCAGACCAGCGTCACCCGCGCCGTGGTCAGGGGGTAACGCTGGTGTTCACGTTCACTCTCACCGACGAGGCCGGCGAGGCCACCGAGGTGAAGGCCGACTCGCGTGACGTGTTGGTGTGGGAGAAGACCTCCCGCTCGAACGAGCGGTACGTCGAGCTGCTCACCGAGTTGAGCATGACCAAGCTCTACCGGCTCGCGCACATCGCCGCGAAACGGGAGGGCGTGTTCACCGGCAAGCTCGCCGACTTCGAGACCACCTACGTGCTGTCCATCGAGACCGAGGAAGCGGTCCCTACGAAAGCGGAAGCCTCCAACGAGAAGTGATCACCCTCGCGGTGATCACGGGGATTTCCGCCGAGCAGTGGGGCCGTGAAGGTGCGCGAGCGATCGCGACCGCCTGGGACGTCTTGGAAGAGGCCCACAAGTCCAGGCAGGCCAACCAGGCGGGCCGGTCCTCATCGGACGGTCCGCAGTACAGCGGCTGACAACAGGAGGTGGGTGCGAGTGGCGAAGCAGGCCTTGACGGTCAAGCTGAGCGCCTCGGGTGTGCGGCCAGTGCTGGCCGCGTTCCGGCACCTGCCGAAGGACGCGAACACCGAGCTGCGTGCCGCGTCGCTGCGGATCGCGGACATCCTGGCCACCTCAGCAAAGGACGCCTCCCACATCGACGGCCAGGCCGCGGCGGTGGGCAAGACGGTGAAGGCGGTCCGGGATCGGGTGCCGGTGGTGCAGGCCGGCGGCGCGCGGCGGGTCACCTCGACCGGGGCTCGCGCGTACGAGCTGCTGTTCGGGTCGGAGTTCGGCATGAGCCGCAGGTCCGGTTGGTACGCCGCGGCGCGGTACCGCGACTCGACCGGCCGGCAGTACGCCTCTGGGCATCGCGGCACCAGTGGACGGTGGTTCTTCCCCAGCGTCGAGCGGGAGCTGCCCGCCGTGCTGCGGCAGTGGGAGCGGGCGGCGGACGCGATCCTGCGTCGGTTCGAGCAGGGGGGCTGACTGGTGGCCGCCGAGCGCACCATCCGCATCAAGGTCGACGGCGACGGTAAGGGCCTGATCGTCACGGTCCGCACCGTCGAACGGGAGATCGAGCGGGTGGGCAAGAAGGTTGACGAGGCGAACCGCCGGTTCGGCGCGGCGGTGCGCGGCGCGGCGAAGTTCGCGGCCGCCGCGGCAACGTTGTCCTCGTCGACCAGCGGTCTCGCCGGGTTGGGGTCGACGCTCGCGACCGCGACCGGTGCCCTGGTCGGGTTGCCGGCGCTCGCCGGCGCCGGCGCGGCGGCGCTGGGCACGCTGAAGCTCGGTGCGAGCGGCGCGGAGCGGGCGCTCAAGGGCCTCGACGACACGCTGATCCCGCTCCGGGCGCAGGTCTCTGGGGTGTTCGAAGCGGGTCTGGCGCCTGCGGTCGCCTCGATCAACCGCGTGATTCCGAAGACGGCGGCCGGGTTCTCCCGGATCGCGCAGGAGATGGCCGGTGTCGCCGTGGCTGCGGCCGACACGCTCGCGCTCCCGCAGAACACGAGGGACCTCAACGGATTGCTGGACCAGACCGCCGGGCTCATGTCCGGTGTCCGGCGGTCCGCTGGTCCGCTGACGCAGGCGTTCGTGGACGTCGTGGCGGTGGGGTCGGAGGGGTTCGGCAGCATCGGTGACCGGATCGCCGCGGCCAGCCAGCGGTTCGCCGGGTTCATCGCCGCCGCCCGCGAGTCCGGGCAGCTGCGTGCCTTCCTCGACAACGGGATCGACGCGCTGCAGCAGATGTGGCAGACGCTCAAGGACATCGGCGCGATCGTCCGCGGCGTGTTCTCCGGGATCTCCGAGGGCGCCGGTGGGGTCGGTGCGAGTTTCCAGCCGGCGATCCGCGCCATGCGCGAGTTCGTCGAGTCCACGCGGGGGCAGGAGTTCCTGCGGCGGATCGGGGCCGCGCTCGCCGAGATCGGCGACGCTGTCGGTGGGGTGCTCGCCGCCGGGCTGCACGCTGTCGCCCCGCTCGTGGGTCCGCTCGCGCAGACCTTCGCCATGCTCGCCTCGACCGCCTCGGGGATCTTGGTGCCGGCGCTGACCGTCCTGGGGCCCATCCTCGAGGTGATCGGCAACTTCATGGCCGAGAACGAGGGTCTGGTCCGGGTGCTGGCGTCCGTCCTCGGCGGCCTGGCCGTCGCGTACCTCTCGGTGCAGGGCGCGATCAAGCTGGTCAACACCACGACCGAGCTGTGGAACACCCTGTCCGGCGTGGCCGCGAACAAGGTGATCGGGCTGGGCACCGCGTTCGCCGGGATGAGCACCGCGGCCCGCGTCGCGTCCCTGTCCATGGGCGCGATCGGTGTCGTCGCATCGCTGATCGGCGCGGCGCTGTCGCTGTTCAGCGGCCAGTCCGCCGAGGCCGAGCAGCAGCAACAGGCGTTCGCGGCCGCGTCGAAGAGCGTGGCCAAGGTCCTCGCCGAGGAGAACGCCGCACTCAACCAGCGCACCCGCACCGCCGCGGCCGCCGCTCTCGAAGAGGCCGGCCTGCTGCGGGCAGCCGAGGACCACAAGATCGCCACGCGCGACCTGACCGACGCCTACCTCGGTGACAACGAGGCCCGGAAGCGGGTCAACGCCACCATCCAGGAGCAGATCGACCACCTCAACAGGTTGCAGGACGCGGCGCTCGCCGAGGGCGACGCCAACCGAGGCGCTGACCTGCAGTCCGAAATCGAGGGTCTGGAGGAACTGAAGACCCAGATCGACGGGGCGATCGGCACTCGGGAGACCGAGTCGGACGCCATCGAGAGGCAGCGCCGGGCGACCGAGGAGTCCACCTCCGCCACAGAGGATGCGACGTCCGCGCTTCAGGCGCAGATCGCTGCGATGGAAGAGCTGATCAACAAGCAGCGGGAAGCCGCCGGCGTCGTGCTGAACCAGCGAGAGGCCGAGCGCAACCTGCTGGACACTTTCGCGCAGGCGGACGAAGCCCTCGCCAACAACGGCAAGACCCTCGACGTGAACACGCAGAAGGGCCGGGACAACCAGGCCGCCCTGGACGCCATCGTCAGCAAGACGTTCGACGTGATCGATTCCCAGGCCAAGAACGGGGCCAGCAATCTCCAGTTGCAGGCGACGATGGACGCGTCGCGGAAGAAGTTCATCGAGGTCGCCACCCAGATGGGCCTCACGACGCCGCAGGCGGAAGCACTCGCCGACCAGCTCGGGTTGATCCCCGGGGTCTACACCGCCACCGTCCGAGCGGACACCAGCGGTGCGCGCAACGAGTTGAACGGCTTCGCCGGGCTGCTGCAGTCCATCTTCGGGCGCACCTACACGGTGGCCGCCAACGTCGTCACCTCGGTCGCCAACACCGTCGGTCGCCGGGCGGTCGGTGGCCCGGTCCTCCCGGGACGTGACTACCTGGTCGGTGAACGCGGCATCGAGATCCTCCGCATGTCCGGGGCCGGCGGCGGCACGGTCATCCCGAACCACCAGACCGAGCGGATGCTGGGTGGCGACACGATCGTCTACGTCACGATCGACGGCCAGCAGCTGCAGGGCCGCATCGACGCCACCGTGCGAGAGAACAACCGCGCGATGAAGCGGGCCGCCAGCTCCGGCACTGGGGGCGCGCGATGACGGTCACCCTCACCTACGACGCAACCTTGTCCCGCGTGCGGGTCGACGCGAGCGGGCTGCCGACCGACTCGCCGGTGTTGGTCGAGCGGTCCACCAACCAGATCACCTGGACGACCGTGCGGGGCGGCGTCGACGTCACGGTCACGGCCGGCGCCATGTCCACGGTGGACGACTACGAGTTCGTGCCCGACGTCCCCAACTACTACCGGGTGACCTACCCGGCCGCGATGTCCTTTGTGAATGCCGGCACGGCGGCGCACGCGGTCAACGCCAGCGTGTCCCCCGGTGTGCCGGCCGCTATCGCCGCCGGCGACGTACTGCTCATGCTCGCGGCGATCCGCAACTCCGGCGCCGGCGCACCCGCTACGCCGGCGGGCTGGTCCAAGCTCGTCGACGCCGGGAACATGTGCCTGTTCGGCAAGGTCGCCGGCAGCTCGGAGTCCGCGCCCACCGTGACGTTCACCGGCGGCGTCGCCAACGCCGACACCTCCGCGCAGATCGCCGCGTTCCGCGGCGTCAACCTGGCCCCGCTCGCGACCGCCAACCAGCTCAACGTCTCGGCGCAGGACATCGCCGCGCCGGCGGTGACCCTCGCCGCGGAGGTCGACCACGCGCTCGCCGTGTGGCTGGGCTGGAAGCAGGACGACTGGACCAGCGTCGCCCCGGTCGTCGACGGCATCGAGATCGGCGAACCTGACACCACCACCGGCGACGACCAGGGCATCGTCTGGGACTACCGGCTGGTCACCACCTTCGCGTTCACAGCGACCGCGGTCCGGACGTTCGTGGTGACCGGGGGCGCGGCCGCGATCAGCCGAGGCGCGGCCGCCGTGTTCTCCACGACCTACCTCAAGCAGTCGAACAACATCACCCCGGTGCTGGACACGGTGTGGCTGAAGAACATCGCCCGCCCGTTCCTCAACCGACCGGTCACCGTCACCGACTGGTCGGACATCGAACGCCCCTCGAGGAACGGCGTGTTCGACGTCATCGCACGCACCCTGCCGATCGCCGTCACCGACCTGCGATCGTCGCGACGCTACGACCTCGTCCTCACCACCGACACCGTCGACGAGGCCGACGAGCTGGACCTGTGCCTGGCGTCCGGCGACCCGATCCTGCTGCACGTCCCTTCGGACTGCCCGATCCCCGGCATGTACGCGGTCGTCGGCAACGTCACCATCTCCCGCCGCGAACCACGATCGACCCGCCGGTACCTGAACCTGCCGCTGATCGAGTGCGCGGCCCCGACCCCGGAGATCGTCGGCGCGACCAACACGTGGGCCGCGGTGATCGCCAGCTACGCGACGTGGGCCGACCTGATCGCCGCGAACCCGACGTGGCAGGACGTGCTCGACGGCATCGCGGACCCCGGCGACGTGGTGGTGGACTGATGCGCCCCGTCTCCGACGCGTTCCTCCGGGCCCTGTCCGGCAGCCACCGCATGATCGCCCGCGCCCGCGTCGTCACCACCTTCCCCACCGGCGTCGACCCGCCCGGCACCGTCGTCGACATCGAGAGCGGCGACGTCCGATTCGACGCCTCGGCGAAGATCCGCGGCGACCTCGACGTGTCGCTGCCCGGCGACTACTGGCCGACCAGCCCGGACGACCTCGTCACCCCATACGGCAACGAGCTGTTCATCGAGCGCGGCATCGTGCTCGGCGGAGGCCGGCGCGAGTGGGTGTCCCAGGGCTACTACCGGATCGAGTCGGTCGAGCAGGACGACGCCTCCGGCGGTCTGGTGCGGGTGACCGGCAAGGACCGCATGGCCGGCATCATCGACGCCCGCCTCGAGGCGCCGATCCAGTTCCTGCCGGGCACCAGCGTGGCCGACGTGTTCGACACCCTGGTGCGCGACGTCTACCCGACCGCGACCATCGAATACGACTTCGACGCCGACGCGGTCAGCTTCCCCGGCAACCACCTCGCCGAGCAGGACCGGTGGGGGTTCCTCGACGACATCGTCCGCGCCCTCGGCAAGACATGGTTCTGGGACTACCGCGGCGTGCTGGTCGTCAAAGACGCACCAGCGCTGTCCACGGCCGCGTGGACGGTCTCCTCGGGTGAGGGTGGGGTTCTGGTCGCGATGGGCCGCGAGCGGTCCCGTGAGGGCGTATACAACGCGGTCGTCGCCCAGGGCGAAGCACCCGGCGACGAGGAGCCCGTCCGGGCCGTCGCGCGCGACACGTCGCTCGCCAGCCCCACCCGGTGGGGCGGGCCGTTCGGGAAGGTGCCTCGCTACTTCAGCTCGGGGTTCATCGTCACCACGCCGCAGGCCGGCAACGCTGCCGCATCGATCCTGGCCCGTTCGCTAGGGCTGCCGTACCGGGTCGACTTCCAGACCGTGCCGAACCCGGCGCTCGAACCGCTCGACCCCGTCGACATCACGCTGCGGGACCGGACCGAGCGACACGTGATCGACGAACTGACCATCCCGCTCACCGCCGACCGGGCACTCACCGCGACCACCAAGGACATGACCGACGTGTCGATCGAAGTGGAGGGCGTATGAACGCCGACGACCTCTCCGCGATGCTCGCGTCCACGCCGGCCGCCGACACCAGCCTGCCGGACTTCGGGTGGCACCAAGGTCTGGTGCTGGTGTGGAACTCGACCAACAACACCAACAAGATCCGGGTGGCCGGCAGCGACCTCGACAACCTCCCCGTGCTCACCTCGGCCGGCTCGGTGTCCCTGCAGCCCGGCACGATCGTGGGAATCCTCCGGTACCGCACCAGCTACTTCGTGCTCGGTCGGATCGTGGCGCCCGGCTCCGGGCTGGTGCAGCCGCAGACACCGATCCTGCTGTACCCGCAGTTCATCTCGAACGGCGCCGCCGGCACGATCGGCCAGGCTCGGGTGAACTCCGGTGTGCTGGCCACCTGGGAAGGGCGTGTCCGTCCAAACGCGCCGTACGTCGAAGTGGACGGAGTCTGGGGCAACCTCTCCGGCTCCGGTTCGACCACCTACCAGATCAAGCTCGGCGGCACCAAGGTCGGCGAGTGGATCTCCACCACGCTGGAGGTCAACCGTAAAGGTCCCTTCGACGTGCGCGACTACATCGGACAGGACTGGCTGAAGATCGAGCTCGCGATCGTCGCCAGCACAGGCACCGGCGAGAAGGCCATTCAGCCTCTCGGCGCGTATTTCCGGCAGGGATAGGAGAAACACCCATGGCGACCACCCCGGTCTACGCGTTCCCCTACCCGGGCGTAGGTGACCAGCCGCACGGCCCCAACCAGCTACAGGCCATGGCCCTCGCGGTCGAGGCCCAGCTGGTGCGGATCGACGGCAGCGCGGTGCTCTCCGTGGCCAGCCTCGGTGCGGTCACGTCGCCGTTCACCAACCAGGTCGTGTTCAACACCACCGACGGCTGCGCCTACAAGTGGAACGGGTCGGCGTGGGTGCTGTTCCATCCCGGTGAGACGTGGATCTACAAGGCCGCCACCGAGTCCGTCACGAACAGCACGACGATGCAGAACGACGACGCGTTCGCGTTCGGTGTCGCGGTCAACTCCGCGTACGCCATGGAGTCGTGTGTGTTCTACGACGGTCCCGGGGATCCCGCCGGTGGCCTGAAGATGGGGTTCACCGGCCCCACCGGTGCGTCGTTGCTGTTCGCGAACTTCGGTGTCAACGGGGCCGGCGGCTCTGGTTCCCTGACCGACTACAACGTGGTCGGCGAGGGCCTGGCGGCCGGCAGTCCTCGTGGTGTCGGAACGAACACCGCCGGGTTCCCCATGAGCTGCCGTCCCGCCGGGACGCTGGTCACCGCAGGCACTGCGGGAACTCTGCAGTACCAGTGGGCCCAGCGAGCGGCCAACGCCACCGCGGTGCGTGTGCTGAGCGGGTCGTGGATGAAACTCACCAAGATCGCCTGACGAGGAGGATGGACACGATGATCTGCAACGCCGCACACCCCGCCCTCAAGGGCGTTCGCTGCGGCCGTGAGCCCGGCCCGAATGCGCGCGCCGAAGACATCTATCGAACAGGCGAGTTCGGCGAAATCCTGCTGGATGAGGACGGCGCCCCCCAGATCGAGACACCGGGCCGGGACGTCCACGTGCACTCCGGCAAGAGCGCCGACGGTGGGACCCACCGGTGGGAAGACGCGCCGTCGGCGTGATCAGAGGAGGTGTAGGTGGGTGACCTTTTCATCGGTCTCGCAGCGCTGGTCACTGCACTGTCGTCTGCGTTCGCACTCGTCTGGACGACGGTCCGGAGTGGACGTAAGCCGGAGCAGGTCGCGAAGAGCGCGGCCGAGGAGTCTGCGGCCGCGGTGGTCGAGGCGCTCGCCGACGGCCAGCTCACCCCGGACGAGGTCGAGCAGATCCGCCAGGTACTCGGCAAGCAGCGGGAAGGCGGGCAGTCCTCGTGACGAAGGATGAGCGGGTGGCCGCCCTGACCGAGGCTGCCGCGACCCATGCTGTCGAACGACATGACCCGCACGCCGCCCGCCGGCGCCGTGCCGCGCTCGCCGCCGCGGTGTTCCTGGCGGCGAGCCTGCTGGGCGGGGGTACATGGGTCGCGTTGCGGCTGGCCGAGTTGCAGGGGCAGGCCGACAGCAACGCCGTGATCGCGCAGCGGCTGGCGAATCAGGTCGAGCAGCTCGGCGCCGACCCGGTCGTCGCCCCGCCAGCCGCTGGCGCGCAGGGTGCCGACGGCCGGGACGGCGTGGATGGCGTGGACGGCAAGGACGGCCGCGATGGCCGTGACGGGAAGGACGGCGTCGACGGGACGACCCCGCCGTGCATGACCCAACCGGCACAGTGCCGCGGCGCTGATGGACACGACGGCACGGACGGCGCGCCTGGAAAAGACGGCGCCGACGGGCAGGACGGCAAGGACGGGGTCGACGGCAAGGACGGAGCGCCGCCGGCCGGCTGGACGTGGGTCGACGGCGATGGCCAACCCCAGTCGTGCACGCGGGACGGCGGAACGGACACCGCGCCGCACTACGCATGCACCACCGAGCCGCCACCCGAGACCGTGCCCGGCAGTCCACTCCGGATCGGAGAGTGATGATGCAGCTGACCATTACGTTCGGCCTCGACATCTCGCACCACCAGGACCTCGGGCTGGACCTGGCGCAATGTCGGCGCGAGGGCATCGAGTTCGTGTTCGTCAAGAGCAGCGAGGGCGCGTCCTTCGTGGACCCGGAGTTCACGGCGAACCTGCGCGAGGCGCGCGACGCCGGGCTGCTGGTCGGGGCGTACCACTACGTCCGGTCCAACGCTTCGGCCGCCGCGCAGGTCGACAACGTGCGCCGGGTCGTACCGCGGGACGTGCCGGTCATCCCGGACGTCGAGGCGAACTCCGGCGGCATCGGTTTGGTGCGCGAGTTCGTCGACCGGCTCCGCGCCGCCGGCTACCGAGTGCCGCTGACCTACCTGCCGCGCTGGTACTGGCAGCAGCTCGGATCGCCGTCGCTGGCCGGCCTGCCGCCGCTGTGGTCGTCCCGCTACCCCGACAACGTCGTCGGCTCCCTCGCCGACGAGTTCGCCGACGTGCCCGCTCACTACTGGAACGGCTACGGCGGCCTCGACGTCGCCGTCCTGCAGTTCACCAGCTCGGTCCGCATCGCCGGCCACCAACCCATCGACGCCAACGCGTTCCGCGGCTCGCGTGACGAGCTGGCCGCGCTGCTCGGCTACACCGCCAAGGAGGAACCGATGAAGGACCTGATCCTGGCCCTGGAGAAGGACGGCCCGCGCGTCTACGTCGGCGACGGCCTGACCCGCCGCCACGTCGAAGACGAGCGCGAGCTGGAGGGTCTGAAGTACTGGATCGCCCAGAAGGGCGGCGACCCCACCGTGCAGCAGGGCTTCGAAGACCTCCGGGTCCTCGGCGTCGACGTCGACGAGCTGGGCGCCGTGCCGGCGCCAGTCGAGCTGACCGACGCCCAGCTCGAGGTCCTGGCCGACAAGGTCACCAACCGACTCGCCGACCGTCTGACCGCGCTGCGGTTCGTTGCCAACCCCGAGGAGACCCCGAATGTCTGACCGTCTCACCGCCTGGCTGCGCACCATCGTCCCCACCCTGTGGTCCGCGGTCATCGCCTGGCTCGTCGCCCGCGGCCTGCCCGCACCGGTCACTGACGCGCTCGCCGGGCTCGGCGACACGCTCATCGTCCCGGCCGTGCTCGCCGCCGTGTACGCGCTGCTGCGGTGGGCCGAGCCGCGGCTCCCGGCGTGGCTGGCTCGGCTGCTGCTCGGCTCCGCGCGGCCACCGGTGTACCGCGGGCACGCCCCGGCGCGCACTCCCTGACCCGCCGGCACTCCCCGCCGACGCGAGAATCCCCCCACGTCCCCTCGTCGGACGTGGGGGGGCCCTTTCGCGTTGCCCACCAGGAAGCTAGTGGCTACTCATCGTCGTCGGTCTCCTGGCCCTCGTCGTCGGAGTCCTGGGTGCCGCCGCTAGCAGGGCCCCCTAGTTCGTGGTCGTCGTCTCTCCACGTGCGCCCCATGGTTTGCCTCCTCGTCCGCTCATCGCCGCACCCGAACCGGTTGGGGGCCGGAGACGGCGGGCGGCTCCTGATACCGCACGCCCCCGACCCCCGCCAGGCGCATCCGGCGCCCGGCCATCGACCCTGTGACAGGGGCCGACGTCATGGTGACCTCGTCGATGTTCAACTGGACGCCTCCGACGGCCGACCGCTCCCGTCCTCCATGATCGGATTCTGGAAGTCCTCACGGTCCCGGCCGCGAGGACACGTGTGCGCGGTGCCCTCGGTCACGAAGGCCTGGCACGCCGGGCAGCGGCTGCGGATCCCGTCCGACGGGACATGACGACGAGCGCCCATCACCTGTGGGCCCCGGCGAGCGCGGGGTCCCGGGTGGTGTCCGGCGCCCCCACCGTTCGGGGGGTACCGCTGAGGGCGCCGGAGTGTGGGGCCTCGGTGGGCGCGGGACCATGGGGGTAAGGCGCGCCCACCGAGGGTGGGGCCGGGGCTGGGTGATCGAGTGCGCTTGCCCCGGCCGTTGCGGGTCCCCTGGTCCCCACCAGCAGGTCCCCGCTATCGGCACCGAAAGGAACGGGACGGTGCCGACGTTCTTGCGGGGTCGAGAGAGCCGGTTTCGCAACCTGTACACCGTCGGTCTCGACGATAGGTCCGGCTCCCTCGACCCCTACCGAACCGTCGGGTGAGGCGGTTCGGTCATCGGCACCCGCTGGCATACCACCGGTACCGACGTTCTGTTGCCTGGCTGCTTGCTCGTCGGCGCGTTCGACGGCGTTGTTCAGCGCCGCTGCGCCGGCGTCGAGGGCCAAGACCACGGCGACCGCGCCGATCAGCAGCAAGGCGGCGGCCCAGTTGCTCATCGCGGCTGCTCCTTGCGGTACCCGCGTCGGCGATGGTCGGCGACCGCGTTCGCAGCCTGGAGCGCCTCGAAGTACCGGGGCAGCGACGTGGGCGGCACGACGTAGCCCTCGCCGGGGGGCGGCACGATGACGATGTCCGTGCCGTCCACAGCCACGGTGAGGTCGGCCGGCGTCCGGCGGATGCCGGTCAGTACCGACACAGTCCATTCTTCGCGCTGGTGCTGATCGCCTTCGTGTGGCGGCTGTTGGCCACTGTCCACCCTGGTCACCTCCTGCAACTGGAGATGACGCTATGTGGACTAATCCAAGCGAAGGGACACGATTCCTGTCCCCACTCGATCGGGCTACGCGGCGATTCCCACGCGCTGCAGAAGGTCCTGGACGTCGTCGCGGAACCCGGCGGGCGGCCGCTTCGAGAGTTCCAGCAGCATCTCGCGCGCGAACCCGTTGAAGCGGATCGTCTCGGATGCCGTGCGCTCCGCCTTGTCGAGCAGCGCCCACACCGCAGCCCGCTCGTCCCGCTGGTGGTGGGCCCGCGCCACCTCGATCAGGTGCCGGCTCCTCCGTGGCACGGACGCGATCGCGTCCGCGTCGACGCCGTCCGCGGCGCGCAACGCCTCGCCGGCGCGCCGCAGCTCGACGCCAAGCGTCGTGGCATGCGCGGCCATGACGGGCACCGAGAAGCTGGACTGCACGTGGCGGTAGGTCGGGCCGAGCGATTGGGCGACCGCGTCCGCTCGCTCGAGGTGTGCCCACGCGAGACCGGCTCGGCCGCGACGGGCCTGCACGTAGGCGATCTCGGCTTCGAGCGCGCCGGCCATGCCGCGCCAGTCGTCAGGTGCTCCGTCCAGGTGGGGTTCGAGTTGGCGGACGGCATCGGCCGCGAGGGTGACTGCCTCATCCCACCGTCCAGCGTCGCGGAGGGCCTGCACCATGGCCCATGCCCCGCCGGCCATCGCGTACGGGTCATCGGCTTCGCGGGCTTCGGTGAGCGCTCGATCGGCGACCATCCACACGAGCTCAGGTGCTGGCTGGTAGGCGACGTAGAAGTCGGCGAGCTGGTACACCCCGGAGAGGACTCGGCGGGCGGCGCGGCGTTCGTCGCCGGTGATGGTGCGGGCTGCGCGTTGGGCGTCGAGGATCAGGTCGGGCAGCAGCGCGCCGAGCTGGGTGCGATGGTCGGGGCTGGCGTGCCGTACGCGCCAGGCCTGGTCGAGTCGCAACGCGAGGTGGTTGACGTTCGGGGTGCGGCCGGTCGGCGTGACCTGGTAGTCGGTGAGCGCGGCCTGCACGGCGGACAGGGCAGAGTGCCGCTCGCCGGCGAACACTCGCACCGGCACCTCGCCGCCATCGCCGGCGAGCTTCGCCAGATCGTCGAGTTCGAGCGCGTGCGCGATCCGGAGCAACATCGGGAGCCGGGGAGCCTGGATCTGGCCGGATTCGACGGCCTTAAGCCACCGGGGGTTCTTGCCGATCTGGCCGGCGAGCACGGGCCGGGACATGCCGACCTGCTCGCGGTACCACTGGATGCGCTTGCCGATGGGCAGCGCTGGGTCTGGCGTCGCCATGGGTCAACCTCTTCGCCGGTTCGCCCTCTTCGCGCCCCCGGCCCGTCGGCCGGGGGCTGAGTCACCCCGGCGAAGAGGTACAACCCCCAGGGTACCCCCTGGTCAGAACCCGCTCTCCGACTCCAGCGCTCCGGTCAGCACAATCAGGGCGACGACCGCGATGATAGGGACCACGACCAGCACCCAGATCAGCAGCAGCTTGATGGCCCGCAGTTGCAGCAGCACGTCGTAGGTGAGCTGGACCTGGGCAGCCTCGTCGGTCTTGGCGTGCTCGGCGTGGTTCTCCCACCTCGCCACGAGGGGCGGCGCGGTGTCCTTCTTGTACGGGCTCGTGATCCTCATGCGGGCTGCTTCTCCTCGTTGAGCTTGACTGGGCGACTGGTGAGTCGTTCGCGGCGCGCCGACCATTTCAGAATTAGCCCTCAGGGCGCGGCTGCGGCCGCGTTCGGCGCCGGGCGCGGAGAAGGCCCGCCGTCGCCCCCGCTGCAGTGAGGCTGCCAATGACGCCCAGTGGGCTACCGGTGGCTGCCGACACGACAGTGCCGAGCACCACGGCCAGGACAAGAGCGCACAGCAAGACCCAGCGGGGCAATGACGCGCGCGTCGCCGTCGCCGCGGTGATCGGCGTCTGCGGCTTGGCTGTTGGAGGGCCGATCGGCAAGGTGACGCGCGGGCCGTTCGGCGGGGCCGTGGTGGGCACCGTGCCGGAGGACGGGGCCCGGTCGGGCGCACGGGTCGCCGGCGCGACGCTCGGCTTCGTCGGAGCGGGCGCCGCCGGCGTGACGGCCGGCGGTGTGGGCTTCTCGTCGGCCCGTTCACTAGCCGGCGCGGCGGCCGCGGCCGCGCGCTTCTGGGCACGGCCGACCTTGCCGCGAGCCCGGCGGATCAGCGTGGTGAGCTCGTCGAGCAGAACGGGCACATCGCTGTCCTGGCCGTCGTGTCGGCCGACGAGGTCACGCAGCTGCTCGAGCAGTTCTTGTCCGGCGGCAGCGATGGCCACGGCTGGGTCGACCACGGCCGTGCTCATCGGCGTGCCTTCCGCACATCGATGCCGGCCAGGCGCAGCGTCCACAAGGTGAGCGCGGCGGCGCCGGCGGCGACCCACGCGAACAGCCACGCGTACAGCCCGGGTGTGCCGGCGCCGGAGTCCTCGATCGCGGTGCCGACGTAGTAGCCGATCACGGCGTACGCGATGCCGTAGAGCGCCCCGAGCACGGTGGCCAGGGCGATGCGGGCCGCGTCAGACACCAAGATCAACGACACGTTTACGCAACGGAAACGGCGTGACTTGACCCGAACTGAGGTGACATCAGAAGACAACGAGAAATCGAGACTGGCAGGCAGATGACCTGACGCGACCTGGGGTGACGGGTCGACATTTACTCGAAGGGTTGCTGGTTCGAGTCCAGCTGGAGGAGCTTCACCCCAGGTCAGCGGCCTGGGGTCTTCGTTTTTCCGGGCTCCTCGAAGATCGACGACACGTTTACGCAACACAATCACTCCTCGGGGTTGATGGACTGCAACACCGCCGCGCCCGCTGCATTGCTGACCTTGGCGACGTAGAACTTGCGGGCCGTCGCCTCGTCGGCGTGGCCCAACTGGTCGGCGATCTCGCGCGACGGCAGCCCGGCCTCGGCCAGCACGGTCGCGACCGTCTTGCGGAAGTGGTGCGACTTGACCCACCGGTAGCCACAGGCGTCGAATGCCTCCCGGATCCGGTGGCCGGCGACATCGGGGTGCATCCAACTCCCCCGGCCGCTCGGGAACATCGGGCCCTCACCCATGGCGGCCGTCATCTGGCGCCGCTGCCACATCGACACCGACCACGCCGGCACCTCAAGCACCAGGTACTTCTTGCTGCGCTTGCGGTACGGCTTTCGGATCACCTCGCCGTTCTCGCGGACGATGTGCGCGGTGATGTGGATGATCGGCTTGCCGTGCTCGTCGCGGCTGAAGGACTCGGCGTCGAGCGCGAGCAGCTCGCCGAGCCGGACACCGGTCGCCAGCATGGCGCGCACCAGGTCGGGCATGTCCAGCCAGATCCGACCGCGGCCGCCGCCCAGTGGCCGGCCGAGCTTGTCCTTCTGCTTGGCCCAGCCGTGCTCGCCGAGCTTGGCGATGAGGTCCTTCCGCTCAGCGAGGGTGAGCGCGCGGATCTCCTCCTGATCGTCGCCGCGCACCAGCCGGCCGATGGATGCGGCCGGGTTGACGCTCAGAATCTGGTGGCGCATCGCGTACGCGCAGATGCCCTGCACGACCGCCCTGGTCGTCGCGGCCGTCGAGTAGCCGACCTTGTCGTGGGTCCGCTTCACCAGGCCGTCCACCGCGGTCCCGCTCAGCTCGTCGGAGTTCATCTGCAGCGCGCCGAGGGCCGGTAGGACGTGGTTGTTCAGGACGCTGCGGTACGTGCGGATCGTGCCGTGCGAGAGGGCGCCCAGGTTGGCTTCCCGCTCGAGCTCGTCGAGCCAGGCCTGGGCGACGAGCTTGAACCGGGTGGTGGACTTCAGCTGGCCGGTGAGGATCTCGGCGGCCAGCTCGGTCGCGCGCTTCTGCACCGCCCTGATCGCCGCCGTCTCCGACGGGCCGGTGCGACGCAGCTGCAGCATCTCGCCGTCACGGTCACGCACTCGGCAGCGAGCCTCCCACAGCTTGGGGCGGATCTCCTTCGCCTTGATCTTGCCGTGGGCCCCGATCGGCAGCGGCGGCCTACCCACGGCTCAGCCCTCGCCCAGGTTCTCCTTGCTCACGAGCCGCATATACGGCTTGCCGGCGTCGGGCACACCCCGGGTGCCTTCCGTGGCTTCGCGGAGCGCCCGCACCGCGTTGTCGGTATGGACGTCCATGATGACCTGTTCGAGCTTCTGCTCCAGCCGGTCGAACCTCTGCTCCAACGCGCGAATTCTTTGGTTGGTGCGCACCAGGCTGGATTCCAGCGCGCGCTCCCGCGTTGTCGTCTGCCGTGATCTTCTCGCCGACCCGATGATCATTCCGCATATCACGAGTAATGCGCCGAGCACGAAGGATCGGCCCGAAACCACCCCATCGAGTTGCGTTGCCCTGTACAGCAAGTAGAAGCCAATTGACCACACCAGGGCGGGGGGCCCAAAGTGAGAAACAAAGCTGACCACTTTCCGGCGTTGGACCGCCCCGTGCATACGGCTGACACCTACTTAGATCAATCGGTTTGGTGTTTTCGATTGTCCAATGTGCACCGCCTGTACCAGGGCGGACAACCCGAAACACTGGATAGGTCTTTTCTGTGTCACCCATTTAGCCCACCTGGCCACGCGGAGTGTTCGGGTCGTCTCGGTCCGTCGACGAGCCGTTCCGGTCGAGGTCTCCGACGATCTTGGCGACCGCGCTCATGATCGCCTGGTGGGGAACTCCCTGGTTCCGGAGGTTCTTGATCACGACCCGAAGGAAGTCCTCCATGTCCGGGTAGTCCTCTGGTGCGAAGTCGGGGGACTCGCTCGCGGAGGAGGGCTGTTCGTCGTGCGTTCGCGGGTCCGCGGGGTCCGAACTGTCCGCGTCCGGTAGCAACACGCCCGCGGGGGCAGGCTCGCCGCGCAGGATTTGCAGCGGCACTTCGACCGACCAGTCCTGATACAGGCGGCCGAGGGTTCGTCCCGCCGCTTCGTAGACCATCGCGCTGACGGGCTCGCCGTTCTCGAGCTTCAGCAGGCTCCGGACTCCGAGAGGGGGTCCGGCGAGTTCCGCGAATGAGGGCCGGTACGGGTGGCCGGCGGCCTCTCTGGCGCGCCGGATCTCTTCACCCAGGCGCTTGCGATCTTGCTTGGCGAACTCGCGGGTGTGCGGTCTGGTGTCAGGCACTAGCGAATCATGACGCACCACAGCGCACCGTTGCGACCCATGTCCAGAAAGTGTCCGGCGCCAGTCCTTCATCCGCACGTGGCGTCGGTAGGCACCTTGCAGTGTCCGCATGCGTGAACCATAGCGCACCATCGCGAATCAAAGCAACTCGTTCACTTGACAGACAGTGAATCGCAGTGAACCATCGCGAACATGCCAACTCCCAATGGCGACGCTTGGCGCCATGGCCGAGCGAAGAAACAGCTCACCTCGGACCGCGCCGCAGCCGCACTGGACATCACTGGCGGCGCGCTCCGGCAGATCGAGCAGGGCCGCAAACCGGCGTCACTGCTTCTGGCCTACCGCGCCTCCGAGCTCTACGGCGTCGAGGTGCAGGACCTGCTCGTCGACGACGACGACCGGCCCGCTCCGGACCAGCAGCCCGCGTCACAACCTGAGCCGGATCCGCAGCCGAAGGTCGAGCCGACGGCACCACCCGGGCGGCGGAACGGCAAGCACGACCGGCACGGGCCGCCGCGCGCGACGACCTCGAACACATCGGCCGCCGCGTCATGACCGCGCCGGAGAACACGGAGGTCAAGCCGGTCGCATGGAAGGCCGCCCAGGCCGCACAGCGTCTCAGCGTGCCCTACCGGACGTTGATGAACCTGATCCACGACGGACGGCTCGGCGCAGTCCGCGCGGGCCGCTACTACCTGGTGCCCGAGACCGAAATCCAGAAGTTCCTCGGCACGGCGCGGTCGGCGTGATCGCAGACCAATCGGGCGCATCCGCCCAATCCCCCAGATGAAACACGGGCCCGTCGCTTCCCGGCAAGAGCGCGACAGGCCCGCTCGACCAGAGGAGACGAGAACTCCCATGGCCAACATCAACGGTAGCGACCCATCACCCGCACCAGGAGAGGACCCGGACCGTACGCAGCGGCTCCCCGCCACGCAGGAGGTCGTCCTGCAGTGGTTCTCCGACGACCCGACCACGACGACCGCCGAGCACGACGGAGGGCTGCTGCTGATGACCAGGTCCGAGGACGACGACACGGTCCTGTCCGACGAGCAGGTCGCCGAGGACGAGGAGCTGATCGCGCGGATCCGCGCGGCGCTGGGCGACGACGGGCTCGGGTGATCGGGATGTCCGGACGCCACAGGCACCAGATCACCGACGCGATCGCCGGCCGCCAGCGCGGCCTGATCGCCGCTGCCCTGGAACGGGCGGGCAAGGCCGCCGAGGGCGGCGACATCGACCGCGCCAC
>Ga0081539_10001824_pt1 | contig 33614 bp, 23 predicted proteins | sample TabmetS4T2R2_FD_71023 | JGI IMG/M metagenome (GOLD analysis project Ga0081539, IMG submission 71023) | Tabebuia heterophylla rhizosphere microbial communities from the University of Puerto Rico - S4T2R2 | ecosystem: Host-associated > Plants > Roots > Rhizosphere ... | reverse complement strand
ACCTCTGTCTGGCGAACTCCAGAGAGAAATTGGGACTGAGCCTCAGGATCTCTGCTCCTTCAGCGCGAGCCTCCTTCTCTAAACCTATCTCAGCATAAACGACAGCCAGGTTCACATGGGCAACTCCAAGATGAGGGTTAAGACTGAGGCTCTTCTTCAAAGCAGCAATCGCCTCGTCATACCGTCGTAACAAAAAATAGGTATAACCAAGGTTGTTTAAGTATATTGGTGGGTATTTCGGGTTGAGGCGCATTGACCTCTCCCGCATCTCAAGGGCTTCTCCCGGTTGGCCAGCATGACTCAGAATATCCCCCAGACCCTGATAAGCAGCGGCATCATTGGGATCAAGAACGATGGCCCGGCGTCCTTCGGCAATGGCTTGCTCATGTTGTTTTTTCCAGACGTAAACCTGTCCCAACACCATGTGAGCCTGCGAGCTAGAATCATCTAAAGCAATGGCTTTCTGCGCCAACTCAAAAGCCTGATCCAGCGTCTGTGGACTTGGATTCCCTTGCCACCAATCTCTCCAGTAGGTCGCCGCCAAGCCTGTGTACGCTGCCGCATATTGTGAATCTAATTCGGTAGCCTTCTCAAATAACTTCCGCGCTTGGGCATTTGTCTCTCGCGTAAAGCGCCAAAGGTACTCCAGCCCGCGCAAGTAGGAGTCATACGCCTCCAGATTGTCCGTAGTTTTGCGCACCTGAATCCCTTGTTCCCAGAGTGAGAGTTGCAGTTTCAGCGTGGTCACGATCTTCTGCACGATCTCATCTTGTAGGGCGAAGATGTCTTTGAGCGGGCGGTCATACCGCTCTGACCACAGATGCTCTCCGGTGGTGGCGTCGATCAATTGCGCGGTCACACGCACGTGATTGTCAGATTTACGCACGCTGCCTTCCAGCACGTAGCGCACGCCCATTTCGCGGCTCACGTCTTGTACCTTGACGGCTTTGCCTTTGTAGGTAAACGCCGAGTTGCGCGCAATGACAAAGAGGCTGGAGATTTTGGAGAGGTCGCTAGTAATGTCTTCTGTGATGCCGTCGCTGAAATACTCCTGTTCGGGATCGTTGCTCATGTTGTTGAAGGGCAGGACAACGATAGAGGGTTTGTCAGGCAGCGGCAGCGGTGCTTGAGGACTGAGCGCTGAGGACGGAGGACTGAGTGGGAAACGAGCCAGGTACCATGTCGCTGTGAGTGCTCCTATGAGCAACATGAGGACCAGCGCTGCCCCGTGCACCGGGCGCACGCGGCGCGAAAGTTTCAAGCGTTGGACTTGCAGTGTCTGCTGTAACCCTTTTGGTGGCGCGGACAGCAACGCATAGACTTGAAACCGCTCGGCAATGTTCTTGAGCTTGGGCTTGCCCAACGACACCACAGTTCCCAAGTCGAGCTTCTTGACCACATCGCGATAGACCACGTCCGAGAGGCAAACGGTGTCCGGCGCGGTCAACTCTTGCAGCCGCTTGGCAATGTTGACACCATCACCGAACACGTCACCATCTTTCTGGACGATGTCGCCGAGATGAATCCCAATGCGGACATGAATCTGGGCAGCGTCCTCCTTCTCAGTGTTGTACGTGCGCAACTGCGCTTGAATCTGTTGCGCGCACTGCACGGCGTGGACGACGGAGGGAAACTCAACGAGAAAGGCGTCCCCAATCGTTTTGATGACATGGCCGTGATGAACGCTCACCCCTTGCTGAACAATCTGATTGTGAATCTCCAACAGTCGCAACATCCGGGCTTCGTCCGTTCCCATCTGGCGGCTGAAGTCGACGATATCGGTGAACATGATCGCCGCCAGTTTGCGGGTTTCTGTCGGCGCAGGTAACGACGCTTCCGGCATAACGGCGATTATGCGGCGGGCTCAGTGCCCCTGTCAAATAGCAAAGGCTTGGGGGAACGCCTTCTATTCCTGATACGGAGACGAGACGAGCTTCCTTTGTGGCACTCATGCAGAACGGGAAATACGAGACGTATTTTGTCGCTCGCGAGCGAGCGCGATGACCCACTCTCGTTGTTCGGCGGTTTCGGGCACCGGGCAACCTCGTGCCATGCTAATACGCTGGAAGGCCACCTCTGGCTCCAGACCTAGGAAGACGAGGAGACTGGCCGCTATCACTGCCGACCTCCCAATCCCTTGCCGACAATGGATCCCAATGTTTTTCCCTTTCACAAGCAGTTGGTGCAGTTCCCCAAGCAATTCCAAGGTCGCTCTGCGTGAAGAGGGGGCACTGCGGTCAGGAATAGGAAACTCGATAAACTGGATGTTGCTCGCCTCGCTCAACTCCGCTTCGTGAGCGAGCTCTAATTCTGCACTTTCTTCTTGTGTCAGAAGGGAAACCACGACATCAAGCCCAGCCTGCCGCCACGCCTGCACTTCGGCCTCAAGCCAATCGCCACCGCGCGGACGAGGTATGATAGCCAGCTTGCCTGGCCACGATCCATCTATCCGGTACAGCTCGGTTTTCATCATGTCATTTTTCACTGAATCATACTACGTCTGCAATGGCGAGTAAGGAAAAGAGGAACAATCACACAAGAGTTTTAGGGAAGAACTTCTCGCGGCAATACATCCACATCCACACCTCGGTCTCGGAGAAGCTTGATGCGATGATGACCGTCCATCACCGTCCCGTCTGGCTTGACCTTCAGCGACCCAGGTTGTCCAGGCTTGAGCGAATCGATGAGCGCTGTGGTCGACAGTTTGTCATACTGAGCAAGTTTAGCCGCACTGAAGGAACTATCAGAGTGTAATGATTTCAGCGGCGGTTGGTTCACTATTTTTCCTCACTTCAGCCCTGCCTTGCGCAACGCCTCAACGTGGCGCTCTACCACCGCAGGATCTTTGTAGGGAAGCGTTTGCTTAAACAGCTCTAAAGAAACATTGGGATTGAACCGTCGCATTTCTTCGACTTCCGCTCGTGCCTCTTCTAATCGACCTAACTCACTATAGATAAATGCTAGATTAGCATGGGCAGGCAGCCAATTGGGAAGAAGAGCGGCAGCTTTCTTTCCTGGCACCAACGCCTCTTCATACCGCCCGGCCATACGATAAGCAGTGCTTAAAGTTTGGACGTACACAGGCGGATAGCGAGGATTGAGCCGCATCGCTTTCTCGATCAAGCTAATGGCCTCTTCCGCTCGCCCTGCAAGAGAGAAAAAACCCCCCAGTTGCACATAGCCATTAGCATTATTGGAGTCGAGGGCTACTACGCGCTTCGCCTCAGTAATGGCTTGATCAAATTGTTTTTTCCATAGATAGACTGTGCCTAAGAGGCTATGCGCTGCAGGCAAAGTCTCATCCAGCGTCAGAGCCTTCTGTGCTAGCTCGCCCGCTCGTTCTAATGTCTGCGGATTCGATCCACCAAACCACTCTAGCCAGTAGGTCCATCCTAGCCCCGCGTACGCCTGTGCATACTGCGGATCTAACTCGATGGCTTTTTCAAACATTTGCCGTGCTTGGGGAAGTTCTGCTTTCTTCATCTCGAAGTATGCGTGCCAGTACGCCTCCGTACCACGTAAGAAAGCATCATACGCTTCTAAGTTATTCGTCTGTTTACGTACTGAGACCCCTCGCTCCATCAACGTGAGTTGTAGATTCAGGGTCGTCACAATCTGCTGCACGATTTCATCCTGAACCGCAAAAATGTCTTTGAGAGGTCGGTCATAGCGTTCGGCCCAGAGGTGATGGTCGGTCGTTGCGTCAATCAACTGTGCCGTGATGCGGATTTGGTTGTCAGTGCGCCGTACGCTCCCTTCTAAGACGTAGCGGACACCCATCTCCCGGCTCACTTCTTGTACTTTGGTTGCCTTGCCTTTGTAGGTGAAGGCTGAGTTACGGGAGATGACAAAGAGACTGGAGAGCCGCGAGAGGTCCGTCGTAATGTCCTCCGTGATCCCGTCGCTAAAATAGTCTTGGGAGGGATCGTTGCTTAGATTGGCGAAGGGTAACACGATGAGGGAAGACTTATCAGGCAAGGGTAAAGTTGGAAGTCCGGGCTCGGTATTAGGTGCGAGGGGGCGAGGGGGCGAAAGCAAGAGATGCAGAAAAGGCAAATAACGGAGAGTGACAAGTGTCCCAACAATCAGAAATAGTCCGGCGACACTGAGCCAATGCGCTCGGCGTATCCGACCGAAGAATTTCAAGCGTGGGCTGTAGAGGGGAGACTGGAAACGATCAGCGCCTGAGTCACGCTGAGCTTGTGGGACTTCTGGGGTGGCGATGCGGGTGTTGGCCTCGGCGCTTGGAGCCATCCCCTTGTGGTCCGGCTGCAAAAGCGCCGTGGCGATGTTACTCGTATCCTGCGGTGTGGCGGCGAGCGCCCGTTTGACACTCAGGGCATCCGCAGGCCGGGCTGCCGGGGTCTTCGCCAGCAATTGCAGCACGAGGCCCCGAATGTGCTCTGGAATCGACTCCGGTAACGGCAGGGGCGGGTGCTGCAGATGTTGGGCCATCAAGACAGAGACGCTGCCACTACCTGTGAATGGTGGCCTTCCCGTCAACAACTCATGGAACATTACCCCCAAGGCATACAAATCCGTCCGGCCATCGACGGCATCGCCCTTCCATTGCTCCGGCGCCATGTAACGTGGTGTCCCCGGCGATACAGCGCCACTGTGCGTCAGGCCGCTCGTCTGCTCGCCCACGACCTTGGCAATGCCAAAGTCCCCGATCTTGACCTCAAGTTGCTCTTGGCGATACTCCACAAAAATGTTGGCAGGCTTGAGGTCTCGATGCACCACTGGCTCGGCTAGCCCATGTGCCTCTGCTAATCCCTCACAGATTTGTTCGATAATCTGCACAACTTGTTCGACTGCTAAGGGCCCGTGTTCTGTGACCCAGTCCTTAAGCGTTTGGGGCAACAGTTCCATCGCATAGTAGAGCTGCCCTTGCTCATCCTTGCCACAGTCATAGACCGTCACAATCCGCGGACTGCGCAGTTGCATCGCCACGCCAATCTCTTGAAGAAACCGGCGGGTGAAGTTGACATCAGTAGAGAACTCAGGCCGCAGGGTCTTCAGGGCCACCTGACGGCGGGCCTGGCCTTCAACATCGAGTTGCTCGGCGCGATAGACCACGCCCATCGCCCCCTGCCCCAGGGCCGCCACGAGCCGATACTTGCGATCGATTACGCTCCCGAGTGCGGCTTCCCCCATATTGCCTCCGACACGTTATCAACGACTACTTTCCGAGGCGGGTCAACCCCTGATAGGAAAACAGCTCACTGTCCAAGCCTACATTCACCCGAATGTCATTGCCCTCGCGTAAGGGCAGCACTACGTTGGCCTCGGTGTGATGTTCATCGATGGCGACACCGTAGTCTGACTGCGGTGTGGAAAACGCATTATCCCGACTCAAGGCAATGCCACCGGCGAGCAGGAATGTCTTCCAATACTCCCCTGATCGGGTGTACACTTCCTTGTAATAGGCACGATACAGGTCCTTGTCGATCCACAGAATCTGTCGCCCATAGGCAAAGTACGGATCTTTTGGTGTAATCTCGACGATCCATACTGGTCGCTTAGCAACATGTAGATTGACCGGCCACCATGCGGCTCCTGACCATTGCTGTCCACTCTCGGTAAACTTCTTGTTCTTCCCGAGCCAGGGCATGATCGCCGCATTCTCATTGGCAGGGAGTACTAATCCCCGTTCACTCTTCTCCCAATACTTCGGGGTTGGCAATGTATAGGGAACTAGTGCCTCACGGTTGCCAATGAGTTTCCAGTCAAAATATTGAATCTTCCCGGCGAATAATCCTGCATCGTTAGCGCTCCAATGCGAGCCCAAGAAGCCATCGGAAGTATTCGCTGCATTCAGGCGACGCACGCGGCGGATTACCGGAATAAAGGCCCAGCGCGAGTCCCACTTGTCCGGATCTAGGTAACTCCAGCCCAGCGTGGCGATGCCGACCACGTCGTAGGGGTTGATCCCATAGCCCAATGATTTCCCAGCCACCTCGTCTGGATTCGCGATCGGCCCGGACCAGCGTGACCCATACGACAGAACCTTCCCGGCAAAATCGACGTAGCGGTTGAGGCCTTTCTTGTCGACCCAGAAGATGTTGAGCAGCACATCAACATCATCTACCGGCCCACCCCGACTGACGAAGTTATAGATGATCTTGTACGCCGCTTTGGGATCATTCTGATCGACTACTGGAAACGGAAAACCTCCGGCACGATATCGTGGCCATGTCCCAGTACCGGTCTCGATGAGCACTCCTCGCTGGTTGACATCATACTTGCCCTGATTCGCTTCGGTGAGTTGGCGAAAGCGCGTGCCATACTGCAAGGCTTCCGGGGGCAGGGTAATTACCTGTGATATATGTTGACCATTGGCAAACCGGCGCAGGATCGCCTCGGGCAGCAGCTCCTTTGCTTGTTGCCAGGTGGAGGCGTTCAGCATATCGCCGGGCTGCAACTCTGCCCTTCCCTCTGCGCCAAAACACAGCACTCTACTAATCGCACAGACAGTGATAATCCTCCTCAACCAGGGACGATCTTTCATACTTCCCCCTTGGAAATTAAATGATCTGAACGCGGAAAGCGAAAGAAAGTAGTAGCCAGCATTCAGTAGCCAGTAGATTAGACTAAAGGCTGTAGTGCTGTAGGCTGCAGGGCCGCCTCCATTTTCTCCCTTTAGCCTGCGGTCTGTAGCCTCTTCCCCCATTCTTCATTTTTAATTCTTTATTCTTAATTTACTTCCACCCTGCTTTGCGTAAGGCGGCGAGGTCTCGCTCTAGCATTGCCGGATCTTTGAAGGCAGCCTTTTGCCTCCACTCTTCGAGAGAAGCGAAGGGCACCAACCGCTGGAACTCTGCTCCTGCCGCTCGCGCCTCGTCAAGTCGGTTAAGCTGCGCGTAAGAATAGGCCAGCAAAAAGTAGGCTGGAGCGAAATTGGGTTGGCGCGCCAGAATTTTTTTCGCGATGGCAATCGCCTCCTCATACCGCCCAGCGATGCGATAGGTAAAGCCGAGGGTCAGAAGGACATTCAGCGAAGAGCGTGGATTCAAACGAATCCCCCGTTCGGCCATCTGAACTCCTTCCTCCGGTCGCCCTGCCCAGGCCAATATACCTCCCAGAGTCATATAACCTTCAGCGCCGTTGGGATTGAGCGCGATAGCGCGCTCGGCTTCTCTAATGGCCAAGTCATGCTGCTTCTGCCAAAGGTACACACTACCCAATAGCGTGTGAGGGGCGGACAGGGATTCATCCACAGCCATAGCCTGTCGCGCCAGTTCTCCTGCTCGTTCCAGAGTTTGTGGACTTTTATTCGAGCTCATGAACCATTCGATCCAGTACGTCGCGCCCAGCCCCGCATACGCGTCGGCATACGTCTGGTCCAGTTCAATAGCCTTCTCAAACATCTGCCGCGCCTGTGCGATGGCTTCTTTCTTCGTCTCGTTCCACGCTCGCCAATAACTCTCTACCCCGCGCAAGACGTAGTCATAGGCTTCCAGGTTGTCTGTGCGCTTGCGCACGAGGAACCCTTGCTCCATTAAGGTCAGCTGCAACTTCAGCGTCGTTACGATCTTCTGTACGATCTCATCTTGCAAGGCAAAGACGTCCTTCAGCGGACGATCGTAGCGCTCGGACCAGACATGGTGATCTGTGGTCGCGTCAATGAGCTGCGCGGTGATGCGGACTTGGCTGTCGGCACGCCGCACACTTCCTTCTAAGACGTAGCGCACTCCCATTTCACGACTGATCTCTTGGACTTTCGTCGCTTTGCCTTTGTAGGTGAACGCGGAGTTACGAGAAATCACGAAGAGACTGGAGATTTTAGAGAGATCAGACGTAATGTCTTCCGTGATACCGTCGCTAAAATAGTCTTGCGAAGGATCGTTGCTTATATTGGTGAAGGGGAGCACGATAAGGGAAGATTTATCCGGAAGCGGCAACGGCGGCTGCGCCTCCTCAGTGACGAGTAGTGAGTGATGAGTGATGAGGGGAAAAAGAGAAGGGAACCGAAGACTGGCAATGAGCCCCAACCCAAGTACGAGTAGCGCGATAAGGCCACTCATCCAGTGACGACGTGTCAACCACCTGCGCTGCGCTGGTGCTGGACTCTCACTGCTGGCAACGCGGTTAGCGACCGATTCACGTTGTGCTTGTGGCACTGCCGGCGCGACGATGCGTGTGTCAGATAATTCGCCTCGGTAAACAACACGGTCGCCGGGCTGGCGTAGCTCAGTGGTTAGGTTACTCGCATCCTGCAACATTGCAACCAACTCCCGCTTGACACGCAGAGCATCGGCGGGCCGTGCTGCCGGGGTCTTTGCCAGCAATCGCATCACGAGATCCCGAACGGTTCCCGGAATCGAGTCCGGTAATGGCGGCGGCGGTTGATGGAGATGCTGCGCCATCAGAACTGACACGCCCCCACTCCCAGTGAACGGTGGATTTCCGGTCAACAACTCATAGAATAGCACTCCTAGAGCATAGAGGTCCGTCCGGCCATCGACGGCGTCGCCCTTCCATTGCTCCGGCGCCATGTAACGTGGTGTCCCCGGCGACACAGCTCCACTGTGCGTCAGGCCGTCCGTATGCTCCCCTACGACCTTGGCAATGCCAAAGTCCCCGATCTTGACCTGGAGCTGGTCCTGTCGCTGCTCTACAAAGATGTTGGCGGGCTTGAGATCCCGATGCACCACTGGCTCCGCTAACCCATGCGCTTCTGCCAACCCCTCGCAGAGTTGTCCGACAATATGCACTACTTGTGCGACAGACAAGGAGCCCTGCTCTGTCACCCACTCCTTGAGTGTTTGTGGGAGCCATTCCATCGCATAATACAGTTGGCCCTGTTCATCCTTGCCACAGTCGTGAATCGTCACGATGTACGGGCTCCGCAACTGCATCGCCACCCCGATCTCGCGTAAGAAGCGGCGGGTGAAGTTGGCATCGGCGGAGAACTCAGGCCGCAAAGTCTTCAGGGCCACCTGACGACGGGCTTGCCCTTCGACATCGAGCTGCTCAGCTCGGTAGACCACCCCCATTGCCCCCCGCCCTAGTTCCGCTACCAGTCGATACTTGCGATCAATCACGCTCCCTAAGGCTGTCTCAGTCATTGCACAGCGCTCCTCAATACTTTCAGATCTGCTCGATGGTGTACCGGTGCCGTTGCCCAAGCAGGCAGACAACCCCATCCTCACAGAGCAACCATCTACCGTCGATGTGCATACACCCGAGCCACTTTCTCTTTAGAAAGGTAACGCAGCAGCTTGCCGTTATCTTCAGGGTGCGCAGCACTCGCAAGCGCGATCACTTCCTGTAGTGTCTCAGCGACAAACAACTCTTCCCCGGCTATACAAACACACTTACCCCGATATCGTGCATAGACTTCCGCGATATGCGCCTGCAGCTACGCCGAGTTACGCTCAAAGCGGTCATCCCCTGTGTTCGGGCTTTGGCCAGTTCGTCGGGATCGGTTACTTCTGCCATGATCACTGTTGGTCTTTGCTGTGCTGGCATTGGATAATTTCCTCTCGTGCAACTGCCGGTCGCTCGAATTGTAGTCCCTGACTACCGAGCCACGCAATCGGCTAAAATGAAAGCAAGTAGTCAGTAGCCAGCATTCAGTAGTCAGTTAGGTTGAGATGCGATCGTACTTCGGCCTTCCCCTCTAGCCTACAGCCCCTAGTCCGCGCTTCTGTATTTTTGACTTTTGCCTTTTGATCTTTGCCTTTTGACTTTCTTTGTCTCCTTCAGCCTCCAGTCTGCGGCCTTCAGCCTTTTTCCTCACTGATAATTTCTTCTGCAACAGTTTGCCTACTAGCCAAACCCAGCCTCAGTCGATAGCCTATATGGTTCTTTTGTAGTGAAAATTCATTACTAGGGATGACAACAACATGGAATCGGTGGCAGAAAACGTTAAGCTCTCTGAAGTAGAATTAGCAATCCTCAAACTGTGGGATGAAAAAGATATTTTCGCGAAAAGCCTGGAGCAAACCCGACGTCTGCCACCATTCATTTTTTACGATGGTCCTCCCTTCGCCACTGGTCTGCCGCACTATGGCCATCTTCTGGCCGGAACGATTAAAGACATCATCCCGCGCTTCTGGACGATGCGTGGTCGCTACGTTGAACGTCGCTTCGGCTGGGATTGCCACGGCTTGCCAGTCGAAATGGAAATTGAGCAAACGCTGGGCCTGAACGGCAAGAGCGAGATCGAACGCTTCGGCGTCGCTCGTTTTAACGCGGAATGCCGTAAGATCGTGTTGCGCTACACCCAGGAATGGGAAAAGACCGTCCGCCGTATGGGCCGTTGGGTGGATTTTCGTAACGACTACCGCACCATGGACCTGACATTCATGGAAACCGTATGGTGGGCTTTCAAGCAGTTATGGGATCGTGGCCTTGTGTATGAAGGTCACAAAGTGTTGCCCTTCTCCACTCGGCTCGGCACAGTACTGTCGAACTTTGAGGCCAACCTGAACTACAAAGACGTTCAGGACCCGGCAATCACCGTACGCTTTGCAGCTGACGGTGAAGAAAATACCTTCTTTACCGCGTGGACCACAACCCCCTGGACCCTGCCAAGTAACCTTGCCCTCGCGGTCGGCCCCGACATCGACTATGTCAAAGTGCGCGACCACAGTGATGGAGCACACTACATTCTCGCCGAAGCACGGGTAAAAACGTATTTCCCGAAAGCCGACACTTATACCGTTGAGGCACGATACAAGGGGAGCGATCTCGTCGGGCGCCGCTTTGTTCCGCTTCTTCCCTATTTTGCTGATCGGAAAGAGACCGGAGCCTTTCGTGTCATTCCTGCTGATTACGTCACGACCGAGGAGGGTACTGGGATCGTCCACATCGCGCCAGCCTTTGGTGAAGAAGATTTCTACGCCTGTCAAAAAGCCGGGATCGAAATGGTGAACCCGGTTGACGATGACGGAAAATTCACTGCACCAGTCAGTGACTTTCAGGGATTGCATGTCAAAGATGCAGACCCCAAAATCATCGAACGACTCAAACGCGACAAGAAACTGATCCATCAGGCAACAATTAACCATAGCTATCCGTTTTGCTGGCGCAGCGACACGCCGTTAATCTATCGCGCCGTCAATACCTGGTTCGTACGCGTCGAAGCGTTTCGTGACCAGCTAGTAGCAAACAATAAACTCACTGAGTGGGTTCCTGAGCATCTGCGTGATGGTCGCTTTGGCAACTGGCTTGAAGGCGCACGCGACTGGGCCATCAGCCGTAATCGTTACTGGGGCACTCCGCTGCCCATTTGGCAAAGCGAGGATGGCACAGAAGTGGTGTGTTTGGGAAGTGTTGATGAACTGGCGCAGCGAAGCGGAACACGAGTGACAGATCTGCACCGCGAGTTCGTCGATGACCTTATCTTTCCTGCTCCTTCTGGCACCGGTGTGATGCGACGCGTGCCCCATGTATTCGACTGCTGGTTTGAAAGTGGTTCGATGCCGTATGCGCAGCTCCATTATCCGTTTGAACATAAGGAAGATTTTTCGCGTTCGTTTCCCGCCGATTTCATCGCTGAAGGGCTCGATCAAACCCGTGGCTGGTTCTACACACTGATGGTGATAGCGTCTGGCTTGTTTGATAAACCGGCTTTTCACCATGTTGTCGTCAATGGACTTGTGCTCGCTGAAGACGGCAAAAAGATGAGCAAGCGCCTCAAAAATTACCCTGAGCCTGAAGAAATCTTAGCCGAGCATGGAGCTGATGCGCTACGGCTCTATCTCATCAACTCACCGCTCGTGCGAGCCGAGGAGTTACGCTTCAGTGAACAAGGCGTGCGTGACACGGTGCGGCGTCTGCTATTACCATGGTGGAATGCCTACAAATTTTTTGTCACCTACGCCCTCGTTGATCATTGGCAACCAATACTGACGCCTTCAGGCTCTTCACCTAATATTCTCGACCGTTGGATTTTGTCGCGCCAGCAAACCTTGATTCGCCGCACGACCGCGGAAATGGAAGCGTATCGACTTTATAATGTTGTGCCGGCGCTGGTTGATTTTCTCGATGAGTTAACGAACTGGTATATCCGTTTCAACCGCCGCCGCTTCTGGAGTGAAGGAGAAGATGCGGATAAGTTCTACGCCTATCGCACGTTGTACGAAGTGTTAGTAGGCTTTGCGAAATTGATGGCCCCCTTCACCCCGTTTTTAGCCGATGCCATCTATCGCAACCTCATCACCCTGCAAGACGGAAAAGGCAGAGAAAGCGTTCATCTTGAGTCTTTTCCTACGTATGATGAGCAGTTGGTTGACCTTGAACTTGAAGATGCCGTGGCCCGAATGCAGCGTGTCGTCCTCCTCGGACGGAGCTTGCGTAACGAACGCAAGGTGAAAGTGCGTATGCCGTTGCCACAGCTGACGATTCTTCATCGACAACAGTGGGTACTCGATGAAATAAAGCCGTTAGAAACCTACATTCGTGAAGAACTCAACGTGAAAGAGATTGTATACAGTACGGCGGAAGAAGAAAAAGTTGTACTGAACGCCAAACCCAATCCGCAATTATTGGGGCCGAGGTTCGGCAAGAATTTCGGCGCGGTCAGTAAAAAAATTGCCAATCTTGCTCTTGATCAGATGCTCACTGTTGAAGGCGGGAATCCAATAACCCTTGAGGGAGAATCGTTCCAGCCGAATGAAATCCAGATCCTGCGTCAGGCCCGCGACGGAGCACCTGACGTACGGTCTGACCGCTTCATTTCTATCGAACTTCCTTGTGTCCTCAACGAGGCCCTCATTGCGGAAGGGTTAGCGCGTGAGGTCGTCCATCTTATTCAGCAAATGCGCAAAGATGCCGGGTATCAAGTCGAAGATCGCATTGCAGTGACATATGCAACTAATTCTGCCCTGGCAGCGGCGATTGAGCGGCATCAGTCCTACATTCAACAGGAGACCCTAGCTCGGTCAGTACAACCCATTCATCCGCAAGGGGATCGTATCGAAACTGTTGAGATCGACGGGATGAAAATCGCTCTTGGGGTGCAACGGGAAGGATAAGCGTGAGGGATGCATGAACAATAGAATGCTTCTCGTCGTTGGCATTGTAGGAGGAATTCTTTTCCTCGACCAACTCACCAAGACACTGATTGCGCAGAGTCTCGAGATTGGCCAGCGTATTCCGGTGATTGCCTCTTTTTTTGACTTGACACACATGCGCAATCCGGGAGCGGCGTTTAGTTTTCTCGCTCACGCGCCAGAATCGTTTCGTCAGCCGTTCTTCCTTATTGCTACTGGGGTGGCTATCACTGCTTTGCTCTTTTTCATTCTGTACGCGAAAGACGAGAGGCTCCTGCTTGTGGTGGCTGCCGCCAGTATTCTGGGTGGAGCTATTGGCAACTTAATTGACCGTCTCCTCTACGGTGAGGTGATCGACTTCCTCCTCTTTTACTGGCGAGACTGGTCGTGGCCGGCCTTTAACGTCGCGGATAGCTGTATCACACTTGGTGTTATTGGCCTCTTATGGGCATCGTGGAAACAGCCTGCAACGACACCGCATGAACAGTTGTCGACTTAACGCGCTATTGTTGAGTCGGTAGAGTACGTCAGGTAACATACCTGCTACTTGACAAGACTTCGTGACATAGGAGGTTGTTATGCGAGCCAAACAGAAACTGACATCTATTGTCGGAGTTGTGGTGTTAGGAGTAGCCCTGAGCAGCTGTTCTCAGCCGTTAAGCACACGCGAAAAAGGGACGCTTGGTGGCGTCGGACTAGGCGCTGCAACCGGCGCGATTATCGGCGCGGCCGTTGGTAACCCTGGTGCCGGAGCCGCAATCGGAGGTGCACTCGGTGGTGTGGGAGGTGCCGTCGTCAGCGATCAAATGCAAGGCCAGGAAGTTCGACAAACTGAACAACAACGACAGATAGAAGAACAGCAACGAGAAATTCAGCAACAGCGAAAAGAGCTCGAACAGCTGAAACGGAAATCGAGGAAGTCTACAGAAGATGACGAATACTAAGAGGGTGGATTATGAAGAGGCATGTTTGTATCCGTAAGGTGGCCATTGTCACGGGAATCGTTTTCTTGGCAGGTTGTTCGCAGCCACTTTCAACCAGAGAGAAAGGCACCCTGGTTGGCACAGGACTCGGGGCTGCTACTGGCGCAGTTATTGGGGCTGCGGTCGGCAATCCCGCAGCTGGAGCCGCAATCGGCGGCGCAATGGGGGCTGCTGGTGGGGCCCTCGTCGGTAACGAACTCCAGAAGCGAGAACAAGTGGCGAACGAGAACGAACGAGTCATCACTCAGCAACGACAAGAGCTAGCGAAAAACCGGGAGTTACTAGAGGAACTAAAAAAGCAGAACCTTGAAGCAAAGGAAACGGAGCGTGGTGTCGTGGTTAATTTACCAGATGTCTTGTTTGAATTTGGCAAGGCGAACCTGACAAGTAGTGCGCGAGACAAAGCGCGCGATATTGCCGGTGTTCTGAATAATCAAGCCAAAGGGCGGCGTATTTCTATTGAAGGACACACCGATTCCATCGGTACTGATACCGCTAATCAAGTCCTCTCGGAACGCCGTGCGACTAGTGTTGCCTCTGCACTTGAGAGTGAAGGTGTGAGTAGAGAACGCGTCGCCACGAAGGGATATGGCAAACGCTATCCGGTTGCGCCCAATAAAAATGCCGACGGGACGGATAATCCATCAGGTCGTGCGAAGAACCGCCGGGTCGAAGTGATTATCGAGAATCAGTAGACGCATCCGTATCTTGGGAACATCATTGCAATTTGGCTAGTTGCAGTAGTGGCGGGTATAGCGTTCCCTATGTGTTGACCTCACCCCTGACCCCTCTCTCCTTCGATCCTTCGCCAGGCTCAGGACTCAGGGCAGGCTTGACTGGAGAGGGGGAAACAGAAGGTGTGGGGCAGGCTGTGCCTGCCATTGTCAGCTAAAAAACTCACTCTTGGTGTGTTTTTCTTATAAAACTCACCCAATCCCCTTCCGACGCCACGCACTGTTTGGGCGTGGTATTGATAAACTCCGCAGCCGCAGCGTTGACTGAGTTCGGTAACATCTCCTCAAATTGCCGCCTTTTGTTCGTCGTTTTCTTTTTCTTTGTTCCTTTGCATCCCTTTTGTGACATGATACACCGTCACGAGTAAAGGGGACCAAATCGCTCATGCAGTGTGCCAATTGTCAGTCGGCCAATCGCCTGGGAGCCAAGTTCTGCAACGACTGCGGGTCGCCTCTTCCCTTTGCTTGCCCCTCTTGTGGGTCGGAGAATCGTGCAGGCGCCAAATTCTGTAATGATTGTGGAACGCCCCTGACCAAAGGCGAAACGGCGAAACAGGGAAACGGGGAAAAGGATAAGAGGCAACCGACTTCGGACCTCGGACCCTTCGACCCTCAAAGCCATCGACATTGCCCAGAAGCAACAAGCCAAGTCGCTCGAACTGCGCGCGACGATGAGCCTAGTCCGCCTGCGACAGCAACAGACTTCGGAACACGCAACACGTCCCACGCACCACGAAGTACGCACCAGGCTCGTTGAAGCTCACCAGATGTTATCCGAGATCTATAACTGGTTCACCGAAGGGTTCGATACGAAAGATCTGCAAGAGGCGAAGCATTGTTAGAACAGCTTGAAGATAAGACAGGGCAGCGCAGGAGCACGGAATCAGCATGACAGTGCAGCAGCGGCATGTTGTTGTCCTGGCTGGTCCGAGTAGTGCGCTCTAGCAACAGATTACGGACGAGGAAGAGTGAAACGAAGGGCTACCGCAGCTACGGCAAGGTGGATGATTTATGGCGGTGGTGTCGTACCGTGCGGCACAGAAAAGCTCGTAGCGTGACGACGAGAGGTACAGTCATGACGCTTTTCAACAACAAGGTAGCAATTGTGACCGGCGCGAGCCGTGGCCTGGGACAAGCAATTGCGCTTGAACTGGCGGAGGCCGGCGCACGGGTCGTCTGTATGGCCACACGGGAAGAGAATGCGCGCGACGTGGTCGCCGAGATCCGCAAGAAAGGTGGCGACGCGATGGCGCTCGGCTGCCGCGTCGAGATTGGTACTGAGGTCACGATGGCGTTCGCCCAGGTACAGGAGACGTTCGGCCCGGTGGCGATTCTGGTCAACAACGCCGGGGTGACCCATCCCGAATTAACGCTGGAGATGACCGAGGAGAACTGGGACCTGCACATGAACGTCAACGCCAAATCGATCTTTCTCTGCTCGCAGGCCGCGGCGCGGCAGATGAAGGCGCACGGCGGCGGGTGCATCGTCAACATCGGGTCGATCCTGGGCCGCAATGCCTTTCCGGCGACGTTGGGCTACTGTGCGTCGAAAGCGGCGGTGGATCATATGACACGGGTCATGGCTATCGAGTGGGCGCGGTACGGTATCCGCGTTAATTGTGTTGCGCCGGGATACGTCCGCACTGACTTAATCGATCGTCTGGCAGCGGAAGGGAAGCTCACTCTCAAAGACTTAGAGCGACGTACGCCACAACGCCGGTTAGGCTCCGGTGCGGATATTGCGAAAGCGGTGCGCTACGTCGCAAGCGAGGACGCGAGTTTCATGACCGGGGAAGTGCTGGTCATTGATGGTGGGTGGAGTGCTTTTGGCTACTACCAGTGAAAGCTCCGGTACCAGGTCGCAACACTCTCCTTGCGCGGGAATCGTGTTGTCTGTTCCTTTGCATCCCGGCTGTGACATGATACACCAGCACGAGTAAAGGGAGCTAATCACTCATGCAGTGTAGCCAGTGTGGGGAAGCCAATCCTGACCACGCCAAATTCTGTATCGAATGCGGCACGCCATTCGCAGTACGCTGCTCGCAGTGTGCGGCCGAGAATCCGGCACGCGCCAAATTCTGCGCGTCGTGCGGAACGCCGCTCACCGGACAAGTTCCAAGTTCTCCCCACTCTCCCACTCCGCAGACTCCGAACTCCGAACTCCGAACGGCCCGATCCCTAGACTCTGGACTTTGGACCTCGGACTCTCCACCCATCAGCTACACCCCTGCCCACCTTGCCGATCGCATTCGTGCTGAGCAAGCGGCGATGGAAGCGCGTGGTGTCACGGACGGTGAGCGAAAAACCATTACCGCCCTGTTTGCTGACCTCAAAGGTTCGACGGCATTAATTGAAGGACTCGATCCAGAAGAAGCCCGCGCGATTATTGATCCCGCATTACAGGTGATGATGGACGCCGTGCATCAGTATGACGGCTATGTCGCCCAGGCGTTGGGCGATGGTATCTTTGCCTTGTTTGGTGCACCAATCGCCCATGAGGATCATCCCCAGCGTGCACTCTATGCCGCACTGCGCATGCAAGAGGCGATGCGCCGCTATGCCGATACACTGCGTGGCAAAGGCTATCCGCCGTTGTTGATGCGGGTGGGCATGAACACCGGTGAAGTAGTGGTGCGGTCGATCCGCAAAGATGACTTGCATGCGGACTATGTGCCGGTTGGCCACTCCACGAATCTCGCTGCCCGTATGGAGCAGCTCGCTGCGCCTGGATCGATCGTGGTTTCTGTGCACACCCATCGTCTCACTGACGGCTACTTTGCTTTCAAAGATTTAGGCTCTACGCAGATCAAAGGTGTAGAAGAGCCGCTGCGGATCTATGAAGCGCTCGGGGTGGGACCGCTACGCACGCGACTGCAAGTCGCGGCCCGACGTGGACTCACCCGCTTCGTGGGCCGCCACAGCGAGCTTGAACAGATGCAGCACGCATCAACACTCGCCAAGGCAGGGCGTGGCCAGATCGTCGGAGTCATGGGCGAGCCGGGGCTCGGGAAGTCACGGTTGTTCTACGAGTTCAAACTCCTCGCCCACGCCGGCTGGCTCGTGCTCGAAGCCTACTCGGTTTCGCACGGCAAAGCTTCACCCTATCTGCCTGTGATCGAACTGCTCAAGAGTTATTTTGATATCCACGCACAAGATGACGAACGCAAGCGCCGCGAGAAGGTCACCGGCAAAGTGTTGAGCTTAGACCGGAGCCTAGAAGACACCTTGTCGTATCTGTTTGCCTTGTTGGGCATTGCCGATGCCATTGCCTCCTTGCAACAGATGGACCCGCAGATTCGCCGGCGACGAACGCTCGAGTCACTGAAGAAGTTGTTCTTACGCGAGAGTCTCAATCAACCCTTGATTCTCATCTTCGAAGACCTGCATTGGATCGACAGTGAAACGCAAGGGTTTCTCGACCTGCTCAGTGAAGGAATCGCGTCGGCCAAAATCCTCCTGCTCGTCAACTACCGCCCGGAATATCGTCATGAGTGGGGCCAGAAGACGTATTACACGCAGTTACGGTTGGCGCCCCTGAGCAAAGCCGAAGCGAAGGAATTTCTCACGACATTGTTGGGCGATGCCGTAGGGATGACCGGCCGGTCGCCCGTCCAAGACCTCAAACGTCTCATCTTGGAAAAGACCGAAGGAACCCCCTTCTTTATGGAAGAGGTCGTGCAGACGCTCGTTGAGGACGGCACGCTCTCTGGGGAACAGGGACACTACCACCTCACGCAACACGATTCCATGCAACACGTATTTGCGTTGCATATTCCCACGACCGTACAAGGCGTACTCGCCGCGCGTATTGACCGGCTCGTACCCGAAGAGAAGACGTTGCTACAACAGCTCGCGGTGATCGGACGCGAGTTTCCGGTGAGCCTGCTGCGTCGGGTGATTACTCAGTCTGAGGAGGAACTGTATCGCGTCTTGTCAGCCCTGCAACACAAAGAGTTCCTCTACGAACAGCCCGCGTTTCCAGAAGTCGAGTACATTTTTAAGCATGCCCTGACGCAGGAAGTGGCGTACGGTACGGTGCTCCAGGAGCGGCGCAAAGTCCTGCACGAGCAAACTGCACAGGCGATTGAGCAAATCTATCACGATCGATTAGATGAGCATTACAGCGAGTTAGCGCATCACTACAGTCGTAGTGGCAACACCCAGAAAGCCGCAGACTATCTACAACTGGCTGGGGAGCAAGCAGTGCAGCGGTCGGCCAATACGGAGGCGATTCGTCACCTGACCGCTGCGCTCGAATTCCTCACAACCCTACCAGGGACCCTAGTGCGAGCCCAGAAGGAACTCACTTTGGAGTTGATGTTAGGGGCTCAACTGATCATGACGAAGGGATATACCGCTACCGAGGTTGGGCAAGCATACCGTCGGGCGCGCGAGTTGCTTGGCCAAGTGAAACTCCCGAACAGCGGTTCTCTGCGCTTTTGGGACTCTGGACGTTTTCCGTCGTTGGTGGTGACTCGAGACTTGGCTGTGAGCTTGCCGACGAATTAATGCGGCTTGCGGAAGAGACCGGCGACCCCGCCCTCCTGGTGCAAGCCTGCGAAGCCCAGGGTTGGCCGCGCTTGTGGCTGGGGGACCTGGTGACAACTCGTCTACACGTAGAGCGAGGTATCGAGTTGTACAAACCCGAGCAGCATCGCACTCACGCATTTCGCACCTGGCAAGACCCGAAAATGGCCTGTCTATCGGTTGCCGCATTGACCTTGTGGGAATTGGGCTATCCGCAGCAAGCGCTCAAACGTAGTCAAGAATCGCTTCGGCTTGTACGAGAGCTATCCCATACGTATAGCCTTGCGGCAGGGTTTGGCTTTGCGGCCATGCTGTCTCAGCTGCGACGCGATACCCAGGAGGCACGAGAACAGGCAGAAATGGCGATATCGCTAGCGACCGAGCACGGATTTTTGCAGGTATTGGCGTTCAGTACCGTCTTTCATGGCTGGGCGCTCGCCGATCAGGGGCAGGAACAGGACGGTATAGAACAGCTAACGCGAGGAATTGAGACGTGGAAGGCCTCAGGAGCGGGGGCTGCAGTCAATTGGTTTCTCACTATGCTAGCGGAAGCCTACGGCAGCATCGGCCAATATGACGCTGGTCTTATGGCAGTGGCCGAGGCTCTTAATCACGCCACTAACACGGGAGAACGGTTCTACGAAGCTGAAATCTACCGGCTCAAGGGGGAACTTACACTCCAACACTGGTCAGTCGTCAGTTCTCAGTTGTCAGTGCCCAACCCCCGGCACCTAGCACCCAACACCCAGACGGAGGCAGAGCGTGAGACGGAAGAATGCTTCCTCCAAGCCATCGATATTGCCCGTAAGCAGCAAGCCAAATCCCTCGAATTGCGGGCAACGATGAGTCTTGCTCGCCTGTGGCGGCAACAAGGGAAGAGGGCTGACGCTCACCAGATGTTATCCGAGGTGTACAACTGGTTTACCGAAGGCTTTGATACGAAGGACTTGCAAGAGGCGAAGGTGTTACTCGAAGAGTTGAGTCAGTGAGTGATTGGACCCTTGAGTCAGTGGGTGCTGAAAGGTGGTCACCCTCGAGTATCTTCGTTTTCATCCGTAGTCACTCGATGTCTTGTCTTTTAACGGCAACTCTTCTACGGTTTATTTAGTTAACCTGTTAGAAGAGTTCTGAGGAGCGACGACTATGAGTAAAGAGTATGTTACACAAATCGAAGGCGCATAGCTCATCACTGGGACACGAGTATCGCTCGATTCCGTTGTGTATGCCTTCCTCCATGGACAAACCGCAGAAAGTATTGCGCAATCATTCCCCGTGCTTACGCTTGAGCAAGTGTATGGAGCGATAACCTTCTATCTCGCCCATAGACGAGTCTTCTATAGCTTGATTTACGACTCTTGCTCCTTGGAAATCGTGCCCTCATCTCCATTGCCGTGAAAGGTGCGTTTATCGAGTCCGTACAAACGCATCTTACGATACAAGGTCTTGGTGTCCACCCCGCATTGAGCCGCAGTGAGGCTAATCTTCCCTTTGCATAATTCCAGTTGTCGGGTCAAATAGTATTTTTCTTGTTCGTTGAGCCATTCTCGTAACGGGAGCGCAAGTGGGACCATCGGGATACTTACAGGCGCAGGAGTCTCCATCTGTGGCAGGTCCACTTCTTCGATGACGTTCCCATTCGTCAGGACAATCGCGCGTTCGAGGACGTTTTGGAGTTCTCGCACATTGCCTGGCCACGCATAGTGAAACAACTGGTGCATAGCGCGTGGGGAGACTTTATTGATCCGTTTCTGTAGCGCGACCGGATGGTGACGGAGAAAATCTTGCACGAGCAACGGCACATCGTCACGGCGTTGCCGTAACGGCAACAACCGTATCGGTACGACTTTAATCCGATAATAAAAGTCACTGCGCATCTGCCCCTGCGCAACTAACTCTTCGAGCGGAACGTTACTGGCGGCAATTACTCGCATGTCGATCGGTTTGCGGTGGCTTCCGCCTAGGCGTTGCACTTTGCGGTCTTGTAACACTAGGAGCAGTTTGGCCTGCATCGCTAGCGACATGCTCTCGATTTCGTCGAGAAACAGCGTCCCGCCGTGCGCCAGTTCGATTTTCCCAGGACGAGATTGTTCAGCTCCTGTGAATGCGCCACGCTCGTAACCAAACAATTCACTTTCAAGCAACGTTTCCGGCACGCCAGCACAGTTAATGGTAATAAACGGCCCTTTTTGTCGTACGCTATGGTGATGAATTGCGGTGGCAACGAGTTCTTTCCCTGTACCGGTCTCGCCTTCCACTAACACAGTCACATTCGTCGCTGACACCATACGGATAATCTCAAAGACCCGATGCATTTCTGGGGTCTTGCTCAGCATGCCGCCGAAATCATAGCGATCTTTCAACGTGCGGCGCAGATGACGAATCTCGATAAACGACCAGGCTTTTTCTAAGACGGTACGCGTCGACTCTTGAATAGCGTCCGCAGTCACAGGTTTGACAATGTAGTCTGTCGCCCCGAGCTTTAACACCTGCACCGCAGTTTCGACATCAGCGTATCCTGTCAATGCAATAATCGGGATGTCAGGCGACCGTTTGGCAATCCGCTCAGTCAGCTCGATACCGCTAAGTCCAGGGAGGCGCAGGTCAGTCACCACAAGATCTATATCGTCGTCCTTTTCAAGTTGGGCGATCGCCTCTTCTGCAGAGTCAACACTAACAACTTCGTAATCGTAAAAACGATACAACCGCTCAAGCTGTCGACGGGCCAAATCATCGTCATCAACAACGAGAATACGTGGCGTCAGTTTGCGTTCCCCAGAGTTCATGCCAGTAACTTCTATACGTCGTGATCGTGTTGTTAGTGAACCGCTGTGAGCCTCGGTTGACTGCTGTTGCATAAGAACGTCACACCCTTTCATTCAGGAAGACGCTTCCAATTGTTCTATCGGTAGAACCAAGTCTTACCAAAATAACGACGAACACACCGAATGAGATTTCTCTAGAAGCAGGCTCCGTACTTTTCTCCACACTGAACATGTTGAAGCATCAGACAGCCCTGTTCCGTATGGAGAAGAGCGCTATCGAAGTCTGGATTCTCTTCACTCACGTCAAAGCTCTAAAGCAGCATAAGATATTGTGGCTGCGGCGGGAAAGTCCCAAATTTTAACCAATTCTAGGACCAGGATAATTTTTTAGGGACAAATCCCTATCGATCTTTATACTTTCGCACATAAAGCTACAGATAGTGACGACGTGCGCCGCTTGGAACTGAGAGGTGGAGCTCAGGACTTTACCGGACAAAGAGCCCGCCCGCCGCGTACAGCCAACCGCCGAGGCGGCAATTTCTTAGAATGAGAGGCCGTTCCGCTCCACCATATCAGCACCACTCATAACACCTACAGGTGGTCGTCAGGGCAATCATGGTTCGAGTGGCCACGCGGTATCCGGCCTATGGGCCCGCTGCTCAGCCAAATCTAGCCAACACCTGCTCAACCAGCTCGCCGCGCCAAGCGTTGAGCTGCACGTTGCGTTGCCGCCCGACGCTCGCTCAGCATCGTCGCTGCACACGCGCGCACTGCCGCAACTGTTTCTGGGGTCGCATTTTTCATCGAACCGCTGTTGAAGGGCGGCCGTGGGTCGTATTCGAGGCTTAACTGAATGGTATGCGCCATTTGTTCATTAGTGATCACGCTCGTGATATAGAGTCCGAAATCGATTCCTGCCGTCACTCCTCCGCCGGTAATACGATTGCGGTCAACAACGACACGCTCGGCCACGGGAATGGCACCGAAGGGTTCTAGTTGGTCAAGCGACATCCAGTGAGTGGTTGCTTTATAACCTTGCAATAATCCTGCTGCACCCAGCACAAGTGATCCTGTACACACAGAAGTCACAAAACGCGCGTGCTCACCTCTCTCGCGTACAAAGGTCAAGACCTCCGCGTCATCCATTAGGGCAATCTGCCCAGGCCCGCCAGGCACACAGATGAGGTCGAGCCCAGGGCAATCGCTTAACGTCGTCGTCGGTAAAACCGTCAATCCGGTATCACTCACAACTGGTTCTATTTTTTTCCACAGGACATGAATCGTTGTCTCTGGAATCCGCGCCAACACTTCAAAGGGCCCGGTGAAGTCGAGTTGGGTCATACGTGGGAAGATCAGCATCCCAATGGTAAAATTATCTTGCCCTGGTGCCATAATTTTTTCCTTCAGGCCCGCTGCGCCCGGATATGTCGTTGATAAATTTTGGGGAGTTCGCGTGGCAGCGCGAATAAATCCTCGATTACCATGTATCGTGACGAAGCACACATCTCCCGCAAATAGTCATGCCCGCCTTTATCTACTGTGAGGCAAAATGGCGTGATCCCACAGCGTTCCGCCTCACGTAGCGCTGTTGCGGTATCACGAAGGCCGTAGGCGGGCGGGATGACTGGTTTGCCATAGCCAGCATCTTCGGGATAGCCGTCACTGAGCAACACAAGAAGTTTAGTGCGACTTGCCAAAGCCTTCAGTCGGCGAACGGCATGCCGGACGGCAGTGCCCATTCGTGTTCCGCCGCGTGAGGTCAACCCGCCAAACCGTCCTTGGACTTCAGCAGACAAGGATTCACGAAACGTTTTAACCGGGTACATCTCGACATCGTAACGCCCATTACTGGAGAAACCATAGATCGCGTATGTATCGCCAATCTCCTCTAGAGCGACGGCCAGTAGGGTTACAGCTTCTTTGACAATATCGAGAAGTTTGCGGTTATCGCGAGGAGTCGTCACCGATGCAGACGATGCTGTACTAACAACCCGTTCGGCCGTAGATGCGCTTACATCAAGTAAGAAGAGGACGGCAACGTCACGTTCAATCAGTTGTCGAGCCGAGTATAATTTCGTCGAGGGAGAGTTGCCTAAAAGCCGGTCGATTTGTGCGTGCACCGTCGCATTGAGGTCAATCTCTTCGCCGTCCTCTAACCCTTTAACTTGGCGATACATACGCGGACGCAAGCGTTGAAAGTCACGTTTGATACTCTGGATAAGTTCACCATGAGACACAAGAGTTTTGGAAAAAAATGCTCCTTCGTCACTTTCGAGTCTAACCTCCCTGAGTTCACACCAATGCGGACGATAATCCTCGATCTCATAATCCCATTCGTCATACACATAGCGAAGATCAGCAGTCGTAACGGCTCGACGACGTTCTGCCTGAGCTTCCTCACTCAACCGAGGACCTTCAGCCCTGCTGTCGAGTTCGATACCAGTGAGAAACCCGGTGGTGTGTTCCTCACCAAAGCCGCTCCCCTCAAACTGAGAGTTACCTCTACTTGCAGAGAGTCGTGATTCATCGCGTAAGAACTCCAGATACAGTTTGGTCGCCAACACCAAGGAGTGCGAAACGGTGCCAGTCGTTGCAAGGGCCGACCACACAGCAGCAGGGAGCTGCGAGACAATGACTACAACTTCAGGTCGAGTGAGACTCGTGAGAGTTTCAGCCCATATAAGGTCTGATTGTAAGCCTGGATACCGAGCGATGAGTCGCGGAGTGATACGCTTCCCTTCGATAGTAAGAAACAAGGCTTCGATCAAATCAGAGCGCGGAAAAAGTTGGAAGTATGCGGAAACGCTATCTGAGGGCAAGATGGCTGAGGAATTGATTCCCCAAACCAGGGGGGCGAGCGTCGGCCACAGCATAGACGGTGCGCACGTATAGGTTCCAAACTCAAGACGCCCAGCATGATGGACCACCAAAACACGGTAGAGCCGGAAATTTTCTTCATAGGTCGGGAATCGTTCGATACGAAACGGCAGTGGCATCAGAATCCCGTCTTCAACTGCCAACGGCGGAGGAAACGAAGTCCGATCAGTTTCCGTCAGACCGACCGTCGCACCACTCAGCATATGCAGATACTTCAGCAGCAGTCCTTGGACATCGCTGAGGTACACGGCCGGCGAGGCGCCACGGAGCGCCAACAGGCTAGTACGCGAGCGCAAGGCAAAGAACGCAGTCCCAGCATCAGCGTTGCGACGGCCAATCGATTCACCGACTGTTATCCATTCTAATGTTCGTTGCTCTCCGCCTTCATCGAACACCCGGCTCAGCGTGCGAAAGAGGGGTACTGTCCCGGCCGGAAACCTTTGTGCGAGTCGCGCAATCCGCTCGAGTATGACTGCACAACTGTCGGCAGGAAGAAGCCGAAGCGTGGGACCAATCAACGGCAACACCCCGGGGAGCAACCGAGCATCGCATGCCGCCGCGGCCGTCAGGCTTCGTTCTAAGAACGGGCGGAGAGATGAGGGAAGCTGATCAAGGAGTGTCGAGATCTGTTGTCGATCAACTTCGCGTAACTGTGCAAGCATGTCAGGTTCATTTGAAAGGTCGAGAGGTCGATGTCTCACCGGTGCTCCCACGATTCATCCGACTTTTCTTGGCGCGTGCTTCCTGGGCAATCCCTGACCTGCGCCACATATCCGGTCCGATCGCGGTGAGTCCGCCGTCAACAACCAACGCTTCCCCAGTCACAAACCGAGAGTCATCACTTGCCAGAAATAACGCTGCACCAGCAATGTCATCCCCTACGCCATGATCAGGCCACGGCTGGAACGTATCGAGTCCTTTGGCCGCGGCTTCGGGATTGCCTTGGTCAGTGAGGCCGGTCAGAATCCCGCCCGGACAAATGGCATTCACGTGAATACGATCCGGTGCCAATTGCACTGCTGCAGCTTTGGTGAGATTGATCACTGCAGCTTTGGCGGCGGAGTACACCAACGGCCCTGAGCCGCCGCTCAATCCCGCAGTTGACGCCGTGTTGATAATCGATCCACCCTGACCTTGCTGTCTCATCACCCGCGCGGCGTGCTTAATGCCGAAGAAGACACCTTTGGTCAGGACGTCAAACGTGTAATCCCACTCTTCTTCAGTGATGTCCCACACTGGGCCAATCACGCCACCAACGCCGGCGTTGTTGAACACAATATCAAGGCGACCAAATTGTGAGGTTGCGCAATCGATCATTGCGATAATATCGGCCTCCTTCGCGACATCAGTCCGGATGAAACGAACGTTGTTCGCCTGTCCAGCATTTTTTGCCTGCGTTAGGGTTACTTGGCCCGACTTCTCATTGAAGTCAGCAACCACGACCTTCGCACCTTCGGCGAGAAACCGCATAACCGTGGCGCGGCCCATCCCACTCGCCCCGCCGGTAATCACCGCAACTTTTCCTGCCAGTCTCATGATTAAGCTCCTCTCTCATTTCGTATCCCATACCCACCATGGCAGCTTTTCCCTATGGGCGGCAAGAGCCATTAGAGTTGCCATACAAACACCGCGTAGATTTCTCTCTGCGAGTTCTTGATCACGCTGCTCATGAGCCGCGCCTACCGTACTGGCGCTAACAGTTGCGTTTTCAGCGAACTATCCAGCGGCTTTGCTCCTAGCCAAATCGCGAAATAGGCAGCCGCAAAATCTGCGCCTTCGATTACTCCTTTCGGTTTGCCATTGAGCGCAAGTTCGGTGCCTACTCCCGGCAGATAGGTGAGCGAGTAACGGTCACCCGGCTTCACGTTTTCATAGAGCGTATTTAGCTTATCGAGCCGTGATCGGAACAAGGCGACCTCTGAAGCAGGAAAGTTATCAGCAAGAATTTTTTCCGCCGCCTTCCCAAAATCTGCGCCGGCAATTGACCAGAAATATTCTAGCTCGAGTCGTTTTGGGACATCGGTCAACACGTCCTCTGGACGAACACCTTCACCGAGATAGAGTGCGGCGACATAGCCTTTGAAGATGACCCGATAACGGAGCAGACCGACGTTGTTCAACGTGAGTGTTGTTGTTCCGGTTTGGTAGCGCTCGGCGAACGTGACGCCTTCAATGGTGGCTGCGTCTGCATTGCACTTCAACAAAACCAAGAGGAAAAGGGTGAATAAAGTGGTCACTCTCGTCTTCGTGCTCATAGTGTGGCAGCTCCGTGTTTCCGAGAACTCATATTTCTTCACTCCGAAAATCTGGATTCCCGCTTGCGTGGGAATGGCGGAACTGCGTTTCTATCCGCGTCATGCCCGCGCAGTTCCAGATGGTGGGCCGTGTCCGCCAACACGCCTGAGACTCCCTTCTATCTTGGTGTCTCTTTCATACCGTCCTTACCTCGCTAACCATACCAGAACCGGCATAGCAAAACCCCAGACAATCGCCATAACGGCGAAACTCAGAGTGAGATCTGGATTTAGCGTCAGCGCGCCAAGCTGCGCACCTGAATAGTAACTCAGCGGCCCACCGATCGCGCCAAGGACTGCCGCTAATCCATATCGTCCCGACAACCAGCGAAGGGAGGTATGAAGTGTTGTGGCAAAGGCGACCCAGAGGGCAATCATCCATAGTGGGCTCATCCATGTTCCTGGGGTGGTATGAGCGAACGAGAAAACGCCGACAAAGGCTTGAAGACTATCGAGCACAAAGCCGAGAACACTGACAGTGAGGAAGAGGCGAAGTTCCTGAGCAGGAGGATAACCTGGCAGAAAGTAGAAATGCAACCCAAGTACTGCGAGTACGGTAAGCGGACCGAGTAGTGAGTGCTGATGTGCGGCCCCCACGATACACGCAAACCAGGCAAGGTAAAACGTGATGATATTAACCAGGATCGGATTCATACAGGGGATAAGGGTGGAAGAATCGGCTCGCGACGACAGAGAGGTTTGGTGAGTAGCATTTGCACATCACCAATCACTCGCTCGCGAAATCCTCCTTCACAGTAGCAAAGATAGAACTCCCACAGACGAATGAACTCTTCTGGGTAACCAAGCGCGCGCACGCGACTGATGTTAGCAAAGAATCGCTCGCGCCAATGACGGAGCGTCTCAGCATAATGTGGCGTGATGTCCTCCATGTGGAATAGTCGCATGTTTGTTGCACGCGCGAGAGACTGATTGATTGCAGCGATAGAAGGGATACAGCTGCCAGGGAAAATATAGCGCTGAATGAAATCAACCGAGCGCTTCGCTTGCTCGTAGAATCGGTCCGCAATGATAATGGCTTGCAGTAGCATCATACCGTCGGGTTTCAAGAGATCGCTACAACGCTTAAAGTACGTATCATAGAACGCGTGGCCGACGGCCTCGATCATTTCGATCGAGACTAACTTGTCGTATTGCCCCTTGAGGTCGCGGTAGTCTTGGCGCAGAACGGTTAGCTGGCCAATCAGTCCTGCCGAATTCACACGCTGTCGTGCGAATTCATACTGCTCCTGAGAAATTGTCGTTGTCGTGACGCGACAGCCATATTGTTGTGCAGCATGTAAAGCAAACGCTCCCCAGCCAGTACCGATTTCTAGCAGGTGATCATCTGGCGACAATTGCAGCTTGCGGCAAATACGATCGATCTTCGCGACAGAAGCATCACGCAGGGCGCTATTTTCTCGCTCGAAGATGCCGCATGAATAGGTCATCGTCTCGTCAAGAAACAGGGCAAAAAAATCATTGCCGAGGTCGTAGTGGGCGGCGATGTTGTGTCGACTGCCGTCTTTGCTATTACGACGCAAAAAATGAAAGAGCTTACGCAGCGGAGTCGTGAAGCGCGCAAGCCCAGTTTCCATGCCGTCGAGGACCTCCCGGTTACGGACCATAATCCGTATCAAAGCAGTCAGGTCGTCGCAGGACCAAAACCCACTCATGTATGCCTCGCCCGCGCCAACACTACCACCGAAAGCAATATCGCTGTAGAAACGTGGGTTGGTGACCTGTACCGTCACTGAGAGTGGGCATGTTTCGGTTCGTGTGCCGAACGTCTGACGATTCCTGTCCTCGACGATCGTAATCTCGCCGTGTTGCAAGTCCTGTAGACGCGAGAGCACTGCCTGCCGAACCAGCCGCATAAGAAACACCGGTCGTGCGGTCGACGGCGTTGAGACGGCAACCGGAATAATAGAATCTTTCATGGGCGTTGACTTTCTGCGATAAGGCTCCTTTTGCTAGGGTGTGCATAAAAAGGAGCTTTCTTCCACCACAGGCGAAACGCTTGCCAGTAAATCGCAGCGATAACTTTGCCGGTCATAAAGGGATACTGAACCAACGCTGTGGCGAGCGCTGGTCCGGTGATTTCTTGGCGTCGCAGCGTCATGGTCGCATCGAAGAACTTGCCATTGGCATTGCGATTCTCCATGTGAATCGTGAGGTGGTGGTCCGGTTCACTGAACCGCCAATCGTAGTCGCTGTCCATGTCGATAAACGGTGAGACATGAAACGTCTTGCCAAAGCGGTAGCGTTTTTTATTGCCCTTTGCCTCGTTGAGTTTTTCTCCGAGCACATAGCAGTATCGCTCGTTCCACGGCGTGTTAGTGATTTCCGCAACGACCGTCTCAACCCGGTTGCCTGCCGCGTCATAGCAGAAGTAAAAACTCACCGGGTTAAAGCAATACCCGAAGTAACGGAGATGGGTCAGTAAGCGAATTGGTCCTTGTGGACAAACGCCTAAACGTTGCTCAACAAGAGTACGAACGGTGTCGGCTAATGGCACCTGTAGGTCACCAACATGATCTCTCCGACGGAATTGAGCCAGGGCAAAATGTTCACTCGACCACAGCCATCTCCCGCTAAACAACATTGGCAATTCTTCGAGGTCCAAGTACATCATAAACAGTGAGTACGAGAACGCGTGAGGAACAGGGTGAAAGCGGCGATGTCGCACTGAACCACGATAGATACAGCTGTGCATGACTACAAACTCTTGCCGAAATATTGGCAGACTGCTAACGCGCTGTTAACCCCATCCTCGTGGAACCCATAGCCCCAGTAAGCGCCACAGAAATAGGTGCGATTGACCCCATTAATTTCTGCGTGCTGCTTTTGTGCTGCCACTCCGCCTTCTGTATAGACCGGGTGATGGTAAATTCTCTTCTGAATAATTTTGCTTGGATCAATAGCCGCAGTTCGATTGAGGGTCACGCAGAACGTTTCCGGCGCATTCAGACTCTGAAGTATGTTCATGTTATAAGTGATTGCCACCTGAGACTGTTCCCCCTGCAAACGATGATAATTCCAACTCGCCCACGCGCGACGGCTACGAGGTAGAAGCGAGTTATCGGTATGTAGTACTGTTTCGTTGGTTTGGTAAGGAAGAGCACTAAGAATGGCTCTCTCTTGTATGCTCAGATCGGTAAGCATCGCTAAGGCCTGATCGCTATGAGTTGCGATCACAACATGATCAAAGTGCTCTGCTTCTTGCCCGACGCTTTTAACTGAGACGTGCGTCGAGTGGCGGGTTACGCCCTGAACAGGACAACGAAGGCGAATGCGATTCGCGAATGGATGGATGAGCCGTTTCACATATTCTTGGGAACCTTTAGCGACCACCCGCCATTGGGGACGCTGATTGACGCTGAGCATGCCATGATTGTGAAAGAACTGGACGAGGAATCGGGCAGGCACCCTGGGCATCTGCCGTGGGTCAGTTGACCAAATCGAGGCACTCATCGGAATCAGATACTGTTCGACAAACTCTTGCGAATACCGGTTCTCGGTGAGATATGAACCAAGAGTGATACTTGTAGTATCTTCTTGGAGCAGGCTTGGAGCCTCGCGGTTGAAGCGCAGAATGTCACGTAGCATGCGATGGAAAGACGGGCTCACCAAATTCCTGCGCTGAGCAAAGAGGGTATTCAGGGAAGTGCCATTGTATTCGAGACCTGTACGTTCACATTTAACGCTAAAACTCATAGGGCTCGGCTGCGAAGGCACCTCCAAGCGTGTCAGGAGTTTAATGAAATTCGGATAGGTCCAATCGTTGAAAACAATGAACCCGGTGTCGACAGCATAGGTATTGTGTGCGGTTTGTACAGGAATAGTGTGGGTGTGACCACCGACATAATCATTTGCCTCAAAAATGGTGAGATCATGATCAACGTAAAGGAGGTACGCAACGGTCAAGCCAGCAATACCAGTCCCGATGATCGCGATCTTCATGACTATGCCGCAAGCGCAGGAGTAGAACGTCGGGCGTCGCGAACACGAGGAGGAACAGGCTTCAGATCCCAGATCAGGCCAGTCCACGAGAGGAGAACCAGAAGGTAGTACGTGAGGTCAATTTCCCACCAGTAAAACCCTTGCCGGGCTGAGACTGGATAGTGATGGTGATTATTATGCCACCCTTCACCAAGAGTGACAATTGCGAGGATGAGACTATTCCCACTTTGATCCTGAGTATCATACCGTTGGGAGCCTATCTGATGAGCGAGGGAGTTAATGGTGTAAGTCCCGTGGTATAAAACAACGGTGGATATGAAGAATCCCCACACAAGCATTTGTGCGCCATTGGTGCCGAGACGAGGGGCAACGATTTCAAGCAAGACTCCGAACGTGTAGATGGTAACGGCAAAGAGAACTGGCACCACAATGTCAAAGCGGTCAAGGAAACATAGTTCAGGAAACTTGGCGAGGTCGCGAACGAGATTCAGCTTAGTTGGAAAGTGGGCGCGTGCAGTGAACCAGCCCATATGACTCCAGAGGAATCCGTACTGCTGTGGAGAATGAGGGTCGGTTGCCTGGTCAGAATGGCGATGATGGTGACGATGGTGAGCAGCCCACCACAGTGGTCCACGTTGTACTGCCGCGGCTCCCAGCGCCGCAAATATAAACTGACCCAAGCGCGAGGTCTTGAACGTGCGATGAGAAAAATAGCGGTGATAGAATCCTGTGATAGCAAACATACGGATGAGATAGAGAACACTAGCTGTTACAACCGCGCCCCAGCTCCAGCCAACCCAAAGCACCCCAAGACACGCAAGATGCATGATGACAAACGGGAACACGCGAGGCCAGTCGATTCGTGGTGGTTCTGTTGGGTCTTCCTCAGTCATTCCTGCCCAAGAGTCGAACCAACGCATGAAGGTCAGTCGTAGATCCGTAGAGGATGGTTGCTTGAGGGTGTCTGGTCGAAATAGAAGTGTCATTGCAATGTCTGAGTAGAATTTCTGTCGTACATGTCTTCTGTATGTCTTACGGATGACAGCAGAGGACTGGATTCCAGAAAAATAGTCGGTCGCCTCTCGATTGCCATGCTGGCGTAGGCACTACTCTCTACGCAAGCGCGTATGGTACTCATAATCGTCAGGCCTGTGAAGCAGGCCCAAAACACGTTGTTGTTCCGATCCAGAACAGAGGAAAGTAGAATATCTATGCCTCCTGGAGTGAGAATAAAACTCATTAGCAGTATTCTCACGGTGTTATCGTAGATAGGGATATAAAAGAGAGAACCACGTGAACGTTATCGACCTTGTGGAACGAGGAAGGGTCCCTGACGTTTTGCTCAGATGGGGAATTCGCCGGCTTCTTGCACTTCGTCTGCGTGAAGAAAGGACAGTGCATGAGGAAACCCCTCGTGCCGATTTTCACAAGTTTGTCGCCGAATTACGGAGAAGCCTGATTGCCATCCATCCTGACAAAGCAAACGAACAGCATTACGAAGTCCCGCCGGAATTTTTTCTCCAAGTCCTAGGAAAGCGACTGAAGTATAGCAGCTGCTATTGGCCGCCGGGCGTAGCAACGCTTGATACAGCTGAGGAAGCCATGCTGGCGCTCACCGGCAAACGGCTGCAACTCAGGGATGGAATGGAAATCCTTGAACTTGGCTGTGGCTGGGGATCACTGTCCTTCTGGATGGCCGAGCATTATCCCCACTGTCGCATTCTTGCTGTATCAAACTCCCGTCTACAACGCGAATTCATTATGGCCGAATGCGCGCGGCGAGATATCCAGAACATTCAAGTCATGACTGCGGATATGAATGACTTTACGACCCCCCATGATTTTGACCGGGTCATTTCTATAGAAATGTTCGAACACATGCGCAACTATGAACAGCTCTTAGCTCGCATTCAGACCTGGCTCAAGCCACAAGGAAAACTCTTCGTCCATATCTTTTGTCACCGAGAATTCGCCTATCCATTCACAACCGAAGGTACAACAAACTGGATGGGACGTTACTTTTTCACTGGCGGTATCATGCCGTCTGATGACCTACTGCTTCATTTTCAACGCGACCTCATAATTGAAGCACAGTGGCGAATTAACGGTCGACACTATGCACAAACGGCCGAAGCGTGGTTAAAAAACTTGGATGAAAGGAAAGGAATAATACTGCCTATTCTTGGGGACGTATATGGAGCTGACGAGATAGACCGATGGTTTGTCCGATGGAGACTATTCTTTCTTGCCTGTGCAGAGTTATTCGCCTATCGAAACGGACATGAGTGGTGGGTATCTCACTATTTATTTCGGAAGGCAAAGTAACAGGAAGGAAAAAGATGGCAAAAATTTGATCAGGCTCAATGACAACAGACAAGGAACGTAAGGGAACAAGGTGTATACGTGTAGTAGCTTGGGAGGAGGGAGGGCGAGAGGGGGAAGCCGCCCGGCCCATTAGTAGTGGTTGGCTGAG